>Ga0193752_1000186_pt1 | contig 77821 bp, 67 predicted proteins | sample H1c1metaG_FD_144924 | JGI IMG/M metagenome (GOLD analysis project Ga0193752, IMG submission 144924) | Soil microbial communities from a riparian zone of the East river system, Colorado, United States - H1c1 | ecosystem: Environmental > Terrestrial > Soil > Riparian zone | place: USA: East River... | reverse complement strand
TCACCGCCTGGCAGATCCGTTGTGCGATTCACTCCCTTGATTCCGACGATACCGGTGAGTTCCGCCTTGAGGTCAATCGTTCCATCTTCGCGGAAAACCCATTTGAAGCCATAGTCGTAATTGCCGATCTTGGTAAAATACTTCACGGCGATGTTGCGTGCGTCGTGGGCAAACTTGCCGTGCCGGGTGATGGGTCCGGGATACTCTTCAAATACGGCAATCATACTATCGATCTGCATCGGTTTGCCCTTTTCGTCGTGAAAAAAACCGGGCAGGAAAGAGGCGTTTTCCGGAACGTCTGCGCCCGCTTTCAGTCCATTCACGTGCGACGGCCAGGCTTGTCCCATGCGGTACGCGCCACCATCAAAATAATTCCATGCGGCGTGTATGAGGTCCGTTGATCCGTAAGGCACATACATCTCCGCCATGGAGGCACGATAGATCACGGGCCGCATCACGCCATTGTCGTTGAACCTGGCATCATAGATCACGAGACCTTCGCGGTTGTGTAGTCCGACCCTGAACGACCAGCTTTTACCGGTAACCTGGAAACCATCCACCGTAAAAGTAGCGCCTTCAGGTTGCGTGATCTTGAGTGGCTTCGTCTTGGGCAGCAACACTTCTCCCGAATCAGAATCGAAATAGCCAATATCTTCCGGCTTGTAAAATCCTTTGCCCCCGTCGTCCAGCACCTTCAGCACCTTGGAATCGGTGAGATCGACGTAAGCAACCAAACCATCCACCAGCAATTCCTTATACTTCTTGTTCTTGAACTCGGGCGCACAGATGAGTTCGCGGTGGTCGGGAGGTGCGAGGCCCATGTCGCCGGCGAAAACCGGAGACGCGGAAACAGAATCAGGATGAATACCACGTGCCTTGAGTCCGGCCATCCATCGCTCATCTTTCTTCAATAACTCGTCAGCTACCGAATCGCGAAGAAAGGCGCCGGGAGTAACGCCAGGGATATGTGCGAATGAAGTAGTCTTTTTCGCATTCAGATCAATGACCGCTTCGTAGGTTTTGTTCGTCATGCGATCGTATATGGAGGCCAGGGCTTCGCGGCGGAACTCATCGCCAGGTTTGTAGGCGAGCATTTCGGATTTGGGCGGTTCATTGAGGTTAATGAGATAGAATCGATAGGTGGTGTCCATCTTGCCTTCGCTCAGCAGGACCTCCTTTACCAGTTTGATCTCGTTTGTATCGAGGGGATTCAGCGGATGAGGCGTTAACGCCACGCTGACAGTTTCGGGTGCAGTATCGGCTTGCTTGGCGCAACTGCCGCAGAATAGTACAGTCGCCAGCGCGAACGCAGGTATAGTCCATGGCCCAAGGTGAGGGCAATACTTTGATCTCATAATTCCGGTATTGGTTTAGGTATTAGGTTGTGTTACACGTTTAATTTTCAGCATCCCACCACAAACGCGTCTCCATTACATCTGGACCTTGCGTGTCTATGGCAGCATTGTAGTTATCGCCATTGAGTGTAAACTCAGAGTATGGATAACCTTTTCGCCGGGGGATGTCGCGATTGGCAACCGCCTTGGTGGCCGGTGCGAGCTCCGGATATCCGAGTCTGCGCCACGACGACCACGCTTCGGGGCCTTGCGTATAAAACGCAAGCCATGCCTGTTCGCCGATCGATTTCTCGTAGTTATCGGCATCGTAGGCAACGCCATCCTGCTGAAGGTACGAATTCAATGCATCGCCATCAAGGGAAACATCCCAGTATTCGAACGAAGCCGCAATGGCATGCTCATACAACGTTTTCGGTTCGTCATTTATCCACCCTTTCGCGGCAGCTTCTGCCTGCAAAAACAGAACCTCGGAATATCCCATAAGAATAGCGGGTTCCTCGGTCGATAATACGCGAACTCCCGGCAACGAGACATTCGAGTAACCGATACCCCCCGCTTCGGCGTTGCTCACCCCGTAAATCATGCCCACGTATTCGCCGGTCGCCTCACTTGGCTGGGCATAGGCCTCAAGTCGCGGGTCGTCCAGTTCCACCAGCCGGTTCACCAGTATTTCGGAGCACGCGTACTCGGGTGCTCCGAACGTATACTGTTGATTCCATCCACTGTTGTTCGGCGCTGACGCCAGATATTGGTACACCGCATTGTCGCGCTGGCTGGTGAACACGCCGGCGTGGACGGCCTCCGCTACAATTGCTTGCGCTTTGTCGGGCGCCACCTTCGAAAGCCGCATTCCCAATCGCAACCGCAGTGAATTGGCGAACAGTTTCCACGCCGCCATGTTCCCACCGTAGATGATATCGCCTTCAATTGATCCGGCGTCTTCATCTATTTGCGCGGCCGCTTCCGTAAGCTCCGTGATCAATGCTTCATAGATGAATTGTTGATCATCATACTTAGGCGTAAAATCTGAATTGCCCTGCAACGCCTCGCTGTATGGAATAGCACCCCAAATGTCCGTCAGGTTGTGGAACGTGTACGCCTTCATGATACGCGCCACGGCAATTTGATTTTCGTTGGGCCCGTATTTTGCCGCCTCCAACATCATCTTTTCATCGCTATTCAGTTCGATCACCTCATTGAAGTCGTTCAGCGCTTCAACATAGAAGTCGGTGAAATCGAGTGTGATTGTTTCATAGCGGTCTACGTTTGTGTAGAGTGTGGCGGCCCAATACTGCATATAAACGTGTGGGATATACGCAATTCCCCAGTCGTCGTACATACCGAAAAGGCTGCGGACCAGCGATCGCTGTGCGCCGGCCATCAGGTCAGCCGTTGCCACTACGCTCGGATCGTTCGGATTGGTATTGATCTCCTCGAAGTCTTTCTCACACGCGGCGAGCGCCAGCAGGAATGAACTGATCACAAATATTTTCTTCATAGTGTGGCTCATTAAAATTTGACATTGAGATTGAAACCGAGTGACCGTGTGCTGGGAACCTGCGAGTCTTCTATTCCCTGAAAATTATCAGATCCCAACGCAGCCTCCGGGTCAACATGAGGCACTGCCTTGTACAGGACCGCGAGATTTCTTCCCACGAACGACAACCCAATTGACTGAATCGGCGTGCTCCTGAACCATGCGCGAGGAAACGTATAGCCTAGCCGTAGCTCTCTGAACTTGACAAATGTGGCGTCAAAAACATATTCCTCAGATATGTTATCGGTCAGGTACTTAAAATAAACAGGTGCTTCGAGGTAGATGGCATTCTCCTCTCCCGTTTCCGTTACCCCTGTAGCGCGCACACCTCCCCCATCCGCTACCGGGTCGCGCTTCGGAACGCCGCGGTCGTTGTCGCCGACAGTCTCAATCATCAAACCAGAGTAAACGCCAGTCTCACTGCTGCGTGAAAACAACTTACCACCCTTTTGAAAATCGACCAGCGCAAACAACTCGAAACCCTTGTAGCTTAACGTGTTCGTTATGCCGCCGGTAAAGTCCGGCAGGATGCTGCCGAGGTTCTTGTTGGTTTGTTGAACGTAGTATCCATCGCCATCGACGAGGCGTCGTCCCTGATCATCAATCGCATAGCCGGTGCCAATCAACGTACCGTAAGGCTCGCCCACGAATGCGTTCACGCTCACGATCGTGGAACCAAGTGAATAATTCTCCAGGCCTGCCGCCAGTTCAATTACCTTGTTCCTGTTGCGCGCGAAATTGAAACCGATATCCCACGAGAAGGCAGGCGTTCGGACCGGCGTTGCCATCAACGATACCTCTATGCCTTTGTTTTCCAACTCGCCAGCGTTCACAATGGCCTCCGCATATCCACTGGTTCCCGAAACCGTAAGCGGGATGATTTGATTGGTCGATTTCTTTTTGTACACCGTCACATCGAAGCCTACGCGATTGCCGAAGAATTTGGCCTCGATACCGGCCTCAACAGAAGTCGTTTCTTCAGGCTTGAGTTTGGCGTTGTTTAATGAGTTTGGCACCGAAAATACCGGCTGGCTGCCGTAGGGTCTTTGTGCCTCATAATAGTTCAGCAGGCGATAAGGATCCGTGCCATTGCCTGTCTTCGCCCATCCGAGGCGTGCTTTGCCAAATGAGACCGTCGAGGATTTCATCAGTTCAGAAAAGACGAAGCTTCCCGATACAGAAGGAAAATAATAAACATTGTTGTCAAGGGGAAGAGAGGAAGACCAGTCTGCCCGGTTCGTTGCCTCTGCATAGAGGAAATTCCTGAAGCCCAGGCTGGCACTGCCATAAATACTGTTCACCTTAAGGTCACTCTGGGCATCGTCGACCAGTACCGGATCCGTGGAAGCTTTCAGGTTGAAGTAGTTCGGAGAACTCAACCCTCCCTGCGTTTTTCCGTAGGTGTAGTCGGTCTTCGTACGCCGTGAATTCATGCCCACGTTCACCGAAAGTGAGAAGTCCTTCGAAAGTTCCCGATTGTATTGGGCGAGGATCTCAAAATTATTTTCCTGAAACTTTCGCAACGACTTTTCATACATCGTCTGGTAAATAAATCCCTCCGCCAAACGATCTTCCTGCTTGTAGTCATAAAAGTCTGTGCGTGCGAATCCCGTAATCTTAAGATGTGGTGTGATGTCGTAGGTCAACGATACGTTTCCATACACGCGGTTGCGAGAATCGGCCGAATAGTTCTCGTAAAGAACAAAATAGTCGTTGTTCCAATAGTAGGGATCCAGGTTCTCAGGGCTGCTGAGATTCCAGTTCAGGATTCGGCCCGCGGGCGAGCGATAGTTTTTCATCATCTCCAGATCGAGTTGTCGCTCGAACCATGTATTGAAGGCAAGGCCCAGGGCACGATCGCCGTTCCATCCGCCAGTGGGCGGCCGGCCGATTACCGAGGAACTCACGTAGTTGATTTTGGCGGCGGCCGTAAGTTTTGGTGCCAACTTCACCTGACCATTAATGCTAAAAGTATTGCGCTTCAGCGAGCTGTTCGGCACAATTCCCTTTTGATCAACGTTGGTGTATGAGAGGCGAAAGGTGGCCAGATCGTTGCCTCCCTCAAGCGCGATGTTATTGGAGCGCGTATGCCCAGTCTCAAAAAAGTTTTTGATATTATCCGGATGAGCTACCCAAGGTGTAGCCTTACCGTAGTATTCCGTAAGTTCCGGATAGAAGCTATACCACTGTCGTACCATTTGGCCGTCAAGGCGTGGGCCCCAGCTTTCATCTGCCGCCATTTCGGCAACCTGTTCACCATTGTCCAATGTCGCGAATTCCTGTACATACCCTCCTCCATACTCATTCTGATAGTCGGGCAGGATATACGCTTTCTCGAACGTGTAAGTCGAGTTCCAGCTTACACCAATGCCCTTGCGCCCGCGTCCGCTCTTCGTGGTGATCAGGATCACGCCGTTGGACGCCCGATTTCCATAGAGCGCCGCAGCGTTGGCACCCTTCAACACAGAGATCGATTCTATGTCATCGGGATTGATGTCCTGAATCACATTGCCATAGTCGCGCCCCCCCTGTGCCTGCGTGGTACCCGATTCATTGTAGTTCGAATTGTCAATGGGCGTTCCATCTACGATAAACAGCGGTTGGTTGCTTCCGCTGATGGAGTTGATGCCACGCATCGTAATGCGCGAAGACCCGCCGATGTTGCCGGCAGATCCGGTAATCTGGACGCCGGCTACTTTCCCCGCGAGTGAGTTTACAAAGTTCGTCTCACGCGCCTGCTCCATACCGGAAGCCGATACGTTTTGAACGGAGTAACCCAACGACTCCTGTTCACGCGTAATGCCGAGTGCCGTTACAACGACCTCGCTAAGCGTTTTTGAATCTTCATTCATGGTCACGTCAATGGTTGCTGAGCTGCCGGCGGAGACTTCCTGGGTTACAAATCCGACGAAAGAAAACACGAGCGTGGGGTCAACCAGATCGGTCCGAAGCTCGTAGCCACCCTCGGAGTCGGTAATGGTACCGTTGTTGGTACCCTTGATCAAAATTGAAACACCGGGAAGGGCCACGCCCGATTGAACATCCTGAACTTTGCCGCCGATCGCACGAATTTGTGCCTGCACGGCGACCGTCAGGAAACAAAGTACGAAACAGATGATGAGGCGCTCGCGTGTTGTCTTCATCGTGCGTCGGTTTGATGAAGGCTAAGAGGTACCTGGCGGTCACCAACTGTGATGGTGTGATCACAGTTCATGGTAGAATCATCGGGCCATATTGCCGATGTCACAGCGGTGCAAAAACGAAGGGAGGAATGCGTGTTGAAGGGAAACGACAACGCACCCACACCCCCGAAAGGGAATGCGTAATGACTGCTCATAGCTTAGGGTTAGGTGTGAGAATGATCCTGGATCTAACCGTCTCCGTCACGCCGACACGGCCGTATCGGGCGAATCAGTTTCTGGTAAGACCGGCAGATGATTCACAAATAATCTCGGAAGGACGCATTCCAAAAGCGGTGATTTTGCGCAAAAAATCACCGTAATCGATTTGACATTGGAGAAATCAGAACCGAAATCGATTCTTAGTTAACTATCTGACAATCAAATCAATAACAGTTCAAACATTCATGTTTAAACCCTAACCGAACGGTATGTCTATACGTTGGATAAGCCTCGAGGCCGCCCCAAAGGAGAAAGCCTCCGGACTTCGTAAACCGAAATCGAGAGGCTTTCTGAATCCGATGATCAGATTTCTGAAAAGTATTAATGGTGGAAGGATCAGATACGGCGGAACACAGCCGTAGCGTTGTGACCTCCAAATCCGAACGTGTTACTCATCGCGACATTTATCGGTTGTCGTTTCGATTGCGCGGTAACGATGTTCAGTCCCCTGGGTAAAGTGGGATCAATGTTGCGCGTATTGATCGTGGCCGGAATGATTCCCTCGTCGATGGCCTTGATGCAGATGATGGCTTCGATTGCTCCGGCTCCGCCAAGCAGGTGACCGGTGGCGGACTTGGTGGCGCTGATCTGAAGTTTGTCGATATGGTCGCCGAAGAATCTTGACACTGCTTTCATTTCGCTTTCGTCGCCGACAGGGGTTGACGTTGCGTGCGGGTTGAGATAATCCACGTCTGATGGCGTCATCTCTGCATCCTCCAGTGCCCACCGCATACCTAACAAAGCGCCCGCGCCTTCAGGGTGCGTGGCCGTGAGGTGATAAGCATCTGCCGACATGCCACCGCCGGCCACTTCGGCATAGATCGTCGCGCCCCGCGCAACGGCGTGTTCGTACGATTCCAGCACAAGCGCGGCACCACCCTCTCCCATCACGAAGCCATCGCGGTCGACATCGAACGGACGCGACGCAGTACGGGGTTCCTCGTTCCGCGTAGACAACGCCTTGAGTGCCCCAAAACCACCAATACCGGCTTCGTTCACTGCCGCCTCCGATCCGCCCGTAATGATGACATCAGCTTTGTTCCAGCGAATGTAATTCATGGCGTCGATGATGGCCGTAGTGGATGTAGCGCATGCCGATACCGTTGTAAAGTTCGGTCCCATAAATCCGTACTTTATCGAGATCCAGCCTGCCGCAATGTCAACAATAACCTTTGGTATAAAATATGGATTGAACCGTGGTGTGCCATCGCCCTTGGCGTATTCCATTACCTCCTTCTGAAAAGTGTGAAAGCCTCCATTGCCAGAACCCCAAATTACGCCGACCCGGGTCTTGTCAACCTTATCCACATCGAGGTGGGCATCCTTAATGGCTTCTGCCGAGGAAATCAATGCGTACTGTGTAAACGGATCGATCTTTCTGATTTCCTGCTTTTCGAAATGTTCCAATAAATCAAGCCCTTTCACCTCGCACGCAAACCGGGTCTTAAATCGCGAGGCATCGAATCGTGTGATAGGGGCCGCACCGCTCTGGCCCTGGATCAGATTGTTCCAAAACTGCGGTACGGTATTGCCCAGCGGTGTAACGGCACCTAAACCGGTAACGACTACTCTTCTCGGTGATTTCATGACGCTCTTACTCTCTTAGTATTTAAATGAATTGAATAAATTGTTAACCCGCCAGGCGATCCAGCATTGTCCGGCACTGCGCTACCACGGCTGCCATAGGCGCTGGCGAACCGGTAACACGCGATACCACAATGGCGCCTTCAACTGCACAGAAAATCAATTGCGCGATGGCGGGGGCTTCGAAGTCGGATTTAAATTCGCCGCTCTCCGTACCCTTCTCCAGGCATCGTTGAATAAAGCCCATCGTCGATTGCATTTCTCTGGCAATCACCTTGCGCATAAAACGTTGGCTGTCATCGGCCTCAACACCGTAATTTATCATTGGACATCCACCGGGAATGGGGGGATGCATGACGTATTCGCCAAAAAAATTCAAGAGCTCAACAAGCTTTTGCCTGTTCGATGACAACGGATCGAGGCGCGACGTCATGACCTTTCGAATCTGCTCCATTGAATAGCCGAATGCCGCAAGTGCTATTCCCTCCTTGTCTTTGAAGTTGCCGTAAAGAGCGCCTTTGGAGAGTCCCGTGGCCACCGTGAGGTCACCCAATGAGGTACCGGCGAATCCCTGCTTGTTGAAGATTGGGGCCGCCTGCTCACGAATGAATTCGCGCGTGCGTGCGGCCTTCGACAGGTTGGGTGTCGCGTCGTCATCAGCCGGTTTGTCAGGTTCGCCTGCGCGCAGTTCCTTTGCCGGTAACTTGGAGTTCTTAGACGGTGTACGCGATGACTTGCTCACGGGACAAAGATAAGCAAGAAAAATATAAAATATACCGATCGGTATATTTTATAAAAAAGGGCCGGCTTTGGCGGCGCAACCTACCGCAAACGAAAGAAGGCTGCCCGGAACGACAGCCTCCAACCTAACCAAACCATAGAATATTTAATATTGTCGAGGACCCGACACTATCGCATCAGACACAACGTTCGGGCGCTCAGGCAATCAGTTGCTGAGCATACGCCATCTGCACAAGTTGTGCTGAATTCTTTGCTTCTGACTTACGCAACAGATTCTTGCGATGTGTCTCCACCGTGTGGTAGCTGATATTCAGCTTGCCTGCAATTTCTTTGGTGGTTAGGCCGGTTGAAATCAGGGCCAATACCTCTTTTTCTTTGCCTGTGAACGAGCTCATGCTTTTGGTGTTTAGAAGGTTTTGTTGTTTAATTCAGTATCCTTCATGTGCCTGTCGCCGCTGTGTAACCCATGCCGTAGGCATTTTTTTCTGATTTATCGTAAAAGTCGACTGCTAGCGTCAAAATCAACCTTATTCAACAGAAAAATCCTAACTTCGACGGGATTGTTGTTCCGACTTTTTTTCAGTGCCTGCGTAAACTAAAGACATCGCGCAAATTTCGGCACCCGTGAAGGTTACTTGTTTGATCGGTTAACATAAAGAGCGCTGTCATGAGTCAAGATGATCTAATTAAGACAATCAGGACACAGGGAGAGGGAGCACTTGCTGCGGTTTATGAGAACTATCGCGACGAATTCCTGCTTTGGATGATCCGGGAGTTCAAATGTTCGATGGACGACAGTAAGGACATCTACCAGCTGACGATCATGATTTTCTATGACAACGTAAGGACAGGAAAACTCCAGCATCTGGTAAGTAGTGTGAAAACTTATTTGTTTGGCATCGGCAAGAATATCGCACGCGAGCGACAGCGAAAGGAAAAACGTTTCGTGCCCATCGCGAAGGAAAAGTGGCTGAAGGAATACTTGATCGACGAGCCATCGGATCACCTGGATGACGACCTCTTCACACGCGCCAAGTTGGCTTTGGAAAAGCTTGGACAACCCTGCCAGCGACTCGTTGAACTGTTCTACTTCGAGAAAAAGAATATGACGGAAATCACCGACGCGCTCGGATACAAAAATCCAGATACCGCCAAGAACCAGAAATGCAAATGCATGGCGCGCTTGCGAAAATTGTTCCTGGAGGAAACCTCAACACAATCAACCTATTTCGACCATGAACCACACTGAAAGAGACATTGAATTGATCGAAAAGTACTTCGACGAGGGATTGTCTGAATTCGACGCCGCAAGCTTCGAAAGGCGCATCAATACAGACGATAGTTTTCGTACGCTGGTGGAACAGGAGAAATACATTATCGGCGCAATTCGCATACAGGGATTAAAAGATGAGCTCGAGCAGCTCAAACGCATGGAGGCGACATTGAAAGATCCCCACACCGCGATCAGGCAATCCAGCAATCGTCGCTGGTACGCCTTGGCCGCCGCAGTGGTCGCGTTGATCATTGTTGCCCGCTTTGCACTCATGCCTGGGGTTACCACCGAAGACCTGTACGAAGATCACTTCCGGCCTTATCCGAACGTCTTTGAACCCACCCTGCGTGGCCAGTCGCTCGCCAACGATCGCACCGATGCGTTCAAGGCGTACGAGAAGGGTGATTACAAACAGGCGGCCGCTTTGTTTCGCACCGTTCTCCAGCGGCAAAAGGACCCAGGTGTCCTGTTGTTATTGGGAAACTGCAACCTGATGCTTGGAAATACGGCCGAGGCGATTGTGAATTTTTCTAAACTTGCCGGAGAGTCAAGTGAGCTATCGATGCAGGCTAAATGGTTTCTCAGCCTTGCCTATTTAAAGGATGATGACAAAACGCGGGCGCTTCCCTTGTTAAAAGAGCTGGCTGCAACGGATGCATCATACGCCGATAAAGCAAAGGAAATTCTAAAAGAATTGGAGTAACCACGTCAATCGAGCCATAATTATCCCCCCAGATTGAGGGAGCGATTACCGAATAGAATCTCGTATATTTTATTAATCATAACCACAAAAAACTTCTCTTATGACTGACCCTAAATCAGGCGCTTCTTCTGAGCCGATAGAAATTAATTTCACGCTCTCGGTGGATGCCCTTTTAACTGGAGAAAAGGTATCCAAGATTTCGTTCAACCTTGACCTCAATCCTGACGACAGGGTTCTGGAAATCAATGAACACCTGAGTTCGCGAGCCGGACTGACGGCGATTTTTAAAGATCTCAACCGGGTGCTGGATGAAATCGCCAGGCGCACCGAGGTGTACAACTCCATGATCTCCATCAAGCCGGTACCGGGCTTTGACCAAAAATACGTAGAGAACATCAAACCGACATTCGGGAAGATCGAATCGATCGACTATCGTCACGAAAGTCCGGGCGCCGCGAACGTTATGTACGCACGACGCTACAACGGCGACCTTCAACCACCGAGTCTGTAACGGCCGCGTTTACGCGCGTAAAACACTCCCACCCCCATCACCAACACCACAAATGCCAGCACCAGGATGAGAGGCAGACGACCGTAGTCTGTTTCGAAAACCTGGTGCAGGCTTCCATAGGCGACTAAGGGGGCCCATGTCTTCGGATCTGCCGTAAGCTCGTCTGCCAGCGCCAGGTAGTCCAGCTTTGCCTTTCGCAACGCTTCGTCTATGGGCATTCCGGTAAGCAATTGTTGATAGAAGTTATCCATCAATGCAATCGACGCCTGGTCGTTAACCTTCCAAAGGCTCATCAACGTATTCTCGCATCCGGCAGACGTAAATGCACTGGCCATGCTGATCATTCCCTCGCCGCGATAGTCTCTGCCAATGCCTGACTCACAGGCGCTCAACACAGCCATCAAAGCCTTGAGTTTCAATCCGTATAGTTCATAGGCATGGAAAATGCCGTCGTCAATGGTATCGTATACGGATCGAAAGAAAAGGCTAGCCGAAAAATTGCTGGAACGGTCTCCCCTCCCGTGAATGGCCAGGTGAATAATGTCGTACTGTGGCGACAGCGATTTGAAGTTCGATTCCGTCGCTTCCTTATCCCGCAGAAATCTTCCATTTTGGAAACGGGCCGACAGTGCCTCAAGTTCCCTTTCGGCACCCTCAATCTCCTGCAATGCCATCATCTCGTCGTCTGCGGCACGTTCGCGCTGACCGCCTGTGAAGCCCACTGCGAGTAAAGACGGGTGGCTCACCTTGCGCCGATTGACTTTTCTGAGCATCGCGGTTGAATAAGCGTAGCCTGTGGCGCGGGCCTTCAACAGATACTCCAGGCTACGGTAGTCAACAACCGGTTTATCCGGTAGCCTCTTCACCAGAATGTCAAAGGGTACCAGGTTTATATTGCCGTCGGGGATGATTTGCAACGATGCACTCCCGAAAAGTGATTCAAAAGGTTCTACAAGTACCTTATACAACGTGTGGGCTGATGTAACGAAGTTCTGGAACACGACCGGGCTGACGCTGGCGTGTTCATCATGAAGATGCACAAGCAACTTATCGATGTCGGCACGGATGACCTCTGTGCGACCAATCCGTTCAAATACGATCGTGTCCGACGATATGCTCATGCCATACACCCATTCGGAACCCCAAAAATACTCCAATACCACACGCCCCTCCTCCCGCGCCATAGCCTGCACATCGGGCAGGGGATTCAGAGTCTGCCCATACATCGCGCTGAAGTATCCCGGGTATTTTTTTTCGATGGCCTTGGTGCACAGTTGTAACTGGCGGTCGAGTAAAACCAGGCGTTCGCGCAACGGCGATATTTCTACGTGCTTGCTCCCCCGGGTTACCATATCGCTGATGCGATTCTCGGTTGTAAATTCTTCTGCTTTCAAACGTCCATGCACCTGCAGCAGGCTGTCGTCAGCACCAATCAACCGTGCTTGTTCAGCCGCTGCCAATGCGTCGGACAAGGAACGTGCCTTGCTGCGCTCAAAGTATTGATAGGCTTGCATCAGCGCCTCGTTTGAATGCGCCCCGATCCAGGATTCGTACAGAGAGGCGATTATGCTTTCATACACCGTATACTTGGTATCGAGAAAAGCCCACTTGGCATCTTCGGTATCGAGCCTGTTGCGTTCTTCCGACAGTAGCTGCTCAGCCATGTACAGACAAATAAGGGCCTCGTCGAGATAGGCACCGCGCTTTGTGGCGCGATAGAGCCTGCTGAGGTACTCACCTTTTCTGGCCAGTATCTCGCCAGCATTGAAACTGGTGCCGATCATGGCAATGGTCGGGTTATCTTTAGTGTCCATCGAAATGAACTGCGGAATGGAAGCTACCAAGGCCATCTGGCAATGATCTACCGCGGTGTAATATTTCCCGGTGCGCGCATGGTGGTCGGCGATCATCAAGTAAGTCTCTCCCGCGTCGTTGCTGCGCGATCGTCCCGTTCGTTTCAACTCTGAAAAGATCACCTCAACCGCCTTTTCGAAATTGACAACGTCACCCTTCTGCGTGTAGGCCATTGCCTTTTGCTTGAGCATATGGATGAATAATCGCTCGTCACGATTCTTCATGGACCGGTACAACCGTTCTGCCTGGCTGTAGTAACGCAGGGCGTCGTCGTACAGCGAATCGCCCTGCATGGTCTCGCCCAGATTCTGTAAATGCGACGCGCGCGCCACAGGATCCCCCGTGGTCTCGTTCAACTTGAGCGCCTGCTGATACGATCGTATCGCTTCCGATGAATTACCCATGTCGCGATACACATTGCCGATCATGCTATTGGCAAATTCCTGCCTGACGATATCCAGTGATTGCGCTAACGCTACGGCTACTGTTCCATAGGCTATTGCCTTTTCATAGTCGTGCTGCGACCGGTTGGTGGCTGCCAGTCCATAGTAGTTTCTAAACAGGGTAATGGTATCCGTCAAATGCAATTTTTCCCGGATCCCCAGTGCGCGCTCATAGCATTCTTCCGCCAGCTGAAAATTAAATACCGTGTACTTGTAAACATCGGCCAAGCCATAATAACAACTGGCCGCCTGAAGGGACTCACTGTTCGTATTCTTATGAATGGAAAGCGCCTTATTGTAGTAGCGTATTGCTTCGTCGGAATGAAATGCTGCATCACTAAACCGGGCAGCCGCATCGTGAAACCGGGCAAGGTGGTAATACAGCACAGCCAGCGACGTGTCGCGGGCACTAAAGGCAACGGTTCGAACAGCCTCTTCCGTTAACGCGAACGCAGAATCATAGTTTGCTTTCCTGTCCAGGCCCAGGCGGGCCACACCGTTGGCCGCCTGCAGGAACGCGGCCGTTTGCCGGCTTGCCCGCGCCTCACGCATCGCGCTCACCATGAGATCGTAGGCACGATCAAATTTGCCTTCGGTGATAGCTGCCTCTCCAGCCTTCAGCCGCGCATGGGCATCCTGCGCCAGGACGCGCGCCATGCCCAACAGGACCAGCGTTAGGACCAGCAGAGAGTGTCTAAACGGAGGCTTCATCCCTGAATATAGGGATACCGTGGCAAATACTTTTGGCCTAACCTGCTTTTCCCAGATTGATAACCTTTCACGTATGACTCGGTTGGTCCTTGGGAAGGAATCAGTAAGCCTGTGCTTGCTGTTTTTGAGTTCCGAGGCCCTCAATTCCCAGCTCAATTACATCGCCAGGCTTCAGATACACAGGCGGTTTGAATCCGAGCCCCACACCAGCGGGAGTGCCGGTGGAAACCACATCTCCTGGCAGCAGCGTCATGAACTGGCTGAGGTAACTCACCAGGTGTGGTACGCCGAATATCATATCGTCGGTGTTTCCATCTTGCATCGTGGTGCCATTCACTTTTAACCACATCTTCAGTTTATCATAGTTCGGAAGCTCGTCGGTAGTAGTTAACCACGGGCCGATGGGCGCAAAGGTGTCACAACTTTTGCCCTTCACCCATTGACCATTCCGTTCCAGCTGAAACTCACGTTCGCTGTAGTCGTTGTGCAGGCAGAAACCGGCGACGTGTTCCAGGGCATGCGCTTCGTCGACATAGCTTGCACGCTTTCCAATAACAAAAGCCAACTCTACCTCCCAATCCGTCTTCACGCTGTTGCGCGGGATGACCAGGGGATCATTGGGTCCGGTCAGCGCGCTGGTTGACTTGAAGAAAATGATCGGTTCTTTCGGTGCTGGCATGTTCGATTCCTGTGCGTGCTTCATATAATTCAGCCCAATGCAAATAATCTTTGAGGGCCGAAGAAACGGCGCGCCCAGACGCGTTGAACCATTCACTTTCGGCAACCTGGAAAGGTTGCCATCCAGCCAGCTCTTCAGTCGGCCGGGGCCATCTGTGCCGAAAAATGATTCGCCAAAATCTTCACCGAACGACGACACATCGAACATCGTGTTGTCAATCATAACGCCGGGCTTTTCCTTGCCAGTGTCACCAAATCTGAGGAGCTTCATAGAATTGTAAATGGATTATACTAGTGTGACGCGAAAAACGTAAAATAAACTGACACAAAAAACAGTTTTTAACGATCGCGGAACCACCCGAACCGTCGAAGTGTTCCTTACGTTGTGTCATCGTCGACATTCCCCTTCAACCTATGAAAATACTGCTTCGTTACCTAAAAAGTTATAAAGGCCTTATCGCGGTTGCCCTGCTCTTAGCCGCTACCAGTCAGGTATTTTCCCTGCTCGATCCCCACATCACGGGCAAGATTGTTGACAACTTTATTGAAAAAAGGGTCAACATGCCGCGCACAGAATTTATAAGGGGCATTCTCTACCTCATTGGCCTGTCGGTGGGCGCCGCGATGGTTTCGCGCATTGCCAAGAACTTGCAGGACTATTTTACCAGTATCGTCGTGCAAAAACTCGGGGCCACCATGTATGCCGACGGTCTCAAGCACTCGCTGGAATTACCTTATCAGACCTTTGAAGATCAACGAAGCGGTGAAACCCTCGGAATTCTGCAGAAAGTAAAAACTGATTCGGAAAAATTTATCACATCATTCATCAGTGTACTGTTTGCCAGTCTGGTGTCCATGATATTCGTTGTCGTTTATTCCATGACGGTTAGTTACAAAGTCACCCTCGTATATTTTGCTTCTGTGCCGATCATCGCCTTGACGAGTTGGTTGCTCAGCCGGAAAATCAAGACGGTCCAGAAGACGATCGTGAAAGAAACCACGTCGCTCGCGGGTTCCACCACCGAGTCTCTGCGCAACATCGAACTCGTGAAGAGTCTCGGTCTCGCTAATCAGGAGATTCAACGATTAAATAACACTACGTTCAAAATCCTGGGCCTTGAGCTGAAGAAGGTAAAGTATGTAAGAGGCATGAGCTTTCTGCAGGGAACCACCGTGAATCTCATTCGCAGTATCATGGTCGTTATTCTTCTGGTGCTCATTTTCGACAATGATATTTCCGCAGGTAAGTACTTTACTTTTCTGTTCTACTCCTTCTTTCTGTTCACGCCACTGCAGGAACTCGGGAACGTGATTATTGCTTATCGGGAAGCGGAAGTCTCGCTGTTGAACTTTGACCGAATACTCAAATTGCCAAAGGAAGCCAAGCCCGTCAATCCAGAACCCGTCGGAAAGGTCGCTGCACTCACATTTGACAATGTAAGTTTCAAGCATCAGTCGGCCAGTACCAACGCGCTGAATGGGATCAGCTTTTCGGCGAGAAGCGGTGAGACCATTGCTTTCGTGGGGCCATCGGGTTCCGGCAAGACTACGCTGGTGAAGTTGCTCGTAGGGCTCTATCCGCCCAAAACGGGAGCCATTTATTACAACGATATCCCTGGGGGAAGCATCGACCTCAATGAGCTCAGGGAAAAGATCGGCTTCGTCACACAGGACACGCAGCTCTTTGCCGGCACTATCCGCGAAAACCTGTTGTTTGTACGGCCCGACGCATCCGACCAGCAGTGCCTCGACGTGCTGCACAAGGCGGCCTGTCAAACGTTGCTGGCACGTGCCGACAAAGGGCTCGGCACGCTCATCGGCGAAGGCGGTGTAAAAGTCTCCGGCGGTGAAAAGCAGCGCCTGTCTATCGCGCGCGCCTTGCTGCGACAACCGGATATTATTGTATTTGATGAGGCGACCTCGTCTCTTGACTCACTCACCGAAGAGGCTATCACTGAGACGATTCGCGATGTATCGACGGCAAAAGATCACATCACCATCCTTATTGCCCACAGACTGTCGACCGTGATGCACGCGGATCGCATTTATGTGTTGGAGAAAGGACGTGTTATCGAGTCAGGAACGCACAATGCCTTGCTTGTGGAAAAGGGTCTCTATTACGCGATGTGGAGACAGCAGATCGGAGAAAAAGTTACCGCACATCATCTGGCCTAGCCCAACTGTCGTGGACGAGAAATCTCCCGTCTGGCCAGATCCACGGAATGTTGGCCGGAATTTGATCCGACAACGCAGCCAGGTCACCGTGTGGTCATATCACGTGTCAGGTATTGAGACGAACAAAGCCCCCATCGATGGGATAATCACTGCCGGTAACAAAGGCTGCCTCGTCCGAACAGAGGTACAGGGCCAGCGCGCCTACCTCATCGGGCTTACCCATCCTTCCGATTGGTTGGGTTTTCGACAATTTATCGAACATCTCCTTTTCCTGGCCGGGATAATTGCGGGCGAGGAAGCCATCGACAAACGCGGTGTGAACACGGGCCGGGGAAATACAATTACAGCGGATGTTGTCCTTGATGTAGTCCTTAGCCACCGACAGGGTCATGGACACCACGGCGCCCTTACTCATCGAATAGGCAAACCTATCGGATAGCCCTAGCGTTGCCGCCACGGACGCCACGTTGAGAATCACACCTCCGCCCTGCTCCTTCATGTGGCCTATCACCGCATGCATCGCGTTGTATACACCTTTGATGTTCACCTGGAAAATGCGATCGAAATCGCTCTCGGATGTCGTGTCGAGTTTGCCAATGTGCGAAATGCCCGCGCTGTTAACGAGGATGTCGATACGTCCAACTTTCGAAACAACACCCGTGATCGCTTCTTTGAGCGCAGCCTGATCGGCCACGTTTACAGGCAGGGCCATTGCCCGACCCGATGTTGCCTGAATGGCGTCCACCATTTCGTCTGCTGCTGCTGCGTTAAGATCGGCAACCACGACATACGCGCCTTGCCTGGCGAACAATCCTGCGATCGCTTTGCCGATGCCACTGCCACCGCCAGTGACAACCGCCGTTTTTCCTTGAAGATTAAACATTAAATAGAAAGGTTAAATCAATGAGAATGTGCGCCGTTTAAATAGGAATCCCACTCGTCGTCTTCTCCACTCATGTGGTCTTTCAGAAAGATAGCGTACGAGGGCTTATACGGTTTCTTGCGCAAGGGCATGTTTGCGTCCTCGGGCGTGTAGTCACCTTTCTTGGCATTGCAGCGCTTGCATGCAGCCACCAGGTTGAGCCACGAATCGCCGCCGCCCTTCGCACGTGGCATCACGTGATCGATTGTAAGTTCGCGTCGTGTGCCGCAATACTGGCACTCGAAATTGTCGCGCTTGAATATATTCTGCCGGGTAAGATTAACGCCCTTGTAAGGGGCGTTAACATATCTATTGAGGCGTATGACCGATGGCATCGGGAAACTTTTCGTGATCGAATGCAAGCGGTGCCCATTCGCTGGCCTTACCAGCTCGCTTTTGTTCAGGAATACAAGGATAAACGCCCGTTCTACAGAACAAACCATCAATGGACTATTATCCTGATTAAGTACCAATACCCTGCTGTTCATGAATGCCTTTTAATTTTTTACCTTACCCTATCACTTAACGAATAAGCAGGGATCCAAAAAATGAGAAGCGCTGAACAAAAGTGATGATAAGTAACTTTTGTGAACGTAATTTAAGACCAAATGTGAAACTAACAAAGCCAGGATGTGTTTCCTGGCTTTTCCTGCAAAAGAAGGGTTATGGGATGACGATCAGGCGATTGACGCCTGCACAATTTGTTCGATGTCGAGCTTGCGCATACTCATGAATGCCCGGGCGGCCTTGCCAGCTTTCGCAGGATCACTCATTAATTTCGTCAGCATGGTGGGCACGATCTGCCACGATACGCCAAAGCGATCCTTCAGCCATCCACACATACTTTCCTGCCCGCCTTCCGTGAGCTTATTCCAATAGTAGTCAACTTCCTCCTGGTTCTCGCAATGTACAGTCAATGAAACGCCTTCGCTAAAAGGAACGTCGGTTGTGGCGACTTCAGACATCATGAACTTTTGATTCATGAGCAGTATTTCAGCATGTCGCACGTAGCCTGGCTGTTCGGGTGCGTCGTCGGGACCATAGCGCACTACGCCGTCAGTAGACGCATTCTTGAAAACTGCTTCGTAGTGTTTTATCGCTGCCTCTGCACGGCCATATTGGTCGCCCGTAAACATCAGATAGGGTGTTATCTTTTGACGGATATCGCCCTTACGCTGGACGCCTACCTGCCACGAAACCCCAAACGGATCAGTCACCCATCCATACTTTTCGCTCCACGATGTTTTCGCGGGTTTGCTCACCACGACGCCCCCGAGGCTCAATGCCTTCCAGGCGTGGTCGAATTCCTCCGTTGTTTCGCAGCCCACATAAAACGAAATAGAGGCATTGGGTTTGTACATGGGACCTCCGTCCAGCAAAGTGATGTGTTGACCGGCAATCTCCAGTGCCGTTACGAATGGCGATTGAGAGGTTATCCTGGATGATTTAAAGGCGGCGCAGTACACGGTCGCCGCGTCTCTAGCCGCTCCGTTAAACCAAAGACATGGAGTGATTTTTTCTTTCATGTTGTTGATAATTGTTTAACGAAACTAGCATGACGGACCCGCGCGGGCATAGAATAAAAACGACAAAATTCACTTAGGCTGCAGTCCTTCATCCATATATTTTCCCGGAGTCGTTTGGGCAAACTCACGAAAGGAGCGCACGAAATGACTTTGGTCCGCAAATCCATTGTCGACTGCAACGTCGGATAGCTTATCAAACTGCCGCGTCCTTACTTGTTGAAACGACTGCTGAAACTGACATATGCGGCGATACTCAGTGGGGCTAATGCCCACGTATTTTTTGAACATCCGTTGAAACGTGCGCTTGGTGAGGTGAACCTCATCAGGCAGATGGCTCAGCATATCCATATCAGGGTTCAGCATGATCTTGTCCGTTGCCACCCGGATCGCTTCACAAGTATGAAGACGTTTTGTGAGCAAACCGACAAAGAATTCATCCAACACGCTGATTAAGTGTGCGGGTGTCTGCGAGCCCGCCAGGCGCAATTTCAATCTTACCACCTCGCGTTTGTTCCAGTCATCGGCTGTTATCGGTGCTTGTGCTAACCTACGGGCAGGGAGGTCGAACAGACAAGCCATGGCAAACGGCATAAAGAAATATGACAGGACAATGGTATGTCGCTCGGTTAGCTGAAAATCCGGCGGAACCGCTGCGCCAAACAGCGTAACGGCTACATCATCTGCCCGCAGGCTTTCCCCCGGTGACAACTGGACAAACACGGCAGGCATTCCCGCCACAAAGAGCGGAACTTTCGGATCGCCATCGTCGGCCAACATGTCTGCGACGAGCACGGTCCGTACATAGTCCGATAACCCATCATGCGGCTTTTGATACCAGTATCTCATAACCTTTGGCGAAGGATCAAGTTACTGAATTTCCCTCGTGTCGCGACAGTCCCGGCTGCGGGTGGTCAATGTTCGGCTCTGCACGCCCTCACAATAAGATTTTCGAACAGGTCGTCACTTTTGAGGATACGAAAAAAATCATCCATGTATTTGTGCATATCCTTTAACTCCATTTCACTGAATTGCTGGGCCTCCTGTGCTATGAGTGATTGAAGAACAACTTCCTTGTCCAGGTACTCTTTCCTGACCTCTTGCATGGCTGCCTCAGTTCGGCAGAACCCACGATACACCCGGTCGCGCGGATCGCCCGTACCGAGGTTGGGTGGATTCTCCCGTGCGTACTGAGCATTCACAAAGCCCGACATGTCAAAGTCGTACGAGAGCGTGATATACTTTCCATCTGCGTATAGCACATTCGTGTTGTGCTGGTACAAGGCCGACCAGTCAGCGTTACCGATCATAAATTGGAAGTAATCGTTGCGCAAGGCCTGTTTCTCTTCGAACGCTGCCGGGCTCAATCCTTTCACTTCCATGATGCGGCCCCCGGATCGCTTTGCCACGTTCGAGTTGTCTTCCACCATGAACGAAAGTAATTCGAACGTATGAGGTTTTTTGGCCGACACTTCCGTGAGTTCCAGATTCGCGAGGCGGGTCTTGAAGTGATAAGGCGATAGCGTCTCATAAAACTTGTAACACAAGTATTCGCGCCGGATCAGGTTGTTCATGTCTGACGTGGTGCGGCAGGGAACGACGAGCTTCAGTGATTTGTTGCCTTTAAATATCGTTGACTCGATATCTTGCTTGTTGAATTTCAACTTCAGCGGAGGAAAGTAACAGTAACGAAGCCTGAAATTGCCTCGTACACGCGCCTCTATCGGCAGCGTTTGCCAATTACCGGCTGATGCCTCATATTGAAACTTTACCGGAACAAACGTTGAATCGTTTGTTTCCTTTTTGATAGATTTGATAGATCCTGTTGCCTGAAGATTGAGCGGTTCTTTTGATTGAAAGAGAGGCGTATCCTTCTGGGCAAAGGCCGAAAGAACGCAGGTTCCAAATAGGAACAACAGGCCCAATTTCGTTTTCATGTCACATGAAGGTGCTGAACTATATCAATGTACGAACTTTTCTGGCCATTGCCATTTCCCAGGTGGCGGCATTTTTTGCCATCCACTATCACATAAAACTCAATCACAACCTGCTCCTGTTTGGGATCGTGGTGGTGTTTCCCCTGCATTTTTCGCTGCAAGCAGCCTTCAAGCGCCGGGAAAAAGCGCTGGAATATCTTAGCCAGTTCAAGGCTGGTTCAATGGCGATTCACAATTCCCTGCAAGTTTCCGGGGACCTGCCCGACGAACAGAAGGCGGAAGCACGCAACCTGTTAAAGGAAATGGTCGCCACGTTGATTGGCCAGTTGGAAGGTTATCATGGAGAATACGGAGCCCTGCAAGTTCGCCTGAACAACATTATGGCGTTCGCGGATAAGTACCGAGAACAGATATCTAAGCGCAACGTGCTACGGGTTATCCGATACCTGAAAGATGTTACCGAAAGCACCACGTACCTGATTAGCCTGGTTCGGCACAGAACCATGCATGGCATTCGATTTTATGGAACGCTGTTCATCTTGCTCTTTCCTCTGTTACAAGCACCGATCGTGTTGCATTATTTTGGTTCCACTCTTCCAAGCTGGACGATTTACGCGTGTTGTGCGTTGGGAAGCTTCGTACTTATTACACTCGACAACTTTCAAAAGTTGATCGAGTACCCCTTCGATCCCCGGGGAATGGACAACATTGTATTGAGAGACTTTAATCTGGATATCTGAACTGGCTGTTGCATTGTTTCCTCGGCGAAACTGCAGGCCATACTAAAAGCCTTCGTTCCGATGATTTCCTCAGGCGTGGCCGAGATCAGCTTATCCACATACAGAATGGGCCCGGTGGGGAGTTAGTGTTTCGACCATGCGTTAATGACCTTATCTGAAATAAGGGACGTTGTTCCGATTTGTACAATTTACCGCACTCCTGGACCGTAAATTCGCCTACAGTTTCTTTTAATTTCGCAACTTTAACGACTCTTAGCTAACGTGTTGAACTACCAGGAATACATTCCCTCCGAAGGCTTGCGCAGCTATGTGAAATGCTATTACGTCTATGAGAATGATGCTCACCATCTCGTCGACGACAAGGCGTTCGCAACCGGCTGTGTGGAAATGATGTTCAACCTGGACGGCGCACAGTGGCAAACGCCGGCGAATGGCGAGTTTACTCAGACCTCGAAGATCGAACTCTGGGGACAGATACTTCAACCTCTACCGCTCAGGCTATCGGGCAAAAGTTGCATGCTGGGCATACGCTTTCATCCTTTTGGTGCCGCCTTGTTCCTCCATGAAGAAATCAGTCTGTTCAATGACCAGGTGATTGACCTCCGAGCCCTTATGGGAAAGGAGATCGAAGACCTGTACGCGATGCTGCAGGAAGCCCGCACCATTACTAAAAGACTTGAACTCATCGAGAATTTTCTACTCGGCCGCCTTTCGTTGTTTGCTCGCAGGAATGAGAAGACCCTCCTCGTAAAATTGGTGATGAATGAAATGACGCGTGATGATTTCTTCGACAATATTGAAAACGTGGCAGCGCGTTACGGGATTACCTCGCGATACCTTCAAAAGATTTTTTTACAATACACCGGACTCACGCCGAAACTCTACAGCAAAATCAACCGATTCCAGAAAAGCCTCGTACTGGTGGGCAGAGGCGATTTGTCGTTAACGGCAATCGCCTATCAAAGCGGCTATTTCGATCAGTCTCATTTTATCCGGGAGTTTAGGCTATTCACAGGCATGAAGCCCTCTGGCTTCGACGGAGAAAATTCTTCTGCAGTTCTGGCTTCACCCAATAAGTAGTTCTGTTCTGTACAATTTTATCGGTATCTGGTGCCGCATTTTTGATGTTATAATCAAACGATATCCAGTCAAAAAAAATGAAATCAAAATTCGAAGAATTCAAGGCTCTTCACCAGGTGAAGGAGCTGTTCGTATTGCCTAACGCATGGGACGCAAAGAGTGCGATATTCCTGCAGGAAGGTGGCTTCAAGGCCATAGGAACATCTAGCGCAGCCGTGGCAGCCTCGCTCGGTTACGACGACGGAGAAGCCATGCCTTTTGATGAATACTTGGTCATCATCAGGCGCATCGCTGCATCCGTCCGGCTCCCCGTAACGATCGACCTGGAGATGGGATACGGAAAGACAAAGGAGGCCATTTACAGTAATATTCAAAAGTTACTGGAAGCGGGGGTGATTGGCATAAATCTGGAAGACTCGGTTATTACGAATTCCAAACGAAGTTTGGGGAACGCCGCAGAGTTTGCCAGCACGATCAGCTACCTGAAAGAGAAACTTCTTGCGGATGGGCAGTCGTTGTTCATCAATGTACGAAGCGATACCTACCTGCTCAAAACCAGTGATGCGCGGACCGAATCGACACGCCGTGCAAAGTTGTACAAATCTGCCGGCGCTGACGGACTCTTTCTGCCGTTCATCGTAATGGAGAACGATATCGAAGAAGCAGTTACGTCGACGAACCTTCCGCTCAATGTGATGTGCCTCCCGGGGTTACCAGATCTCGACAAGTTGCAAACGCTGGGTGTGAAGCGGGCGAGCATGGGCCCTTTTCTGCAAAACAAAACTTACGACCAGGCGAAGGAAATGGCTACGAAGGTTATCGCCAACCGAAACTTCAGTAGCATTCTCTAAAGCCAAAATATTCAGCCATCGCCAAGTCATTCCACTACAAACATTCAAACACAAAAAACAAATTGTGGCCGTGGGCCGGTCCGAATGGAGCATCAAAGGGCCTACATGCGTTTTGGCCCTCCGTGCTACGCAATCCCTCGGCCCGGCGGCGGTTGGCTATCCCGAAATCTGATAGCTGCCCGGCAACATTTCGTTAATACATTTCACGTCGAGTTCTACCTCAGGATGGCTGATAAAGTCGACAACGAGTTGATCAAAGCACTCCGGCTTCGCCAGTCCATCGAAGGTATGAGACATGTGGGGAATGATGATGAGTTTGCCGTGTGACAGCGTGCTGACGATCTGCCGCGCTACCGATGGCGGCGTAACGGGATCGAAATTGCCGGTAAATATCAGCGTGGGTATGTCGGATACCACCGGCGAAAAATAGCCGTCCGGAACGGTTCCCTTTGCCCAGTTCGCACAGGCCTGCCGTTGCTGCGCCACCCGATAGTGCCCCATATAGGTGTTGTCTGTGAGAGAATCCTCTTCCGACTGCGAAATAAACGGAACGTCTTCAGTGCAGGTTACGCACAGATACAAACCTTCTGCAATGAAATCATTGAACGATGCTTGCTCAGGAAACAGCTTGATGAAAGGTTCCCAATTGCCTCGATCACATTCGTGAATGAGGAATGGCACCTGCCGAATGCCGGCTGCCGTATACATAAGGGAACGCAACTTCGTATGAAAAGCATACCACGGAATAATTACCTCATGCGTAATCTTATCCGCGCCTACGTGCTTATACCGGAAGGGTTTCTTACTTCCTTGTCTGGCCAGATCATCGAACTCAAGGGCAACGTTCGGAAAGCTGAGATGGCACAATGAATCCGACTGGCAATCCTTGACTATCAACGCGAAACTCTCATCCGCAAACTGCGCATGATATAAAGGCAATTTGGAATACGTCGTTGTGGGTGACCAGAGCACACAGCTTTCAACAAATTGGGGATACATCTTCATGTATACCTGCGCCAGCCGGGTCCCAAATGAAAGTCCAAACAAACTGATCTTGTCATATCCTAACCATTCACGCACCTGGTCGATGTCACGTGCCATATTGGTCGTGGTGTACTGGGTGAGATCTGCCCGCTGCGACAACGAATCAAAGCATTCCTTAACCGCAGCAGGTGGATACATCTCTTCAAGCTGCTGCTCAAGATTTTGTGTGTACTGAAGTTGGCGGCAATGTAGCGGATTCGAGCGACCGGTCCCCCTGACATCAATCAACACGACGTCGTGTTCGAGGCGATAGTAGTTGATGCTGTCGGCATAAAATGATGCACCGGCTGTAACTGATACCCCGGGACCGCCTTCAAAGGAAAATATGGGAGCCTTGTTCACGCCTTGATGGATCGCCGGAATAACGACGATGTTCAAATCAATCTTCCGGCCGGTCTTTATATCGGGATTCTCGAATACGGATAGCGTTCCACATAAGATGGTTGAATCAAGTCCATCTGTGCTGCACGGTCGAAGCCGCTGGTGCACCACATTGTCGGGCGCTGGTTTGTTGCATGCGTAGCCCGCAACAGCGAAGACAACAATACACGTCACTTTGTTGAAACTTTTCATTTGCATGGATATTGGACTACAAGGGAGTTAACGTGTGGTCCAGAGAATCAAGGAATGTTTTAATGGCGTTGATATTTTGCGCCCGATTGTCGTGCATCGTGCTATGGCCAGCGCCTTCGATTATGGCAAACTTCGATCCGGACACAAGCGTTTGAAAGTAATGAACCGTTGCCGGTCGGGCTTCATCGAATTCGCCGGTGATGAACAACGTGGGCACAGCAATACGCGTAAGTGCGGCGATGTTATCATACGTCTTCAGCGTCCCCGTAGCCGTGAACTCCGTAGGCCCCCACATATAGTTATAGATGAATTTGCTTCCCGACACCGGGACCGTATCGAGTTCGCTCATGAGGCGTGTTTTCCTCACGCCGAAGTTCTTCGCATATACCTCATTCGCCATCTGATAGGACGGCGATTCAAAATCTCCCGTTTGCTCGCCCGTATGGATCGCCGCTTGAACCGAGTCGGGTAATGTCATAATGAGGGTGTCGGCATCGGCCTTCCAGATCGTCGTATTGAAGTATGGGCTATTGAAGACCAGTGCTTTGACGCCTTCGGGGTGTTTCGAATAATACTCGAGGGCGAGGGCGGTTCCCCAGGAATGGCCATGCAGATAGAATTCTTTGAGACCCAATTCGGCCTTTAACGCGGCTACCTGCTCGACGAAGTTATTAACCGTCAACAACGTGGTGTCTTCGTGATGATCCGATCTGCCGCTGCCTAGCTGATCGAAAAGTATGATGGGCCTGTCTGCCCCCAGTGGTGAAAACTGATAGAATGCGCGACTCGTGCCCCCAGGCCCACCGTGGGTAAGTAGTAGTGGTGTGCCCTTGCCGTCACCAATGACTCGGTACCAGACCTTGCCGCCGTTTACCTCAACAAAGCCTTCGCCGGGACTCAGTGCGGGACGAGATTGACATCCACAGAAAAAAAGAACTACAAATACGACAAAGGCGCGTGCTGGTCTGCGTCCATTCATAACTACTTGTGAAGACACAGACAGGATCAAAGGAATCATTCCCATATGGCAGCGAAATGCAAACAATATAAGCCATATTAAGAATATGTTTGCCGATTGTCAAGACCTGCAACTTTTCGATCGTTGACTGGTTGCCATTCAGGGCAGAGGCAAAGTCTGATTATGCAGACTGATTGCCAGGAAAAAAGGTAGTGCGTGAAAATTTATTCATAGGAATCTGACGACGCAATTGGTTCGCTGAACTTACCATCGGTGGTCTCTTGCATCCCTCTTCTAACACCCCTGATAACGGTAGCCACACGTTGTGGTGGGTCGCCGGAAGCCTTTCGAAAGTCGCGTCGGTCGCGAAGAAACTGATGCCCGAAAGCATACGCCATTCTTCCACTCGCATCAGATCCGCTGTGTCCTACGCGGTTGGAGGTCGTAAAACGGGTATAGGCATCCCGGTAGTATTGCCTATAGGCCGCGAGATTGGGAACGATGTATTTCGTATGGCCAAACTCATGGGCCAACAGATTGAGGGCGGTCTCGCAGATCCATATATCGATAGACACGGTGAATTCTCCGAAGCGCGACTGGTTCGCATCCACATCCCGTGCTGAAGTCTGAAAGAAGCTAACTCCGCTGAGCATCACTGACGCCATCTCTTCGGGAATGAAACGCACATAGATATCGGTCAGTCTTCCACGCTTGTCCGTCAATTGGTCCATCTGATCGTACATATCGGGCGAAATCATTCGCATTTGTCTCAGGAGAGCTTCTGTCAGTTCATAGTGAGCAACTACCGTCAAGTGCTTCTTCATAGCAGCATTGATGCGGCGACGTTCTGATTCGGACATGTCAGGGTTTTCCATCAACCGCCGGTTTAACTCCTGCAGACATTGACGGGCAGACGGCAGGTCAGGCGCATAACCATTTCTGATATCTGCCGTCACTACCGTGGCAAGCACAAGGCAAAGTGATATCAGCAGTATACATTTTTCGTACATACTGAGTTTTGATTTTAAATGTGTATCGAACGAATACCCGTGAATCGACAGGTCTGCGAACGGGAGTTGCCAATTATCATGCCCATTGCATATTGTCGTCGAATCAATGAATTTCCAGCAAAAGTGTTGAATAGCTGTTCAGTTGTGAACATCGCCATTGTTCCGTACTGAACATAAACTTCACCCGGAGCGCGTGACATGAACGTAATTCATATCAATCTCTATGCTAGTAAGACTAGGCGAGATCAAAAAGGTTACAACGTTAAATGGATATTCATAAAATGTAACACAACGTTCAGTTGATGTCGTGCGAAAAGTCGCCGTCGTTGTTCGGAGCTTCAGCCGTTGCGCACAGACTGAAACCCAATGCTGTCCGTGCGCCCGATTTCGAACAGCAAGCTTCAACAACGAACAGGCCATGCGCCACCAAACTACTTCCTGAAGCTTCCCGGGCTAACCTATAGGGTCGCGACCCCGCTCGTATACTTCGCTCCACAGAAATGGTTATCCGATTCGCGTTCGTCGGAAGTAGCACGCCGAAATTGGATCGGAGTTGAATGCTATTTAGAACCTAACTGCTTCTTGATTTTCGGTGGGAGTTTGTCCCGCACCAATTCGTACGACTGCTTGAGATACCTCTCCCACTCTTTCTTTCGCATCTTGCTGATGTCCTCGATGAGCACCCATTTATACTTGGCTACGTACGGTGCCGGCTTGAAATGCATTCTGCCGGACACTTCCTCAAACTCTTCATCCGTTACCTTGAATGAGGCTGATGTCGGCACCTGATTGAGCCCGGCGACGCAAAACATTTTAGATCCGATTGAGAAAACGAGGTCATTGCCCCATTTGATGTCCTGCGTAACGTGCGGAAATCCCATGCAAATAGTTCGTATGTCTTCGATGTTCATGTTCGTTCCGGAACCTTGGGATGTCGGGCAAGTTCCCTCGAATCGCCCCTTGCGCTACAGCACCAACAAGTTAATAAACAGCCCCGGAATTTACCACACCAAATCAATCGACAGATGACCTGGCGGCCTCAGCTGACGACAAGCCAGGGCATTTCAGTTAATAATGCTGGAAATTCCCGTGAAGATTAGTAGTTTCATTGATATTCGGATCACCCGACCATCTTCCATTTATAATTACATTCCATCCAAACGCAGATATTATGAAGTCATTCCTGACCACGCTGCTTTGCCTGTTGATCACTTACCATTCCGCCTGTGCGCAGCATCCAACTGGCGATATTGTCGGCCCGGTTCAGCTAGCGAGTCATATCTATCCCGGTACGGTGCGCAATTATTGGGTGTACGTCCCGAAGCAATACGTCGCTACATCTCCAGCGTGTCTGCTCGTTGTGCAGGATGGACTCAACCGGGCAACCGGCTGGAGGCTTCCACAAATCCTGGACTCTTTAATCGCAGCGCATAGAATCCCCGTTATGATTGGTGTATTTGTCGATCCGGGAACCGTGTCAGCATCACGCGATGATGCCTTTCCGCGCTACAACAGGAGCCTGGAGTACGACGCGCTTGGCGACCACTACGCTAACTTTCTCGTGAACGAGTTACTACCAGAGATACAAAAGTCATACAACATCAAACAAGATCCCGATAGTCGCTGTATTGCCGGCGCCAGTTCCGGAGCCATATGCGCGTTTAATGTAGCCTGGGAACGACCCGACCAATTCAGACGGGTGCTGAGCACTATCGGCACGTACGTTGGTTTGCGCGGTGGCGAAGAGTTCACGACGCTGGTACGAAAGTCGGAACCCAAACCCATCCGCGTATTTCTCGAAGATGGCAGCAGCGACCTGAACATCTACGCAGGTGACTGGTGGACCGCGAATCAGGCCATGCTATCAGCGCTGACCTATGGCGGTTATGAAGTAAGCCACAGTTGGGGAAGCGGCGGACACGACAGCAAGCACGCTATTTCGATCATGGGCGAAGCCATGGAGTGGCTTTGGAGGGACTACCCTGCACCCATTATTACACACAAGGGCATTAAGCCCAGAATCGATCTGTTGATCGATGGCGAAGCATGGCAGGAGGTCAAACTTGAAGGCCGGTCCGTTAGCCAACTCGCGGCAGACAAGGACGGCAATCTGTTCTTCGTTGACAAAGGCGGACTGTATCGCATCAGCAACCAACACCAGGTCGAAAAAATAAATGCTGTGCACATCGACCGGGTAAGCGCCGGGCCGTCCGAACTGTTCGGGTGGATCAAGGCCTCCAGGAAGATCGTATCGATCGACAAGACCGGTAAGATGGTTACGCTCGCCAACCACTGCGACGTCGATTACCTATACACGGCCACTCGTGGACTGTATTTCAGCGATGGTGTAAAGCGACAGATCGGATACTACGACTTTGCCCATAAATCGCTGCGGTATTTTACAACGGACTTCCTACCGGGCGCGATGGCCCTGTCGGCAGAGAAAACATTTCTGAATGTGGCCAGCAAAGACACGCCGTTCGGTCATTCGCTCAAAGTCAACACTGACGGCAGCATCCAGGACGGCCAGGCCTATGTGCATTATCACACGAACTTTGGACAAACAATGCCCGGCATACGAGGCATGGACGTCGATGCTAACAACGTTCTTTTCAGCGCCACCGATCTTGGGGTGCAAGTCTCGGATCAACTCGGCCGGGTCAACTTTATCTTTTCGAAGGTCACACCGCGCATCGACGACGTGAAGCTCGTCGCGGACCGGCTATATATTTCGGGTGATAGCAGGTTGTTCGTACGCAAGATTAACGACAAAGGGCTTCTCTCTTTTGATGGACCCGCGACGCCACCGAAGCCACAGCTCTAGCCGTTGGTCGGGTTACCACCTGCAGCATCTATTGCTTTCTTATTTCATACCACAATTCGACCATTCCCGTTTTGTAGGCCATTACTTCTTTCAGGTGCAATAGTTGCTCGTGCCCCAGGTGATCAAGAAATCGCGTTCCACCTCCCAGCATAACAGGCAGAATGGAAAGCCTGATGTCGTCCGCCAATTTCTGTTTTATGAAATCCTGGGTAAGCCTAGCGCCACCAACGATCCAGATATTCCTGTAAGCGGGTTTTAGCCTATCATTCACAAGGCCGACTAATTCGCCTGAATATAGTTCGATATTATTTCCGTTAATCGGCAGGCTTCTGTGGCTTAGTACTACAGTCGGTACGTCCCCATAGGCCCAACCAAATTCCCGTGAAAGCTCCAATGCCAGTTCGTACGTCCGGGAACCCATCACAAAATAGTCTATCCCTTTCATAAATTCCTCGGCACTTTCCCCTGTCACACCCTTCTCATAGTTATCTTTGGATTCAAACCAGGAAATGTCGCCGTCCGCTTTGGCAATAAAACCGTCAAGACTTGAAACCATATGTATGGTTATCTTGGATTCTGTCATCAGCATAAGATTAAACGTTCGGTCTGCGTTCGGATACACTCACCCACGCGATACAAGCAAATGCGACCATAGTGGCCAGCGTCCGAACGACATGATATTTCCACCACTGGTCTCTCAACGCGGCCCATTCGCTCGGAATGCTGGCCAGATCCCACGTTAACACAATGGCATTGATGGGCTGATTTCCAAACCGCGTTACCAGCGCACTCAGGATCAGAAGCACGGCAGCAAGCAGAAGTATCGAAAGGAGAAGTTTATCTTGTTTGCGCAGAAAGGCAGAGATCAACGTTGACACTATCGCGATTAAGCCGAGTATGGGCATCAGTACATTCAAGGCCCCTATTGCGTGCTGTTGCTGGGTGACATACACTTCTGCCGAAAGTCCGATAGGATTATAACCGATCCATACTCCGAAAATGGTGCCAGCGACCAGGCCGGTGACAACGACATCAAAAAACAATATTACTTTCTTGACCATAGCTTGCAACAAGGACAAAATACGAAATCCTGGTCACTTTACCTCCGCATTTACCGATACATTTGCCTTGAAACGAAACTACCTCGAATCCAAGAATAACCCCAAATTATGCGTAAGGTCTTCCTGCTTTTCTTTGTCACTGCTGTCTTCCATTGCCAGGCCCAATCGTCCAATAGCTTACTGCTCTTAAACGGAAACGTTATTGACGTGGAGACAGGGTTGATCAGCCAGCAGCCCTGCTCCCCGTTTTCCTGGCGTATGGCATTACGACCATTCGCGACTGCGCCAGTGACCTCGGCGTACAAGTTCTCGCGTGGCGCAACGAGATCAATACACGCAAGCGTCTAGGTCCGACCATATTTACAGCCGGTCTCAAGCTGGAGGGGAAGAACTCTACCTGGAAGGGTGACCTTGAAATCGAAAGCGAAGCAGAACTTAACAAGATGTTGGACGTCCTCGACCAGTACAAGGTCGATTTCGTAAAAATCACCGAGAATACGTTAAGCGGAGAACTGTTCCTGAAAAGCGTGAAAGCCGCTCACGATCGAGGCTACCGGGTATCGGGTCACGTTCCCATTGACCTGTCCATCTCGGAGTTAGTGGATGCCGGACTTACGAGTGTCGAACATGCAAGTTATCTGCTGCGCCTGGGCAGCGATGAAGACAAGGTTAAGAGCGACCTGGTGTCGGGAAGAATTACACGCGCTGAAGCCGAAGCCCTGTACGCCACGGGATTTAATCAGCAAGACGCTATACAGAACTATGCGGCCATGGCAAAAAAAGGACTGTTTGTCTGTCCGACATTAATCGGAGGACGTCAGTTGGCATATCTCAGCGAAACCGATCACCGTCACGATGAGTTCCTGAGCTATCTCACGGACAGATTCGTTTCAAATTATCAATGGCGCATTCAGCGGATGAGTAATGAAACTGATGCCCAGCGCCAGCAGCGCAAAGACCGCTACCTGTTCCTGCGCACACAACTGCCGATCATGTATCAATCCGGCCTCCTGATCATAGCGGGCAGCGACGCTGCTGCTCTGAATACCTATGTATATCCGGCAGAGTCATTACTGCAGGAACTGGAAATTTTCCAGGAAGCGGGATTAAAGCCCATCGAAATCTTACGGACTGCGACACGGAATGGTGCCCTGTACTTTGGCATAGAAAAAGCTACCGGATCTATTGCGCAAGGAAAGAATGCTGACCTCGTTATCCTGGACAAAAATCCGCTCGACGATGTGCGTGCACTGAGAAGTGTAAATGGCATATTGAAATTCGGCCATTACTACAACAGGACATCGCTCGATATTATGCTGAAGGAAGCAGCAGATACAAAGAGCAGACTGGACGACGAAAGAAAATGATGAAGGGATGCACACGATATATTACGCTTCACATCTGATTCCATAAACGTGAGCTGTTTTTGTCGCTTACCCGGCAAAAATGTTAACTTGTAGAATTCAAACTTCTTTCTATGTCTATATGTATGTACCTGCGTTTCATAGCGCTGTCCATCTCTTGCCTTTCGTTCGTTTACTCCTTCGCCGCCAAGGTTGATAGTCTCGACGTTCCGAGCGCTGCGATGCACAAGACCTATAAGGCGGTGATCGTCCTTCCCGATTCTTATTCCAAGAGCAAAGCTTCGTATCCGGTACTTTATCTATTGCATGGAGGAGGCGGTCACTTCAGCGATTGGATGAAACTAACGCCCGACAAAATGCTCGTGAAAGATCTGGCAGACCAAAACAATCTCATTTCGTCATGCCTGAGGGAGAAGCCTTTGGTTGGTACCTGGACAGTCCCTTCGACCCGGGAAGCCAGTTCGAGACGTACATTACGAAAGAAGTAATTCCCATGATCGACAAGACGTATCGCACGGTAGGCAGCAACAAAGGAAGGGTCATTACGGGGTTATCGATGGGCGGACATGGTGCCATGTACCTTTCAACCCGGCACCCTGATTTGTTCTGCGCCGCCGGCACCATTAGCGGTGCAATGGATATGAATTGGACGCGTTATCGAATCACCGAAGAGTTTGCAAAATCATTGGCTGATCGCTATCAAAAGCTGCTGGGTACGTCGAACCCCAATGATCAGGTATTTATCAACAGCTCTATAGTAAACATGGCTGAGGTGATTAAGAAGAATGGCCTCCCGATTATCATTGATTGTGGCGTAGATGATTTCCTGGTCGAAGCCAACAGAGAGCTGCACCGACGGCTGGTGTACAATAACACACCACACGATTATGTGGAAAGGCCAGGCGCGCATACCTGGGGATACTGGCAAAATTCGCTACCCTACCATGTACTATTCTTCAAGAACGTATTGAAGAGTAATGGCGTAACGGTGAAGTAAGGAATGGCTCATGGTTACATTAAGCAGCAAGAACAATCCACGCTATTTATGTAACTCAGCCTTCGAAAGTACAGGCAGAGCATAATTGTGAATGGATGGTCAAAGCTTATTCTTTGGCTTTCAAATCATTCCCATCGACTTCAACTCGAGATACTTGTTGATGGACGTAACGATAAGCTCTTCGGGACGCGTCAGTATACTCATGATACCGTGTTGCCTCAATTCCTGCACCAGTTGAATTTTGGTAAGCTTGTAATCCTCTGCAATCGCCTCCTTATACACTTCTCCCAAGGTATTTGCAGGCGCGCCAACCTGCGAAGTGATCTCTGTGTTTTCGAAAAAGATAACGACCAGCAAATGCTGATTGTTAAGTCGCTTCAATTGCGGGATGACCCGCTGGAGGGCATACATGCTTTCAAAATTCGTAAAGAGCAATAGCAGACCACGGCCATTGACCATCCTGTTCAGGCCCAGGTACATACTTTCATAATTGGCCTCAACAGCGTCCTCCTTTTCCTTATACAGTAAGTCAAGAATCTTTTTCAACTGCATTTTTCCACGCTCAGCCTTTAGCATCGACTTCGGCGCCTCGGCAAACGTGAGAAGACCAGCACGATCGTGCTTTCCCAGGACGATGTTCGAGATCACCAACGCCGCATTCACCGCATGATCAAACAGGCTCAAGCCGTTAAACGGCATGTGCATCACGCGACTCTTATCAATGATGCAATAAACTTGTTGTGATTTCTCGTCTTCATACTGGTTGACCATGATATGCGCCCTCCTGCTGGTAGCCTTCCAGTTAATGCTACGATAGTCATCGCCGCGCATGTATTGCTTGATATGCTCGAACTCATAACTGTGGCCTACCCGCCTAACCTTTTTCACCCCATACTCCGTAGCGAGCCGCGCCGACGCTCTGATCTCGTACTTTCTCATCTGCACAATAGAAGGATAAACGGGCAGATTAAGCGGCTGACCGACCGTTATTCTTCTGCTGATAAGACCCATCCGCGATCGGACAAAAACATGAATGTTTCCAAATAGGTATTCGCCGCGACTCAATGGACGAACGCTATACCGACGATCGATGACCACACCGGGGCTAAGGTGCAGCCTGTGTGAAGACGTTCTTATTTGCAGCTGAACGGGCAGCTCATCGATCACCTCTGCATCCAGCTCGAGGTTAGATCTATTTTGAAACACGAGCACGATTTCGTTTTCATCGCCCAGTGAAAGAACGGAAGGTGTCTTCCGTCTGGCATCAATTTGTACGCTCCGGTTGAAAAGTACAATTGTGTCGATGACGAGAAGCAATGCATACAATATGCAGCCTGTCTTGGCATACGGCAACAAGAACGGGAATGGGTACGACGCTATCAGCGCACCAATCAATAACGACAACCCGATGAAAAAACGATTGCCAAGGAACAAATCTCTGAAGATTTTCATTAACGGGGAATTTCGAGTCGCTCGGTGATCTCCCTGATTACATCTTCAGGTTCGAGTCCTTCCATTTCCCGTTCGGCCGTCAGCATGATGCGATGGTTCAATACGTGAGGGCACACGAACTTAACATCGTCTGGCGTCACAAAGTCCCGACCATTCATGGCGGCAATTGCCTTCGACGAACGTAATATAGCGAGGGACGCACGTGGAGATGCGCCGAGGCTGAGGTCGCCGTTATTTCTGGTGCCGTCGATCAGCCTGGCGATGTATACCAGTATCTCATCTTTTACGTGAATCTGTTCGATCATGCCCTGATACGCCTTCAGCTCGCTTTGTGAAACCACGGCTTCAACCTGTCCAACAACCCTTAAGTTGAAATCGTTTTTGAACCGCTTTAGTATTTCGATCTCCTGGTCCAGACTCGGGTAGGTAAGCTTGAGCCGAAACAAAAAACGATCGAGCTGTGCCTCGGGTAGCCTGTAAGTCCCTTCTTGTTCGAGGGGGTTTTCGGTTGCTATCACCAGAAAAGGATACTCCATAGTATACGTTGTTCCATCGATAGTAATTTGCTTTTCCTCCATCACCTCGAACAAAGACGATTGTGTCTTGGCAGGTGCCCGATTGATCTCGTCAATCAAGACCAGATTGGCAAACACGGGCCCTTTGCTGAAACTGAACTCCGATGTCTTAACATTGAAGACCGTTGTCCCCGTTACATCGGTCGGCATCAGATCGGGTGTGAACTGAATTCGCGAGAAACTTACCGACAATGCCCTGGCTACCAACTTTGCCGTAAGCGTCTTCGCTATGCCCGGAACGCCTTCCAGTAAAACGTGCCCGCCGGTGAATATTCCTGCCAACAGCAGGTCAATGATCGTCTCTTGTCCCACAACCACTTTTCCGATTTCACGCTTTATCCGTTCAACGCGTGTTGTAAACTCATTGATCGCCGTGGCGCGTTCATCTACGGGTTCTGACTGATGTTCATTCATAATTCTCTATTTGCAATTCTTATAAAATTCGTCCAGGAGCTGATGCAGCCCGGTAAGTTGATCAGGTTCAAAATCTGCCCGTGATTCCAGGTGATGGAACGCTGAGGCAATCAACTGCAGGTGCTCCATGTCGATTTTAGATTTCCCGGCCAGTCGCAGCAGGTAACTTTCAGTCGTGCTATGGGCCTGCAGACCATACTTGGTTTTCACGAAATGAAAAAAATATTTCATTTTCTTCCTTCCGATATTGTGATGATTCGCGTTTTGAAAATGAAGTTCCGCCACCATTCCCACGAATTCCCGCGATGAGTTTTCCTTCTCCAGCAGCACAGGAATAATACCCTGTCGACGTTTGGCCGTGAATAGCACGTACATCAGTACACCGATCAGCATCAGCCACCAGGCATAGCGGAGACTTTCCTGCTGAAGGATATAGGACACGGGACTCATCTCCGGCGCATTGTTGCCGCCCGCGAACTCTGAACGGCTAAACTCGTCCCAAAGGATCGCCTTGCCATTGAGATACGAGAAGACACCTGACGCATAGTCAGTTTTGTCGAGATCCGTCAGAAAATAATTCGTGAATACAATGGGGTTCGTGTGTATATACAAGTGACCATCACCGTGAGCAATTCTAAAGAAATTCGCCCCAGCCTGCTCAATGTAACCAAGCGGCGTCAAAGCCTGAAGCGTGTCGCACTGAAAATCCTCCATGAGCGCATTCCAATAGTACTTCTGATCTTCCGGACCAAACCTATAGCGATAGCTGTACCCCTCGGACGTCTTCAGTGCCACATTAATAAAATTCATTTTCGCTATTTGCTGCTCATTTTCCCGCAGAAAGACCTCACTTTCACAAAGCGCTGCCTCCGTCTCATCAATAAGGTCGAAGGGCATGTGAACCGTCGATATGAATGCGTTGTTGCCTGCCGAAATAAAAGTCAGCAGCGCATACTTATCGTCCTCGCTTAAATAAATCTCCCGACCGATAAAAACATAGTCGGTCTTGACTTTGAGTACGGCCGTATCGAGAACGTCGCGAAGGGGCCTATCGTCATGAAACGTAAATGTCTGTCCTGGCCGAAATCGCGCCAGCAGCTTTTGAATGAAAAGCGTCCCATAAGGTTGATCGCTTTTTGCCTCATAGGTTTCATCCCATTTGTACTTCCTGCCCTTATTAGATTGAGTCTTTGTAAAATAAAAGACAAGCAGAAACCCAAGACCGAGAAAGAGCGCAATAGCAAGACGATTTCCCTTCATGCCGATTTTGACGAATTCAGTTTGTCTCCCATTGATTTGAATGAGTCGATCACCTGCTCATAAGCGTTCAGGCTGAGGTCGTGCTCGCCATACCATACCTGTTCATAGTTAATCGTCAATAGCCTTATCTCATCATAGTGATACTGCTTAAGAAGCAGTTCGGATAGGTAATCACGATTGGTCTTGTCCTTCTTCCAGTTTATGACGCCGTTCTCATCAAGAGTTTTCAGCATGCCCAGGAAACAAATCCGGACGGCCAGCCGATAGTTTCCGGATGCGATAGCCTCTCTCACAAGCCTGTCCGTTTCGAGTTCCCGAATATTGTCAATGAAGGTGGCATTAATTAAAGAAGGGCTGTTCGGCACAACCTTTCGGTCCGACTTCACTGAAATGTTCCTGATGATCAGAAACAGTATGTATATGATAACGCCGGCAACGAGAGCGTAGATGATATAGTCGAACCGGATATCGGAACTCAGCGAGAAACCCGATGATGATTCGTCGTCTTCGTTGTTCCGCCCGTTGCTTCGTTCGCGAGACTTCACACGCTTGTCTGACGATTTTGTTGTAGTGTCAGAACGTTCCACTTTGGACTGCTGCGCTCGCTCCTGATCTTCCGAGTAATCCGTTGAGCCCACCACTTCCTCCCATGCTTTGCGATCAAATCTGTTCACATCCACAATCTCCGATTGCACGTTGGAATCCTGCGCGTGAGAAGGGAGCCCTGCTAAAGACACTAACAGCAAAAGGATGAAATGGCACCTCACCTGTTATTGGTTTTGGGACGCTTCACGGTCATTTTAACAATCGTTTCTTTCAAACCACTTGCACTATTTGCTTCTTCCTGGCTAAAGCACAAATACGCCATGCTGGCACCAATCGCCGGCAGGATAAGATAGAAGGAAAAGGTGCGGACAAAGACATTCAGAAAGTCAATGATCTGCTGCGACGTTGAATCATTAGATACAAAGTTCCATTTCAACACGCTCAGGTGCATATACAATATAGGAGCCGATAAAATCAAAAGAAAGCCAAAAGACAGGATAACAAGAATGGCCTGCAGGGCGGGGCCTTGGTTCTTGTTCGTTGAGAATAATTCAAAACCATGAGCCAGTCCATAACACAATCCGCTAGACTGCTCGGTGATAACAAATGCACTAAGAAGCAAGTATCCAAACGCGATGACGGCCGCAACAACGCCGAATGCCCCCAGGTAGAGTAAGCCCTCAAGCAAAGCCACGAGGAAAACGATGTGAACGAATGACTTCAGGTCAAAATTAACGCGCTTCGGGTTTGACTCGGTAACAATTAATCGCATGGTGGCAAATAGCACCCAGCTAACACCCAGCGCATGTATGAGGATGAAAGCCGGTGATGGCTGGTTGAAAATGCTTCCCAGATCCGCGAACAATGCTACCCACCACTCCGTTTCCGAAGCAACGTATCCCTTCTGCTCTTTGAAAAAGTGCTGTGCAAGACTCACTATAAGGGCCGAAACAAAAATGGCAGACGATAGCTTCGGCGCCTGGCGAGAATAGAATTGAAATGTATCTTTTAAGATATCAGCATTATTCTTGATCCGAAAATAGTCGATGCGCTCGGTGGGGCTGGCCGCAAGCTGTATATCCTTCAATGGATACAGGAATCCTGTCCGCGATTTGATCCATGGATAAACGACGAAATATCCAATGATGAAAAACGCAGAGAGAAATATCAGCGTCACCTTTAGGAACACCGGAACGCCGGTGTAGCGGGTGAGGAAGCTTTCGATGATGGCAGCGAGGACGAACAGCGGTGTTACGCCGAGCATCAGTTTCAGCGACCGAATGCCTGCGCGCTGGAGTGATTGGATCCGGGAGTAGGTGCCTGGAAATATCAATCCACTGCCCAGGGTAAGGCCGGCACCACCTGCAATGATAATGGATGAGATTTCAAGTGTTCCATGAAGCCAAATACTCAACGAGGACGTCAGCAATAATCCCTTTTCCGCAAAGTAATACTGAAAACTGCCAACCATGATTCCATTGTACAAAAGGCTTCCCAACGTTCCGATGGCCAGGAAAATTCCCAGTACATAGGTCCGGAAAGCCACCATCAGATTGTTCAACGTGATGCCGAGGAACATATCAACCTGGTTCGCCTTCTTATACACCGCCATGGGATCGCCACTTTTGATGTTCTCATCCGTCATCTTTACATAACTCTCGCTCAAGATCGTCTTCACGAACTGTGGATCGTTGCGGCTCGAGAATGCACCAATAAAAAGAGAAAGCGCAAAAACAGCCAATGATACGAGTAATTGACGACGCGACGACAAGATGATCTGTGGAAGTTCGTCGAGCCAAAACAATTTAAACTGGCTATGCACGCCCTTTTTGCTTCCGTAAATCGCCGAAAAATACTGACGGGCAATCTTATTCAAATAGACTCGGACGGATCGGTTCGGATAGTAAGTGCGCGCATAAGAGAGGTCGTCAACAACCTGGACAAACAAATTGCTCAACTTATCGGGATCTTTGACGGGTGCTACCAAAAGGGCTTCGGCTTCTCGCCACTTCTCCTTATTTTGGTCTATGAAACGACTCTCATTCATGAAGGGTGAAAAGTATCTTATTAAAGTTAGAAAATGAAGAACGTTGAAATAATCACGGCGCAAAATGTTGTGTTGCAGTATGAACTGGCGTCGTTGCAGGACCGCGTGGTCGCGTTCATTATTGACTTGGCTTGCTTAGTTGCCGGGCTCAGCATTTTGTCGGGACCACTCATGGCCATTGCTTCGTCTGAAACCGGGGGTACTATTGTTGTCTTCCTTTTATGGTGCATTTTCATTTTCTATTCCCTTGCGCTTGAGGTGTTAAATGATGGGAGAAGCCTGGGTAAAATGGCGATGAAAATCCGGGTCATCAAACTGGCGGGCGGCAACGCGCGATTTGCCGACTACGCGGCGCGCTGGGCTTTCCGAATGATTGACATCTACTTCTCACTGGGTTCAATTGCTGCTATCCTTGTCCTATCCTCATCGAAAGCACAACGCATCGGTGACCTTATCGCGAACACTGCCGTGGTCAAGACTTTACCAAAAACAAACATCGACCTCAGCGACCTGCTTTCGATACACCAGGCAAACAAATACATGCCTAAATACCTGCAAGCCCGAAAATTAAGAGAGCACGACGCATTGTTGATTAAGTCGGCGTTGGAACGCTATCGGCGGTTCAGGAATAGAAGTCATGCGGAGGCGATTGGCCTATTGGCGGATCACATCAGTCAGACCCTGGGCATCGGAGAAATAGAGGAAGACGGTCCTCAATTTCTGCAAACTATTCTGAAAGATTACGTGGTACTGAGCCGATGAGCTTCGCTTCCGGACCCAATCACGTCCAACAACAGGCCGGGCATAAGCGATAGAAAGGGTGACAGCCATTCAAAATTGAATTCGAATAGCTGTCGATTCATCGTCTTTGTTTCTGCCAGGCAGCAGCGTTTCAGCGAAGATGCCCGTCGAGCGTTTCCGACTCCAACACGTCAACCTCTTCTCCACCTTGTTGTTTCGGATTGGTTCCGAACTCGTTCCGTCCGGGTTTGCCGTCCTCGAACAGAAGGAAGAAAAAGTAGAAAGGGATGAGTTGCATCCAGCCACTGCGGTCAATGTCGTGGCATCGCTTCGCTCCCTGCGCCCAAAGAAACCAAACTAATGGAACGATGGCAATCATCGCGGCGATCGAGGCAGCAACCGCCTCGGTTGCGATAAGCGCCATGATGATAAAATACGCAACAAGATAAATGATAAACGTAAGTCCGTATTCCGTGCGACGGATACGGCCGTCAAAAGAAAAGGGGTGTTTGAACATAACTGGTTTTGTATGGTTATGTCTAAAAATAGCCTGTTTTTTCCGTCTGAAAAGTGGAAAACCGCGCGAAATCCTACATGTGACTTATGTCACTATTCGGTCTCACATCGACTTTTAAAATGCTCAAAAGCGGCCAGGCTTTCCCGGGCATTTTAAACTGTCTCATAACCGCCAACTTTGTGCTGCACTACATCGCAATAATTCGCCGCACATGTGAAAAAGTATGGGTATATGTCTTGGCCTCGCCATTCAGAATCCCCTTGTCGTCCACTTGATCAACCCTCACCCTACCCGACGCGTGAATAATGCGGTCTGCTTCAAGCAAGATGCCCACGTGGTTTATCTGCTCCTCCTCATTCTTGAAGAACACAAGATCGCCCGGCTTGCCTTCGCTCACCGACGCAAAGTACTTTCCCTGGTTAGCTTGCTGCCAGCTGTCGCGGAACAACTTATATCCACTGATCTTGAAAACCATCTGGGTGAATCCCGAACAGTCGATCCCGAAAGGACTTCGCCCACCCCACAGATAGGGCGTATTAAAATACCGGAAAGCTACGGCGCGTAAATACTCATATTCTCGTTTTTGGCCCAGGTTCTTTGCCTCGCCATTGAATGCAAATTGCTCTTCCATCTTGAACAACTCGGAGCTCGAAATCGGAATCATGCTGCCCAACAAAATCATCAGAGGCGTTTTGTTGTAGAGAATGGTCGACGTGATGTCGGTCGTAATCTTGAACTCGGCACGGTTCAGATAATCGAAATATTCGTGGTTAATCGCATGGTGCTGCTTGTGGTCGATCCACCCTTCGTACTGATCGAAGTGTGTCCTGATCCGGAACCACTTGTTATCGTGTGTCCTGAAGACCACCTCGTAGTGGTCTCCGAAAAGCAGCTGCGATATCTGCTCGGATCTATCGCTGGCCTCCATACGAACGGGAACAACACTCAGGCGGCAGACGCCGTACTCAATATTCTCCATTCGGGTATTAAAAAATTTTTCATTTCAATTTGAGTCTGCTCAATTCCCGCTTTGCATCCCGCTCCTTGATACTGCTTCTCTTATCATGCAACTTCTTGCCGCGTCCCAGCGCGAATTCCAGCTTGGCTAACCCACGATCGTTGATGAACAACCTCGTGGGTACCAGCGTGAGTCCCTTCTCCTCTACCTTTCCTTCCAGTTTTTTCAGCTCCGTACGCTTCAGTAACAACTTGCGTTCACGGGTTGCTTCGTGATTATAGTGGGTGCCCTGTGCGTAGGGTGTAATATTAATGCCTTTAACGAACATTTCGCCATTGTTCATATAACAATAACCGTCTTGCAGGTTCACCTTGCCTTCGCGGATGGATTTGATCTCAGTACCCGTCAGGACCATCCCCGCCACGTGCTTTTCGAGCAGTTCATATTCGAACCCAGCCTGCCTGTTGCGGATATTGATGTCGTTGGAAAATCGTTGTTGCTTCATCCCTTTACTAAAAATCGCCCGTCCAAAGCAGTGTGTTGATCCAAACTGGTTGACACAACATTGGACCGAAAAGTTTAATTGATTGCCAATATAATGATTTTGCTGGCGGCCGGATGAGTTCGTAATTGATCGGCAAGAACTAACCAGTCAATCAACAAATCAACAGATCAATAGATCAACAAATAATCAGATAGGCATTCGTGCCAGCGGTGTGGTTTCCAGCGAACAGAATTCTCCGGCGAGAAATTTATAATGCGCTGCCATGGCAATCATCGCGGCGTTGTCGGTACAATATTCGAAGGCTGGAATGAACACCCGCCAACCACGACCTGGCGCCATATCGGTCAGCCGCTGACGCAATCCAGAGTTGGCCGACACGCCCCCGGCAATGGCGATGTCGTTGATCCCGGTCTGCTTGCTGGCCTCTTCAAGCCGGGACACCAACATCGTGACCAGGTGTGCCTGCAGTGAGGCGCAGATATCATTCAGGCGCTCCTCGATGAATCCCGGGTTCTTCGCCACTTCGTCACGCAGGAAGTACATGAACCCGGTCTTGATCCCGCTGAACGAAAAGTCCAGGCCGGGCATGAAGGTCTGAGAAAACTTGAAAGCTTTCGGGTTCCCCAGTTTGGCATAACGGTCAATGAGGGGTCCTCCGGGGTACGGAAGGCCCATGATCTTGGCGGCCTTATCGAAAGCTTCACCCACGGCGTCGTCCTGGGTCTGCCCGATTACACGCATCTTCAGAAAATCCTCCACCTGCACGATCTGGGTGTGGCCCCCGCTCACGGTGAGGCAGAGGAACGGGAACGTGGGATGGGGCTCATCAATAAAATGGGCCAGCACGTGGGCCTGCATGTGGTTCACTTCGATCAACGGTTTGTCCAACGCCAGGGCCAGTCCCTTGGCGAAGGAGGTTCCCACCAGCAGCGACCCCAGCAATCCCGGGCCCCGGGTGAACGCAATCGCGTCCAGTTCCGTTGGGAGTATGTGGGCGTCGTCCATGGCCTCTTTTACGACCGCGACGATGTTTTGCTGATGCGCGCGGGAGGCAAGCTCCGGCACCACGCCACCGTATTTTTGGTGCATGGCCTGGGTAGCGATAATATTATTAAGTACCTTGCCGTTTACTATTAACGAGGCAGAGGTCTCATCGCAGGAAGATTCAATGGCAAGGATAACGGAACGCATGTGGTAGCAGATGAACCCGCAAGTTATCAAAAATAGAGTAGGCAAAATACTTGCCTACACCTTGACGGGCATTCTGTTTCTCGGCATCTCCTGCTTCCTCGTACTCCAGATGCCGCCGGTTCAAAAGTACCTCATCAACAAGTTTCTGGGCAATTTCACGGAGGTTACGGGCTTCCGGACCACGATCGGGGGCTTTCGCATGCTCTGGTTCGACCGCCTGGAGCTCACAAACGTAACCGTTTACGATACCGAAAATAACAAGATGATCCGGGCCAAGGAGATCCTCGTCAACTTCAAGCTCACTGAGCTCCTGGGCAACAAGAACGTGAACATTGATGGCGTGTATCTCGACAGCGCCCATGTGTTTCTCACCAAGATCAACGAATCAGACACGTCGCGCGATCTCAATATGAACGTCTTCATCGCCAACATCAATGCGGGGTATGGTGGCAGTGGTGGCGGCGGAAAGTCACCGCGTATAAACATCGGCGAAGCGTTTGTTAACCAAAGTCAGTTTACCTATGTGGATCAGGACCTCGACAGTGTAAAAGATGGTTTCGATTACAAGCATTTTTCGTTGGCAGTAGACGAAGGACAGCTGAATAGTTTCGTGATCCTGGGTGATACCACGGAGTTCAACGTGAAGACCCTTATCGCACAAGACCTGGCGACGGCGTTTACCGTCCACCAGATATCAACCTTCTTTCGAATCTGTCAGACGTCGATGGAGTTTGTGGGGCTTGATTTGATGGCGGGAAAAAGTACGGTGTCCGATACGGTTATTTTCCGGTATCGGAAACTGATCGACCTGAATGACTTCGTCGAGAAGGTTAATATCCATGCTCACCTGACCAATTCGGTAATCGATCCAAACGACCTTGAATACTTCGCTCATGGAGCCGACCAGGTAGACCAGCCGTTCATGCTAAACGGGAATTTCAACGGACGGATCAACAAGTTTAAGTTCACCAGGATGCGCGTCGACATCGGCAATTCACATGTGAGCGGTTCTCTCGACATGGATGGTCTTCCCAACATCAATGAAACATTCATGGTCGTGAACCTTCGAAACTCCGTAGTCGATACCCGGGACCTGACGTTCCTGTTCAACCAGAACACGATGCGCCGGATGCGGCCATTGGGTGAACTCACCATGGATGGACAGTTCCTGGGATACCCTACCGACTTCGTGGCCAACGGTAACTTCATGAGTTCCCTCGGCGGGATCAAAAGCGATATCAACTTCAAAGTGAATGAAAAGGACATCGATCGTTCCGTGTACAGCGGCAATCTTTCGCTTAACGCATTCGACCTGGGAACCTATCTCCAGGACAGCACTTTTCAACGGGTAACCATGCAAGGGCACATCCGGGGTACCGGTATCACCTCCGAAACGGCCGACTTTCGACTCGACGGGCAGGTGCATGAAATCGGATTCAAGGGGTACAACTACCGCAACATCCTCACCAATGCGCGCGTTGCCTCCGAACGTTTTGACGGCTTCCTGCAGATCGACGATCCGAACCTGCAGATCACGGCCACCGGATCTATCGACTTAAGTGGAGGACACAACATCATCAAGGTGGAGGCTTCGCTGGATACGGCTTACTTTCACAATCTCAAACTATCCAAAGACTCGATCTTTCTCCATGCCGACTTCGTAGCCGACATCAGCGGACTCAGCCTCGATTCGCTAGAAGGTACGGCCAGCTTTCACAACTTTCAGATCGACTACAACGGCGAGACACTTGAACTCGACAGTATTATTCTTGACGCCGAACGAAACGGTGACCTCGAACGAAAATTTTCTCTAAAAACTTCATTGGCGGATGCCGAAGTGACGGGCAAATATTATCTGTCTGACCTCTTTGCTAATCTCCAGACGCTTTCCAAGGAATTTCGACTGAACATCCAAAATAACGCCACGGCTACTGCCAGCTATTACCGGCAAAAAAATGTTCGTCCCAAATCGTACCAGGCCAACTTCCTGCTAAACCTGAAAAACATCGGACCGCTCACGCGACTACTCAATCAGGACGTCAGCGTATCGGAAAACACGGTGATCCAGGGAACATTTACCAGTGGCTACACCAGCATCGTGCGTGCCTATGGCGCCATTGATTCCCTATGGTATAGCGGCGCGCTTTTCGTCAACAACGAACTGGATCTGTCGGCTTCTAAAATATCGGACAGCACGAATGTCCTGGGCGTGATTTCCATAACATCGCAGGGGCAGCAATTCAGCCCGGCGTTTAAGTCCAAGGGGCTGTTGCTCGAAGGCATCTGGAACAGGAATCATATCGACTTCAGTCTCGACGCCGACCAGGATGGGCAACCCAATTACATTCGCCTGAAAGGCGGCGTTGACTTTATGAGCGACAGCACTGTTCTGGCCATGCAGCCATCTGAATTGAAGTTGCTTGGGCGGGACTGGCGGTTCACGGACGATAACCGTACCGTTGTACGTGGCTCTGAGGTGCGCTTTCACGATCTTAAACTCGCTAACAACGAGCAGTACGTTGGGCTGAACGGCCTGCTGTCTGAAGACCCCACTAAAATATTATCGCTGACGGCCGAGGAACTTGATCTCTCGCTGCTCGATGTACTCACGAAGAAGAAGTTCAAGGGGATACTCGATGCCAAGGTCGATGTCAGCAGTTTCTACACCAAAGCATCCATTCAAAACGATGTAAATATCCGTGGACTCACCGTCGACGACTTTCTTGTGGGCGACATTACCGGCAAGAACGAATGGGATACCGCGCGGCACAAGTTCGTCATCAACCTAGCCATTGATCAACAAAAGGCCCGCATCCTGAATCTCCTGGGTGAGTATGATCCGCTCAGGAAAGACTCGCCACTCAATCTGCTGGCAAGGCTCGAAGGCGCGAACCTCAATTTACTGGAGCCCTTCCTGGGAGACATTTTCAGCCGCATGGCCGGCACCGTATCCGGCGACTTTAGAATAACGGGTGAGCTGGAAGAACCGGTGATCGCGGGCGAAGGAGATGTAGCCGACGGGCAGCTGATGGTGAACTACCTGAAGACACTGTATCAGTTCACGGGAAAAGTCGGCCTCACCCCTACTTCCATTTACTTTAAAGACATAGAGCTTACCGATAGTTACCGGAACAAAGGAAAGCTGAACGGCGCGATAAATCACCTGAACTTCAACAGCATGTCGATCGTGCTGGATGCTTCCTTTATTAATCTGCAAGTATTGAATACAAGCACACGGGATAACACCTTGTTCTTTGGTCAGGCCTATGCCACGGGTACGATGGAGATGCGCGGCCCGATATCAAACCTTCGCATTTACTCTACCGCCACCACGCAGCCGAATACGAAGATTTACATTCCCGTGAGCGGCACTTCCAGCACCGATCAAAAAGATTTCATCACCTTCGACAGCTTCACGGATACGACCAAGACGAAGACCGTGGTCAGTGCTGTCTCTAAACGTGTGAGTCTTACGGGCGTCACACTTGATCTTGACCTCGACGTAACACCTGACGCCTATTGCGAGATAATTTTCGATGTTAAATCCGGCGACATCATTCGCGGGCGCGGAAATGGCGACATCAAGATTCAGGTTGACTCCAAAGGGGACTTCAATATGTTCGGTCCTTTTGTATTCACCGAGGGCCGGTACAACTTCACGCTCTACGATATCATCAACAAAGAGTTTGAAATCAAACCGGGAAGCAGCATCACGTGGACGGGCGATCCTTATGAGGGGAACATGGACATCGATGCTTCCTACAATCAATTGGCATCGCTGTACTCATTATATCCCGCTAATGATTCAAAGGATCCCACCCAGGATCAGGCACTCAGGCGAAAGTATCCCATTCAGGTATTGCTCATGATCGACGGTCCCATGCTTTCACCCAACATCAACTTTGATATCATCGCGAAGGATCTTCCACAAGTTGTCACGACGAGTGGCGTAAACCTCGATTTGATGTTTACTGCATTCCGGGCCAGACTTGACGAACAGGAACTCAAGCGCCAGGTGTTCAGCCTCATCGTGCTACGTCGCTTCTCCCCGCCCGAATCGTTTAACACCAGCGGGTCCGTTGCCAGCAGCTTGAGCGAATTGCTTTCAAACCAGCTGAGTTACTGGATGAGTCAGGTTGACGAGAACCTCGAGCTCGACGTCGACGTGGCATCGATGGACCAGGAGTCGTTCAACACTTTCCAGCTACGATTCTCCTATACGTTCCTGAACGGACGCTTGCGCGTGACCGGCGATGGAACGTACTACAACCAAAGCCAGGTGAGTCAAACGCAAGCGACGCCGACCAACATTGCCGGCGACTGGACGGTGGATTATAAGCTTACCGCCGATGGCAAGTTGAGAGTGAAGATGTACAGCCGCACCAATATCAACCCCATCCCTACTGCGGCACAGCAAACGTATATGACCACCGGCGCAAGCATCGTGCATACCCAGAGCTTCGACGAACTGCGCGACATCTTTGCCTCGTCGCGGAAGCAGCGCCGTCGCGAAGCCGAACGCGCAAAAGCAAACACGGAAGCCACTAAGCGAGAGGATGGCAGCGACTGATACGTCATCGCGAGAATAGCTTTAAAACATGGACCGGCACAACTACCCTGTTTCAGCGAGGCATGACCCATACACTACCAATGCTACGACATACTAGAAACATCTTGTTGTTGCTCATTGCTTCTCACAGCTTGCTCGCTCAATCGAACGGGGTTCATCCTTCGTCAGACTCGGGCCGAACGCTGAACAAAAAACGTCTTACCGGCCTGATCGTTGGTTCTACCGTCGCCTATGGTGCCGCATTGTACGGGCTCAATGAACTTTGGTACAGCCACAATCCCAAACAATCCTTTAGCTTTTTCAATGATAATGCCGAATGGAAGCAGGTGGATAAGGTCGGCCATTTCTACTCCGCCTTTTACATCAGCTACGGCTCCGATGCGGCCCTTCGATGGGCGGGTGTGAAGGATCGAAAGGCTGCCTTCATCGGCTCGCTTGTCGGCTTCGGAGTGATGCTTCCCATTGAGATCATGGACGGATACTCGGCGGCCTATGGCGCATCCGTTGGCGACCTGGCAGCCAATGCCGCTGGAGCGGCACTCTACCTCGGACAGACGCTATTATGGAAAGATCTCCGGATATATCCCAAGTTCTCCTTCCACCAAACGGACTATGCCTCCCTGCGGCCCAATGTTCTTGGTGACAATGCCGTTTCAGAAATGTTCAAGGACTACAATGGTCAGACGTATTGGCTATCCGTCGATATGGACAAGTTTGTCCGATTCCCAAAATGGCTCAATCTTGCCGTTGGGTATGGGGCCGATGGCATGGTGTATGCACGCGACGAGCAGAACATTGAAGCGCAGATAGGGCCGCCTTACCGTCAGTACTACCTGGCCATAGATTTCGATCTCCGGGCCATCCATACCCGGTCAAAATTCCTACGGGGAGTTATCGAAGTGGTAAGTCTCATCAGACTGCCGGCGCCCGCTATTCAGTTCTCCGAAAAGGGCGTGAAGGCGTACGCGTTCTACTTCTAGCACGTCATAGCAAAAACGAACCGCTCCCACTTTGGGCGTGAATCTCTCCTATGAAATTCGTCTGTGTTTTTGTCACGCTTCATGTCGAATATTTTTGCAATGACGTGCTAGCCGCAAATTAATACCGCCTACATCCTCTAACGAGGGTTTATTTTGGTTAAATTTAATAGAGTCAAACAAACCCCTTTATGAACCTTATGAGCTATGTTCAGCAATGTGCTGAACAGATTGGCGGACAGTACACGGACTATGATCACACTAAATCCGTCGTCGTTGTCCCCGTCACGGGCAGCCGGTACCAGACCGTTCTTGCCGTGACCCAGACCAGCGCAGTATCCGGTCGCGATCAGGCGACCTTCACTTCTAAGGTATGTGCGTACGATACCAAACTTGACCTTAAATTGCTGATGGAACAAAACTCTCGTTTTGATTACTGCAAGTTCGTGCTGGACGAAGGGTTCTTAAAAGTTGAAGCATCGTGCCTGACGTCGAGCGTATCGCAAGAACAGATCCGAGAGATGATTCAGGAAGTGGCACAGCTGGCTGATCACTATGAGCTGAAGCTGACGGGGAAAGACGTCCATTAGCCGACGTTTCGGCCACAGTGGTGTGGCCCATTGCACCTTTACTTATCGCGTAAGATCCCAAGTTTTGTTGTAGGACTTGCCAGATTTTGAAGTGACCCAGATCAGTCCGAGTTCTTGCCCCTTGTTGTTGATCTGGGACAGGATGGAATCACCCCAATCTTTGATCGGATCTTTCAATCGCCACCAGCCAAGCTCCTGGCTTCCGTTCATGCCGTCTTCATCTGCCGGATAGCCGATCTGAAAGGCGCATGCGGTGGGGGCAAAGAAATTTGCCCAGGCAGCTAATCCCTCGCTTAAGTCCGATACAGAGCCTTCTGATGCATCACAAATGAATATCAGGTCACCTTTACCTCGGTAAGTCGGAGGCATGAAGTCTTTGCTGTAGTGTCGAAGGAATAACCGGTATTTGGGATGGTGGCGCTTGAGTGTCTTGTCCCACGACTGCACCAAGACGTCGGTCGCTTTGCCAAAGTACTCCAATTCAATTCCCACACCGGCGATGCACTTGTGATGCTTAAAGCGCTTTATCCACTTATCGATTTCGGCGTTAACATCGGTACCATCCAGGGCTTTCTCAGGAGCAGCTTTATAGGGAAAAATTTCCAGGAATATGGTTATGCCCTTTTCGTCCATGAACGAGAGATAGGCTTCGTGCTGTTCATCCGACAGGTTTTGTCCGGCCGGTATAGCACGTGAAAGGTCCCCGACCGTCCAGGTTGCCCATGGCGTTGAACCCGGAAACTTCCTATTGATGTTTGAGATCACATTCAGGTACGATTGCTTGTCGGGCAGGTTAATGAACCGCCCGATCTTGGTGTCAAGTTCAGTAATTCCGTCGCCAGCGCTGACACGCGTGGGGATCCACGCACCTGTCCACTTGTAGTGACCTGATTGAGCGACAACCGGAGATAGCGAACATGCACAAGCACAAAGAATAACAAGTTGGAGAAGCTGTCTCATGGGGTTGCTAAGGTTTGACCTGCCAAATAACGACAAATCCGGCGATCGGGGGCCTATACACCAGGCGCAAGAGGAAAAACCAGCTATCAGGTTTACGGTAATCCGAATCCTTACATTCTCAATTTTCAGTTAGCTTTGCACCAGGCAATGCGGCCTTATCGCTCTCCTTTCGGAGGGAGGAAAGTCCGGGCAGCACAGGGCAACGTACTTCCTAACGGGAAGGACTTTCGGGCAACCGGGAGGACAGACAGTGCCACAGAAAACAGACTACCCTGGCCCCCGACATGTCGGGGGACGGGGAAAAGGTGAAAAGGCGAGGTAAGAGCTCACCGGCCACTTGGTGACAAGGGGTGCATGGTAAACCTTACGTGCTGTAAGGTCAAATAGGTCACGTCCACTTCGGTGGCTAGCGGCTCGTTAGTACACGGCGTGATGGGTAGACTGCTAGATCCCGATAGCGATGTCGGGACCAGATAAATGATAAGGGCCCCGACTCGTCGGGGAACAGAACCCGGCTTATATGCTTGCCTTATTTAAAACCTGTCGGTTCTCAAAAGCTGACAGGTTTTTCTATTTTTAACCCGAAAGCTCCAATTGCGAACAACCGACCACGAACCATGTCTAAAATCCTGATCATAGAAGACGATAACAAGATCCGAACGATCCTGAAGGAAATTCTGGAAGAGAAAGACCATGAGGTCGACGAAGCGGCGGATGGCCAGGAGGGCCTTAAGAAACTCGAGGCCGGCGCTTACGATCTTTGCCTATGCGACATCAAGATGCCGAAGATGGATGGGCTCGAGGTTCTGGAGAAGGCGAAGGACGCGGGCATCGGTGCGAACTTCATCATCATATCAGCTCACGGTACGATCGATATAGCCGTGGAGGCAGTGAAGAAGGGTGCCTTCGACTTTCTGCAGAAGCCGTTCGACCTGGGACGCCTGGAGATCACGTTGAGAAACGCCCTTGATAAAAACTCTTTGATCAAAGAAACCAAAACGCTCAAGAAGAAAATATCGCGGAAGAACGAAATGGTGGGCGGATCGGCATCCATTGTCGAAGTAAAGGAAATGATCGACAAGGTTGCCGGCACAGATGCCCGTGTTTTGATTACCGGCCCAAACGGATCCGGTAAGGAATTGGTAGCCCGCTGGATTCATGACAAGAGCAAGCGTGCAGCCGGTACGTTGGTTGAAGTGAACTGTGCGGCCATACCATCCGAGCTGATTGAAAGCGAGCTGTTCGGTCATGAGAAGGGATCGTTCACATCGGCTATCAGACAACGCCTGGGAAAGTTTGAGCTGGCAGAAGGCGGAACGCTCTTCCTCGATGAGATCGGAGACATGAGTCTGTCGGCGCAGGCAAAAGTACTTCGTGCATTGCAAGAGAACAAAATTACGCGTGTAGGTGGCGACAAAGAAATAGCGGTTCACGTCCGCGTAATTGCTGCCACCAACAAGGATCTGCGCAAAGAGATCGAGGAGAATCGATTCCGCGAAGACTTGTACCATCGGCTCAGTGTTATTGTCATTAAAGTTCCGGCGCTAAATGATCGCCGCGACGATATTCCATTGCTGGCCGACAAATTCCTGGACGATCTTGCAGAAGAATATGGCGCCCGGAAAAAATCCATCGACGCTGAAGCCTTGGTGGGACTACAACAGCACAACTGGTCGGGCAATATACGAGAGCTACGCAACGTGGTAGAGCGTTTGGTGATTATGAGCGGCGATGCAATCACCAGCGCCGATGTAACAAAGTACCTGGCGTAGTCTTTCGGTCTCAGCAGGTTCCTGTTTCTTCAACCGCGCTGAAAACCTTCTAAGGATTATTGCGTTGTTATCAAAATATGCTCTGTTGAATGCGGTTGCGCCCCTCAAACTCGCCGCTTTTCAGCCCATTAGTCCATAAGTTATTACTCATGCAGTTAGCACAAGTGAACATTGCCAGGATGCTCGGCCCCATGGACAGTCCCGTGATGAGCGCCTTTGCCGCCAATCTCGATCCTGTTAACCAACTCGCCGAATCCAGCCCTGGATTCGTGTGGCGGCTCAAGGATGACTCTAACAATGCCACTTCGATTCGCGTGTTTGACGACGATTTCCTCATTGTCAATTTATCGGTATGGGAGAGCATCGACGACCTCTTCAATTTCGTCTATAAGAGCGACCACGTTCACGTGTTGAAGCGAAAACCGGAATGGTTCGAAAGGATGCCGGAAATGCACATGGCCTTGTGGTTCATCGAGCCAGGTCGCTATCCATCAGCACAAGAAGCCGCAAACAGGATTTATCATTTGCGCGAGAACGGTGAAACGCCATTTGCGTTTTCGTTCAAGAAGCGGTTCACCGTCGAAGACGCAATTCACAGCAAGGCTGCTCCCGAATAGGTTACTGCAGAAATTTTTGATATGATTAGTGTCTTCCCGGTGTCCACTTTCGACACGCAATCGTTCGACTTCGAAATGTTCTTTGATCATCACACACCAAATAAACCGGTGCTTAAAATACTGTTGACATGATTTTCCTCGATCGCGCAAAGTGAACACGTTGTAGAACCTCAGGAAAAGCCTCGATCTGCTGTTAAAACCCATTATTGCGCCGGTTCAAGTTCGTGCACACTTTTGATACGTTTTTGAACACGGCTAACGCATTTGTTTGAACGCTTTTTGCCTGGTGCCAGGAAACACCAAACTGGTTCATCCAATGAAAAAAGCCTTTATCCCTATCCCATGCATCACCCTGGTGATGCTGATGCTTTGTGGCGCACCGCCCACATTGGCTCAAAAATCAAAAAAGACGTCTGCTGTTGAATTTCGGGTTCCGTTAACCCCTGCCAACTGGCAAGCTTCACCGGATGGTGTCGAGTTTACCACGCACAAGAACGCACTCGCGATGAAGATATCGGGAAAGGAACGGATCATCCTAAAGAACTTCGCATTTGCCAACGGTACCATCGAATATGACGTTGAGCCGCTCGCGGAAGGCTTTGCCGGAATGTACTTTAGAATGGCCGACAACAACGAAGCGGAATACCTTTACTTACGCACTTCCCGCGCCAGCAACCCTGTCGCCATGGACGCGGTACAGTATGCTCCGTACAACAAGGGCGTTTTGCTCTGGGACATGTTCTGCTGGTTTCAGGGGCCCGCCAACATCAAGAACGACGATTGGAATCACATCAAAGTTATCATCTCTGGTGCTCAAATGATCGTCTATGTAAACGATCTCAAAACCAGTACGCTGGAGATTCCTCAACTCGAGGGCAACACGCAAACCGGAAGTATTGCCTTCGATGGAAAATGCCTGGTCGCCAACGTGGTGATCAAAGACGGCGCAACCGAAAACCTTTCTCCCCGTGCGGGCTTCGATCCCACGCACCACGATCCGCGCTATATTCGTACCTGGCAGGTGAGCAAACCCCAGGACCTTCCGCTCGGCAAAGAATTATACGAGGCAGACTTCCCCACCAACGCAACGGAGTGGCTACCTACAAATAGCGAGCGCCGTGGGCTGATCAACCTCACCCGCGAATTTGGCGGCAGCGATACCCGGCGCTACGTGTGGCTGCGTACGAAGATCACCGCCCGTGCAGCCCGGAAGGTGAATCTGTCTCTTGGCTTTAGCGACGATGTGTGGGTATTCGTAAACCGCGGATCGGCCTTCGTTGATAAAAACGACTACCGCTCGGCTGCGATGCGCAAAAAGCCAGACGGGCGCATATCCACCGAAAATGCACGCTTTGAAATTCCGCTAAAGGAGGGGGATAACGAGCTCCTCATCGGTGTTGCCAATGACTTCTACGGATGGGGTATTATCGCGCTGCTCGACGACCTTGAGGGTCTTTCAACCTCAACCGATTTCCCGGCGCCGCCAGAGCAACCTAAAGACCTGAGCCAGTATACCGGAACGTATAAGTCATCAGACTTCCCCGACATCATCCTGACTACCGAAAACAACATGCTCTTGGGAATGAACCCCGGGCAGACGCCCATTGCATTGGAATACTTTGACAAAGATAAATTCAGGTACCTTCCGGGCGATCTCGTTGTTGAGTTTCACCTGGCAGATAACAAATTCATCCTCAAACAGGGTGGGAAAGAATCGACGTTTGTCAAGCAGTGATGCCTGTGAATGCTGTGATGAAGGTCGCGCTAAACAATTTCACAGGACACCATGCAGGTTCGCCAGGTACAGATCCTGACAGACATTCGCGATGTCCTATTACTACAACACGAGCCACCCGCCAAGTTACATAACCTGTCTGTCGGCATTACTGACCTCGTTTTGCTAACTGCCGAATAGCGACCAGATGAGAAAACAGAACAACCGGCACTACAAATGTCGGCAGCCAGCTAATCGGAAAAATAAGCACCGCTACGTTCGGCTGATCGAAGGCCATTTGCTGAACCGGTGTAGGCACTGATAATATGGCAATGGCAACAATGTTGAACAGCAGTCCCACACAAATGATGTTCCAAATCATGATCATCCGATGAGTGATCATTTTTTTTACAATCCCGAAGTAGGCGACGAATGGAGCGGTCAAGCCTGCGATAATATCCAGGTTCCTTCCTTCGAAAGTCATCAATTCCGGAACGGCACCCTCCAGGAACAACCACCAAAGAATTAACTCTACAAATATCCGAATCGTGTGAATGGAATGTATTTCAAACAATGGCAAGGAGTCAACGAACCGACGGCCTGACGTCGTTGAAAATGTCACGGCAATTACGACGAGCGCGGGTAACACGCCGAACACGGCTATCCTTGGTGGAAGTGAATCGAGATGGTTCGCATAAAATCCAGCCACCGAAAGGGCTGCCTGGAGGACAAGCCAAGCCCCTATCACGACGGTAATCCGCGAGCCAAGAGGCTTCGTTCGTGAATCATCAGCCACATTAACGGCCCGGCGAAAAAGAATAATGGTGAGCAGCGTAGTGAGTACGAACGCCAACGACAATGCTATTGGAAGGTGTATCATAACACTACCAAGGTAAGATGTTGTTGGTTAGGAAATCCATCAATCCGTTGCGATCCGCCCTTTTCGTAATTGTCAGAACAGGCAACCCGTCAGCCAAGAATGGATTGGCGGTTTCGGACAAGGCGGCCGTTGTCCGCGGGCGCACAGTTTACTTCACCCGCGGTCACCCCGGGGGAGGCATTACCCTGTAATCTCATTGAAATCGAACCTCTGAGCTTTGGCACAATTCTTATTCCTACAAATAGGAAAATAGTTCAACCATTGAGTTCCGCTTTGAAAAGATCCGGCAGTAATGAGAAGGACCAACGGCGTAAACTTCCGCCGCGAATACCGTTGCGTCTCTTCAGGTGGTACTGTCGGCCGGACCTGGTTTCGAACATCGAAGGGGACCTGGTGGAAGAATACAACACCTGTCTGACAGCGCGTGGAGCCAGGTACGCTAACTGGCGATTCACCGTCGACGTGGCGCTTCTCTGCAGACCCGGCATTATTAAATCCTACCGACGAAAACCAACCGTAAATTCTGCACCCATGTACAAAAGCTATTTGAAGATCGCCTGGAGAAACCTTCTGAAGAACCGAGGATTTTCTGCCATCAATGTCGGGGGATTAGCCATCGGAATGGCAGTGGCTATATTGATTGGCTTGTGGGTCTATGATGAGATTAGTTTCAATACCTATTACAAGAAGTACGAGCGTCTGGCACGCGTATACCGCACAGGTACTTTGAATGGAGAAACACTCGCCACAACGTATCTACCCATAGCGCTGGGTGAAGAACTTCAGGGTAAATACGGCTCGGACTTTAAACACGTAGCGATGGTTTGGCCCGCCGGAGACCATATTATCGCCTCGGAAAAAGACCAATGGTCGCTCCTTGGTGAATTCATGCAACCGCAAGGCATGGCAATGTTCACGTTGAACATGCTGGAAGGCACCCATGCATCGCTTGACGATCCCCACAGTATCGTTCTGTCGAAGTCCGCGGCCACAACGCTGTTCGGCAGCGAAAGTGCTCTCGGGAAACTCATTAAAATCGACAATACCATGGACGCCAAGGTGACTGGCGTATATGAAGACATCCCGCGAAATGCACACTTCAGTGACGTTCAATTCTTCGCGCCGTGGGATCTCCTTGTTTCGGGAAATCCGTGGATCAAGTCGCAAGGGTTTGGCAACAACTTCCTCGACATCTACGTCGAGCTGATAGATGGAATCAATATTCAAGACGCTTCCGGTCGGATTAAGGATGCGGTACTCAACAACATTCAGGCAGACAAGGAATATGTTGCCGTTAACCCGCAGCTATTCCTGCACCCTATGAAGAAGTGGCACCTCTGGGCCAATTTTCACAACGGTGTGAATACTGGTCTCATCGAAATGCTTTGGCTCTTTGGCGTTATTGGAATTTTCGTGCTCGTTCTCGCCTGCATCAATTTTATGAACCTGAGTACTGCCCGCGCCGAAAAGCGCGCCAAGGAAATAGGCATCCGGAAGGCCATTGGCTCCGTTCGTTCTCAGCTGATCGCTCAGTTTTACTGCGAGTCGTTCGTCGTCGCCATCGCGGCATTCTTTCTGTCATTGATCGCTGTAACGGTCGCGCTACCCTGGCTCAACGACTTATCATACAAACAGATCGAGATGCCGTGGAATAACCCCTACTTCTGGGCAAGTTGTGCGGCGTTCATATTTATCACGGGAATTCTATCGGGTAGCTATCCGGCGATTTTCCTTTCGGCATTTAATGCTACGAAGGCATTGAAAGGTGCTTTGCGGCCTGGGCGTTACGCATCGCTGCCGAGGAAAGTTCTCGTCATCGCGCAGTTCTCGGTTTCAATCGTTCTGATCGTCGGTACGGTCGTGGTCTACAAACAACTCATGTTTGCCAAGGATCGTCCCGTTGGGTATGAGCGAAAAGGCCTCGTGAACGTGCTGATGAATTCGAAGGACTTTCAAGGCAAGTATGATGTCTTGAGAAATGAGCTCAAGAACACGGGTGTCATTACGGAGATGGCGCTTTCTTCCAGTCCACCGACCGAAATCTGGAATACAAATGGAGGATTTGATTGGGACGGAAAGGATCCTGGATTCATCGCGGAGTTTGCTACGTTTACGGTCACGCCTACCTATGGTAGTACAGTCGGATGGCAATTTATCGACGGACGGGATTTTACAATGGACCTGGCGAGCGATTCCGCGGCATTCGTTATTAACGAAGCAGCAGCAAAAGTTATTGGATACAAGAATCCCGTGGGCCAGAGGGTACGGTACAAATCGTGGTGGACGAACGGTATGAAGGATTTTCAGGTTATTGGTGTTGTCAAAGATCAGGTCATGAAATCCCCCTATGACCCTGCCATGCCATCGTTCTTCTTCCTGGGTGGCTACACTAACTGGATCACTATGCGCATGAATGCTAATGTATCTGCATCCGAAACTATGAAGGGCCTTCAATCTGCCTTCAACAAAGTGGTCCCTGATGTGCCTATTCAATACAAATTTGCTGATCATGAATATGCCTTGAAGTTTGCTGCCGAAGAACGTGTTGGCGTGCTGGCAGCTGTTTTTGCATCGCTCGCCATCTTCATTAGTTGCTTAGGGCTTTTCGCATTGGCCGCCTTCGTTGCCGAACAGCGAACAAAAGAAATCGGCATACGAAAGGTCGTGGGCGCCTCGGTGTTGAATTTGTGGTTGATGTTGTCGACTAATTTTCTTGTACTGGTCGCCATTTCCTGTGTGATTGCCATGCCCCTGGCCTACTATCTGATGGAAAATTGGCTTGGTAAATACACGTATCGCACGAATCTCTCCTGGTGGGTGTTCGCTGCCACCGGGTTCGGAGCGCTTATTATAACCCTACTTACCGTCAGTATTCAGGCGGTGAAGGCCGCCTTGATGAACCCTGTTAAGAGTCTTCGATCGGAATAGCATCAACAACAAACTTTATTCCCGGACCGTCGTTGCCTCGAGGCCTTAACAGGGACTGATAACGACCGGTCCGGTGTATTCTCTACCGGACCGTTTCGCGTTATCCGTCTTTACTCAACGTTCATCAAGTATTGCTTACCACGCGTCATGGAGGCACGGCGAATAGGTTTTGCAGCCGTAAATTCAATGTGGAATGAGACATAAGCGTGTCTCCACAATTAAAATCTTCGGTCATGAAAACAAAATGGTATTTGGTAATTGCTTTGCCCATCGCATGCTTGCTTCTGGCGTCGTTTATCACGCTTCCGGGCGGCGACAGCTTTGAAGTTTATCTGGATAACGACCTGCTGCTGAAGGAACACGTTTATGGACAACGGGCCTCGCAGCCCATCAACCTGGACAAGAATTCCGGCACTACACTGACCGTGAGTTTCAGTCATTGCGGGGTAACCGGAACATCGCGATCGCTCAGTCTTCGCGACGGGGAAAAAAATCTGTTGAAAGAGTGGAAATTTGCAGATGTGGATCCAAAGATTAAGGACCCCATGGCGATGCCCGTTAAGGAGGTAGTCGCGGCATCGGCGGGACACCACGCCACGCTCTACTACAAATCAAATGAAATAGAGAACGCCGTTATGCTGGCTCCCGTTAAGCTGATCGACAAATCGACGGTAAGCAAGTAGCGGCGACTTGCGCTCGTGCAACTACTATAAAAGCTGTTGGAATCTTTCCCGACAGCTTTTTCCGTTTCAAATGGGGCAAGCCTAATTAACGTGATCGCTATACGCCACGGAATACAGGCTTGCGTTTTTCCAGAAATGCTTTAACCCCTTCGGCGTGATCGGCTGTTTGGCCTGCAATCTCCTGGCAATACGCTTCATACGTAAGCATATCCTCGAGTGTGGAAGTTCCTGAGCGGTACAGCATCTGTTTGATCAACCCGATGGCTTTGGTAGCCGCTCCAGCATAGTGCTGTACATACTCATTCACAGCATCGTCGAGTTTGTCTGCGGAAACGACCTTGTTCACCAGTCCCAGTGTGAGCGCTTCGGTTGCCGAGAGCTTTCTTCCGGTTGTTGCCAACTCGAAGGCCTGCGCCAATCCGGTGAGACGTGGCAGAAAAAAAGCAGACCCGGAATCAGGCACAAGACCGATGTTGACAAACGCCTGCGACAGGGACGCAGCCTCGGACGCCACAATAATGTCGCAAGCCAGGGCTAGCGAACAGCCTGCACCTGCTGCGACGCCGTTAAGTCGACAAACAATGGGCTTGGGCATGCCACGCATCAAACGAATGATGGGGTTGTATCGTCGCTCGATCGCAGTCTTGAACGAAAAGCCGGGATCCGGTGCCATGCCCTTAAGATCCTGGCCGGAGCTAAAGGCGTTGCCGGCTCCGGTCAATACTACCACACGACAGGCTTCGTCGTCCTGAATTTTCTTCAGTGCATCCTGAAGTTCAAAAGTGAGTTGGTCGTTCAGCGCGTTGTAAACTTCAGGACGATTCAGGGCGAGACGTGCTACCTTGCCTTCGGCTTTGTATTCCAGGTATTTGTAGTCCATGGTGAGGTGGTTAAAAGAATAGAGTAGGTCAAATTAACATGCCCGGCGATTTATAACAAGTTGAACAACACGAGCATCCCGCCGAAGCTCACCATCAAGCCAGTGATCGCTCCCACCATCACTTCGCGCGGCGTATGGGCATTAAGTTGCAGCCGCGCCGCCATGATCACGCCAGCCAGTAAGATGGCGATTATGGTAGGCGCGAAAAGCGTACCCTCTTCCGAGATCTTGTTCAACGGCAACAGAATGCCTATGAATCCCCAAATGGCCATGCTATGCACGCTTACTTTGTAAAAAAACGTGATGAGGGTCGCCACGAGAACCAATACATCGATCAACACCAGGAATTTGAGCAAATTGTCGTTGGGTCCGATGCGCGTACGCGTATAAAGCAACCAGGTTATAAGTACGTAAAGCACTGAAACAAACGAAAATGGAATGATTCGTTCGCGCCGGTTGTCCAACATAACAGAGCTGATGGTGCCCAAAGCCTTAAACAGGAATATGTTAAGCGCCGGTAGGGCAAACGTTACGCAAAAAATCAGAAGGACAAACTTCCACTGACCATCGTCCTTGATGGGATGCATTCCGGCCGGTAAGAACAAGGTGAATAGGGAAAACAGATACGTCGCCAGCAATAGCGGATGAAAAGCCCAAGAGACAATCCTCGCAAAAGTCATTACGTCACATCTCCTTCCTCAGTCGCGCAACAGGTATATTCAGTTGCTCACGATACTTAGCCACTGTGCGACGTGCGATGTTATATCCCTTTTCGTTGAGGATGGTTTCAAGCTTGTCGTCGGAAAAGGGCTTGTCTTTGTCCTCGCTCTCTATAATGTCTTTTATAATTTGCTTTACCTCGCGACTACTCACTTCCTCACCCGAATCGGTAGCAATACCCTCCGAGAAGAAATACTTCAGGGGATAAATTCCGAAATCTGTCTGAATGGCCTTACTGCTGGCTACGCGCGAAACGGTGGAAATGTCCATACTGATCATGTTCGCAATGTCTTTAAGGATCATCGGGCGAAGTTTTGTTTCGTCGCCTTCCAGAAAAAAGTCATACTGAAATTCGATGATCGCATTCATGGTCCTCAACAACGTTTGTTGACGTTGTTTGATTGCATCGATGAACCATTTAGCAGCGTCGAGCTTTTGCTTGACAAAAGTCACTGCCTCTTTCAGCTTCTTATCCTTCTTGTTACTCTTCTCATATGCCTTGAACATGTCGCTATACGACCGACTGATGCGCAGGTCAGGCGCATTTCGGCTATTCAGCGTGAGTTCCAGTTTGCCATTGTTATTCGTGAGAATGTAGTCGGGAATGATGTATTGATTCTTTGTGGCCGCTTGTGTACTGCCGCCTCCCGGCTTAGGATTCAGTTTCACGATAACCTCCATGGCATCGCGTATAAAATCCTCATCTTCAGTATCTAATTTCTTCTGAATTTTTTGATAGTGCTTCTTCGTGAATTCGTCGTAACAATCGGAAATAATCTTCTTGGCTACTGCCACATCGATGTCGTGCCCATTGTCCATGCGATCCAGCTGAAGCAGCAGGCACTCCTGCAGATTTCGCGCGGCAATGCCCGGAGGATCGAAGGTTTGAATCATCTTCAATACAGCTTCGACCTGATCCGCGGTGGTTTCTATGCCTTGTGCAAAAGCCAGGTCGTTTACAATTGACTCAAGTTCACGGCGGATGTAGCCATCGCTTTCAATAGATCCAACCAATTGCTTTCCAATGGCATATTGTTGCTCACCGAGACCAAGAAAATCCAGCTGACTCATCAACTGCTCATGCAGCGAGGATGACATGGGGATGGGCATCTCCCGATTGTCTTCATCGGAGTCGCCATCACCCTGCATTTTGTATCCACTGTAATCCTCGTCTTGCAGATAGTCCTTAATATCGACCTCTTCATCACCTGACGATTCCTGAAACTCTTCACTCTCGGCACTTTCAGCTTCGTTGTTGGTCTCTTCCGTCTTCTCCTGTTCTTCACCCTCTTCGAGTGCCGGATTTACTTCCAACTCCTCTTCGATCCTGCCTTCAAGTTCAGCCGTTGGAACCTGCAGCAATTTGATGAACTGAATCTGCTGCGGGGAAAGCTTTTGCTGTAATGACTGATTTAATCCAAGCTTTTGCATCTTCCTCTCTTATAGTGCCAAATGTAATACATCAAATCTAACAAAAATATTGTGAGTGGGGGGCGCCGGAAGAACTTAGGAGCCAGATCGTTCCATGAATTGCGATTACTGGAGATGAGGCTATGAAATTCTGCCGGATTTTCGTTTTTTGCGAACCCTTTGGCCGGAACGTTTGCACAATCCGGTCATGCTGAGCTAACATGAAACGTACCAAAATTAAAGATTTGCTGCAGGTCGAACCGACGGGCCAGCCGGCGACGGTGCATGGTTGGATCCGCTCATTCCGAAACAACCAGTTCGTTGAAATAAACGACGGATCAACCATCAGGAATTTGCAGGCTGTGGTGGACCGCGCGACCCTTGGCGAAGAGACCTTGAAACGCCTCACTGTGGGTGCCTGCATCGAGGTTAAAGGCGAGCTACACAAGTCGTTAGGTAAGGGCCAGTCGATGGACCTCATGGTTACGGAACTCAATATTCTGGGTGACTGTGATCCGGAGAAATATCCCTTGCAGCTGAAGAACCGCCCTAGTCTCGAGTACCTGCGGGAGATTGCCCACCTTCGTTCGAGAACGAATACGTTCGGCGCGGTCATGAGACTCCGGCATTCAATGGCGTATGCAATCCACAAATTCTTCAACGAGCGTGGATTCTTTTACATACATACACCGGTGATTACGGGCTCGGATGCCGAAGGTGCGGGCGAAATGTTTCGTGTCACTACGCTCGATCCCGCCAATCCTCCCCGTACAGCCACGGGAGAAATAGATTTTAAAGAGGATTTCTTCGGACGGGAGACCAATCTTACCGTATCGGGTCAGTTGGAGGGTGAGACTTATGCACTCGCACTGGGTGAGATCTACACGTTCGGCCCGACTTTCCGCGCCGAAAATTCCAACACGACACGGCACCTCGCAGAGTTCTGGATGATCGAACCCGAGATGGCGTTCTATGATCTTCAAGACAATATGCAACTCGCGCAGGATTTGCTCCAATACCTGGTGCGCTATGCGTTAGACAACTGCCCTGAGGATCTGGAATTCTTGAATAAACGAGCACAGGACGAAGAAAATACTAAACCCCTGGATAAACGTGCCGAATTGGGGCTACTCGACCGCCTGAAATTTGTAACCGAGAATGATTTCCAACGCCTCTCCTACACGGAGGCGATCGATATTCTGAAGAATTCCACTCCGAACAAGAAGAAAAAGTTTCAGTACCCGGTTGAGTCATGGGGAACTGATCTGCAGTCCGAACACGAAAGGTACCTCGTGGAGAAGCACTTCAAGAAGCCGGTAATCCTTTATGACTACCCTGCCGCCATCAAATCGTTTTATATGCGTCAAAATGACGACGGAAAAACGGTCGCCGCGATGGACGTCCTTTTTCCGGGTATCGGAGAAATCATCGGTGGGTCGCAGCGTGAGGAACGCTACGACAAGCTGACGCAACGTATCGAGGAACTCAAGCTACCGGAGAAAGACTTGTGGTGGTTCCTGGAGCTACGCAAGTTCGGTTCTGCTCCTCATGCCGGCTTTGGCCTCGGCTTCGAGCGCCTGATGCTGTTTGTGAGCGGTATGACCAACATTCGCGATGTAATCCCCTACCCGCGTTATCCGGGCAACGCCGAATTCTGATACACAACGTATGGCTACTGGAAAACGAACTTTTGGCAGCGATAACTACGCAGGCGTTCATCCTGAAGTGATGGATGCGCTTGTTCGCGCCAATGTCGACCATGCGTCCTCGTACGGAGCCGACACGTATACTGAACGCGCTATCCAATTGTTCCGGCATCACTTTGGCAATGATGCGCAGGTATTTCTTGTTTACAACGGTACGGCTGCCAACACCCTCGGACTAAGCGCGCTCACGAAGTCATACCATTCCATTATCTGCTCATCACTGGCGCACATCAATGTTGATGAGTCGACCGCTCCGGAGAAATTTACGGGCTGCAAGCTCATCACCATAGAATCACCGGATTGTAAGTTACTCCCTGAACAGATTGAGGCGCGCATCCAGCGCATAGGCGATCAGCACCACCCGCAGGTAAAAGTTATTTCCATCTCTCAATCTACTGAATACGGCACGGTGTACACCGCAGACGAGGTACGCGCCATCAGTGCCGTGGCAAAGAAGCACAATCTCTACCTTCACATGGACGGCTCGCGAATTTCCAACGCAGCGGTAAGTTTGAGTGCCCCGTTTCGCTCATTTACGCGCGATGCCGGCGTAGACGTGCTGTCGTTTGGAGGCACCAAGAATGGGATGATGTTCGGAGAAGCGGTAGTGTTCTTCAATTCGGATCTGGCTGAAGACTTTAGTTACATCAGGAAGCAGGGCATGCAACTGCATTCAAAGATGCGCTTTATCGGCGCGCAGTTCGAAGCGCTGCTGAGCAACGATCTCTGGAAGCGCAATGCCACACACGCTAACACCATGGCACAGAAACTGGCGGAGGTAATACGTCAGGCAGGCGGAAAGGTCACGCAACGGGTCGACGCCAATGGGGTCTTTGCCCTGCTGCCTCCTCATGTCATTGCCCCGCTGCAGGAAGAGCGTTTCTTTTACGTGTGGAACGATGTTACGAACGAGGTGCGGTTGATGTGCTCTTATGAAACGACGGAAGAGGATGTGGAGGCGTTTGGGAGAAAGTTGAGGGAATTGACAATTGACAATTGACAATTTTTGGTGGGCCTATCGGCCCTTTGTTAGTCATCCTCAGTCGTTCCGTAGACTGCTGACCGGGTTCATCCAGGCTGCGCGGAGAGCCTGGTAGCTCACTGTAAGCAATGTGATCACCAGGGCTAACGTTGCAGTCAGGGCGAATACGCCCCATGAAACATCTACGCGATAGTCATATTGGGAAAGCCATTGGTCAGTGAGGTAATACGCCACCGGAAATGCGATCACGATGGCCAGCAACACGAGCCACACAAAGTCAAGGGATAACATGCTCCACAACCTGAATGCCGACGCGCCCAACACCTTGCGTATTCCGATCTCCTTGATGCGTTGACTGGCCGCGAACGCCGCTAATCCAAATATTCCGATGCAACTGATCGCTACGGCGAGCAACGCAAACACGGCAGCCAGTTTCCCAATGCGCTCTTCGGCATGGAACAATCTCGCATAGTCCTCGTCCTGGAACTTATACTCGAAGGGTGAGTTGGGATCGTGCTTACGTATTACCTGTTCTACTTTTTTTAGCGCATCCGCCGTTGACAGGTGTCGACTCAGGCGCATCGTCAGATGGCCCATGCCTGAATACCTGATGTAGTACACATGAGGTGATTGTTTCGAGAATGGCGTCCAGCGGATCTGGTCCTTGATGATGCCGACAACTTCGCGTTCCTTCCCGTCACCCAATGTCACCTTCATGCCCAACGCTTTGTCTTTACCCATCAATTCGGCCGCCAGCTCATTGATGATAACCGCGGATGAATCCGAGCTGATCTCGCGCGAAAAGTCGCGGCCGTTCACAAATTGAAACCCGTTCACAGCCGGAAAGTCGTGGCTGCAGTTATTGAGGGCAACCAATGGATGAAAGTCCGGATCCTTGCCTTCCCACGTAACCGATGCGTCGCCGGCCATAGCGCCGGTTATCGGAAAATTCGACTTCGCCATATTGACGACGGCGCCAGATACCATCAATTCGTTTCTCAACGCGTTGTAGTCTGCATCCGCCAAGTCTTTCGTAAGTACAGCCATTTGGATAATTCCGGCGCGATCAAATCCTACAGGTCGTTTCTTCGCATGGCGGATCTCCAAAAACACGACGACCGTCCCGATGATCAGTAAGATGGATATCGTAAATTGAAACACCACCAGAACCTTCCGCGGAACCGACGCCAGCCGACCCGCACGAAACGTACCTTTCAACACCTGAACCGGATTAAACGACGACAGATATAACGCTGGATAACTTCCGGCAAAGAGTGCCGTGATCAGCACAAACGTGCCACAAAGGATGTAGAACATCGGTTCATCCCACGGCAGGGCGATTTTCTTGCCCGCAACGTCATTGAAAAGCGGAAGCGCCATCCAGGCAACTGCCAGACCGAGGATGAAACTGAGCAGAACCATCAACATCGACTCCGTGAGGAATTGTCTGACCAATTGTGACCGAATTGATCCCATTACTTTCCTGACGCCGACCTCCCTGGAGCGCATTTCGCTTCGCGCCGTGCTAAGGTTCATGAAATTAATACACGCGAGCGTCAGCACGAAGGCCCCGATCACGCCAAACATCCATACGAACCGAATCCGACCCTGCTGCGTCCCCGAGCCATCGTCGAAATTAAAATGCAAGTGTAATTTATCCAATGGAAAAAGAAATCCCTCCGGCTTAAAGGACTTCACCTCTTCGGAACCTTTGTCGAAAAAGACGTGCGCAATCTTCGGCGTAATTTCCTCTGCCGAGCCGTTCGGAGCAAGCATAGCATAGCAGTCGAACTCGAAGGATCCCCAACTGTCCCGAAGCTTGCCCTGTTCCTGACTGCTTGCGAACATGTATTCCATCGGTACTAAGAATTGCACATCAGCAAAATGCGAGTTGGAAGGAAAGTCATCGAACACCGCCGTCACCATCAATTCCCGCTGGTTGTCGAGCTTCACCATTTGGCCCATCGCATGATCACCGAAGAGCTTTTGGGCAAGGGTTCCGGACAGCGCGATCGAGTTAATTTCTTTTAGCACCTCGCCCGATCCCTGTTGCATGTTCACGGAGAAGATCTGTAAGAACGATGGATCGATGAACATTCCGGTTTCCGTCATTTTTCTATCGTCATAGGCAAGGATGTGTTCCCGCGCCGTGGTAGTCATGGCCACCAATTCAAGATCAGCATAGGTTGATTTCAACATCGCCCCGATGGGATAAGGCGCTTCCGGACTTGTCATCTGTTGCTCGCCGAATGAGATGTGATGAAACACCTGCACGATGCGTTCGTGGTTGGGAAATGATTTGTCGAAACTGAGTTCATCATACACCCAAAGGCCAATGAGGAGGGCCACACTCATACCGGCAGCCAGGCCAAAAATATTTATGAAAGAGAACCCTGCTGCACGCGCGAGGTTCCTCCAGGCGATTACCAGAAAATTTCTTAACATAAGAGGAAGGTTACCCTTGGATGACGTGAGCAACAAAAAAGTTTTGACGCGCTATTTCTGAAAACAACGCTATTCCATCAGCGCGAAGTAGCAGTCCTGCAGCACCGTAAAAAGAAACGGCCCCAACCGGGGCCCTTATCATTACTAATTATCAATTACTAATTGACTCTCATCTCTTCAAAAACTTATACGTCCCCCTGAAATTAGTCTGCTCATCGCGCAACGCAAGGAGATAGTAACCTGCATCAAAGTCCTTCACCCGGATGCGCAATTCGTGGTCGTCGACCTTTTCAGTTTCTATGGGAAGCTCGTTTCCGATGATGTTGTGCATCGACACACTGATGTGATCGATGTTCATGGTTTCGAGGCGAATGTGGACAAACTCTGTGGTCGGGTTGGGGTAAAGGTGCACAGCCTTAGCAGATTCCAGGCGTTCACCACTTTGCTCAACACCAAAGCCACCAGGCGCCTGGGCCAGAGCAGCGGCAGCCAGTGTCATCATGAATACCAGGGTGTACAGTCTTTTCATCTACGTTGCTTATAATGAATATACGACAACTTTCGCACCAGAGTTTTACCTATTTGGCCGTTTTGCCGCTTTGTATACCATTTAGATGGAAGGATCGCTCAAAAGGTTTAAAAAGGGGATGAAAAAAGTTTGTCTAGCCGGCAAGTTCTGCCCAACCGCACGATTTTGGCTCCTGGCGGGCCCTCTTAAAGGGCGCAGCAAGCTACCGGCGAGACAGTTTCAGGAAGGCAGCAGGAAGAAATTTGGTAAGATCCGAGGCAATAAGGCTCGGCATTCCCAGCTCCTGGGCAGCGAGGTCGCCCGACAGGCCATGCAAATAAACGCCCAGTCTTGCAGCATCCAATGGGGTATACTGCTGCGCCAGCAGGCCCGTAATGATTCCCGTGAGCACGTCGCCTGTGCCGCCCGTGGCCATGCCTGGATTTCCGGTGCTATTGAAATGGATGGCTCCGCTGGGATCCGCAACGGCCGTGTAGGCCCCCTTCAGGACAACGATACAGCGCGTCCGGGCGGCCAGGTTGCGCAAGGCCTCCAGGCGGGCAAAGTCATCATGGGATGGGCCCGTAAGCCTTTCGAATTCCTTGGGATGCGGCGTGAGAATACTGCCTTCGGGCACCAGGTTTAGCAGCTCCTTACGCTCAGAAAGGATATTGAGGGCATCCGCATCCAACACGATGGGACGCCGGTAGTGGTCAAGCACAAATTCAAGCGCCTGAGCTGTCTCATTGCTTCGACCGAGGCCAGGTCCTATTCCCAGGGCCGTGTAAATTTCAAGCGCAGGCGGCGAGGAGAAAATTTCCTCATTGCGATCTAAGCTCACCATGGCCTCGGGAACGGACGATTGAAGAATGGTGTTGCCGCAACGGGGCACATGAACTGTAAGCAACCCCAGCCCTGTACGCAGAGCAGAACGGGCAGCAAGAACGGCAGCGCCGATCTTTCCGAGGCTTCCTGATATAAGCAAGGCATGGCCATAGGTGCCCTTGTGATCGAACCGATGGCGCTCGCGCAAGAGCCGTCGCATCGCCTTCCGGCGTGTATAGAACAGGTTGGTCTCAGCCTGTCGAATGAACTCGCGGTTCAGCCCGATATCGACGAGCACCCACTCCCCCACAAACCCGCCGTTGCGCGGAAGCAGGAAAGCGAGTTTCGGCAGTTGGAACGATACTGTGTAATCGGCTTTCACAATAGCGCCCGATGAAGGCCCGTCAGCCATAAGGCCCGAGGGGATATCGACCGCAATGCGACAGGCATTTGCACCATTTATGGCCTCAACGGCCCAGGCATACAATCCGTCCACCGGCCTCGAAAGACCTGAACCAAACAGGGCATCAATCACAACATCGCACGCTTCTAAGAATGCGGTACCCGGCGCACTCACTTCGAAAAGTTTTACACCGGCGCGCCCGGCGCGCTCCAAATTCGTTGCAAAGTCGTCCGTAACCGGCATACTCGAGCGAATGATCCAACTGGTCGCCAGGTAACCCTGCTCGTGCAACATGCGTGCGATACCCAGCCCATCTCCTCCGTTGTTGCCGGTGCCACATATTACACCCACGCGCTCCACGCGATGAAAATGCTCAACAAACCATGCGGTAAATGCACGACAGGCACTTTCCATAAGATCAATGGAAGCAATAGGCCGCTGTGCGATCGTAAACGCGTCGAGTTCCCGAATCTGTTTGGCTGATAAAATCTTCATAGGAGTTTATTCCTACCGGTCTACCTCTCCCATCACCACATCGATCGAACCGATGATGGCTATTAAATCCGCAATCAATATTCCTTTCGCCAGCTCGGGAAGCACCGATAAATTTGTGAAGCTGCACGAGCGACACTTGCATCTGAAGGGCACGTCGTTCCGGCCGTCGGCGCGGAAGAAGAATCCCAATTCACCCTTCGGAATTTCTCCCCGCACATAAAGATCTTGCGCCTTTGGCCTGATCTTTTTCGGCACGAGCGCCTGCGGATCAAAATCGCGCGTGCGCTTATGCTCCCCGTTGAGCTTGTCCAGGCATTGCGTGATGATTTTCAAGGACTCGTATATTTCCTGCACGCGCACATAGGTGCGATCCCAACAATCGCCTACCGTCCCCATGGCACCGGTTCCTACGGGAATGTCAAAGTCCAGTTCCGGATACACGGAGTATGCGTCAACGCGACGAAGGTCAAAACGGAGTCCGGAGGCACGCAACATGGGACCCGTAACCCCATTGTTGATGGCCAGGTCAAGCGGAAGCACACCCACGTCTGCTGTACGCTTGATGAAAATCTGGTTTTGCAGCAACATGGTTTCCAGCTCGCTTAGCTTCGGTTTGATGTATTGTACAAACTCCGCGCAGCGCTCTTCGAACCCGACGGGGAGATCGTAAAATAGTCCGCCGATCCAAATGTAATTGTATAACAGTCGCGCGCCGGAAGCCCACTCAAGCAATCGCAGGATGTGCTCGCGATCGCGCATTACCCAGAAGAAAGGCGTGAATGCACCGATATCCATGCCGTAGGTCCCCACGGCGATAAAGTGAGAGGCAATGCGGTTGAGTTCAGCGACCAGCACCCGCGCGTACTCTACGCGTTTGGGAATCTGATGCTCGATTCCGAGCATGCGCTCAACTCCCATGGCGTACACATGCTCGTTGTTCATCGCTGCCACATAATCGAGGCGGTCGACGAATGGAATGACCTGATTGTAGGGCAGATTTTCGGCATGTTTTTCAAAGCAACGGTGCAGATACCCGATATGTGGAACGGCCTCCTTGACGATCTCGCCTTCCATCAACAATTCCAGACGCAACACGCCGTGCGTCGATGGATGCTGAGGTCCCAGGTTAATGATCATTTCCTCAGCCCTTAGCAACTCCGGTTGCAGCTTGTTGGGTGCGGAGGCCTGGAGATTGCCTGGTTTATACTTGTATTGAACGGTATTGTCTGCCATGATCAGTACTCCACTTTGATATCGCGATAATAAGCCTGATGCTGATAATCCTTGCGTAGCGGATGCCCTTCCCAGTCGGCAGGCATTAGAATCCGGCGCAAATCGGGATGGTTCAAAAAGGTGATGCCATACATATCGAAGATCTCGCGCTCAAGCCAGTTTGCTGATCGCCAGAGATGACTTACCGATTCTATCCGCGGATCGCTGCGGTCCAGTTTCACCTTGATCATCACATGGTGGTCAAAGGGTATCGAATAAAGATTGTAAACTACCTCCATATCCGAACCGGGACCATTGTCAATTCCTGTGATGCACGAGAGCAGATCGAAGTATAACGACGGATGATTCTGCATTTCCAGCATCACGGCCAGGAGGTCGTGCACATGAACCCGAATGCCCTTCGGCGTAGCGAGTTCTTCCGCAACGGGGTCACTATGCGTACACTGGACTTTTGCGACCAGGAGTATCTCTTCAAATGGCAGCATGTGATTCGGTTTGGGTGAGCAACTTCTCGATCGCTTTAGGAGCCACGAGGCTCTCGCCACGTATCTTTTCCTGCAGTTTCAGAAATCCTCCAATCAGGGCCTCCGGACGTGGGGGGCACCCAGGCACATAAACATCAACGGGAATAATGCGATCCACTCCCTTCACGACATGATAGCCATGCTGCCAGTAGGGACCGCCACAATTAGCGCAAGACCCCATCGAAATCACATAGCGCGGCTCTGCCATTTGCTCATAGAGTCTTCTGATCCGATCGGCCATCTTGAACGTCACGGTGCCGGCAATGATCATCACGTCCGCTTGCCTGGGACTCGAACGCGGCAGGATGCCCAGTCGATCCATATCGTAAACGGTAGTGCCCGTACTCATAAATTCAATCGCACAGCAGGCGATACCAAAGGTCATCGGAAACAGCGACGACAATCGCGCCCAGTTCAGGACGTCGTCGAGTCGTGTCACGATGATCCCGCCGTTTTCAAATCGTTGATCCAGCAAACCCATAGTGAATGATTATTTTAGTGAATCTCCCTTGCGCTTATACTTGTTGTTGATTGCCTCGTACAACGCCGGCGGCACGTTCGATTGATACCGCGTAGGCATGGGGTTGGGTTTATCCCAGGTTAGGAATCCATTGCGCCAGGCATAAGCAAGCCCCAGTGCCAGTAGCGCAATAAAAGTCATCATCTCTCCCATGGCCACCCAGCTCCACTGCGGTGCTGCTTGCTGCAACAGCGGGTCAGCATAGACCGTTGTCCACGGAAACAGAAAGACTATTTCAACCTCGAATAAGAGGAAAATAAGCGCAACAATGTAGAAGCGAAAATTGAATTGACCCCAGGCATTTCCAATGGCCTCTTCCCCACTTTCATAGGTAGCAAGCTTCTCCGGATTCGGACGGTTCGGCCTGATGAACCGCGACACCAGCATCGTCGCCAGGATGAACAGCGCGCCCACAATGATAAATATCAATGCTTCACCAAACCCGGAAAGGTATTGTGCTTCGTCCATAGGCCAAAGATAGACGCATTTGGAGATTAATGATATCGTTATAGGGAGATTGTATTAGCGGGGTTGGGATCGGATTGGCACGTTTTGGTCCGATTCTGTTCCTTGCGTTTGTCGTGTGGACTTGTTGTTATGGCCGATGCCGGATGATGCAGATCAATGTGTTACAGGTTCGTCGCATTAAACGTATCGCCCTGGTTCACATCACCCGTCTCGAACCCCTTTTTGAACCAGCGCATTCGTTGTTCCGAAGTGCCGTGCGTAAACGAGTCCGGCACCACCTGACCTTGCGCCTGTTTTTGTAAGCGATCGTCGCCGATAGCACTGGCGGCATTCAAGGCTTCATCTATGTCGCCGGGATCCAGGATTTTATCCATCGCGTCGGCATGATGTGCCCACACGCCGGCCAGGAAGTCAGCCTGCAGTTCTAACTTTACTGAAAGTTTATTGTATTCTGCTTCACTAAGCCGCTCCCGTTGGGCGTGAATCCTGTCTGTAATACCGAGGAGATGCTGCACGTGGTGCCCTACTTCATGGGCGATCACGTACGCCTGTGCGAAATCGCCCGGCGCACCAAAACGGTTCTTCAACTCGTCATAAAAACTCAGATCGATGTATAGTCGCTCATCCTCGCTGCAGTAAAACGGCCCCACTGCTGAGGATGCCTGTCCACAGCCTGAATTGACGGCATCGGTGAACATGGTAAGCGTAGGATCGCGATAATCACTCATGATCTTATGCCATACATCTTCGGTACTTCCCAAAACGACGGTCACGAACTGCGCAAGCTCCTGCTCCTCGGGACTCGCCTGATATTCGCCAGTCTGCTCAGTGGCAGGGGATTGAGTCTGCATCTGCGACAGCAGCTTAAGCGGATTCTCGCCCATGATCAGGCTAATGACAACGACAATAGCAATAGTCCCAAGGCCGCCCTTGAATGCCATTGGCCCTACTCCGCCCCGACCGCGCTGGTCATCGACGTTGGTACTTTGCCTTCTTCCTCTCCATTGCATAGTGATGGGGTTTTTAATTAAGAAGGAAAATACAAAAGGCGTTCCATAGAGAGAACAGTTTAGCAAGGGTAAATATCCCAACTATCCCTATTTCATCAAATGGTTGCTCACGGGCTCTATTTCCAGGCCGCCAGAATTACGCCCATTAACGTGAGGGCGACGACGCTGTACCCGGCATTGATGAGGAACAATTTGAAAGAACGCCTCTCGAAGAGGTAGTGCGTTCCGACGAACGTTGCTACCCACCCAAAACCGGCCAGAAATCCCCACATGGCTCCCATAGCGGGGTCATTCTCGGGCCCCATAAACATGGCGAGGTTAACGGCAGCAACAATGCCCAGGAGAAACGCAAGTCCAAAGATTTTGGCCATATTCCCGCCTTTGAGGCTTTCTTCGGTAAAGCCGTTTTCGCGCATCCAGGCCTTGCCAAAGAGCGCTGGAGAATACCATAGTCCGCCTATGAGGAAAGTAGAAAGCGCCGCAACGAGCACGGCCCAGATGTTAAAGGGTGCATTCATAGAGTTTTAACTTAAAGGGATTTGATGGATCAATATAAACGATGTCTGCATGGAATATCGCAATAGGATAAACACGAAATTGTATACACTTACTGAAGCGGCATAAATGGCACCTGAGGCAGACTCCCATAAAGCTAACGACAGCACGAATTCCGGGCACCCGCAGCCAGCGGGTGAGATAGCGCTGAACGATACGCTTATGCGCGCCATCGGCATTCCGTTCTTTGGCGTCGCCATACCCAACCTCACCGGCTTGTTTGGTGAACTCACGGTGCACGATCCTATCTACTGGCTCGGATATATGTACTTTATCACGCTTGCCTTCTGCATCTGGCAGGGCAACCGTTATCTCCTTTTCAGAACACGTCAGCGATTTACGTGGTTCGACAAGCCTATCGAGAAGCTCATCCTCTTATTCATCAACAACATTTTCTTTACGTCGCCGCTAACCATCGCCTGGCTTTGCCTGTGGTTCAGGTGGATGGGATTCGTTACCATCAAATGGGACATCGTGACCACGGTATCACTGGTAAATGTGATATGCGTGCTGTTCGTGACACATGTGTATGAGACAGTATTCATGGTGAAGGAGCAGCAAAGTGAGCAAGTGCGGAGCGCCCAGTTGCAAAAGGCCAAAGCGGAAGCTGAACTTGAGGCTCTCAAAAATCAGATCGATCCGCATTTTATGTTCAACTCCCTTAATTCGCTGTCTTATCTCATTGATGCGGATCCTGCGCGGGCGCGGCAATTCACGGAGCATCTGGCCGAGGTATTCCGCTATATTCTTATGCAAAAGGAGCACACGCTGGTGATGGTTGACGACGAACTGGCCTTTGTTGGTCATTACGTAACCCTGTTGCAGCTGCGGTTCGGATCAGCGCTTGAAATCAATCAGTATGTTCCCGATGCCGCGTCTGCCCTGATCCCACCCATATCCGCCTTCGTGGCGCTGGAAAACGCCGTGAAGCACAATGAAATCTCAACGCGTGTGCCCTTGCGGATCAACCTGACCATGAATGACGGTGCGCTGGTCATTCAGAACAAGCTGCAACCGAAGCGTAGCCTGCAGCCTTCATCGGGGATTGGATTGAAAAACCTCGATGAAAGGTTCTTTATCATTACCGGTAAACGCATCATGGTGGAGAATGATGGAAAGCATTTCACGGTGCGCATGCCACTGATGTCTACCACTTCTTCCTGAAATAACGGTATCGACACACTATGAGGATTATCATCATTGAAGACGAGTTACTGGCCCAGGCGAACCTGGAACACCTTCTCACCAGGGTCGCCCCTGCCGTTGTAGTGGAGGCAAAACTTGGCAGCGTAAAGGAAACGCTGGCCTGGCTCGCCGCACATCCTTCGCCGGACCTGGCATTTGTTGATATTCAATTGTCCGACGACCACTCCTTCGAGATCTTCCGTCAAATCGCCCCGACCTTTCCAATCGTGTTCACCACTGCCTATGACAAGTACGTTCTGGAAAGTTTCGAGTATAACTCGATCGACTACCTGTTGAAACCTATTACAGAAGAAAAGCTCAGGCGCACGCTGGAGAAGGTGGACCGACTGAGCCATCACTTCAATCGGCAACAGCTTTCTCAGCCCAGCCATTTGTCAAGTTCCCTGGCACACGCATTGGCCGACAGGATCGTGGCCCGTAGAGGAAACCAGTACGTGGTCGTGCCCATCGATGAGGTGGCGTACCTGTTCACCATGCACAAGATTGTTTTTCTAAAGGATTTTAGCGGGAAGCAAATGATAGTTGACAAGAACCTTACCGCCCTTGAATCCACACTTGATCCCACCCGGTTCATTCGTCTCAATCGAAAATACCTTGCGGCGGCGCGTGCAATCAGACAATACGCTCCCGTTCAGGGAAAGATTCGCGTGCGTCTCGAGCCCGAGACCGGTGAAGAAGTGTACGTCAGTAAAGAATCTGCACCCGCATTCCGAAGTTGGATAGGACAGCGCGCGCACACCGGGTAATTTATTTTTTTACGCCCGGCTCACGCTTTAAGAACTCATCGTACAATAGTGTCTGCCGACTCACCATCGGCATTTGCCATCCTCCGACGAATACGTGCAGAATGTTTGTTTTGGTTTCGAAGGGATCTCCATCGCTCACAAACAGCGTGGCACTCTTGCCCACTTCGATAGAACCGAGTTTACCGGCTACGCCAAATAACTCTGCGGGCACAATAGTTACAGCGCGAAGTGCCTCTTCCTGTCCAAGTCCGTAAGCCGCGGCAAACCCCGCATTGTAGGGAAGGTTGCGTACGTTCTCTGTCTGCTGTGTCCTTATCGCTACCGTAACGCCGGCCTTGCGCATAAGCCCCGCGTTGGCGTAAGCCTTGTCGTACCGGTCATAATCGCGGGTAGGCTGTGCCAGCACCGGGCCGGTGATCACGGGCAATTTGGCCTTAGCAATGTCGGCAGCTACACGCCATCCTTCTGATACGCCGGTGAGAATCACTTTACCTATCTTTCGTTCAGCCACCCATTGAATCGCTGCGAGAATGTCTTTGCTGGTGTTCGCCTCGATCATAAGCGTACGTTCACCGCGAACTACCGGAATCAATGCCTGCATCTCCGGATAATACCTGGGGTTTTTCGTGGCCGAGTCGAGCTTGTGATACTGCACCGCCATCGCCCACGTATCATTCAGTTTTTGCATGGCCTTCTCGACTCCCTTTCGAATTTCCTCCGGGGTCCGCTTATCCATAAATCCCTTGCGGCCGTTGTTTGGAAAAATCAAGACCACCCCTTCGAATCCGGCGAACATCTGATCCGGCGTGTAGCCATGCAGGTTGATCAGTGCGGCAGTTCCGGGCATAAGGTCGCCAACTGGCGCTGCAATCACTGTTGTCACACCGCTAAGCCGGGTAACTGGAATCAATACAGAATTCGGATTGACTGCCGTGATGGCACGAACCTGAGGAATCACATCCCCCACTTCGTTGAAATCGCGTGTACGGGGATCTGAATCGACTTCACTCAAACCGAGCGTAGTACCGCCATCAATCATTCCTGGATAAATCCACTTGCCGCTGCAGTCAATCACGGTGGCGCCTGCGGGCGGGGTCACATTAGTGCCCACTGCCGTGATCTTTCCGTCAGCGATCACTACCGTGCCCTGCTGAACCACGCCTTTGGTAACGGTCTGGATAGACGCATTCGTCAGCACCACGGTACCGTAGGTGGCTTTGGGACTTTGTGCCTGGGCCGTGAGAGACACCCACGCGAGAATCAACAAACAGGGTATATGAACAAGTTTACGCATAAGCGATTCAATCATTTGAGTTCAAACAGGTTATAAAACATCTCTTCAGCATCCTGCAGGCAGTTGTCAGAAAGGTTACTACCGGCATCAAGCGTGATCGCATCGAGTGGTTCCTTGGGATCACGCTTGATGCCGGTAGTAACC
>Ga0193752_1000185_pt1 | contig 78528 bp, 82 predicted proteins | sample H1c1metaG_FD_144924 | JGI IMG/M metagenome (GOLD analysis project Ga0193752, IMG submission 144924) | Soil microbial communities from a riparian zone of the East river system, Colorado, United States - H1c1 | ecosystem: Environmental > Terrestrial > Soil > Riparian zone | place: USA: East River... | reverse complement strand
TATGGGTGACGTGCGTTCGAAATACATTCCGATTGTTGCAATGATCTGGATCATGTTGCCTTACACGCTGATCAAACAGCGGTTGTTTTTTCGCTTGCGAAAATCTCCGAAAGATCTTCCTGATTTTATGTGCATCGGCACACAGAAAAGCGGAACGACCTGGTTGTACAGTCAACTGGAAGAACAGCCGGAAGTTTTCATGGCGAAACCCAAAGAGATACATTATTTCGATTGGTTCTTTTACCGCTCATTAAATTGGTACGCTACGCATTTTCGCGGGGGTGAAAAGCGTTTACGCGGTGAAGTAACTCCCGGGTACAGCATCATCGAAAAAGGACGCGTCCGTTTCATGAAGCGGATCATGCCGGACTTAAAACTGATTCTTCTTTTACGCGATCCGCGGGAACGGGCCTGGTCGAGTGCGCGTTTTCATTTCGGAAAACAAATGGGCCGCGATTTGTCAAAGGTTACCAATGAAGAATTTATTCATCACTTCAACCAGAAATGGGTGAAAGACCGCGGTGATTACGAAACCATCTGGAAAAAATGGACTTCTGTTTTCGATCGTTCACAATTTCTTGTAGTGTTTGCGGAAGAAATCGAGTCTGCTCCCGAAATGGCGATAAAAAAGTGTTCGGATTTTCTCGGCGTAAAATTCGTTCCCGGAAAAAATCTGCAGGCGCGCCCGAATGAAAGTCAGGCGATGGAAATGCCTGTGGAAATCCGGAAGTATCTCGATGAATTTTATCTGCCGATGATTTCACGTATGCCGCAATGGCTGGACATGGAGAATAAATACTGGAACGTTTAAGCGGACCTGTAAACTTCAAGCATTTTCGCGACTTGCTTAGCGTCTCCATACCGGGTCAACGCATCTTCTGCAATTTTCTTTCGGTCGAAAACAGTGCGCAACAGTTCATCAAATCCTGAACGGATAGATGCAACCGAAAAATCATTGGTTAGCAATCCATTCTCACCAGTTCTGATCATTTCCGGTACACCACCGGCAGGAGTCGCCAGCACCGGCGTTCCGCACAGCAATGCTTCCAAAATTACATTGGGCATGTTGTCCTCCTGCGATGTATGGATCACTGCATCCGCTGCACCGAGTAACCGCGCCATCGAATCTTCGCTGTCAATATGCCCGGTGAAACGAATCCTGGGATGAACAGGAAGTTTTGCCGCATCACCTTTCCCTGCAATGACCAATTGCACGCGATCAGTTTTCCACGAAAGAAAAGCGTCGATCAGCAGATCAGCTCCTTTACGGAAATAATCCAATTCGTCTGAACCGAAGACCCACATGACATCGTCTTTTTGAATTCCATAGTGCGAACGTATTGCGTCACGATCTTCAATCGGGTGAAAAATATCAGCAGGAGCACTGTTCGGTACCCAATGGAAAGACGCTTTTTCAAATACGCGACTCTGTGCAGATTGATCCAGCAAATATTTGCTTGGCGCAACAACGGGTATCGCATGTCCGGAATAGGCGCTTCTGCGGATGTCACGCTCTTTCCGCGATAGCGCTTCGAACTTTCCGCTGTTCCAGTAATTTTCATAGTGAAAACCACCGGAATATGGCCACGCATCGTGCAAGGTCCACACAATCGGTTTTTGTACCGCACGGAAAAAACGTTCGATGTCAATCATACCCGACACCCAATGCAGGTGAATAATGTCAGCCTCTTTCACCAGCGGATGATCTTCAATCTTCCACGGTGATCCACTGAAAGAAAACAACTCGGGAGTCTTGCCATACAAACGGACTTTCCAGTTTTGGAAATAACGTTTCCGTTTAAACTGCTGTATGGTCTTGCTGAAAGACGCATCAGTAGCTTCAACGGAATATATATTTCTGCCCGCATCTTCAGGCCCGATCAGTGTAAGTACTTTGCTGTTTACACCTGCATTCAGCAGTGCACGATGAAGACGGATACAGGCCAGGCCTGCACCACCACGTGGAACCGTTGTAAGATGCAGGACCTTCATAAATTCACAGCGCGTAAAACAAGTTGATGATAAATTTCAGTGGCCTTTTCGAACGGCGGTTTCTCGGGCGATGGATTACGCACAAGTTTCACCAGGCTGTCATGATCATAACGATCGGCTTTCACCGCTTCCATAAGTTTTCGGATGGAATACGCAGGATCAGCAAGCAGCTTATCGTAATTGAAAAAGATAAATTTTTCACTGGAGGAATCCAGGTAGTCGCGGTAGTACTGATCGTACAAATCCAGGCTCACATGCGGAGTAACGTCTTTGGCCGAGCGCATCCAGTCGTCCTGCCTGCGGAATACAACGACGCGCATCGACTCCGGAAAGACCTTTGAGAAAAACCCTTCGAGCACAGAGAAATGCGGATTCTTGATCACCGGCCGCTTCCCGAATGCATGCGAAAGATAAGCGCGCAGGTGATGCACGGAAACTTTTTTCAAGGCATCCGCTTTGTTCCTGTTCGAAACACGCGAATCGCGCAGCACAAGCAATGTATACGATCGAAATGCATCATCATCGAGGTCTTCCGGTTTGATCTTTGCAACGTCTTCTGCTTTCGGAGGACGATCACCGGCGGCATGCGTAATGTGAAAAAGATAACGCGAGAAGTCCATGAAAAAATAATTTTCCAGGAAACCATCCGGGTTGTACTTCGCATATTTTCCGTGCGCCTGCAGAAGATGATGTTCCGGTCCAGCATCAAATCCGGCGTGCGTGAGCAGGTAAGTGGTAATGCTTGTTCCTGAACGGAATATTCCGGATACCAGCAAAGCATCATCCTGCGCACCTTCAATGGTCGTGTACGGGTTGAACGATCGGCGCACCGAACGCAATGCATACATATTGATCCACCGGGCAAGCGTTTCGTTCATGCCTCGTTCCAGTTTAGCTTCACGTTCAGAAGCGATTCGAGTTGCGCATTATACGGCAGGTAATGCTCCTGCAGATGCTTCCGTGCCCGGTCGCTCATCGGCGCCCCGCTGCCCGCATTCATAATTTCAAATTTCTCCGGTGTGTGTTCCGGTAATCCGAGAAATTTTAAAATGCGGTGATATTCCTCCTTCGGATTCGCGAAATAATTTTCAGCGATCAAAATGAGCAGCTGTTCTTCACCGAATGTTTTCATCCACGGCGGCAACATTCTGCTGTACTCGCCACGCATCCGGTAACCCAAACGCTGAGAACAATAATTGTGCGCGATTGAAAATTTATTTCCTTCCTCAATGCGCTCGTTTTCTTTTTCGAGTGCATCTTCAAAGGTGAGTCCCTCAATTTTGTTTCTCACCTGCATGCGGTAATGCGAGTAAGCCCGTTCGGCAGGGTCGCGCAGAAGAATAATTATTCGCGCGTCGGGAACTACATGTTTGATCCGCGTTGCGGCTTCCGGGTGATCCAGGTAATTCGTTGATCCGTCAATCGAATATTTATCCGGTCCGGTTTTCCGGAAATTGGATCGGTAAAAATTCATTCCCCTGGCGAAACGGAGATCATTTCCAAAAAAGAACAACTCCTTAAGCCGCGGCCGGACAATAGAAGGATGTTTGGCGAGGGTTGCAAACAGTGATGTCGTTCCTGATTTTTGTGCGCCCGCAATGAAAAACTTTGGCAAATTACTTCTGAACCCAAGAATGCGCGACAGGATACCCGGAGGGTCCGGATGATCACGAAATACAAGTTCAGCATCGTAGCCAAGGTGGTTGAACACGATCTAAATTTAGCTATTTTTCGATGGCACACGGTTCGTAAAATGGTACACGGAAAACGCGGAACACACAGAGTTTCGCGGAATGCCAGCGACTCCAGGGAGTCGCGTATCCCTTGAACGAAGTGAAAGGGACTATTCATTCCCGACTCCGGAGTAGTCGCATGTCCCTTGAACAAAGTGAAAGGGACTATTCATTCCCGACTCCGGAGGAGTCACATGTCCCTTGAACGAAGTGAAAGGGATTGTTTGATCTGACTCCGGAGGAGTCACATGTTCCTTCAGCGCTTTGCGCGTTTTTATCCGTGAAATTCCGTCTGTTCCGCGTACTATTTGATTATAAAGCCTGTATTTTCGTATTCAATGAACCCGAGCTTTGCGCACATCATCAATACCATCTCTCCCGGAGACAACGCGGAGCTCGCGAAAGCACAGGCACTCACCTTCCGCACGCTGATCGCAGCGCAGGCACAGGCCAAAGGGCTGGTAAACGTTGAATTGCTTTCGGCCCAATACACCGACGCGCGTGCAACACTTCCTTCAGAGTTTCGTCCAACATCCGATCTGGTGGAATGTGCAGCCAATCGCGAAGAACTTCAAACGAAAAAACGTTTTCCTTTGTTGAGAGAAATTCTTTCACGGCTCAATGAATCGACAGACGCAACGCATTTCATTTACACCAATCTCGACATTTGCCTCATGCCGTTCTTTTACGAAACGGTTGCCGGTTATGTGAATGAAGGACACGATGCCATCGTGATTAACCGCAGAAGAATTTCCGGCAAGCTGCTCGATGAAAAAGACCTGGCGAAACTTTACGCAGAAGCAGGTGAAACACACACGGGTTACGACTGTTTCATTTTTTCCCGCGAGCTGCTGAACAAATTCATCATGCGCGATATTTTCATCGGCACACCACCTTCCGGAAACGATCTTTTCTACAACTTGTTTACGTTTGCGCAAAATCCTGTTCTGCTCACGCAAAAACATCTCACCTTTCACGTTGGACTCGATCTCGTGAAAGCCTGGGGCGACCCCGTTCTGAACGCACACAACAACCGCGAATTCATGAGCCTGCTCAAAGAATTGGAACCGCAGCTCGACGTTGCAAAATTTCCCGGCGCTGGCTACGGATTTTTCAAACGCCATTTCAAATGGTTGATGAACCCCACGTTTCACTATCCCACCATGTGCGTGCTCGACTTCCGGCAGTTCAGCAAGCCTCGAAGAAAACCTTCCGAAAACGAATTGCTCGCGGTGAACAACCGTTACTTCGAGTGGATGATCCGCAAGATCAATTTCCGGGACAAGGATTAAAACCTTTGTTTAATAGGAACGCGGATTTAGTGGATCAGACGGATTGAAACGGATTTTTGTTTTCGTCGCAGTGACCGCTTGAGTACTACAGATCGCGCAGCGATCAAATCCGTGCAAACAACCGCTACTTCGAGTGGATGACCTGCAAGATCAATTTCCGGGACAAGGATTAAAACCTTTGTTTAATAGGAACGCGGATTTAGCGGGTCAGGCGGATTGAAACAGATTTTTGTTTTCGTCGCAGTGACCGCTTGAGTACTACAGATCGCGCAGCGATCAAATCCGTGCAAACAACCGCTACTTCGAGTGGATGACCCGCAAGATCAATTTCCGGGATAAGGATTAAAACCTTTGTTTGTTAATAGGAACGCGGATTTAGCGGATCAGGCGGATTAAAATGGATTTTTATTTTCGTCGCAGTAACCGCTTGAGTGCTACAGATCGCGCAGCGATCAAATCCGCGTCAATCCTTTTCAATCCGCGCCCTAAGCGCAGCGCAGGGTCCGCGTTCCTATTAAGTTACGCTTAAGTAACACGATCGCGCAGCGATTATCCGTGGCAATCCGTTTTTTCAGTGAGCGCCGCAGGCGCATCCGCGTTCCTATTAAGTAACACAATCGCGCAGCGATTCAATCTGTGAAATTCAGTGGATTCAGTGTCTTCCTTGTACCATTCTGAAACAAAATCACACAGCGATCAAAACGGATACAGCGTCGCCAATCTATTCAGCATCCGCAGCCTCACCAGCTTCTTCCGCTCCACAACCGTCATCCCGCTCAGTTTCTCCGCAAACATCTCCTGCGCCTTCTGAAAGAACATCACATCCCACTTATTTGCCTCGTGCAAAAACTCAAACGTTGCCGGTGAAATCGTATCTTTTTTCTTCGTGAGATTTTTCTTCCGGTAAATTGGTAAAGCCCATCCCAGTTTTCCCGCGAGCAGGATCAACGATTCATCATAATGTTCCTGCACACCGAAAAAATGAACTTTGTGCTGAAGGTTTTCCAGTGCAAGTTCGTAGTGCGGTTGACCAATTTCTCCGAACGGGGTTTCATGCAAACCGCTGATGTAACGAACAAGACAATTGTCAATGTCTTTTTTTTCTTTCAGCGCATAAAACGATTCGATCGTAGAATCCGGACGGTTGAGATATTCGTAATGTTTCACCGTCGGCTGCTCTTTCAGAAAATAGTAATGTGAGATCACGCGGGATACCGGCGGACGAAGAAAAGTGAAAATAAAATTTCCGGGAATGTCCAGTACCTCGGTGATGTTCAGGTGTCCTTTGATCAGGAAAGATTCATTGCGCTTCGCACGCGAAACAGCTTCTTCGCGCAATGGAGTTTTCACATTCTGAACGTGCTTCCAGTTTTTCTCGTTGTAAAAACGACTGAGAATATTGTGCAGCGTTGTTCCTCCCGTTTTCGGAATGTGTACAAAAGTGCAAAGCCCGCTCTTGATGCTCATCAGGAAGTGAATTTAAAGAAATGACGCATCATTCCGAGAATTGGTCCGGGTAATTTCCGGATCCACGGTCTTTTCTCCATGAGTTCCTGCAAGCGAAGAAATGAACGTACGTTTTTAGAAATTTCTTTCTGCTGCTCAATAAAACGCGGCAGCACCACGTCAATGATCAGCACATACCTGAACTGATCACTATAATTCCACGCCGAGTGGATGAACGAATCGCAGAACACAGTGAACTTGCCTTCTTCCCAGGCGCGCGTTTCTCCTTTCACTTTGATTCCACATTCGGGTAAACCCGCAGGGATCACCAACCCGAAATGACAACGCGCAATCGTGTTTGTGTCTCCCGGATGTGGTTTGATTTCTGTGTGCGGCGCTAACCGGCTCACACCGGCAGTGGTCATACCGGGAATTTCCTTCAGCCATTGCGCAAGTTCCGGACAGGCTGCACAATGCGCTTCATGTTTTTTATTCCAGAAATAAAAATCCACGACTTCCCATTTCCCGGTTTCAATCAGCGAAGTGTGAAAATACGGCTCCAGGATTCCGTGCTTTTGTTTCAGCAAGTTCTCAATTTCTGTACGAATGACGCTGAACTTTTTTTCTCCGTCCTTGATCCACTGCCAGTTTACATCATCAAAAAACGCAGGCAAGCCCGGATCAGGTTCTCCGCCCTTGTAACAATACCAGGGCGTAAGCGATTGTGGTGAATTTTTCTCGTAAGCCGGAATCATAAGCGACGAACAATTAAACGCTTCCTGTTTTCAGCGGGCAATGCTTCGTACAACGAAAACATGTGCTGCTCAGAATCATCGCCGGGTGTGTCCATCACCACTTCGAACGTTGAGCCAAATTGCGCGACGAGTGCTTTGCGTACTTTTTCAGTGCGTGAAAAAAAGATGTTTCCATTAAGCACGTAGTGTTGGTTCTGTATGTTTTCCTGTCCAGGTAAAAGCTCGTACCCAAGATCGTGGTTGAAGCGGATCGCCCGCTCGTTGGTGCGCAGGATCTTTACGTACGTGCGCTCGAGTCCAAGCAGGAACGTAATTTCGATCAGCACGAAAGAAGCCATCAGTGAAACCGAACTCTCCAGCCATTTTTCATCCCAGATAAAAATGCCGCCGTTCCCGGTTTCTTTTTTCTCCCAGTCGATTTCCGCTCCATAAACCAGCCCGATCTTTTCTCCATTCATGCAAATGATGAAATAATTGTTCCGGCGGTTGTTGATCGACAGGAACCATTTCTCCTGCATCTCCGGAGTGATCTCCTCACGGAATTCCATGTACTGCCGTACAAGCAGCGAATTCCGCTTCTTCCGGACCAGTTCGATGTCTTCATGACGTACGCGGACCAGCTCAATACCGTACCCGTAAATTTTCATGCGTCAGAGAACAGTGTGAATAGAGTAGGGCGGTCGCCGGCTCTGTAAATGATAAATTTTGTACAGGTACTGACCAATGATGCCCATACAGAACATCAACAGGCTGGTGGAAAAAAGAATCGTGACGATCTGCGCGGTGAAACCCGGTTCAACATCAAACATGAATTTCCGGTAGATGAAACGCACGCCCAGCATAAATGTAAATATGGATGAAAACAATCCAAGCCAGATCATCATCCGCAACGGCACAGCGGTATAATTAACCACAGTGTCGAAATAGATCAGGATCAGCTTGCCGATTGTATATCCCGATTTTCCATGACGGCGTTCGCGGTGCGCAACAGGAACCTGTGCAAAACGCGCCGTATACCAGCGAATGATCTCGTCGATGAACAGGTGCGACTGGTTGCGATGCTCCACCACGTGATCGGCCATTTCTTTTTTCATCAGTCGGAACGAGCTTCCGATGCCCACGTGTCCCACAACCACCTTCGCGCTCCTTCGTGCAAAGGTTCCACCGGCGTTGCGCATGGTGCTATGCTGTTTCACTTCGTAAATTCCGTAAACAACATCGGCGCCCGAGGTTTTGAATTTCTCCAGCAACTTGGGGATCTCTGAAGGCGGATGCTGAAGATCATCATCAATCGTAACAATGGCTTCACCTTTCGCAAACGTAAATCCGCAGATCAAAGCATTGTGCTGACCGAAGTTTCGTGCGAGGCGTACACCAACCAGTTTCTCTCCGTATTTCGATTTAAGCAATTCAATTTTCTCCCAGCTGTTATCGTTGCTTCCATCCTCCACAAGTATAATTTCGTAAGCAACATCTTTGAGATGCAGGTCAACCTCAGAACACAGTTCATCCAGCGATTCCGCGCTGTTGAAAACCGGGACAACAATAGAAACCTCTGGTGTGTACATATCGCTAGAGAAGAACTCCTCCGTCCAAAATTAGATTAATTCCGGTTGCCCACCGGGATGCCGGAGACAACAGGTAAACCACCGCGTTCGCGACATCATCCGGGTAACCTACTCCAAGCAAATATTTGGAAATGTGATTGTCCATTTCTTCCTTGGAAACAAATTCTTCGGCGCGGTCATACATCGGTGTTTTCACCATGGCGGGGGCAATGCTGTTCACACGGATCTTCTGCGTGTGCAACTCCTGCGCCAATACTTTTACAAACGACTCGATCGCTGCTTTGGATGCGCCGTACATGGCCGCCCCGCGCTTTGGCCGGTCAGACGAAATAGAACTCAGGTAGACCAGCGAGCCTTCTGCTTTTATTTTTTTTTCTTTCAATAAAGCAGAAGTCATCAGTACCGGCGCTTCAAAATTCACGGACATGGTTTGATCGATCTTCTGAGGGTTCAGAAAACGCACAGGAAATGAATGAACGGTTCCTACGCAATTCACCAGTCCGTCAATGGCAGGAATGGCATTCGCAAGGTGTTCTCTTCCTTCCGCCGTGGTAATATCAGCAACAACAATCGCCTCTTTTCCAACGCCGCATTTGGTTGCGGTTTCCATCAGCCGTTCTTCATTCCTGCCGGCAAGAACAACTTCACCACCCATTTCTTTGATCCGCCACGCCGTATGACTTCCGATTCCCGAAGAAGCTCCGGTGATCAGGATGGTTTTACCGTGCAGATGAAAGGGTGTGCTCATAAAAGCTGAACAGGTGGACAAACTAAGTTATCGGTTTCAAGATAGCACGATCCCCACGACAAACCAACTCCGAATGAGGCGAGCAGTAACCGGTTGTGGGGGTTCGGCTGTTTGCTGAATTGGTCCACCAGTGTCAACGGAATAGAAGCAGAACTTGTGTTTCCGTATTGTTTCAGCGTGTAAGGCACTTTTTCTGCAGGGAATTTCAGCTTCTTACGGATTGTTTCGTTCATCAGGAAATTCGCCTGGTGCATGACGAGAAAATCAATGTCTTCCACGGTTTTATTCATTACCTGGAGGAGCTCATTCACGTTGGGTGGCGCTTCACGGACAGAAAAATTGAACACGTCCAGTCCGTTCAACCAGAGATTCCGCAAATGGCGGGTCACTCCCGGCTCGTATTCTTTTTCAATCAGCGATTCCGGTGTGATCGGGTTACGGATTCCACCGTGGGGGATTATAATTGCATCCTTGCCCGAACCGTCGCTTTGCAGGTTGAAGAACGATTCATAATCGCGGTTATATTCAATCGCTGTTGCCGTTCCGCAATCGCCAAAAAGTGGCCAGGTGCTTTTGTCTTTCCGGTTCAGGGCAGCTGTGGAAATGTCTCCAACAAGTAAAAGTGCTTTCCGGAATCCGCCTGTGGCCATCATCGAGGACGCCACAGAAAGTCCGTAAACATAACCGCTGCACCCGAGATTGATATCAAACGATGCCGTTGTTTTTTTCAGGCCTAACCTGTCCTGCACGATGATCGACGTTGCCGGAAGAAAATGATCCGGCGATTGCGAAACGAAAATCAAAAGATCAATTTCATCTTTGGACCAGTTCAGCGCCCGGAGCAAAACTTCGGCAGAGTTCACACAAAGATCACCGGTGGTTTCCCCGTGAAGCGCAACGTGACGTTGCTCAATGCCCGTGGTCTTCACGAACATCGCACGTTCTGCATCCGTGATCAATTCATAATCGCGGTTACTTTCTATCGTTTTAGGGACTGTAGCTGCAACTCCGCTGACTTTTGCGCCCCGCAGGTTGAAGTGTGCCATTTAGGATTTTCTGCTCTTAATCACATCGTAGATGTCCTGCACCGTATTGCATTTACGCAAATCTTCACCGGTGAGTGCCACATTGTATTCTGTTTCGGCCAGCGCAATCAGGATGAGCGCGTGCATGGAACTCCAGTCCGGAATTTCCCGGTAATTGGTAGTCGGTTGAATCGATCCCGGAGGAATTCCATCCAATTCCTGTTCCAGTTTTGCTCCAAAAATTTCTATCGTATCCATAATGATAATCTCAAATGTAAGGAATTGGATCAGAACCGGGCGATGGTACCCGACCAGGAAAGTCCTGTGCCGAACCCGGCTAGCAATACGCGCATTCCGGGCTTTAATTTTCCGGCCAGTTGCGCTTCGCGGATGGCAATGGGAATCGTGGATTGCACGGTATTCCCGAAATTCTCCATGCAATGAAAAAAGCGCTCTGGAGCTATGCCCATTTTCTTGCGAAGGTGTTCGTTCAGAAACACATTCGGCTGGTGAAAAATAAACAGATCGATGTCTTCTTTCGTGAGTTTCGCTTTCGAAAGAAGATCTTCAATCATGGGCGGAACGGTGCGGTTGGAAAAAAGAAAAATCGCTGTACCGTCCATATCAAAACTGGCGTCGTTGGTTACGTTTCCATAGCCATCGGCCCGGTCAGTTGTTGAGCTTTCCGTCAATGGAAAACGGGCAAATCCATCGCGGATAATAATTTTTTCATAGCTCTTTCCATCGGTGCCATACACATACGGACCAATCATGGATTCTTCGCTCCGAGTAATGAGCGTTGCTGCTGCTGCATCACCAAAGAGGAAGCGGTTGGCCTTGTCTTTGGGGTGAATAAACCGCGTAAGCGTGGATGAATTCAGCAAAAGAACGTTTCGCGCACCCATCGTATCAATAATTCCGCTGGCAATGCCCAGGCAATACACGTAGCTGCTGCAGCCATTCACAATGTCCATCGTGCCGCATTGCGCACCCAGGTCAAGCTTCCCTTGGATCACACAGGAAGTGGCAGGCGTATAATAGTCGAGATCGGCGGAATTATAGAGAATAAAGTCGATTTCGCTCCGGTCGATGTTTTCTTCATCCAACAGCTGGATGGCTGCCGCAAGTGCCAGGTCGGAAGAAATCTCGTCTTTCTGAGCAATTTGCCGCCTTTTCACTCCTGCTTTCTCAATACTGCTGCCTTTCAATTCGGGGAATTCCGCGAAAAAGTCGGCATTGGTGTATGCGGTTTTCGGCAAAGCGTAACGGGTGGAGGCAATCCGGGCGGGCATTTGACAAAGGTCGTATTTTTTGGTAGAGACATTGGTATTCTTGCCACTAAGGCGCTAAAGAAGCACCAAGGAATTTACTTCGTGGGCCTTTGAGTCTTTGTGCCTTCGTGGCAAATACGGAAACCCGGCCAGCAAATGCATAGCTAAAACCTGTGGAATTGCCGTTAAAACTGGCGGTTTAACCCTCAGAAAGGGCCAAAAAATATTTTAACAGCATGTTGTTTATATGAAAGAATTAGTACCTTTGCCGTCCCCAAAAACCGGACTGGGGCTAGTAACTTTTTGCAAAAACATTGAACAACAATTAATTAGAGACTCATGCCAACCATCCAACAGCTTGTGCGTAAAGGCCGCTTCAAGGCTCCTAACCGGAGTAAATCTGCGGCACTCGACAGCTGCCCGCAAAAACGCGGGATCTGCACACGTGTTTACACGACAACGCCGAAAAAACCAAACTCAGCTCTTCGTAAAGTAGCGAAAGTTCGTTTGACAAACAAGATGGAGATCATCGCATATATCCCAGGTGAAGGACACAACCTCCAGGAGCACTCAATCGTGCTCGTTCGCGGTGGTCGTGTAAAAGATCTTCCTGGCGTACGTTACCACATCGTGCGTGGTGCACTTGACACTGCAGGTGTTGAAGGCCGCAACCAGCGCCGTTCAAAATACGGAACCAAGAAAGCTAAAGCAGGTGCTGCAGCTAAAGGTGCCGCAAAAAAGAAATAACCCATCAAGGTAAAAAGCGACAAAAGACTCGAATGCCATGAGGAAAACAAGAGCTAAAAAGCGTCCACTTCTGCCCGATCCAAAATTCCACGACATTTTGGTAACACGTTTCGTGAACAACCTGATGTACCAGGGAAAGAAGTCTACGGCTTACGATATATTTTATGATGCCATGGAAATTGTAGGCAAGCGCACCGAACTCGATGCACTTGAAACATGGAAGAAAGCATTGACCAACGTAACTCCGAACGTCGAAGTTCGCAGCCGTCGTGTAGGTGGTGCTACATTCCAGATCCCACAGGAAATCCGTGCAGAGCGCAAAACAGCTCTCGGTATCAAATGGCTCATCAGCTACGCACGTGCACGTAACGAGAAATCAATGGCAGCTAAACTGGCCGGCGAAATCGTTGCAGCGGCGAAAGAAGAAGGTGCTGCTTTCAAAAAGAAAGAAGATACACACCGCATGGCTGAAGCGAACAAAGCATATTCACATTTCAGACTGTAATAAATAGTTAACGAGGGGAATCATGAGCGATCTCAGGTACACAAGAAATATTGGTATTGCGGCACACATCGATGCAGGTAAAACAACCTGCACTGAGCGTATCCTTTATTACGCGGGTGTAAATCACAAAATCGGTGAGGTACATGATGGTGCTGCTACTATGGACTGGATGGTTCAGGAGCAGGAGCGTGGTATAACCATCACTTCGGCTGCAACAACTTGTTTCTGGACTTACCGGGCGAACAAGTACAAAATGAATATCATCGATACACCAGGACACGTTGACTTTACAGTAGAAGTTAACCGCTCACTGCGCGTACTCGACGGATTGGTGTTCCTGTTTTCTTCAGTTGATGGTGTTGAACCACAATCTGAAACAAACTGGCGCCTCGCAAATAATTACAACGTAACCCGTATTGGTTTCGTAAATAAAATGGACCGTGCCGGTGCCGATTTCCTTGGCGTAGTTAAGCAAGTGAAAGAAGTATTGGGCGGTAACCCTGTTCCTTTGCAGCTTCCTATTGGTGCTGAAGAACATTTCAAAGGTGTAGTTGACCTGATCAACAACCGTGGAATTGTCTGGAACGACGCTGACCAGGGAATGACATTCACAGAAGTTCCGATTCCTGAGGATATGAAAGCCGACGTTGCTGAATGGCGCGAAAAGCTTCTTGAATCAGTTTCCGAATTCGATGATAACATCATGGCGAAGTTCTTCGACGCTCCTGAAACAATCACAGAAGCTGAAGTTCTTACCGCATTACGCAAAGCATGTATTGCAAACAAAGTTGTTCCTATGGTATGCGGTTCCGCATTCAAGAACAAAGGTGTGCAGACCATGCTTGATTACGTAATGGAATTGATGCCTTCTCCGATGGATAAAGAAAGCATCAAAGGAATCAACCCGGATACCGAAGAAGAAGTTTACCGCAAGCCTGATGTGAACGAACCGTTTGCAGCACTTGCGTTCAAAATCGCAACCGATCCTTTCGTAGGACGTCTTGCCTATTTCCGTGCTTACTCCGGAAAACTCGATTCAGGTTCTTACGTTCTGAACACCCGTTCAGGAAACAAAGAACGTATCTCGCGTATTTTCCAGATGCACGCCAACAAACAGAACCAGGTTCCTTTCATCGAGGCTGGTGATATTGGTGCAGCAGTTGGATTCAAAGACATCAAAACAGGTGATACACTTTGCGCAGAGAACGCTCCTATTGTTCTCGAAGCAATGAATTTCCCTGAACCGGTTATCGGAATCGCAGTGGAGCCGAAAACTCAGGTCGATCTCGATAAACTCGGGGTTGCATTGAATAAACTTGCTGAAGAAGATCCTACATTCCGTGTGAAGTCTGACGAAGAAAGCGGACAGACCATCATCAGCGGAATGGGTGAGCTTCACCTTGAAATTATCGTTGACCGTCTGCGTCGCGAATTCAAAGTGGAAGTAAACCAGGGTGCACCACAGGTTAACTTTAAAGAAGCTATCAACGGTACTATCGAGCACCGTGAAGTATACAAGAAACAAACCGGTGGTCGCGGTAAATTCGCGGACATCAAGTTCATTGTTTCTCCTGTTGACGCAGATTTCGTACCTGATCCGAAGAACGGCGGTCTCCAGTTTGTGAATGAAATTTCCGGTGGTAACATTCCACGTGAATTCATTCCGGCCATTGAAAAAGGATTCAAGAGCTCAATGGGCAATGGAATCCTGGCAGGATACCCGATCCAGACAATGAAAATTGTTGTGATCGATGGTTCTTACCACGACGTCGATTCTGATGCACTGTCTTTCGAGATTTGCGCGAAGACTGCGTTCCGTGAAGCATTGCCAAAAGCAAAACCTGTTCTTCTTGAGCCAATCATGAAAGTGGAAGTACTGACCCCGGAACAGAACATGGGTGATGTTGTTGGTGACTTGAACAAGCGTCGCGGCCAGATCGAAGGAATGGACTCGCGTGCAGGTGTACAGGTAGTAAAAGCAAAAGTTCCGCTGTCGGAAATGTTTGGATACGTAACACAATTGCGTACCATTACATCAGGACGCGCATCTTCTACAATGGAATTCTCACATTATGCTGATGCTCCACGCAACATCGCTGAGGAAGTCATCGCAAAAGCAAACGGTAAAAAAGCTGAAAAAGTTTAACGCACAACGTTCTTTAAATTATGAGCCAGAAAATCAGAATTAAACTTAAGTCATACGATTACAACCTCGTAGACAAGTCTGCAGAGAAAATCGTTAAGACTGTAAAAAGCACAGGTGCTGTAGTAAGCGGACCTATTCCGTTGCCAACACACAAGCGCATTTTCACCGTATTGCGTTCACCACACGTTAACAAAAAGGCGCGTGAGCAGTTCCAGCTTTGCAGCTACAAGCGTTTGCTCGACATCTACAGTTCTACATCTAAAACTGTTGATGCCCTGATGAAACTTGAATTGCCAAGTGGTGTTGAAGTTGAGATCAAAGTCCCATAACCGGCAGTCTCAAAATCGTATAATCGTAATTAACAAATCGTAAATAATAATGTCAGGCTTAATTGGTAAAAAAATCGGAATGACCTCTGCCTTCGGTGCCAATGGTAAATATGTACCATGCACAATTATCGAGGCTGGTCCTTGCGTGGTTACGCAAGTAAAAACCAAAGAGACAGACGGCTATGAAGCACTCCAGCTTTCATTTGAAGAGAAGAAGGAGAAGCACACTTCACAAGCGATGAAAGGGCATTTTGCAAAAGCGAAAACCACGCCGAAACGCAAAATTGCTGAGTTCAGAACTTTTGAAGAAGCGAAAAACGTAGGAGATGTCATCACACTTGAACTGTTCAAGGAAGGCGACGTTGTTGATGTCAGCAGCGTTTCCAAAGGAAAAGGTTTTCAAGGTGTAATGAAACGTCACGGATTCGGTGGAGTAGGTGGAGCAACACACGGTCAGCACGATCGTCTGCGCGCACCTGGTTCATTGGGTAACTCATCCTTTTCATCACGCGTTGTAAAAGGTATGCGTATGGCAGGCCGTACAGGTGGCGACAAAGTGAAGAGCCTTAACCTCGAAATTGTAAAATTGTTTCCTGAGAAGAATCTTATCATCGTGAAAGGTTCAATCGCAGGCGCTAAAGGAGCTTACGTTACGATCAGCAAATAACATGGAACTCGCAGTATATAACTCAGACGGAAAAGCAACATCGAAAAAGGTGAAGCTGAGTGACGATGTGTTCTCAATTGAACCCAACGATCACGCAATTTACCTGGATGTGAAGCAATATCTCGCTGCCCAGCGCCAGGGAACGCACAAATCAAAAGAGCGTGCTGAAATCGCACGTACAACCAAAAAACTGAAGCGCCAGAAGGGTACTGGTGGTGCACGTGCTGGTAGCATGAAGTCGCCATTGTTCCGCGGAGGTGGCCGTGTATTTGGTCCGCGTCCACGCGATTACGGCATCGCTGTAAACAAAAAAGTAAAAGCGCTTGCCCGTAAATCGGCACTCAGCTACAAAGCGAAAGAAAATAACATCATCGTTCTTGAAGACCTCAACTTCGATGCCCCTAAAACTTCACGCTATACGGAAATGCTCGCAGCATTGAATGTTGCCGGCAAGAAAACACTGCTCGTTGTTGCTGAACACAACAAGAACGTGTACCTGTCTTCCCGTAACCTGACTGCTGCAAAAGTGGTGACCGCTTCAGAATTGACTACTTACGATATTCTGAACGCAACGAATCTTCTTCTTGTTGAAGGTTCACTTTCAAAACTCGAAACCCTGCTCAAGAACTAAGACCATGAACGTACTTATCAAGCCAATCATCACAGAAAAGATGTCACAGGCCGGCGAAAAGTTAAACCGTTATGGTTTTGTAGTCGACGGGCGTGCGAATAAACTGCAGATCAAAGTAGCAGTAGAAAAAATGTACAGTGTGAGCGTTGAAAACGTAAACACGATGAATTACAACGGGAAAGTCCGTTCACGTTTTACCCGTGCGGGTACACAGGTGGGCATCGCTAACCGTCACAAGAAAGCAATCGTTACCCTGAAGACAGGTGAGACAATTGATTTTTACAGCAATCTCTGATAACTAATAGACCTATAGAGAGCTATGGCACTTAGAAAATTTCGTCCCTTAACACCAGCAATGCGTCACCGTACGCTGGTTACTGCCGAGGACATCACTTCTTCGACACCGGAGAAAAGTTTGCTTGCTCCTGCCCCTAAAAAAGGCGGACGTAACAACTCAGGCAAGATGACCATGCGCTACATCGGCGGTGGACACAAACAGATGTATCGTATTATCGACTTCAAACGCGATAAGTTCGACGTCCCTGCAACAGTAAAAACGATCGAGTACGATCCAAACCGTACCGCACGTATCGCGCTGTTGTTTTATGCCGACGGTGAGAAGCGTTACATCATTGCCCCGGCAGGGTTGAAAGTTGGTCAGACATTATTGTCTGGCAAAAAAGCAACTCCTGAAGTAGGCAACGCATTGTTCCTGGCTGATATTCCACTGGGAACGATCATTCACAACATCGAGTTGCGTCCCGGACAGGGAGCAAAGATGGCGCGCAGCGCAGGTGCTTATGCACAGCTGAGCGCACGTGAAGGAAAATTTGCTGTACTTCGCATGCCTTCCGGCGAAACACGTATGATCATGATTACTTGCCTGGCAACAATCGGATCATGCTCGAACCCGGATCACAGCTTGCAGAGTGATGGTAAAGCCGGTCGTAACCGTTGGTACGGTCGTCGTCCACGCACACGTCCTGTTGCAATGAACCCGGTTGATCACCCAATGGGTGGTGGCGAGGGCCGTGCTTCAGGTGGTCACCCGCGCTCACGCAAAGGAACCAAGTCGAAAGGTCTCAAAACACGCTTTAAAGCAAAGGCTTCGAATAAATACATTATCGAACGTCGTAAGAAATAATTAATAAGCCGATAACAGAACAATATGGCACGTTCACTCAAAAAAGGACCTTTCGTAGATCCTAAGCTGGATAAGAAAGTTGTAGTTATGAATAGCTCCAACAAGAAGGTGGCGATCAAAACATGGTCGCGCCGTTCAATGATCTCTCCGGATTTCGTTGGGCACACTTTCGCGGTCCACAACGGAAATAAATTCATCCCTGTATACGTGACTGAAAACATGGTAGGTCACCGCCTGGGAGAATTTGCACCAACCCGTACTTTCCGCGGGCACTCTGGTAACAAGGACAAAGCCTCTAAATAATAACCACTGAGAAAAATCAGAGATGGCACGCAGAAAAGAATTATCAGCGAACGAGCGCAAGGAAGCAATGAAGACCACTTACATTGCTATGCTTCGCAACGTTCCAACATCACCACGTAAAATGCGACTCGTTGCAGACATCGTGCGTGGAAAAGAAGTATTCGCAGCGTTGAACATTCTTCGCTTCACGAATAAAGAAGCTGCAGGACGTTTGGAGAAACTCCTTCGTTCAGCAATTGACAACTACGAAAAGAAATCAGGTAACGTTGCCCAGGCAGATAACCTGTTTATCAAAACCGTAACTGTTGATGGAGCAACACAGCTGAAGCGTATTTCAGCAGCTCCGCAGGGACGTGCGCACCGTATCCGCAAACGTTCGAACCACGTGACTATGGTTCTCGGTGAATTGACTAACGCATAACGCATCACAATCTATAATTAAGAATTAGAATGGGACAAAAAGCAAATCCAATTGGCAACAGGCTCGGCATCATCCGCGGATGGGAATCGAACTGGTATGGCGGACGTCACTATGCTGACAAATTGTTTGAGGATGAGAAGATCCGCAACTACCTGAAAGCCCGTCTTGCCAAAGGCAGCATTTCCAAGATTGTGATTGAGCGTACAATGAAACTCATCACAGTTACAATCCATACTGCACGCCCGGGCATCATCATCGGGAAAGGTGGTAAAGAGGTTGATAAACTGAAAGAAGAGATCAAGAAACTGACGAAGAAAGAAGTTCAGATCAACATCTTCGAGATCAAACGTCCTGAACTGGATGCGCGTCTTGTTGCTGACTCAATCGCCCGCCAGATCGAAGGACGTATTTCTTTCCGTCGTGCCATCAAAATGTCAATTGCTTCTACGATGCGTATGGGAGCAGAAGGCATCAAAGTAAAATGCGCTGGTCGTTTGGCCGGAGCAGAGATTGCACGTGAAGAAGGATACAAAGAAGGCCGCGTGCCATTGCACACATTCCGTGCGGATATCGATTATGCACTTGCAGAAGCACATACTTCTTTCGGCCGTATCGGTGTGAAAGTGTGGATTTGCAAAGGCGAATTGTACGGAAAGCGTGATCTTTCTCCGAACGCACAAAGCGCACAGCGTGAAAAAACTCCTAACCAGGGTGAGCGTGGTGGACGCGGTGGAAACCGCCCACGCCGTAATAACACCAATAACAACCGCAAAGACCAAAAAGAATCAGGTAACTGATCTTTAAAAAGCTAATTGCTTTAACAACATAGAATAATGTTACAGCCGAAGAGAAGTAAATTCAGAAAGACACACAAGATGAAAATCCGTGGAAGCGCTACGCGCGGATACAAGATTGCATTTGGTTCTTTCGCTATCAAAGCACAGGAAGAGTGCTGGCTTACTGCCAAGCAGATCGAAGCAGCACGTGTGGCCATGACCCGTTACCTCAAGCGTGAAGGCCAGGTGTGGATCCGCGTATTCCCGGATAAACCAATTACCAACAAGCCTGCAGAGGTTCGTATGGGTAAGGGTAAAGGTGCTCCTGAATATTGGGTTGCAGTAGTGAAAAAAGGAGCAGTCCTTTTTGAAGCTGATGGAATCCCGGTAGAAACAGCACGCGAAGCACTTCGCCTTGGAGCTCAGAAATTGCCGGTTACAACCAGCTTCATTGTTCGCAATGATTACGCACCGGATAACGCTTAATACTAAAGAGAAATAATTATTGCGATGAAACAGAACGAAATCGCCCAGTTGTCGGACACAGAACTTACAGAACGTCTTTCGGAAGAAAGAACGCAGCTGGATAAACTGCAATTGAACCACGCGGTATCTCCGATTGAGAACCCGTTGAAGATCCGTGGCACGCGCCGGACTATCGCGCGTATTCTTACTGAAATGGGAAACCGTAAACGTAAGTCAGCTTAATTAGTTCCGGTAACCAGAACGCAGAAAAGAAAAAAATGGAACAGACTATCGAACGCACTAACCGTAAAGAGAAAACGGGAGTTGTTATCAGCAACAAAATGAACAAGTCAATTGTCGTTGCTGTTGAGCGTAAAGTGAAACACCCGAAGTACGGAAAGTTTGTGAAAAAGACGTCAACGTTTATGGCTCATGATGAAAAGAATGAGTCGAACATCGGCGACACCGTGCGCATCATGGAAACACGCCCATTGAGCAAAAGCAAATGCTGGAGACTCATTGCCGTAGTTGAACGCGCGAAATAATTTTTGATTAAGAACAAGACTAGCACTCAAGAACAATGATCCAACAGGAATCCAGGCTGAACGTAGCCGATAACAGCGGGGCAAAAGAAGTACTCTGTATCCGCGTACTTGGTGGTACGGCAAAACGGTATGCGCGTATTGGTGACAAAATTGTTGTTACTGTGAAACACGCTCTTCCTTCCGGCAACATCAAGAAAGGAACTGTTTCTAAAGCAGTGGTTGTGCGCACGCGCAAAGAAACACGTCGCCCGGATGGTTCATATATCCGTTTCGACGACAACGCCTGCGTATTGCTTAACGCACAGGACGAATTGCGCGGCACGCGTATTTTCGGACCGGTTGCACGTGAGCTGCGCGACACGAATTACACTAAGATTATTTCACTCGCACCTGAGGTGCTTTAAATGATAAGCCAGATGGCCAAGTTGAAAATCAAGAAAGGGGATACCGTTGTGGTGATTGCAGGCGAACACAAAAGCCGCGATACACAGTACAAGGTCCTTTCTGTAAACAGAACGAGCAACCGTGTTTCCCTCGAAGGAATCACTGTGAAGAAACACAGCAAACCAACATCAGCGCACCCGCAAGGTGGAATCATTGATGTTCCTGCTTCTATCCATTTGTCAAATGTAATGTTGATCGATGGTGCAGGAACACCTACACGTGTTGGTCGTCAGCGTAACGAAAAAACAGGAAAACTGGAAAGAGTTTCCGCAAAATCTAAGGAGGTAATCAAGTAATGGCTACTGTAAAATATACCCCACGCCTGAAAAAGATGTACCGCGAGGCAGTTGTGCCGGCGCTACAGAAAAAGTTCGATTATTCGAGCCCAATGCAGGTTCCGAAACTGGAGAAGATTTGTCTTAACCAGGGTGTTGGCGACGCGGTTTCCGACAAGAAAATTGTTGAGAACGCAGTAAAAGAAATGACCACAATCACCGGTCAGAAAGCAAATGCTACGATTTCACGTAAAGACATTTCGAACTTCAAACTCCGTAAAGGGGTGGCGATCGGGGTGAAAGTGACCCTTCGTGGCGACAAAATGTACGAATTCCTGGATCGCCTGATTTCTTCAGCTTTGCCGCGAATCCGCGATTTTCGTGGAATTAACGACAAAGGCTTCGATGGAAAAGGGAATTATACCCTTGGAATCACCGAACAGATCATCTTCCCGGAAATTGACATCGACAAGGTGAGCAAGATCATGGGTATGGATATCACGTTTGTGACTTCATCCGGAAGCGACGAAGAAGCGCATGCGCTTTTGACTGAATTTGGATTGCCGTTCAAGAATAACAAAAAATAATTATCTTTGCAGCCCTTCAAAGGGAAACATCATGGCTAAAGAATCAATGAAAGCACGGGAAGTAAAGCGGAAGAAGCTTGTCGACCGCTACGCTGAAAAACGTGCACAGCTTAAAAAGGAAGGTAAATGGGCAGAATTGTCATTACTTCCGCGTAATTCATCGCCTGTTCGTTTGCGCAACCGTTGCAAACTCACTGGTCGTCCACGCGGATATAGCCGTCAGTTCGGTCTTTGCCGTAACATGCTTCGTGAATTGGCCCTGAACGGGAAAATTCCTGGAGTAACCAAGTCAAGCTGGTAAAACCAAAAAAAGAAACAGATCGCAGATACTGCGTTTGTATAATTATCCCGCGCGCCGGGGTAACATATAAGCAAAACAATGACAGATACAATCTCTGATTACCTCACCCGCGTGAGGAACGCCATCAAGGCGAATCACCGTGTAGTGGAAGTTCCTGCTTCCCGCCTTAAGAAAGAGTTGACTAAGATCCTCTTCGAAAAAGGATACATCCTGAACTATAAGTTTGATGAAACTGTGAATGCACAGGGCACCATCAAAATCGCATTAAAATACCATCCCGTTACTAAACAATCTGCTATCCGCGGATTGGTTCGCGTTTCATCACCTGGTTTACGTAAGTACTCAGGCGCTGACCGCATGCCGCGCGTTTTGAACGGACTGGGGATTGCGATTCTTTCTACATCACGTGGAGTGATGACTGATAAAGAAGCGCGTAAAGAAAATGTAGGCGGAGAAGTTCTCTGCTTCGTGTATTAATAATTGGAGGAGGAAAAGATATGTCACGTATAGGAAAACTTCCGATTACTCTCCCGAAAGGTGTTGATGTAACTGTGAACAAGAACCACATCACAGTGAAAGGACCAAAAGGCGAACTGAAAAGAACAATCGACCCGGATATCACAGTTGCTGTGGATGCCGGAGTTGTAACACTGAGCCGTCCAACCGAACAGAAACGCCACAAAGCGCTTCACGGTTTGTACCGCGCATTGCTGAACAACATGGTGAATGGTGTTTCAACCGGTTACAAGACCGAACAGGAACTTGTAGGTGTTGGTTACCGTGCTATTGCCAAAGGGCAGCAGCTCGAGCTCACACTCGGTTACTCGCACAACATCATTTTCGAACTTCCGTCCGAAATCAAAGTAGCTACTACTGCTGAAAAAGGACAGAACCCGAAAATCATCATGGAGTGCAGCGACAATGAATTGCTCGGCATGGTAGCGGCGAAAATCCGTTCACTGCGTAAACCTGAGCCATACAAAGGAAAAGGTATCAAGTTCTCTGACGAAATACTTCGCCGCAAAGCAGGTAAATCAGCAGGCAAATAAATAATATCAGCCCGGCACAAACCGCGCTAACATAAGACAAAGCAAAATGGCAATTACTAAAGTTGAACGTAGAAACAGGATCAGGATGCGCATCAAGAAGCGCCTCGCTGGTTCGACTAGTCCGCGACTCAGTGTTTTCCGCAGCAACAAAGAGATCTACGTACAGATCGTTGATGATTCGAAAGGCACTACCCTGGTTGCAGCTTCTTCACGCGATAAAGCGCTTGCAGATAAAAAAGTAACCAAGATCGAACAGGCTAAACTTGTTGGAAGTGCAATCGCAGAAAAAGCAAAAGCAGCTGGAATTACTGCAGTTGTTTTCGATCGCGGCGGTTACCTCTACCATGGTCGTGTGAAAGCACTCGCTGATGCAGCGCGTGAAGCAGGCCTTAAACTATAATTGAATACATCCGATAAGGAGCTCAGATAAAAAGACAAATGGCTAACGCAAACGTAAAACGTGTTAAATCCAGCGACATCGAACTTAAAGATAAGTTGGTTGGAGTTAATCGTGTAACCAAGGTGACCAAAGGTGGCCGCACATTCAGCTTCACTGCTATCGTAGTAGTAGGCAATGAAAAAGGTGTGGTTGGATACGGTCTTGGTAAAGCAAAAGAAGTATCAGACGCGATCACTAAAGCAGTAGAAGACGCGAAGAAGAACCTTGTAAAAGTTTCTCTCGTGAACGGAACTGTTCCGCATTCGCAGATTGGAAAATACGGCGGATCGCTGGTGTTCCTGAAGCCTGCTTCACACGGTACTGGTGTAATTGCCGGTGGTGCGATGCGTGCAGTGCTTGAGAGCGTTGGTGTAACAGACGTACTTGCGAAAAGCAAAGGATCATCAAACCCGCACAACGTGGTAAAAGCAACAATGGACGCACTCATGAACATGCGCGATGCTTTCACCATTGCTGAACAGCGTGGAATTACAATGGATAAAGTATTTAACGGTTAATACGAATTGCAATGTCAAAAGTGAGAATCACGCAAGTAAGAAGCTGTATTGACTATCCGGAGTATCAGAAACAAACGCTGAAGGCTTTAGGAATACGGAAAATGAACGGTACCGTAGAAAAAGAAGGTACCCCACAGATTCTTGGAATGGTCAACACGGTAAAGCACCTTGTTAAAGTTGAAAATATTTAATCACCAGGGAGAGCAATAAGTCATGAAATTAAGTAGCCTCACACCTGCAAAAGGTTCAGTAAAAAATCAAGGCAAGCGCGTTGGTCGCGGCCAGGGATCCGGTAAGGGCGGAACTTCTGCACGTGGTCACAAAGGTGCGCAGTCGCGTTCAGGATACAGTTCGAAGCGCGGTTTTGAAGGCGGCCAGATGCCACTTCAGCGTCGTCTTCCGAAATTCGGATTCAAGAACATCAATCGTGTTGAATACAAAGGGATCAATCTCGATGCTATTCAGTCACTGATCGAGAAAAGAAAAGTAACAGCTATCGACCTGGAAGTTCTTAAGCAGAACGGACTTGTTGGTAAAAACGATCTCGTGAAAATCCTGGGTCGTGGCGAACTGAAATCAAAAGTTGATGTGAAAGTGCACGCTTTCTCAGCATCAGCAAAAGCGGCAATCGAAGCTAAGGGCGGAAGCGCCACAACTGTTTAGTATGAAGAAGTTCATAGAAACGATCAAGAATATTTTCTCCATTGAGGAGTTGCGTCAGCGTATCCTGTATACGCTAGGCTTCCTGTTGATTTACCGTCTCGGTTCGTACGTTGTACTTCCGGGAATCAATCCAACAGCGCTTGCCAATGCACAAGTCGAAGGTGGTGGTGGTATTCTTGACCTGATCAACATTTTCGCAGGTGGTGCGTTCAGCCGCGCCTCGATTTTTGCGTTGGGCATCATGCCTTACATTTCTGCGTCAATTATCCTCCAGCTCTTAACTATGGCATTGCCATACTTCCAGCGCATGCAGCGTGAAGGTGAAAGCGGAAGAAAGAAAATTAACCAGTATACCCGTTACCTCACCGTGGTGATCACCGCGATGCAGGCTGTAGGTTACCTCTCTACACAGGTTACAGACAAGGCCGGCGTGGTTGTAGACCCGGGCCAGTTCTGGTACATCCAGTCGATCGTTATTCTTGTAACAGGAACGATGTTCGTGATGTGGCTCGGTGAGAAAATCACTGACAAGGGTATCGGTAATGGTATTTCACTCATCATCATGATCGGAATTGTGGCCCGTTTGCCTTACGCATTCGGTACTGAATTCGCTTCACGCCTCGAATCAGAAGGTGGCGGACTCATCATGTTCCTTGTAGAGCTTGCGGTCCTCCTGATGGTAGTCATCGGTTGTATTCTCCTCGTGCAGGGTACACGCCGTATTCCGATCCACTTCGCAAAACGTATTGTTGGAAACCGTCAGTACGGCGGGCAGCGTAACTACATTCCACTGAAAGTAAATGCTTCCGGTGTAATGCCGATCATCTTCGCACAGGCTATCGTAATGATCCCGATCCAGCTTGCAGGATTTGCTACCTCAGCGGATGGTGAAGCAAACTGGTTCGTACGCAATTTCGGCGATCACTACGGATTGTGGTACAACCTCTTTACAGCATTGCTTATTGTTGTCTTCACGTATTTCTACACGGCGATCACGGTAAACCCGAACATGATGGCGGAAGAAATGAAGCGTAACGAAGGTTACATTCCGGGAATCAAGCCGGGTAAGAAAACAGCTGAATACATTGACCAGGTGATGTCGCGTATTACACTTCCGGGCGCTTTGATGCTCGCGTTTGTAGCGATCCTTCCTGCGATTGTGATCCGCTTCGGTGTCAACAACGAATTCGCACAGTTTTACGGTGGAACCAGTATCCTCATCCTTGTAGGTGTTGTATTGGATACACTGCAGCAGATTGAAAGTTATCTCCTCATGCGTCATTACGATGGCTTATTGAAGTCTGGTCGTATTAAGGGACGTACTTCCGTGGGTATGCAGGCAAGCGCCCAGTACTAACACGAAGTATGATTTACTTAAAGTCGCACGAAGAAATAGAATTGATACGACAGAGTTCTTTGCTTGTTGGAAAAACCCTTGCAGCCGTAGCGCGTGAAATACGTGAAGGCGTAAGTACACTTGCACTCGACAGGGTTGCGGAAAATTTCATTCGCGATCATGGTGGTGTGCCGGCGTTCAAAGGTTACCGCGGTTTCCCCGGTACGCTCTGTGTGTCAGTTAATGCGCAGGTCGTTCACGGAATTCCTGGTAAGTACGAATTGAAATCCGGTGATGTTATCTCAGTCGATTGCGGTGTGAAAATGAACGGGTATTACGGCGATTCAGCTTTTACTTTTCCAATTGGAGAAGTAAAACCGGAAGTGCTGAACCTGCTGAAAGTAACCAGGGAATCGCTCTACTGCGGAATTGAAAAAGCAGTAGCCGGCGGACGACTTGGAGACATCAGCGAAGCCGTTCAAAGTCATGCTGAAAAGCACGGTTACGGAGTAGTCCGCGAATTGGTTGGACATGGAGTTGGAAAACATCTTCATGAAGAACCGGAAGTTCCGAACTACGGGCGTAAGGGTTCTGGTCCAAAATTGTCGGAGGGGCTGGTGATTGCAATCGAACCGATGATCAACATGGGTAAGAAAACGATCAGGCAGGAAAAAGATGGATGGACCATCACCACAGCAGACGGATTGCCATCAGCGCATTTCGAGCACACTATTGTGGTGAAAGAAGGCAAGGCAGATATTCTGTCGTCGTTCGCGGAAATCGAACAGGTATTGAAAGAAAGAAAGATTGAAATTATATAATGGCAAAAACAGAATCAATTGAGCAGGACGGTACTATTATCGAAGCACTCTCAAACGCAATGTTTCGCGTTGAGCTCGAGAACGGACACGTAGTAATTGCTCACATATCGGGGAAAATGAGAATGAATTACATTAAAATTCTCCCTGGTGATAAAGTGAAGGTGGAGATTTCGCCATACGATTTGACTAAAGGAAGAATAACATACAGGTATAAATAAACAATAAGCAGATCCTTCGACTACGCTCAGTATGACAAGAGCAGAGTAGCAGGAGAAGCTGATAACAATAAGAAGATGAAAGTTAGAACATCTGTCAAGAAACGCACACCGGAATGCATCATAGTTCGACGCAAGGGCCGTGTTTACGTCATTAACAAAAAGAACCCAAAGTTCAAGCAGCGTCAGAAAAACTGATCTGTTCATTAAGTAAGAACATTTACAACAACTACGATAAATGGCAAGGATTGCTGGTATCGATTTACCGAAAAACAAAAGAGGCGAAATAGGGCTGACCTATATCTACGGAATTGGACGCAGCACAGCTCGTCGTATTCTGGATGAAGCTGGTGTAAACTATGACAAGAAAGTGTCTGAATGGGACGACGACGATCTGGGCAAGATCCGTACGCTCATCAACGACTCTGTAAAAGTTGAAGGTTCACTGCGCTCTGAAGTTCAGCTGCACATCAAGCGTCTCATGGACATTGGAAGCTACCGCGGTGTTCGTCACCGTTTGGGTCTCCCTGTTCGCGGACAGTCAACGAAAAACAACTCACGTACCCGCAAAGGGAAACGGAAAACAGTTGCTAACAAAAAGAAGGCAACGAAATAAACATTCATTCTTTAGCGGCGTGAGTTTCATGAACATGAAACAAGCGGCGTAAAAGTGAAAGACGACAATGGCTAAACAGACAACAACCACAACAGGCAAAGGCGGACAGACCGGCAAAGCCGCAGCGAAGAAGCGCGTTGTAAAGGTAGAATCTACCGGAGAAGCGCACATCAACGCTACATTCAACAACATCATTATCACACTCACGAACATGCAGGGTCAAACGATCTCATGGTCGAGCGCAGGTAAGATGGGCTTCAGAGGTTCTAAAAAGAACACTCCGTACGCTGCACAAACAGCAGCTTCTGATGCAGCGAAAGTGGCATTCGACGCAGGTTTGCGCAAAGTAAAAGTTTACGTTAAAGGACCGGGCGGCGGACGTGAGTCGGCAATCCGTACCCTGAACCAGGCGGGAATTGAAATCATTGAAATCATGGACATCACTCCGATCCCGCACAACGGTTGTCGTCCTCCAAAACGTCGTCGCGTTTAATTTTACAAATTCCAGAGAACTACTACAATGGCAAGATACATCGGCCCAAAATCAAAGATTGCACGCAGATTCAAAGAACCTATTTTCGGACCTGACAAGGCTCTCGATAAAAAGAACTACGGTCCTGGTCAGCACGGTGCTGGATCAAAGCGTCAGAAAAAATCTGAATACGCAGTTCAGCTTTCTGAAAAACAGAAAGTAAAATATACTTACGGCCTGCTTGAGCGCCAGTTTGCATTGATCTTCGATCGTGCTTCACGTTCAAAAGGAATCACCGGTGAGGTATTGCTCCAATTGATCGAGGCTCGTCTTGACAATGTAGTATACCGCATGGGAATTTCTCCTTCACGCGCAGGTGCACGCCAGCTTGTATCACACCGTCACATCCTCGTTAACGGAGACGTCGTGAACATCCCTTCGTACACACTGCAGCCTGGCGACGTGATCGCTGTTCGTGAAAAATCGAAAGCGCTGGAGTCCATCAATAATTCCATTGGTGCAGGAAGCAATTACTCATGGATCGAATTCAACCCATCCAACATGGAAGGAAAATTCGTAACGTATCCTGAGCGTACGCAGATTCCTGAAAACATTAAAGAACAGCTTATCGTCGAATTGTATTCCAAGTAATACATTTTGATCAGCGTTCTTTCACTGAAGTTAAACAACAACAAAATCTGAATATCACTATGGGTATCCTTGCATTCCAGAAACCAGATAAAGTGATCATGATCCAGTCGAGCGAGACTGACGGACTTTTCGAATTCCGCCCGCTTGAGCCTGGTTATGGTATCACTATCGGAAACGCACTTCGTCGTATCCTCCTTTCTTCATTGGAAGGTTATGCGATCACCACTATCCGCGTTGAGGGTGTAGAGCATGAGTTCTCCACGATCAAAGGTGTGATGGAAGACGTTACTGAAATGGTTTTGAATTTCAAACAAATCCGTTTCAAACGCCAGATCGAAACTACAGACAGTGAGAAAGTAACTGTAAATATCACGGGCAAAACACAATTGACTGCAGGCGATATCGGAAAATTCACATCTGGTTTCCAGGTTCTGAATCCTGATTTCGTGATCTGCAACATGGAGCCGAATGTGAAACTCAAAATTGAGATCACTATCGAAAAAGGCCGCGGTTATGTTCCTTCTGAAGAGAACAAACCACTGAACGCTCCGATCGGGTTGATCCCGATTGATGCAATCTACACGCCGATCCGTAACGTAAAGTTCTCCGTAGAAAACTACCGTGTAGAACAGAAAACGGATTACGAGAAACTTATTCTTGAGATCGTTACCGACGGATCTATTCACCCGAAAGAAGCGTTGAAAGAAGCAGCAAAAATCCTGATCCATCACTTCATGCTGTTCTCTGATGACAAGATCACTCTTGACACAGTTGAAAAAGCATCATCTGAAGAATTTGATGAGGATTCACTGCACATGCGCCAGTTGCTCAAGACCAAACTCGTTGACATGGACCTTTCCGTTCGTGCATTGAATTGCCTCAAAGCAGCAGACGTTGAAACACTTGGCGATCTTGTTTCATTCAACAAGAACGACCTCTTAAAATTCCGCAACTTCGGTAAGAAGTCGCTTACAGAATTGGAAGAGCTTGTTGCAAGCAAAGGGTTGAACTTCGGGATGAACGTTGCGAAGTATAAACTGGATAAGGACTAATCGCCCTTCGGCGGAGTTTATGCTGAGCCTGTCGAAGGACTCAGTATGACAAGAGGCCGCGAGAGCGCTCAGTGTAACAACAAGCTGAGACAGAATTGAAGAATTGAAAGAAGATTGAAGTTAAAGTACATTACCGAAAATGAGACACGGAGATAAAAACAACAACCTAAAACGCACGACAGCTCACCGTCATGCGATGATGTCGAACATGGCGGCGTCGTTGATCATGAACAAACGGATCAATACCACGCTTGCCAAAGCGAAAGCGCTTCGCGTTTACGTAGAGCCGATCATCACCCGTTCAAAAGAAGACAGCCAGCACAACCGTCGCCAGGTGTTCAGCTACCTGCAGAACAAAGAAGCGGTTACTGAGCTCTTCAAAGAAGTTGGCCCTAAAGTGGCAACACGTCCGGGAGGATATACCCGCATCATCCGCTACAGCCTTACCGTAAGCCACAAGCCTACTGCAAAGCGTCGCGATGACGGAGCTGACATGTGCCTGATTGAGCTTGTAGACTTCAACGACTTGATGTTGAACGCGAAAGCAGACACTAAAAAGGCAAAAACAACCCGTCGTGGCCGCGGTACAACTAAAGCCAAGAAGGCGGAAGAGACAACAGAAACCAATACTGACGAGACCAAAAGTGAATAAGTTGTCAGCAAGTTGATTTCAACACAAAAAAGGGATGAGGTAATTTTACCAAGTCCCTTTTTCTTTATTCAAAACCGGACAAATACGTGGAAGAAAAGGAATCAAGATCACACCGACCGAGGTACACCGCACTGGCACCCGCAATTCTTTTGCTCGAAGACGGAACCGTTTTTCACGGGAAAGCCGCCGGGGCTATTGGCACAACTACCGGCGAAATTTGCTTCAACACCGGCATGAGCGGCTACCAGGAAGTCTTTACCGATCCTTCCTACTTCGGGCAGATCCTTGTTGCCACGAATGTGCACATCGGGAATTACGGAATCAAAAACACCGAAGTAGAATCGGATTCGATCAAGATTGCCGGGCTCGTTTGCAAGAAATTTTCGGAAACGTATTCGCGCCCCGCAGCCGATAGATCCATCAAAGAATATTTCGTGGAAGAAGGCGTTGTTGGAATCTGTGAAGTAGACACGCGCGCCATTGTGCGCCACATCCGCGATGCCGGTGCGATGAACGCGATCATCTCCAGCGATAATTTAGATATCAATTCGCTCAAAGAACAACTGAAGAAAGTGCCGTCCATGGCCGGGCTCGAACTCTCTTCAAAAGTTTCCACGAAAGCAGCATACACTTCCGGTGATCAGTCTGCGATGCGCAAAGTAGCATTGCTCGATCTCGGCGTGAAGAAAAATATTATCCGTTGCCTGAACGAACGGGGCAATTACGTTAAAGTGTTTCCCATGAAAACTTCGGCTGAAGAAATTCTTGCGTGGAATCCCGACGGCATCATGATCTCGAACGGTCCGGGAGATCCGGGTGTGATGCTCGAAGAAGTTGCGCTCATCACGAAGCTGATCAATTCCAATGTTCCTGTTTTCGGAATCTGCCTGGGTCACCAGTTGATCGCGCAGTGTTTTGGATTGAGCACGTTCAAAACGAAGATCGGTCACCGCGGCATCAATCACCCGGTGAAGAATATGATTACCGGCAAAGCCGAAATCACTTCGCAGAACCACGGCTTTGCTGTGCGTCTCGAAGAAGCTTCGAAGAACAAAGACATTGAAATTACGCACATCAATCTCAACGATAATACCATCGAAGGACTGCGTCACAAAACGAAAAAAGTTTTCTGTGTGCAGTATCACCCGGAAGCATGCCCGGGTCCGCATGATGCGCGTTATTTGTTTGATGATTTTGTGACGCTGATGAATTCGGTTAAGAAACCGGTGACCGCTTAATAAAAAATTTCTCTATGAGCTTTATTTCTTCGATCCAGGCACGACAAATCCTGGATTCACGTGGTAATCCAACTGTAGAAGTTGACGTGATTACCTCCAATGGAACATTTGGCCGCGCTGCAGTTCCTTCGGGAGCATCTACAGGTGCACACGAAGCTGTTGAACTCCGCGACAACGACAAAAAAGTGTTCGTGGGCAAAGGCGTTTTGAAAGCCATTCAAAACATCAACACTACGATTCTCGAAGAACTCAAAGGCACATACATTTTCGACCAGGTGCAGATCGATGCGAAAATGATTGCACTCGATGGAACGCCGAATAAAGCGAACCTCGGTGCGAATGCTATTCTCGGTGTTTCACTCGCTGCTGCAAAAGCGGCCGCGCAGGAATCGGGAATGCCGCTGTACCGTTACGTGGGCGGAATGAATTCGACGTTGCTTCCGATCCCGATGATGAATATCCTCAATGGCGGAGCACATGCCGACAACGGAATCGACTTCCAGGAATTCATGATCATGCCTGTAGGCGCAGAAAGTTTCAGCGACGGACTGCGCATGGGCACTGAAGTGTTTCACACGCTGCGCAAAGTTTTGAAAGACAAAGGCCTTTCCACGAACGTGGGCGATGAAGGTGGTTTTGCCCCGAACATCAAGAACAACCAGGAAGCCATTGAGTACGTGCTCCGCGCAATTGAACAAGCGGGATACAAACCCGGCGAAGATATTTACATCGCCATGGATGCTGCGGCGACCGAATTTTACGATGCAAAGACTAACATGTACACGTTCAAAAAATCGGACGGAAAAGTGTTGAGCAGCGATGAAATGGTTGGCTTCTGGGCCGACTGGGCGAAAAAATACCCGATCCTTTCTATCGAAGACGGATTGGGCGAAGACGACTGGAACGGCTGGGCCAAACTCACCGAAAATATCGGCGACACGGTACAGCTGGTGGGTGATGATTTGTTTGTGACCAACACCGATCGTCTTGCCAAAGGAATCGGCGAAGGCATAGCGAATTCCATCCTGGTGAAGGTGAACCAGATCGGGACATTGAGCGAAACCATCGACGCGGTGCACATGGCGCACACAAACAGCTATACAAGCGTTATGAGCCACCGTTCGGGTGAAACCGAGGATACGACCATTGCGGACCTGGCTGTGGCCCTGAGCTGCGGACAGATCAAAACGGGTGCGCCATCGCGTACAGACCGCGTGGCGAAGTATAACCAGTTGTTGCGGATTGAGGAGCAGCTGGGTGGCTCGGCGCGGTACCTGGGGAAGATGTTTAAGTTTATTCCGTAAAAAGTTGCCACTAAGGCCGCAAGATGCGAGGCCTAAATTTTACCATGGCGGCACGGCGACACAGCGCATAGCTATTTGATAAGCAGCACCCACGTAGCACGGCGCATGGAAGATTGCTGCGCAATCAGGCTTTGCATCAGGCAAGTGATTAGCAGAAGGCTTTGTTCGTGGTTCTGGATTTGTCTGTTTTGGGAGGAATTCGCGCAGCGAATTTTTCCATCCGCCGTGACGCGCGGGAAGCACATAAACCAAAAGCGCTGTGTCGCCGTGCTGCCGTGGTAAATTGGAATGCGTTGTGTGTTTCTGGCCCTGCGGTCTTCGAACCAAAACCATCAGAAAAAAATAATCTTCCCAGCTTCGCCAAAGCCTTGTTTTTCTTGCTAATTTAGAGGCAAACCCGCTTACTCAATACCCAATTTTCATGGATACGCTCAAGGAGAAATTTATCGCGAAGGCAAAGCCGATGGCCGCTGAAGTAAAAGCCATCATCAAAGAACACGGAGACAAAAAACTTGGTGAATATACTGTTGCGCAGGTGTACCAGGGAATGAAAGGCATTACCGGCCTGGTGACAGAAACATCGAAGCTCGATCCGGAAGAAGGAATCCGTTTTCGTGGTTACGGCATTCCGGAATTGCGCGAGAAATTGCCGAAAGCACCTAATGGAACGGAGCCATTGCCTGAAGGAATTTTCTTCCTCATGCTCACCGGCGATCTTCCTACGAAAGAAGAAGTGTACGACATCAGTAACAACTGGGCGCGTCGTGCCATTGTACCGAAACACGTTTTCGATACGTTGGAAAAACTTCCTGCATCAACGCATCCAATGACCATGTTCAGCATTGGCGTAATGGCCATGCAGACTGAATCACTTTTCGCGAAAGCATACCGCGAGGGTATCAGCAAAAAAGATTACTGGGATTATGTTTACGAAGATTCAATGAACCTCATTGCGCGTCTTCCGCGTATTGCTGCATACATCTACCGCAAAAAATACAAGAACAACGAACACATCGAGCCGAACCCGAAACTCGACTGGGCTGCAAACATTGCGCACATGATGGGTTACGAAGAATTTGATGTGAAGCGCCTGATGCGTTTGTACATGACCATTCACGCCGATCACGAAGGTGGAAACGTGAGTGCACATACCACGCATCTTGTAGGTTCTGCATTGAGCGATCCGTACCTCGCATTTTCTGCGGGACTCAACGGGCTTGCCGGTCCGTTGCATGGACTTGCGAACCAGGAAGTGATTTCGTGGATACTGAAAATGCGCGAAGAAATTGGCGCAGAATTACCAACTGAAAAACAGATCGAAGATTACATACACAAAACACTTGCTGATGGGCGTGTTGTTCCGGGATACGGTCATGCTGTATTGCGCAAAACCGATCCACGTTTCACAGCGCAGCAGGATTTTTACGCACGTTACATCAAAGAACCAAAAGGTGTGGATGCACTTTGCGAAATCGTGCAGATGATTTACAAAGTTGCCCCACCGATTCTTGAATCGACCGGTAAGATTAAAAATCCATGGCCAAATGTGGACGCGCACAGCGGTGCATTGCTCATGCATTTCGGTATCAAGGAATTTGATTTCTACACGGTGCTCTTCGGCGTTTCTCGCGCGCTGGGCGTATGTGCGTCACTCATCTGGGATCGTGCATTAGGGTCGCCTATTGAACGGCCGGGATCGATTACGACGGAGGGTGTGAAGAAGAAGATTGGGATTGCGGTGACGTAGTCATCCTTCGGCGAGCTTGTCCAGAGCGAAGTCGAAGGGCTCAGGATGACAAGACGGCTTCGCTCGGGATGACAAGCGAACGCAACAAAATTTCGAAAACTCACTTGTGAAAACGGGTGAGTTTTTTTGTTTAACTTTAGAATGATGAAAGGTGTAAACTACATATTGGATAGCCGCAAGCGAATCAAAGCCGTTGTGATTGATATCAAGACAATTGAACAACACGAAGAAAAAGTGGAAGATTTGCTGGACGCAATTATTGCAGAATCGCGGGCCGATGAACCTAAACGTTCGTGGGCCGATGTGAAAAAATCATTGAAACTGAGCGGTAAGTTGTAATATGTACCAGGTCCAATTCAGCCGCAGCGCGGAGAAGGAAATTGCTGCGTTGCCGGGCGCAGTTGTGAAGCGACTTGCTAAAGCAATTGATGGATTAGAAAACAATCCACGACCGCAGGGCTGTAAAAAGTTGAAAGGTTCGGCCGAAAATCTCTGGAGAATCCGTGTCGGTGATTATCGTGTTGTCTATTCCATAGAGGATGTGTTGTTGATTGTGGATATTCGAAAGGTGGGACACAGGAAGGATATTTATGATTAAAGCGATATTGAGATAATGAAGCAACTCACTTGTGAAAACGGGTGAGTTTTTTGTTTGCGTTTTCCGAAAAAGATAGTTCGATATTTACCGAATAGAAAATGAGATTGGTGAGACCAGGCATAACATATCATGCTACACAACGGAATCAAAGTATATTCAGATGTCAATTATATTGGAAAGTAGCATTCGCTTAATCATGTAGCGATGATAAGAGATTGAATTTCAGGACAAATCCGGATTAATTCAGGAATTAATTCTTCATGCCCGGTGGAGTATAAGTAAACGAATTGTAACCCTTGACTTCTTCCTCCGCGTTGAGTAAATTTGATCTAAACCCTTTTCCCATGAACCGTATCATCGTAGATGTTCCCAATGAAAAAATGATAGCTTTTGAGGAAGCGTTGCGTAATCTCGGATTAGAAAGAAAATCCGAACCGGATTTTGAAATTCCGGAAGCCGACAAAAACTTTGTGCGTAATATCATTGCAACAACCAAGCCGGAAGATTATAAGCCCTGGCGTGAAGTAATGGAGAGAATTCGTCAGAAACACAACTTTGAGAAATGAGATTTGAAGTAATTCTTTCTGAAGCCGCGGATCAACAAATTGATGAGCAAATTGCCTGGTACGAATTAAAACAAATCGGATTAGGAGTTAGATTTTATAAGGTTGCGTTGGCCCATTTGTTTTTACTGGAAACTACACCCTTCGCTCAGTTTCGCTACGATAAAGTAAGCTGCGTTCCAATCAAAGGTTTTCCGGTCATGTTGCATATTGGAATTAACGAAGAGCAAAAGCAGGTGAACGTTTATGCACTCATTCACACTGCCCGCGAACCGGAATCCAATTGGGGTAAAGACGATTGGTTCGTTAGCGAGCCGGTTTATTATTACGGACAAGTGGCGGTGTAGGAGAAACTTTACTTCCCGCAAAAATTCCCGATCGCAGGGCAACCTCACCCAGATCACATTTGAAAACTCACTTGTGAAAACGGGTGGTTTTTTGTTACGCGATTATTTCTTCGGAGGAATCATACCCGCCACTAAGCCAGGCGAAACATTAAACGCCACAATATTCCCGTTCGGATCGACGAGAATGCCGAAAGGAAATCCATCACCGGCATACAGAAGATTTTCAGTTTGGGTATTTGAAAAAACCTGGATCCAGGTTATTTGATTTTCTTTCACGAATGCACGTGCGCGATCGTCGTAGGCGTCAAGTGAGATGATGGTGAGACTTATTAAATCCGGAAGCGATACGCTCATAATACGCCCGGTATTCTTAGCACATTTTGCTTTGGATTCATTAAATTTGATCAAATCCTTTTCCTATGAACCGTATCATCGTAGATGTTCCCAATGAAAAAATGATAGCTTTTGAGGAAGCGTTGCGTAATCTCGGAATTGATCGAATAGCTGAATCGGATTACGAAATTCCTGAATCGCATAAGAATTTTGTGAGGAATGTTATTGCTAATTCCAAGCCGGAAGATTATAGAGATGCCCGAACCGCAATCGAGGAAATAAGAAGGAAGATCAAATGAAATGGAATGTGGAGATTTCCGAAAGTGCCTATGCCCAGTTTCATGAGCATGCGGCTTACTACGAATCTAAAAATATCGGATTAGGCGACCGGTTTTTGGACACGCTGTTAGTCCATGTGGATATTCTGGAGCGAATTCCATTTGCACAGGTCCGCTACGAAAATGTAAGATGTCTACCCATTGCTGGATTTCCGTTTATGTTCCACTTTGGAATCAATGAAGAGCAAAAACTCGTAACTGTTCATGCCCTTATTCACACGTCACGTGACCCCGAATCAAATTGGGGTGGTGATGATTGGCATGTCAGCGAGCCGGTTTATTATTACGGACAGGTGGCGGTGTAAGAGAAACTTTACTTCCCGAAAAAATTCCCGATCGCAGGGCAACCTCACCCAGATCACATTCGAAAACTCACTGGTGAAAACGGGTGTTTTTTTGTTGCGCGATTATTTCTTCGGAGGAATCATCCCCGCCACTAAGCCAGGCGAAACATTAAACGCCACAATATTCCCGTTCGGATCGACGAGAATGCCGAAAGGAAATCCATCACCGGCATACAGAAGATTTTCAGTTTGGGTATTTGAAAAACCCTGGATCCAGGTCATTTGATTTTCTTTGACGAATGCACGCGCGCGTTCGCGATCGTCGTAGGCGTCCAGTGAGATGATGGTGAGCCTGTCGCCGAGCGTATCATTCATTTCCTTCAGGTCGGGGATGATGAGCCTGCAGCTGCCACACCACATGCCCCAGAATTCGATGTAGGTATATTTCCCGGGTTGCATGGCGGTATAAATGTCTGCTGAGTCACGATCAAAAAACTGCACGGAAAAATGCGGCAGCGGATCACCGATGGAAAGCGATATGGGCGGAGGAAGATCCGGGCGCAGTGTGAGCGTTACAGGAAGGCATTTGCTTGTATCGCACTTTACTTCGTACGCATGATTATTGTACCCGAGGATCAGGCCGGGTTCGAGCGTACGTACGCCGCCCTGGTATTTCGAAGTGTACGCTGAATCGGCACCATACGGCAGCAGCGCGATCCTGTCCTGTGCGCCCGTGAAGCAACCGTCGGCATCCTGGTCGAAGAATGTCACGCAAAGGGAGTCGTTACCGATAACAACATCTTTTCCCTTTATCCAAAGCGGTTCGAACGAGAGCCAGAAATTTTTATCAAGGAGTTTCACGCCAGAGTAAAGCGAACTATTCTCAAACAGATCCACGCGCACATTGCGGATATCCATTTTATTGCCCAGGAGCGTGTAACGGAGTTTATGCACAGCTTGATTCTGAGGAAATGTAAGCTCGACTGCAATTACACCATCTCCTTCACTACTGAATGGCGAGCCATCATCCGTGTAATTATAATTGAAATTCCGGTCCACGTATGCACGCATGCCTGGTTGACCAATGTCCGTGAAATAAATGAGACAAAATTGTTCAGGTGCGTAACCCGGCGGAATGTAGGGCGATCCGATAAAGACAAATCCATGCTGACCTTTGGCGATAGGAAGGATAAATTGAGGTTGGTTACCTGCGCCGAACAACGATGTATCTGTGCTGTTGATCGTAAAGGCCGGGGCGGGCATAACTGCATCTCTTTGTCTTTGGTCAGTGAGAAAACGTTCGGGTTGCACAGATACGCTTTGTGCGGGAAGCAATGACGGTAAAAGAATAAGAGCAAGCAGGAGGCGCATAAAGAGTAACGGTGAAGTGTAAGTTGCTATTGTGTGAACCGAACCTGGCCGGATGATTTTAATTATTGTTGATCAAATCTAACGAAACATTATGTAATCGTTTTAGTAACAAGGCTCCTAAATCAAAAATCAAATTTTCAAACGTTTGTTACCGCCTATTCCCGTATAAATGTTTATTCTTGAAGTACGAAGATTCCGATTTCGCTGATTCAGTTTCAAATTCACTAACCTGCCCGGGCAATAAAATAAACTCCAATGGATATTACTATCGTTTTTGTACACGGATACAGCGTGACCAACCTGGATACTTACGGGGAACTTCCCCTGAGATTGAAGGCGGAAGCGGCACTTAGAAATATCAATATTGTCGTTAAGGAAATATTCCTTGGACGTTACATCAGTTTCAATGATGAAGTAACCCTGAATGATATTTCAAGGGCTTTTGAGACTGCGTTGAAGGACGAACTGGAAAGCGGTCAGCGGTTTGTTTGCATCACACACTCAACGGGCGGACCCGTGGTTCGTGATTGGTGGCAAAAGACATTGGATGGACAAACAGCAAGTGCGGCAGTTGTTCCATCACTGAGTCACCTGATCATGCTGGCGCCTGCTAATTTTGGCTCGGCGTTGGCGCAACTCGGAAAAAGCAGGTTGAGCAGAATCAAAGCGTGGTTTGATCGCGTTGATCCGGGACAGAAAGTTCTTGACTGGCTGGAACTGGGAAGTAAACAGGCCTGGGACCTGAACACAAAGTGGGTAAAAAGTGCAGGAAGTCAGATTGGCGAACACGGTGTTTTCCCATTTGTGATTACAGGACAATCCATAGACCGAAAACTTTACGATCATTTAAATCCGTACACGGGCGAATTGGGATCAGACGGTGTTGTGCGAGTGGCGTGCGCAAATCTCAACGCCAGGTACGTTAAGCTGATACAGAAAACGGAGCGCAGTGCCCTCGATAAAATTGTGATTCTTCCGAATCTTGAAATAGCTGAATCTGAATTTAAAGAGTCGGTGGCTGTTCCTATGAGAATTGTTAGGGGAAAATCACACTCCAATGTCGACATGGGCATTATGAGAAGTGTGGACAAGGCGCCGGGAAATGATAAGAGTACGGAAACTGTCAACGCAATCCTGGATTGTATCGCAGTGAAAAACATCGGGGACTACGGCGTACTTATAGAAAAATTTGACAGAGAAACCGCGCAGGTGCAGAAAGATGAATTGATTGAAGAAACCGGAACGGTATTCTCCCGGCATTTTATTCATGATAAATTCAGCCAGGTCATATTCCGGATTACGGACTCAGAAGGTTACCCGGTGACGGACTTTGACCTGATCTTTACAACCGGAGAAAGAAATAGTCCGGATGATTTTCCGCAAGGATTTGTTGCCGACCGTCAAAGAAATAAGGGCAATCCTGAAATGATAACTTATTTCTTCAACTACAGCATTATGAAAGGTGAACCTGCGGGAAAATACCGCAAGCAAACCCCGGGCGTGCAAACCATCGGATTAAAAGTGGTCGCGCGGCCCGACACCGGTTTTGTTCGCTTTGTTGAATGCGAAATAAATGCTTCGTTCAACCTGCTTGATAAAGCGCTCAAACCAAATTCCACAACATTGGTTGAGATCGTTCTTCAGCGTGTGGTTAGCAAGGAAGTTTTCAGGCTGGAGCCGTTAACGCAGGATACAATGCCTGCTGCCCGCAAGCAGGGAGATTTTAAAGACACGAAGGCGGGAAATGACATCGTTGAATAATTGTTAAATCGGATTGAAGCCATTGTCCTTAAAAAACTCACATGATTTTTTCGTGTGAGTTTTTTGCTGATACGCAGGACGCACCCGTTGAAAACGGTTGAAACCGTTTTGGGGCATTGCTGTTGTTCATTGCCGGGGGCTTAAACCCCCGGCAATGAACAACCCCAGATCGCTCAACCGCTTTTTAACAACTCCTGTTAGCCAAATAAAAAACTAACTTTAGGGTACACATTCGCATCATTTTAATTTCATTTTCCATGCAACAAAGTAAGTTTTTGTTCCTCGTACTATTCGTACTGGCCTTGTGCTGCACACGCGTGAGCGCACAGCCATCCATGTACGTGCACGAGACGAACGCAACACAAACCGCGTACCCGCTGGACAGCATACGCAAGCTCACGTTTCCTGCGGGAGCGATGTTGGTACATCGCAACATTGGCGATACGATCTCGTACCCGTTTGTGAATATCCGTTACGTTGATTTCAACGGATTAACAACGGGCATTTCTTCTTCACCCAACTCCGGCACCGGTTCGCTCCAGGTGTATCCAAACCCGGCGAATGACGAGTTGTACATCACGTACACTTCGTTGCCCAACGAAAGTGTGACGATTGAAATTCTCGATCTGCAGGGCCGCGTGTTGTTGTCGCAACAATCAAACGGTGCACAGGACGGAATGAACCGCTCGGTGATCTCTGTTGCCAATCTCGCGCAGGGAACATACCTGTGCCGCATAACCGGTACGCAAAAAAACGAATGCATCAAATTTCTAAAACATTAATTCGCAAAGAATAAATTCCATGAAAGCAATCAGTTTTTTCGTTTTGACAATGCTCCTCGCTTGCACCGCTGTAAAGGCGCAGGACACGATGTACGTACACGAGGTGGGTGGTAACGTGGTGAAATTTCCACTGAGCCAGGTCGACAGCGTTACGTTTTACCAGGACACAACAACGATCCTGCACATCGGAGATAGTCACCAGGGTGGTATTATCGCGTACATCCTGCAACCGTGGGACATCGGTTACGATCCGCAGGTGCAGCACGGACTCATCGCGGCCCCGGTAAACATCAGCGTCACCAAGCGATGGATCACCACCACCAGTTATGTAACTACAAATGCGTTTCAGTCGGCGGTGGGCACCGGCCAGGAGAATACGGATACCATTCTTTCTGTTCAGGGCGCATTGAATCACGCGGCCAATGCCTGCAACACGTTTGTATACAATACTTATACGGACTGGTATCTTCCAAGTATTGATGAACTGCAGCAACTCTATGTTAACCGCGCACTGATCGGCGGCTTCGTGAATAATTATTACTGGAGTTCTACGGAGGCAGATAACGATGACGCCTACTGCATCGGGTTCAATACTGGTACAACAGCAACGCAGGATAAATATGTTGCGTATTATGTGAGACCTGTGCGGTCGTTCTGAGAGCGCCAGGCGCGTTCCGAAATTTTCGGTGCAAAATTCGAAACTCACATGGAAAGACGTGTGAGTTTTTTGTAGGGTAAATAAACGATTGACGTTAAACGATCCTGAGTAGAGACGGCGAAGTGCAGGCTACTTTCTTTTCAAAAAACTCCACGGCCTTCTTTTGAAATGCCAGACGGCAATGATCAAAATGTGATTGTCCTCCATGCAAAAATGAACGCCATATGGGAAACGCGAAATTATCGCGCAGCGATGTCCGGGAATGGTTTCCTTATAAAGATTTGGTTGTCGAAGAATGGAGGTGACGGCCGCTTCCAATGCAAGTAGAAATTCCTGATCTAACCCCGCTCTTTGGCGTTATACCATAGTGTAATTTCACGAATGTCTTCGCGTGCGCTTGTCGTAAAATCCAGGAAGTACATTACAGGTCTTTAAGAACGCTGGCTTTTACCTGTTCCCAGGTATGGACCGCAGCGGGATTTTTTTTGTACTCTGCCCATCGCTCGTGAAGCATTTCTACTTCTTCTTTGGATAAGGGATACTCTTTGTTCTCTGCGGCAATGCTGTCCCATATAGCTTCTACAGCGAGTATACGTTCGGCGATTGACAGCTTCAAAATGTCGGACAAGTCAACGCTCATTCTGTTTTGGATTTGTTACCCCAATTTAATGAATTCCATGTGCATTTCCCGTAACTTTGAATAATGCGCATCTCCTTCAGTTTTATTCTGATACTCATTCTCTTCTCCTCCTGCAAAAAAGAAGACCCGGGCAACCCCGGCCCGAACGAAATCTGGCTGGAGTACCAACTCTTTCGTCCTTCACAACTGGAAGTTCCAATCGGAACAACAGTGAATTTCATCAACAAAGGAAATCCCAATCACACGGTGCAGGGAAGTTTGTTCAACAGCGGAACGCTGCAAACGGATGATGTGTATTCCTACACGTTCAACCAGGCCGGTACGTTTTATTTTACGTGCGGGATTCACGGAACGATTACTTCGGAGCAGGTGGCGATCCGGGTGCAGTGATCAAAAATCAGTCAACCGAAAAATCATAACAAGCAAAGCAATCCCGTCCTTGAAGATGGGATTGCTTCGCTTCGCTCGCAATGACGTCCTTTGAAGATGGGATTGCTTTGCTTCGCTCGCAATGACGTCCTCGGAAGATGGGGATTACTCCGCTTCGCTCGCAATAACGTTAACGCGACAAAACGACTCGTGAGTACATCACGTTTTCATTCACCGTGGTTCGTACGATGTACAATCCGTTTCCGTAGGAACGATCCATCGCCACATCGGTTTGAAACGAAGACGCGGTGATCCCATCATACGTTCGGGTGTAGACGAGCTTGCCTGTTGCATCAAGCACATCGACGGTAATGATCTTTTCTGTTTCATTCATTCCGTAGAGTGAAACAGCAAACACATCGTTCGCCGGATTTGGAAAAACGCTGAGCGATGCTGAGCGCGTCATGAATGGTGTTGATGCCGTATCTGAATTCGCGTTCAAACGACAGCCGGTGTTGATCGTGCAGTACACCGGAGACGACCATTGGTGATTTCCACTCAGCGTGGTGCGCACCTGGTAATCACCCGTGGTAGTTACCGTGTAGTTGATATTCGTTGCGCCCGGAATAACCTGGAACACGCCGAACTGATCGCGTTTCTGCCATTGATAAGTGTAGCTGTTGCATCCGTTTGCGCAGAGAATTACAGTGCCGGGAGAGCACACCGTTGTTGGTCCCGCAGGCGTAGCGGTTGCTACGTGCGACGATGTGGCATTCACTGTCGTAGGCGCTGACCAGGCCATGCAACCGTCGGAACGTGTGATCCTCACCTGGTAACTTCCGGACGTTGTGGCTTCGTATTCATCCTGCGTGGCGCCGGAAATATTCGATCCGTCTTTCACCCATTGGTATGAATAGCCAACTCCATCGGAAGCATACAACCAGCAACTTCTTCCCTGGCCCGAGCAGAATGTTGTGGAAGTAGATACACCAATGGAAGCGAAATCAGGAATGTCAACATACGTAGTTGCAACGGCGCTCGTGCACGAACCTACAACCGCAACAACGGAATATGTTCCCGCCATGGTAACTAATGCTCCTGTACGCTGTGGATTCTGTGACGTGGATGACCATCCGCCTGGCCCGGTCCAGTAATAACTCGCGCCGGACACAGGTGTGGCGTACAACATGATCGTACTGCTCTGGCATACGGGACTATTATCACTTGCCACAGGAGCAGATGAAGATCCGCCGATGGTTACACTAACCGGTGATGACCATGCGTTGCACGAGCCGTTTGTAATTTTCAACTGGTAGCTGCCTGTCACCGTTGCCGTGTACGTTGATCCGGTTGCGCCGGAAATGTTTGATCCATCTTTCTTCCATTGGTACGTGTATCCTCCGGGATTTGACGTGCCAGTGAGCAACACACTCGTGCATGCAGAAACATTTCCGCTTGGGGAAATATACGAGAACTGCGGCACCGTAACTGTTGTTGTACTTGGCGCACTGGTACATCCACCTGCTGTAATGGTGAGCGTGTATGTTCCGGACATAGATGTTCCCGCAACACGTGTGGGATCTTCGCTTGAAGAAGTCCATCCATCAGGTCCTACCCAACTGTAAGTAGCACCGGCAACTGTGTTTGCAGAAAGTTGAATGGTTGCACTCTGGCAAACTGTTCCATTGGACGAAGCAGTTGCGGTTGGAGGTGAACACGGAGAATACGTAGTACACGATGGAGCCGATTTATTCGAAGCATTGGTTACGGTGTATGTGCATTCCTTGAGCATCTGACCTGCGAGATCGAACACGAATACTTTCGTGGTCTGATCTCCGATGGAGATAGTGTGCTGGCTGTTGATGCCAGCGTCAATTTTCACACTTCCGGTTGTGTTGTTCAGGTCGAGTGTGAAACTGTTGTAGTCTGCAGAACCGTCCATGTTCATGATCATTACAGAGACCTGCGAAGCGTTTTTGCTGCCGAATACTTTCACGTTCGTCAAGGTTGTTGTGCCGGCACAATAATTTCCGTTGAAATTTCCTGCGACCAACTGGTAATGATAATACGTTGGCTTTTTGCCGTTCGGGTGATCTGTCCACGATCCCGGATGGATGTACCCTAAACTCGTGCCGTAATTGTAGGCATCGCCTGAACAGCTCGTACCGCATCCTTCCGCAGTACTCCAGAATGTGATGATCTCTACTTTTTGTTCCATGCAAATCTGCATCATCTCTACCCAAAATTGCCCGGCGATAAATGTATTCGTGCTTTGCAAACCTGTGGCAGCCATTTCACCTGCATTGATGTTATTTACGTAACAGATATTCGCTTCGGTAATGGCAATCTTGAGCGGACTTCCGCTTCTTCCGGCATTGACTGTATTTAATTTTCCGTTCAGGTCAATGAGATTGTCTTTAAACCCGCCGCTGCTTCTGAGTTTGTCAATGATGTTCTGACGGGTAGGGTTCGTCGAATTCATATTGAGAAGCGGGTATTGATGGAATGAAATGATGTCCACGTAATAATATCCTGTGGAGGGATCACTGCCCGCAATATTATCTGTACCACCGAGCCACTTCGCGTAATTTGATGCGTTGTACCACGCACATTCAGGCCCGATAATTTTTATGCCGGGCGATTGCTGCTTCATCGCAATGGAAAAGCTTTTGATGTAAGCAGCTATGTTTGCCGCAGTGTACGCCGGACTATACAGGTCGGGTTCATTCCCGATGATCCAATACACTACGTTCATGTTGTACGTATTGTTGATCGTGTTCACCACAGCTGCTGCATCAGTCGCGGTAAAACCAGATTTGTTCGAAGGCACTGTGATAATGGGTTCCATTCCATTGGCCCTGCAACTATCGATGAGTTTGAGATACTGTGCTGTAGTGGTAAATCCACTCGTGGGACGATCAACGAAGTTGCCTCCCCAGCGAATCACTTTTGCGTGAGACAGTCCAACATCGTCGACGTGATTGTAGAAGGACCCGCCCCAGTTCTGGCTTCCGATGGCATCGGGCAGGTGAGCGTTTTGCCCATACAGGATGGGTGAAATAGCAATGGGTTGTGCATTTGCTTCCCGCGGAAAATCCATCGCGTACACAACGAGCAACGAAAAAAATAATCTTTTTAACATGGGTTTTGTTTTAAAGTGTTACTGATAAAGAATTAACTGGTATGATGAGCCACTGATGCGTGGCCGCTGAATGCATGAAGTCTTCCCACTAATTGTCTTTCTCTGCGGATGCCCCGCGTTGCTGGCGATTTTTTTGTGCAGTCGCCGGAACAGAAGGGACAACTTTTATTCCTCCGCTGAAAAAGTTGGATTTATTCGTCGAACTGCATAAAAATTACTGCCGTATGCGACATCACACCGGGCGTTTTTTCTTCACTTAAAAAAAATCGTTAAGGATATGGCGCCTGTTTTCCCCAGTAAAGTGTGATGTGGTCTTTATTTTCCGCAAAGAAAAAAGGAATGCACGTTTTGCGTTCATTCGAACGGGACCTGGTGACGTTCTGCAAAATCGTAAATTCGCACATCTCAATGCTACATCTTAAATCGTCCATTCTTCCATGTGTTACACAGTTGCTTCCAATAAGAAAAAAGCCATTCTCGAGCCGCGGTTCCAGGCGGAGTTCGAAGGAGAAGAGGCGATTGAATATTCCGTTTCCGGATTTACGCATCCCAAACTTCCTGTGATCTCCTCCGACGCGCCGGGCAAAATCGCGCTGGTGCAATGGGGATTAATTCCCGCATGGGCCAGTTCGAAAGAGAAGGCCTACATGCTCAACAAGCAAACGCTGAATGCAAAAGGCGAAACCATTTTTGAAAAACCATCGTTCCGGAAATCAGCATCGAAAAGAAAATGCTGCGTGCTGGTCAATGGCTTTTTCGAATGGCAGACCAACGGGAAAGAAAAAACGCCGTATTTCATTTACATGAAAAATCAGGAAGCGTTTGCGATGGGCGGACTGTGGGATGAATGGATCGATACCGACAACGGAGAGTTGCTGCGTACGTTTTCGATCATCACCACAGAAGCAAATCCGCTGATGGCGAAGATCCACAACACGAAACAGCGCATGCCGTTTATTTTGAAACCGGGCCAGGAAAAAGAATGGCTGAATGTAACCGGTGAAGCCGACACGATGAAGTGGATCAAACCTTTGGATGAAGAATTGCTGGCGGCGCATCCTGTTTCCAAACTTGTGAATGGAAAATCGGGAAGTGCGAATGTACCTGAAGTGCAGGAACCGGTGGAGCAGAGGCAGATTCCGGTGCAGGGTTCATTGTTTTGAAATGCCGGAAATGAAAGAGGAGTGACTGGTCTCCCAATCACTCCTCTTCTCATTCAAATCAACTGCTAACCGATGATTTGAATTATACTATTTGTCAACGACAAGCTGTTTTGTGATTCTTTCTTCGCCTGCGATAATGGTAACCATGTACATGCCGGTTTGGAGCGATTCAATGTTCAGGTCAACAAGTGCACTGCCCATGGACAACGCTGCCTGCTGCGATAACACAAGTCTTCCGCTCATGTCGTAGATTTCCACAACGGCTGTTGACGTATTGTAACCATCGAGTTGCAAGTGTAGCGTGTTATCACCAACCGGATTCGGGTACATGAGCATGGTTGATTCTGAATCAACCTCGCCAGCAGTGGTTGGATTGTCGAAATCCATTCTTGCAGACTGGCCATACGATGCGGAAGTGGTGACCGTGCACATATCTGCGAAAGTTCCCCACTCACCACCGGCATACGCGCGGACTTCAACCGTGTACGTTGTACTGGCCGTCAAACCGGGAGCATACTGCATGTAGAAGTCGGTTGTGGCAGCGTTCCTGTTTCGCACGATCGCTGGTCCGGATGGTGGGGTCAAACGATACTGGTAATTGGTTGCACCAGCCACTGCATTGCAATAGATGCGGTCTGTTGGCATGAGGTCAATAGTTCCGCATGAGGCGACAGTCAGCCCGGTAGAAGGAAATGCTTGCAGTGTAACCTGGCACATCGGGCCGAATGAACCCCACACGCCGTTTATTTTTGCCCGCACTGTTACATCATACGTCTGACCATAACGAAGACCGGTCACCCATCTCAGGCAGAGATCGGTATAGTTACTTCCGCGAACACGTGTACCGGTGTAACCCAGTAATGTGTTTACAAAACGGTATTCGTAGTCCTGTGCCCCGGGAACGGATGCGGTGTAAATGTAATTGTTCAGGTTAAGTCCGGAGACACCGCAGCTGGATCCTGCCAGTTGAGGAACAGGGGCGATAGCAGCCAGTCCAATGGTGCAGATGTTTGCAAAAACTCCCCAGGTATTCGCAACTTTTGCACGCACACGTACATCATACGTTTGCCCGTAGTTCAATTGCGGTATCCACGAAAGATTAAAATCGGTAAACCAGTTTGTTCTCCGGTATAGAATCGGTGCAGAGAGATCTCCTCCCGAGAATTCATATTCAAAATCCTGTACACCGGGAGTGGTTTCACAGTAGATGTAACTGTTTTTCATCAGGCCCGTTGCCCCACAGGAATTTGCTGCAAGTCCGATCGGAATTACACATGCGCCATTGCTCACTACGAGGTTGATGGATGCGTTGTTTGAAATGTTGTTACCATCGGTGTATGTGTACGTGATGACAAATGTCCCGGTGCCGCTTATCGATGGATCGAATGTTGTACCGTTAACTACACCTGTACCGGAATAAACTCCACCCGAAGGTGAACCATCAGTGATTGCAAACGGAGCAGCATTGCTGCACACGTCCGGAATCGGAGAAAACACAACAGCAGGAAGGCTGGTTACCGAAATATCATCGAGGCGAAGGGTGCGTGATGCTGAAGAAGCACCGGAAACGCGGTAGTAAATCCAACGGATCTGCACCAGCGTCTGGTTTTCCAGAACTGCAGGCAGAGTGACATTGGAAACCGCACTGTCATTCAGTGTAGACGAACTCATGTATTCGCTTTGTGGTGCGAAATCCTGGTAAGCACCAGAGCTTCCGATGCGGTACTGGCAACGGATTGCCATGACATTGCCCGCAGTCGTTTTGGTTTGTGCTTTCCACGAAAGCTGGATGTTTGTACGACCTGTTGTTACCAGGCCAATTACAGCCTCACCCAATTTGTTTGCCGTGTAGCCGGTGTTTGCCGGTGTAGTTGCATTCTGGAACTGAATTCCATTGGCACCTAAGCCCTGGATACGTGTTCCTGAAGTGTTGGAGTAGGTAAATCCGGTCAGCAGATCACTTTGTGCAACAGCAGTAACCGGCGGGTTGGTGGTGTTGAGCAGGTGAAACCGCATGTTCGCCGGGTAAGTTCCCGTTGGTGAGCTTGATGCCCAGGTGGAAAAAGAATAATTCCCACTGGCATTCAGGTTAAAAGGAGTGGGATTGGTCTGTGCATAAATTTGTGTAGTGAAGAATGCGAAGCACAGCAATGCGCATCCTTTGAGCGTCGTTTTCATTTTTTAGGGAGTTAAGTGTTTATCATCTGCTTGTTGATTGGAATTGGAGGGGATTTTTTCAACTTCTTTTATTACTGCAAAACTAGTCTAAGGCAATGTACGTAAGGGCACCGTTTATCGATTTACCGGAATGATATAAATCATGCAGAAGTAATATAAAACAGGTTTAAGCGTGGATTCCTGAATAGAACGTTGGTTTACCGGGGAATACCGTTAAAAAACCATGCCAACAGCCTTTCAGAGGGGAATCGGGCGCTTGCGGAATTGAATGGAGCAATTTGCTCCACATCCTGAGCAAAAATGTTCTGTTTCAGAGGAATTGCTGAGGTAAATTTGCTCAGGTTACACTTCTGCCCACATGCGCAATAAATTGCTCCACGCCTGCAACAGTAACTGGGCTTGTTCGCCTTGCGGATCGACCGCGGCGGCCTGGGCATGCGCCCGTTTGATATCCGCCAGTATTTGCCGTTGTTCGGCAGAGCGCACGGAACATTGAAACCAAGTTACGCAAACGCGACGAACGCCTTTGGTCACTTCTTTCACGTAATGCAGATATTGACACGGATAAACCACGGCCTCACCTGCAGCCGGCTTGTAAGACACTTCCCCGTCGCCGGAACAAATGACAAGCTCACCACCTTCGTACGTTGAAGGATCATCGAGAAAAACAGTCATCGCAAGATCAGTGCGCACAGGAGGATTTCCCATCAGCGGACTGTCTACGTGTTTTCCGTAGCCCATACCGGTTTCACATTTACTGAACAGAAACTGGTACGCACGCGAAGCATAAAATGTATCGTGAAACCGTGATTCACCAACGAGTGAATTGCCAATTATTTGCTGCAATTGCGGAAGCACAGTCTGGTTACTCAGATCAATCTGCAGGTTATTTTTCACTGCTTTCGCTGCATCTGTGGCAGTAGCGCGACCGTCGGTAAACGGTGCATTGGAAAGAAGAAACTGAACGTGCTGTACGGCGTCCGGTGTGAGCAGGCGGAACTGGTGAACGTGAAGGCTGTGTGACATGGGGGAAAGTTACGAAGGAAAGGGAAATGCGGATGATGTTTTGTGAATAGCTGGCGGATAACTTTTGTGCTTCTTAATGGAACGCGGATGATCGCTTTGCGATTAAAAAATGGTACACGGAATACACGGATAACACAGAATTTCACGGAAGTGTTTATCGGTTCTGTGCTCTTCCGTGAATTCTGTGACCATTGAAGTAACGCATCCCAAAGCATCGGGAGCGCAGCGATTCAATCCGTTTTGATCCGCTGAATCCGCCTGATCTGTGTTCTATTAACTCCCTCAATCGCGCAGCGATTAAAATCTGTGGACCATTAAACCCAAAATAGTCTCTTTTTTTGTCACTTTTTCACCTTTACGCATTACTGTAAAGTGCGTTACTATCTTAACTTTGATTCCATGCTGAAACGAATTTTCCCACTGCTGGCGTGGCTCCTGCTTCCGGCTTGTATGCTGGCGCAACAGGTGCCGAACATGGACAACTATGAGCCGGCAAGGTCCACCGGAACTTTGCCTCTGGATGTGCTGCAATCGACCACCGAGAAATACGAACGCTCGAAGTCGAAGATCAATACCGGTCAGAGCGAAGAACTCCAGAAAGCGGAAGACGATTTTTACCTGCAAACGAATTACCAGGTTGACCAGATCCTCCACAGTGGAGCCATTCTTGTTAACGATTCCATGGGCTTGTACGTGAACCGTGTTGCAGATTCTTTGCTCGCCAACGATCCGGAAACACGTGCAGCAATCAACATTTATATTTTGCGCTCTTCTGCGGTGAATGCGTTTGCTACCGACCGCGGTTCAATTTTCGTAACGGTTGGATTGCTCACCCGCCTGCACAACGAAGCAGAACTTGCGTATGTACTCGCGCACGAAATTGTGCACTACAAACGCCGTCATGTATTGACCGGTTACATCGAAGGTGTACAAATGCAGCACGGCGATGGAAAATACGAAGCCACCACGTTCGAGAACCGTTATCTGAAACGCCACAGCTATGCACGTTCGCAGGAAACGCAGGCCGATGAAGAAGGATTCGATATGCTCGTGGCATCGAATTACGATCCGCGTGCAGCAATGGGCGCATTCGATATTCTTTCGATGGCCGATTTTCCATTCACCGACACGCTCTTCAGCAAGTCGATGTTTGAAACACCGTTTTTTGTTTTCCCTTCGGAATATTACACCGATACAATCAAGCATTACCGGGTAGATGACGAAGAAGAAGACCACGATCTTTCTACGCACCCTTCTGTTTTCAAACGCAGAAAAAATATCAAGAGACGTTTTGGGAAACTCGAAGGCGATACCCTCGGCGCAAAATTTCTCGTTTCGGAATCGATGTTCTACCGCGTGAGGGCCATGGCCATGTTCGAAGAAACTGCCCTGCGCACCAACGATGGCGAATACAAAGAATCCGTTTACATCAACATGGCGGTGCAGAAAACGTATCCCGGAAATTATTTTCTCGAAAAAGAAATGGTGCGTACGCTGTACGCCATCACGGTGAAAAAGAACACTTCGTTTTCGTTCGATGATCTCGCCGAGTTACTTGCTGCAATTTTCAGCGGCGAGATGGGCGGCGACGATGACGAGCGCCCGACCGGAGAAATGGGCAGGGCCCGATCGTTCATTGACGAAACCGACCGCGACGGATGGAATGTGGCAGCCACGAAATACGCCTGGCGGGTGCACCAGAAATTCCCGGAAGACAATGATATTACGGTGTGGACGCAAGGATTGTTTCGTGAGATGACGGTGGAGAATGATCTGCGATTGAAAGATTTCTCCACGAACGACAGCGTGTTTGTAAACATCGGAAACAAAATTCTCAGTGACACGGGTCTTGTCCGCAAGATCAAATACAATACGCCGGCCGGACGGTTCCAGGTGGCGCTCGATCACATGCACGAGGATTCGCTGGATGGTGTGAAGTACTGGGAGTTTGCATTCATTGATGAACTGAAAGATTCTTCGTTCGTAGCGATGTTCCGTGCAGCGATGGAATACGCAGACAGTGTTGAAGCTGTGAAGGAGATTGAAGATGAAATGACATCGGGTCAGCAACGAGACCTGGAAAAGGAAACGAACGAAAACTTTTTCGGTCCGCAGGGGTTGACGAAGATCGTGGTGATCAACCCGATCTACCAATCGTACGATTCGCGGATTGAGAACGGAATGCTCGATGTGCGAAAGTCCATCAATGGAAGAACAGCCATGATGGATGCGATGCAGCAAAGTGCAAAAGCGGTAGGAATGGAATGCGAGATCCTTGATCCGGAGAACATGGATTCTACCGATACCGAAAAATTCAATGATCTCATGATCATGAATGACTGGTTCGCACAGAAAGGAAATTTCAGGGAAGGTGATGGATTGCCGGTAGAGCAGGGGCAGATGGAGAAAATGGCGCAGAAGTACGGAACAAAATATTTCATGTGGTGCGCGTATTATACAAACCGTGAACCACGCAGGGGGAAATTGTTCCGCGTGCTGAGCCTGGCGTTTCTTCCGCTGGCGCCGCAGACCGCTTATCGTTTGGTAACACCGCGCGAGGATGTTTATTTCGTCGCGATTCTCTACGATATCACCACGGGCAAACCGGTGTGGGGCGTGCAGCGCGAACTCAAGAAACAACACCCTACTGAAGCCAAACTGAAACTGCAGATGTACGACATGATGCGTATGCTCGCCTCACCTAAAAAAGCAAAGAAATGAGAAAGCTGTTTCTGTGTAGCGCCATCGCATTATTGGGTCAGTTGTCTGTTATTGCAGCACCGGTCACATCTCGATACGGAACAAAGCGAATTTGTCACATCGAGTGTTTTGACGAAGGAGAAAAGTATCGGGATGCGACAAATTCGCTTTGTCCCACCCGAAGTGACGGATACTACGCCACTGCACGCCCGATCAAAGGCGGCTATCTGGGAAAACGTTTCATCATCTGCGCAGAGGGATCATACAACCCGAATTACTCATCGTGGAAAGATTTCCTGCTCAGCTACAATCTTCAGTACGGTGGAAATATTCACTTCGTGACCGGAAGGTTTTCTGAAGTGGGCGTTTCGTACAACATGTACAGCATGGGTGCGCACGATCGTTACCGCGGAGATCTCGCGAACAGCGGAAAGATCAAAGGATACCAGGTTGGTTTCACATTCCGGAAATACCGCGAGAAGCGCGGAGGACTTGCACCGATCGGAAAGTTCATCGATTACAATGTGTATTATCATTCGAATACCTATACACCTGCTTCGACCGGTATTGCACCGTACATGGGCGACCCGCTTGAGCTCAGTGGCATTTCAGCTTCGATTGGATTCGGTACGCAGGGAATTTTCTGGAACCGTGTTGTGGCCAACGCCGGTCTTCGCCTGGGCGGACCTGTTTACACGCTCAGCAGTACGAGTGGAGATTCGCTGAACGGAGACTTGCCGGAATACATGAAGGAGAGATTGATGTACAAGGATTTCTTCTCGGTGTTTTTCGGGGTGGGGGTTATTCTTTAAAGAATAGACGCAAAGGCGCAGAGCACGCAAAGGTTTCGCAAAGGATACCATATAATTTATGTACAAAAAACGTTGCGGTTTTTCTGGTAGTGGCTCAGTTTGGCTACCAGGCACTGATGAAAACCGCTGAAGCGGTTGGACGATCAATCGCTATTCATTGCCGGGGGCTTAAGCCCCCGGCAATGAATACAGCAGGTTTGCCAAACGGTTTTAACCGTTTTCCATTTTAGCGACAGCGGTTAAATGATTTCAAACTGAGGCACTACCGTTTTTCTTCGCGTACTCTGCGCCTTTGCGTCTATTGTACCCCGGGTCTTTTATTCCGGATCAGCAACGCACCCACCACAACCGTCACCGCCGCAACAATCACCGGGTAATACAACCCCGCGAACATATTCCCGGTCTTCAGAACAAACGTTTCTGCAATGAGCGGAGTGAGCCCGCCGAATACACCGTTGCCAATGTGATACGGCAGCGACATGGACGTGTAGCGGATATTCGCCGGAAATAATTCCACGAGAAATGCGGCGATGGGTCCGTACGCCATTGCCACGAAAATCAGTTGGATGAAAATTAACAAACCGAGAAATGCAATTTTGTTGATCGGCAACACCATTGTATTTTTCGAAGTCCACGTATCGGAACCAACTGGTTTTTCCAGGGTCGTTTGACTTTCAATTCCATCTGTAAGGAAGAAGGTCTGATAGATAACTGAATCGCCGTTTGCCTTCACGCGCTCTTCCATCACACCCTTTTTAGAATAATCTATTTCTGCTTTACCATCCAGGTGCCCCCTGCAATTGGCCATTGCCTGGTAAATCGGAATATAGAATATCGCAGCAAGCGCAATCCCCGATAGCATGATCCATTTTCTTCCGATGCGGTCTGAAAGCCACGCAAAGAAAATGAACAGTGGGGTTCCCAGCACTAAAACGATCAGCAGCATTTTCTGTATCTGCGAAGAATCGATGTGCAAGGTATTCGTGCAGAAATTCATCGCGTAAAATTGCCCGGTGTACCAGACTACACCTTGGCCCATAGTTGCACCGAACAACGCAATGAGCACCCATTTCAGGTTACTCCATTTTCCGAAACTTTCTTTCAGCGGATTCTTCGAAGTCTTTCCCGCTTTTTTCAGTTCGGTAAATTCGGGTGACTCTTCCAGTTTTCTTCGGATGATAAACGACATCAGTACAAGAACCGATGAAAGTAAAAACGGAATCCTCCAGCCCCATTCACGGAACGCTTCGTCACCCATCAGCGACTTGCACAGCAGGATAACGCCAATGGAAATAAACAACCCGAGCGTAGCCGTAGTTTGAATGAAGCTCGTGTAAAATCCTTTTTTTCCTTCGGGCGCATGTTCGGTAACGTATGTAGTGGCTCCGCCGTATTCGCCGCCGAGAGCAAGTCCCTGCAACGCACGAAGTACAAATACAATGATGGGCGCGGCAACACCTATGGAATCGTAGCTTGGAATTAATCCGATTCCGAATGTCGCTCCGCCCATGATCATGAGCGTAAGCAGGAACGTGTATTTTCTTCCCACGAGATCGCCGAGACGACCGAATACGATGGCGCCAAACGGACGGATGACAAATCCAACACCGAATGCAGCAAGCGTTGCAAGAAATCCGGCAGTGGGGTTTTCCTTCGGAAAAAACTGTGATGAAATAATTGCCGCGAGACTACCGAAGATGTAGAAGTCGTACCATTCGATGACGGTGCCGGCAGAGGATGCAAGGATGATGCGACGAATTCCCTTCGGAGAAGTGCTCATGTTGTAAATCTACAATTTTACAGCATCCAAATTAACCACGTAGAAACATAGAACACATAGGCATAGATTAGGATATAGGCCACTACCCACATAAGCGTATGATCGCACAGCGATCCTCTTGTGAACTGTATCTATGTGGTTTAATTGATAAGTGGTTAACGATAAACATCCAGCACCGAATTACTCAGGTATCCCTTCACGTATTTCCCCTTCGCGTCTTTCACGCAAATTACAAATGCGTGTCCCACCGAGTAATGTTTTTCCTTCACCGGTCCTTGCGCCCATATCCACTGATCGTCTTTGATGGTGCCGAGCAGGTTGTGAAAACAGCTATCGACTTCAAAGCAGGATGCATCTGTACGCACACGCACAAACCCGAGATCATTTTTTGCAATGTGAACGGCTTGACGAAACTCCATCGAGTCAGGTGCAGCTTCACATTCCTTGTTCACCGCATTGATGAAAAATACGCGTGTGGTGTCTTGTGCAGTGATTGCATTTTCCAGTGAATCGCGATAAGGCGCAAGTGAATCGTAAATGATTCCTTTCGGATCATCGGTTCCGGATTCTTTGCAGGAGCAAACGAATGCAAAAAGCAAAAATGCAGGAATCCATTTCATCGTTTCACCTCCGTATTGCGATTTGTTTCAGGGCCCTGCTGGAAAATTCCATCGACGTAACTGAAGTGTCCTTCGGTCACGTATGCTGAATCTATTCCGCAACACTCCACCTTGTCATAAACGTAACGGTAATTTAAATGTTGCGTTTTTGGTTCGTAACTCAACGCAATTTCATTGGGATAAATGCTTTTCTGTGCACACTGGAAGAATGGATGAGGTTGGGTGCCGTCATCCTCCAGCGTATTCAACGGCAGCGGGTGATAGAAAACTATATAGTCGGTAAACGAAATGAGCGAGGCCGAAAGTACGGTTGATTTTTTTGTTTTGGTTTTACCCGCGTATCCTTCATCGATCACCAGGTATTTTCCGTCATTCATCACCGCAATTTCACGGACATGACCAAATGGTACGCGGTTGTTTACATATCCGGAACCGTCGTTGTAGTGCAGGTACGATTCACACAAATCGTTGCATGACCGCACACACTCTTCACCTTCTACAACGAATAGGGTGAATACGCTGTCCGGTGAATAAATGATTTGTCCACCGGAAAAGAACAGTCCTGCTGCAGCAAGTATGCTGTCAATCTGGATATCGGTGAGGTGCGAATTAAAACTATGATCGCTGAATTCTTCGAGCGCATAATGCACCTTCACTTCACGAATATGCCGTGCAAGAATGGCGGAATCACTTTCCGGTTTCATGGAAGGTGCTGAGGAAACGTATGCGCCGGAGAACATCGCCAGCGAAATTACCGCAGCGATTCCCGTTGTAACCGCAGATATTATTTTCAGTGGGAGCTTCATTCGCTTAGTCGCGCAATCCCGCTGGCGGAACCGGTTTTGGATCGGGTGGCTGCACAGGACGTTTCAGCTTGTTGAAGAATTCTTTGAAGAATTTAGAAGTGTGTTCTTTTTCATGACCACGTTTTATTTTCTTGTCTTCCATGTGAACAACTTCACCCGTGCGGAGATCAAGCACAACAGCATCGTAATAAAATTCGCGGCGCGGAATGAATCCGTAAATCACCGGGAACACGGCCACGCAGGAAATCGCAAACCACACCGGGTGCTGGATCCGTTTGAGATAAGCCGCTTCAACGTTTGTGAACATCACGTAAGGAGTTCCATAACGCGCAATGAGCGAATCGATCTCTGCTTTGTTAGCGAGGTTCGTTGCGTAATTGTTCGTGCCATACTGCATCCGCTCGTAGAACCATTCGTTCAGCAATGCATAATCGGAGAACGTGTCCGTGTCGAGACTGTCCATCAGGAATGGCGACAATACAATGGCGTCGACGCCTTCGCTTTGGGCAGTCTGGTCAACAATCGTACACAATTCAACCTGGCCTTGTTCACTTTTCGGATATTCCTGTTCCGGATCTTCTTTGCGGTCGGGCTCGTGGTAGTAATTGTAATCGGGATTGACCACGATGACTTTGTTTACACCGTAACCGTATTTCTTTTCGTCAGCCTCACGCTTTTCACGCTCTTCTTTGGTTTCCCCGTTTGTCCAGGAATAACCGGTTGTACCGGCACCGACAAGGCTTCTCCTGTGATCGGTGTAGTAATCGAAACGCGCAACAAATTCCGTGTCTTTCATCAGTTCAACAAAAGCAAACTTGATGAACCGTTCTTTCTCCGAAGAAATTCTGAATTTATCCAGGCGGGAATATTTTGAATCGCCGACTTCACCGGTTTCCTGTGCTTTCTTGATTGAATCCTGACGGAGTTCTTCCTGTGCCTGTGCAGGAGTGATTGTGGAGAAGTACGTCCGGTGAAGATTTTGTTTGTTCACCAGCATGGAAAACAAACTATCGCACAGGCGCGATTGCAACGAATCCGATTTGTCTTCGCGGTAAATGTACCAGTTGTACGAAAGCGCCATCACGGTCATTTCATCCGCTTCCATTTCTTTGAAGAGATGAAACACCTGTTGCTGTTGTCCCGGGTAATCTGCGAAATCGGGAACGCTGTAGTAAGAAGAACGCTGCAATGCGCTGTAGCGCGAACCGCCGCGCCAGAAAAATCCTCCCCAGAACGAATACATGGTCGCGCCCGACTGTTTGTAAGCCGCCATGTTGAACATCGAATAGCCAATGATCTTTTTCAGTTCAAGGTCGTTCGGATGTTTCTGCAACATGAGGAAGGAGGCATAGATCGCTTCCGGATAATCGCGCTGCAGTAACAGCAGGCGGCACATTTCGTAACGGGCTTTTTCACGCACGATGAGAAACTCATCTTTGGAAACTGCAAAATGCACACGACCGGTTTCGCTTACGGTATCCATTGTGGAAAGCAAAGCCATCCGGCGTTTACGCACATTCGGGTGTGTGCTGCTGCGGTCTTCGTAATTATCGTCGGTGTAGATCGGGTCAACTTCGTTGCGGTAATATCCAACCGGAACTTTCATGTAATCCTTGTTGAAGAACAGCGTGTCAAACGGAACATCGTCGAACGGGAGATCGGAGTATTCAAGAATATCGAACGAACGTTTTGCATCGCTGATCGCGTAAGGCGATTTCATGTACAGTTCAAACCCGAGACGATCCGCTTCGAGTTCCTGTTCCTGGTTGTAGGAATAGTACTCCTGCGTGTTGTAGTTCTCTTTCTCGCGCATCTCTTCGCGGTTGAGATAACCTTTGAGCATGTGTTCCTGCTTGAAATGCGTGATCTCGTGCGCAAGAATGAATGCAAGCTGCGCTTCGTTCTCCAGCTGCGCGAGCAGTCCCACCGTAATGAGAATATTTCCAGTCGCCGAAGTATACGCGTTCAGCTGCGGATCTTTGTAAACGTAGAAATGCAATTTGTTGAACAACGCAGTGTCGTTTTTCAACAACACCGCAGCCACTTTGGTCACGTAATTGCTCAGCGAGTCATTGAACAACACAAGACCGGTCATGGTGCGTTGCTGCGCATAGTAACTCATCTCCCGCGTGAACTTCTGCTCTTTTTCGTTCATCGGATTTCCGCTGCGTTCGCGCGCTTCGATCTGCTGAGTCACACCTTGCTGGGAAGGGCAATGAAAAAACGGAGGAACGGTTCCGCCGGGTTGAAGCGGCTGGAGGTGGGTTTGGGAAAAAGCCTGCATGGAAATAAGGGCCGTTGCAAGCGTGAGGAACTGAAGTAACCGCATAGGAATTGGATTCAAATTCGATGTTTGTAAACAAAAATTTCTGCTCCGGATATTCGCAGACCATGAGGGGTCAGCGTTCTGCTGCGTAAATTCGGAATCGGCTTTGTATTAACGCAATTTACCGCGAAAAGTGTCAGGGAATCCGGAACTTTTTTGAAATTATTACCAATAAAAGTTAAAGACCGGAGGCTGACAATTAATGGCGTTTGCCCTGCTGTCGGAATTTTATTTTCTCGCAGGCGGAGGTTTCAGAAACTGAAAAATTTTACCATAATAAATCCTGGATTCTCCCAGTGTGGACATCCCCTTTCCTGCTTTTGTCCAGGAGTGTGCTATTCGCCCTTCCTTCAGATCATAAAGCGTGGTTTGGCGGTAGGTATAGCATCGGGATCCTCTCCATTTTCTTGTAATGGAATAATCGGTAATCGCATACCTGGCTGGTGAAATGCGGCATACCGAATCGAATTCGGTGCGATAAGCCAGGGGAATCGAAGCGTAATTCTGCTCCAGAACAGTCATCTCAGAAAACACCAGACTGGCGATGCAAAAATTGTTGTACGTATCGATAGTCAGTGAGTCTGGAGAAAGCGGATCAGCACTGTTCAAGCCGACTTTATTCACGCGGGCGACGGTTTTAATATTTTGCACGTGCGTTTTTGTATGTGACTCGGTTTCCAACGGCTTCAATTCAAAAAAGGAGGTTCTTTTTACTTCGACCAACCAGATGTGCTGACTTCCCATCAGGTATAGAGAGTCGTTGTCGAGTTGCGGACTTTTCGGTGGAACGTAGTCAAACCGGGGATCGAGTGTTTGATGTGCGGTATAGCATGCCCGAAACGAAGAATCATCTGCGAGAGTTTTCAATTGTGTATTGATGTAGCGGTAACCTCCCGCTTTCCTGGTAGTGTCTTTTTTTTCAGGTTCCAGAATTTTAATTCCTTCTTCCCGGATCATTTCTTGTATGATGCGAAATGGGTCATCGCTTTTCGATTTCTTTTTCACTCCGGTACTTTTCGGTCCGTTGCCCTCACTTCGACCGGGGTATTCAGTTATCCTTACGTGTCCTACACTATCGACCGGAACCGGTTTGTTCAGGCAATAAATACTGATGCTCCGTTCGCACAATTCCATAGCCAAGGTCTTATTCGAAGAGGTCCGTTGGGAGTAACGCCATGTCCAGTCGATCGTCAGAAGCATAATTTCCCGCACCACCATATGATTCAAAAATGCTTCCACCTGTGTGATATAACCACGGCTGTCAGGCTTTGGTTCCGGTTCGGGGTGATAAAAATCGAACAGTCCCTGAAATTTGTCCAGATGAGTTTCTTCGGAGGTTATCGGAACATATTGTTCCGGGTTCGGCAATCCGCTTTGTGCAGCCGTGATGTGATAAAGCGTTTTTGCAACTAAAAAATCTGCCGCGTCTCTTGCCGAAGAATCTGTGGTGTGCAGGTAATACCCGATATAAATTGCGGCGCAGACATTGTCGGTTTCCAGCGATATCAATCCACAATTGTATATCGCCAGTTGGTTGACCCATCGGAATTTACTGTCCGGTTCTGCTTTTACGCGGACAAAATCCTTGATCTTAAAATATTCGACAAGATATTTTTTTCTTTCTTTAAACGAATTCTGGGAAGAGGATTTGAAGGTTGATTCCGGAATGGTGTCGGGGGCAACCTGTGACGAATTGAATTCTGCCGGAAAATGAAATTGTTCGTTGGAAAAAAAGTTCATGTCGAACGGAAGAGCAGTTGGGACGATTCGATTATCGTTCCGCACATCAAAGTAACGGGTGGCTTCCGGTGTGGAGAATCCTGCCGCTTCGTACAATTCGAAACCCAGGAGATCGGCTTCTTTCTCCCGTTTGCGCAGGTATTCGAGATAAGTAAGTTCCTCAGTAGTGCTGTATTCTGCCTGGTAAGGATCTTCCAGCATGGCATAATCGCCCTGGAGAAAGTGAGCAATTTCATGACACAGAACAAATGCCAGCTGATCTTCGTTCTCCAGCTGTGCGATCAACCCGAGTTCAACAATGATTAATCCATTTGGAAATACAATTGCATTGGTTCCTGTGGAATAATAAACGTAGATATTTAACATCTTCCGCTCCTCGGGTTGATTCTTCATTATCCGGTCGGCAAGGGAATTGAGCAGCACACCCGCCTCATCGTTGAATAATAAACGTCCGGAAGAGAGGTAATTAAATTGTGCTGTATTTGCTTCCGCCATTGCTGCTCGTCCTGACTCATCAAATTGGACTCCCATTGCAATGCGCTGGTTGATCATCCGCAAATTGTAAACTTCAGGGCTCATATTCACCCACGCCGGCAACGGTGCTTTCGACAGCATCATGTGCAGGTTGTTCTGTGCGCTTGAAAAAACACTAAAGCAACAGGCAACAATCAGGAAAAGAAAAGATTTCATAGCACACTAATGTACACCAGAAAGTGAGCCGCCCTTCTCAAAGAGCCGGTTAATTTTCCGCTCTATCGACGAGTCCTTTTCCAGTGGCGGCGCATGATGTGGTTTTGTCCGCGAATCGAGGATCAGTGGTCCGCGGCAACCCCAGTGTTTGTTCTCCGTAACAGCATGCACGCCGTATACGTCATGCGATGGATTATTCCGCGTGAACGTCACCCACACCCAATTGTCGATGTTCTTCGAAGTAAAATCGACATCGTCGCAAATGGTGATCATCGCAATTCCTTCCAGTGCGGAAGATTGTTCGGCAAGCACAGTCGTGAGTTGATTCATTTCCTGGATGGCCGAAGCGTGATCGCGGAATTTGGACGCACCGATAACGATTACGCCGGGCATGACCAAAGTGGGTGAATGAAAACCATCAGGCAGACGCAGCGCAGGAAGTTCAGCAGTGAGATTGCGTTTCTTTTCTCCTGCAGCGGCAAGCACGAGTTTCGAACCTTCATTCAAACCGGTTCCGCTGTAATCGAGCGTGTCAATTGTAGTCTTGGTTTGAAAATGAAGATCGCGCGTGAAGTCAATACGCTCGAGCATGTGCGCGAAAAATGCAGGGAGATTGTGAATATCCAGATCCGCATTGTCTTCCTGTGCACAGATGAACAGAAATTTCGCGAGCGACAGTTGTCCTGTACCAAGAATGCGATTGGCAATCGTGAGAATTTCTGCAGGCTTACGGTCTTTCGCGTACGGCGTGTAACGTTCACTGCCGATCGCCAGCAGAAGTGGATGCACACCGGAACCATCTACTGCGTGCACAGCTTTGATGCCGGGAATTTCATCGTGCATCGCTTCACCCGTAAGTTCGTGCACGAGCCAGCCGAAAACGGAATCTTCCTGCGGCGGACGACCAACCACGGTAAATGGCCAGATCGCATTTTCTCGGTGCCACACTTTGTGTACGCGCATCACCGGGAAATCGTGTTTGAGACTGTAATAACCCAGGTGATCGCCAAACGGACCTTCGGGTTTATTTTCGCCGGTGAAAACTTCCCCGGTGATTACAAAATCGGCTTCGCTGGCGAAAGTAAATCCATCGCGCTGCGAGTACCGGATGCGGCGGTTGCCCAGCACTCCGGCAAATGTGAGTTCCGATAATCCTTCCGGTAACGGCATCACTGCGCCGAATGTGAGCGAAGGTGGTCCGCCAACGATGACAGAAACACGCAGCGGTTTTCCTTTCGCATGCGCTTTCGACTGGTGAACTCCGATTCCGCGGTGCAACTGGTAGTGCAAACCAATTTCTTTGTTCATCGCGTAATCATTCCCGGAAAGCTGGATGCGGTACATCCCGATGTTGGATTGCATCACTCCCGGATGATCGATATCTTCTGTGTACACGATGGGCAACGTCACAAAAGCGCCACCGTCCATCGGCCAGTGTTTGATCAATGGCAGTTTGTCGATGGTTGTTTCGTGCGCGAGTACAGGCCCACTGTTTTTTTGCCTGGGCAATGCTTTCAGCGCGGTGAACGGAACATCAAGATTGCTGAATGGTTTTCGTAAAACAGATGCAGGATCGGATTTCACTTCGACCATACGCTGCACTTTTTTTATTCCGTCGCGGAAAATAAATGCAGCACGTTCTTTGGTCCCAAAAATATTGGATGCTGCGCGGAACGAAGTTCCTTTCACATTTTCAAAAAGCAGTGCAGGGCCTCCGGCTTCGCAGACACGCATGTGAATGGCCGCCATTTCGAGATTGGGATCTACTTCTTCCCGCACACGGATCAGCATCTTGTTTTTTTCAAGATCAAGGAGACATTGTTCGAGAGACGAGTAGGACATGCGGGTGTAAAGGTACGAAGGTATTATTCAACCCCTTCAGGGTTGTGGGTTCGTCGGGAAGATTGCTCGGTTATTAGTATTCAACCCCTTCAGGGTTGTGGGTTCGTCGGGAAGATTGCTTGGTTATTAATATTCAAACCCTTCGGGGTTCGGTATTGTGTTGCGGTCTGGTTGGAACACTGGTCGAATTTTTCTGGCGCGGATTGAACCTAACCCCGAAGGGGAATATTAATAACACCGGACGAAGTCCGGTGGGCACGCGCATGCGATGCGCCCCAACCCTGAAGGGGTTGAATAATCTACACGCGTCTGCAGATCGCATTAAACTCACACACCCTGCACTGCTGCACATTCGGTGTCTGATCAAAAAGCGTTTTCTCCGACAGCATCTGTTCCGTGATCGTGAAAAGACTCTTTTCAAACTCACCCAGGTTTTCGCTGGTAATGCGATCGCCCTGCGGAGTGTGCAAATGAAGAAATCCTTTCTTAACCATGCGGAAAGAAACAATTCCGGGCTGAACCATCGCAGCGCCGTCTTCTGATTTCAGGTACAGCCACGCGTACATCATCAGCTGAAACGCCTTTCCTTTTTTATCGGTTTCCGTGAATTCCGACCAGGCCGCGATCTTCACGTCATTGTCTTCCACTTTACCGGTTTTGTAATCCGCCAGACGAATAACCGGTCCAACGCGGTCGATGCGGTCCGCTTTGCCTTTGAACAGGACGTTCATTCCGGAAATCGTTTGCGTAGTACCAATTTCCTTCTCGAGCGCAAGAACGGTGGTCGTAAAACCTTTTGTTTTCTCCAGCGTAATGCGCGAAATTTCCTGGTCGATAAAATTCGTGATGTAACGCTGCGCGATTTTCTCCGCCAGTAAATTTTTACCCGAGCCTGATTCTTCATCCGGAAAATGTTCACGGAAAGCATCGCGGCAGGCAGCGGTTACTTTTGTTTTCATCGCCGTGAAATCCGCAGGTTCCAGCTCCTTCAGCAAAAGCGGCATGAAGAGTTTTTCCAGCGCCGTGTGCATGATTGTTCCCAGCGTATTCTGGTCAACGGTTTCTTCTACTTCCTCTTCTTCACGCAAGCCGGCGACATACCGGAAATAAAAACGCAGGCGGCATTCACGGAAAGTATTTACGAGCGATGGCGAAAATCCATCAGTCGCTTTCTTTGCAATGAGCGAAATAATTTCCGGCGATGAGGGAATTGTAATTTCATCGGTTACCGGTGAGGAATCGAGTTCTGCTCCCGCTACGATGGAACGGAATGTAACCTGCTTATTCACCTTGGGCAATTCATGCAGCATCTGCGCAACGTACCGGCTTTTTTCTTTCACACCAAAACTGTCCTGGTCGGTGTTGTAGATGATGCAGATATTTTCAGCGCGCTGAATCATGCGGTAATAATTGTAGCCGGCAATTGCTTCGCGGTCGTTGTACATGGGCAAGCCGAATGCTTTGCGCAGGTCGTGCAGGATAAATGAATGCTGCATGGAAGAAGAAGGCAATACGCCTTCGTTGGCAGAAACAAGGATCACGTTTTTGAAATCGAGCAAACGTGTTTCCAGCATCCCCATGATCTGCAATCCACGCAGCGGTTCACCGGAAAAAGGAACAGCAGAACTTCCGAATACCTGGAGCAACAATGTTTTTACCGAAGAGATTTCATCAAAACCTTTTCGTTCGCTGAACAACGTGGAGATGCGGTTGAGCGCAAGGTTCAGCTGGAAAAGGTATTCCATATCGAGCGCGTAAACTTCCGCCTTGGCCGCAAAAATGGTACGCAGGTTGTCAATCACCGCGCGTATTTCGTCGATGGCCTGCTGCGCCGAAGTCCACGGATTGAAAAAATGCTCAATGCCCAAACGCCTTGTTTCCGTTGAAGGCTTGACCAATTGCTTCAACGAAACAAACGTCATATTTTTTCGCGCCATCTCCTGGATGAACGTAATCAGCAGGGCCGGTTTCTTTGCACCCGCAACGATGTACGGATGACGCAAGAGCCGGATAATGTCCTGGTGATAAAATTTGACATCACCTTCACGCGTTTTGATACCGAATCGCGCAGCATTTTCGTGGAGCGAAAATAAAATATGAAGCAGCGTGAATACCGGTGTGTTGCGCATCGGGTATCCCATGGTGATGTTGACATCCGGAAAACGGGACGGAACCGCATTGAGCACCGGCATGAGTAATTGTTCGTCGGCTAGCACAATGGCCGTTTCGCCCGGCACAAAACCAGCTCCTTCTTTTTCAAGAAACCCCGAAGCGGCCCGCGCCTGCGAAACATTCCGCGCTGCTGCAATGAGCGTTACATTTTTAGCTGTGCCCGCAATGCCGTCGATCACGTGTTCAAACGGACGATCAATGCTGGTTTTCGTTTTGAAAAATTTCTCTTTGTATTCGCGGAGAAATTTTCCGGCTTCATTCATTTTATCTTCGAGATAATACCGGTCGGTATCCCAAAGCAAATCGGCTTTGCCATTCGAAGAAAGAAACGCGAAAAGTTTTTCTTCCGCTTTGCTCAAGGCATTGAAGCCGGCAAAAATGTAATGCTGCCACGGTCCCGGTGAAACACGTTCCTGCAGGTTCTCCGCTGTAACACGCTGTGCAAGTCCGCTCCAGGCTTTTCCGGCAGCAAGCATAACCGCGCGCAGCTCATTGTACCAATTGGTGATGTGGTTCCAGAACTCGAGATATTTTTTCTGGAAATCGGAGAGCGTCGTTTCTCCTAAACTCCAGTGTTCAATGTCTTTGATATCGGCGAGGTTCCGGAACAATTGTTTGGGATCGGCAAGGCCCGAATCCACGTCGTTGAAATCGGTGAGTAACGCGGGCGCCCATTTGCAGAAACCATCAAAAGGTTCTTCGGTATGGCCCGGAGTTTTTTTGACGATCTCGTAGAGCGATAAAAGAAGTTCGGCCTGGTCGGCTTTCTGCAAACCGGCAAGTTGGAAGAACAGATCTTCAACGGGAAGAATGGTTGGCGACCACGCCGGAGTATTGATCCGTTCCGTCAGTTCTTTTTTCAGAAAAAGTCCGGCACGCCGGTTGGGCAATACCACGCAGAGATTCCCGGCATCGGAATGATGGGCGAGAATGAAATCGGCTACGTTTCCCAGGAATGAGCTCACGGCAGTATCTTTACACAAATCTAATTGTTGTGCGGCTCAAAAGCTGTTCAGGAATGGGAAGTGTATCAGTTTAACCGGAAAAGTTTGTTTTCAGGAGAGCCATCTTAAAGTTGAGCCGCGGATTACACCAATTACGCGAATGTACAATTGGCGTAATTCATGTAATTCGCGGCTCAATGAAACTGAGACATTATCCAGTACAAGCGAATCATGAATTATCCTGTTTACCGAAAATACCTGAATGAGCTCTCGTGGTTTAAGATCACGGGCCCCGATTCTTTTGAGGAAATCCGCAAAATGGGAACGCGTTATCTCAAATCAACCCACGCGGTTAAAATTTTGCCCGACCGCAATCTCCTTCACGATCTACTGGTGGATTATCACAGCTTCGCCGTAGAAATTGATGCCGCCGAATACGCCTCCGTAGAAGTACGTACGCAGTAAAACAGGTAAAATACTGCTGAAAACTAATGATTTAGGTCCATAGCGACCGTTCGCTCACCCGCATGCGCCGTTGCATAACCGCCCCAAACTTTGGAAGAAGCCTGTCGTATATTGGCCCTGAAGAATTTTAAAATCGGGCGGCAAACCTGGACACTTGAGAAGACCTAAGTGACCCCTGCACACGAGCCTTCTGGATTCCCGGGGGGCTCGTTTTTTTTGCACTTATTTCCCGTTTAAGCTGGCACGGCATGTTTTCTGGCCGTCAAAATTCAAAATGTCTTCAAAGTGTAAGCCGTAAATTGTACCCATGAAGTTATTGATCGTGGAGGACGAGGCTGACCTGGCGAGGGACATTGTTGAATACCTGTCCAATGAAAAATACGTGTGCGAAATTGCGGGCACGTTTGAACAGGCACTCGATAAGATCGTGACGTATTCGTACGATTGTGTTTTGCTCGACCTGATGTTGCCCGGAGGGAATGGAATGACTTTGCTTGAGGAACTGAAAAAACAGGACAGGCAGGATGGGGTGATCATTATTTCCGCAAGAAATTCCATTGACGATAAAGTCACCGGGTTGAAGATCGGTGCCGACGATTATTTATCCAAACCGTTTCATCTGTCGGAACTTGCCGCGCGTGTGCATTCGGTTATCCGCAGGAAACAATTTCACAGCAACAATGTGATTCATTCGGGCGAGTTGAAAATTGACTTCCTGGCAAAAACCGTTTCGGTGAATGATCATCCTGTTCCGTTGACCAAAAAGGAACTTGATCTCCTGTTATTTTTCATCGGCAATAAAAACCGCGTGATTTCCCGGAGTGCATTGGCCGAACATCTTTCCGGCGATATTGCAGACATGCTCGATAATCATGATTTCGTGTACGCGCACATCAAGAACCTCAAGAAAAAACTGCACGATGCCGGGTGTGATGCATATTTGAAAACCGTGTACGGGACAGGATACAAATGGGAAATGCCATGAAGAAGCTTCTGAACAGAACCATCTGGCCGTTTGCATTGTATTCACTGATCGTGCTGGCCGTGAGTGTGCCCGTTTATTTTTTTATTGTGGAGCAGATCTGGGAGGATGAACTCGATGAACATCACTGGATCACAAAAAATAAAGTAGAGCAGGAACTGAATACAGAATATGAAAATCCGGCCGAGATTCCGGTGATGCTTGAGCAGTTCAATCGCCTCAACCTGGGCAGCACGATCCGCGCGATGGGTTCCGGAGAACACCCCGGCGACAGTGTGTATTCTCATTACCGGTTTGATCCGTATTACAACGAAGTAGAACGGTTCAGGGTGCTTTCTGCGCAGATTAAAATTCACAACGAACCGTACCGGTTGATTATTGAAACCAACATCGAGGAGTCAGAAGAAACGGTACTGGCGATCGCTACAGTTGCCATTTCATTTTTTCTGATTCTTCTCCTGGGATTTTTCTGGCTGAACAGAAATCTTTCCAGGAAAATCTGGAAGCCGTTCTACAGCACGCTGGATAAACTGAAAACGTTTGATCTCTCCGGTGAAAAAGGAATTGTAACGGAGCAAACCGACGTGCTGGAATTTGAAGAACTGAACAAGGCTTTGCACGTGCTCATTGAGAAAAACGTTTCTGTTTTCCGGCAGCAGAAAGAATTCACGGAAAATGCATCTCACGAATTGCAGACGCCACTGGCTATCCTGAAATCGAAAGTCGATCTGTTGCTCCAGGATGAAACGCTTACGCAGGAGCAGTCTGAAAAAATTGAGGCACTCAATGCACCGCTTTCTCGGGTTTCCCGGATCAATAAAAATTTACTCATCCTCGCGCGGATTGAGAATCAAAAATTTGCAGACCATACCGAAGACCTCGATATCGGGGCACTTGTGAATGAATCGCTCGAATTTATTGCGGACCAGGTTGCCGGTCGTCACATAACAATCAGTAAAGAGATCAGCACGGAAGTCACGGTGCATGCAAACCGGAGTCTGCTGGAGACTGTAATCCTGAACCTTCTGCTGAATGCGATCAGGCACAACGTAGAGAAGGGAGTATTGCACATCAGTCTTACGGATAAAAAGCTGGTGGTGTCCAATTCCGGAACAGCTTCTTTGAACACCGACTCACTTTTCCAGAGATTTGCCTCAACTTCACGCGTATCTCCTGGCAGCGGATTGGGATTGGCGCTTGTCCATGAGATTTGCCGGCGTTACGGTTGGAAGGTCGCTTACCGGTTTGAAAAAGACATGCACATTTTCGCGGTGCAGTTCTGAAAATTCAGAATTTCTTCCAAATCAAGATTGATCTTTGAATCAAATCAAAACCAGAAAACCATGAAATTCAGATTTTTCATCCTTTTAGCTTTCGTGATTTCATCCTGTACAGCAACTGCCCAGGAATTGAAAAGCGCCGATGTCCCTGCACCTGTACGTACGGCATTTGAAAAATTATACCCGAGCGTCAAAGATGTTGACTGGGAGAAAGAAGATGCTAACTATGAGGCGGAATTTGAGATCAGTAAAACAGAGCAGTCTGTTGTTTTTGATGCCCTGGGAAATCTCCTGGAAACAGAGGTGGAAATTGCCGTGAGCGAACTTCCGAAAGCGGCAAGCGAATATGTCGCGAAGAACCATGCCGGAACAAAAATTTCTGAAGCTGCTAAGATCACAGACGCGCAGGGAACCGTAACCTATGAGGCAGAAGTAGGAAAAAGCGACTTGATCTTTGATGCGCAGGGCAATTTCATCAAGGAGATCAAAGAAGACGGAAAAGACGAAACAGAAGACTAACCGGATTTAGATTTTTAATTGGGCTGATAATATGAGGGTTTGTTTTTTTCTGCTGTTTTTCTTTGCCGGGATTTCGGTGTTTTCGCAAAACGTTACGCTTTCCGGAATTGTCCGCGACAGTTCCACGCAGGTTGTGCTGCCGTACGTAAATGTTGTGCTCAAGGCGCAAAAAGACAGTGCGTTTGTTACGGGAAGCATAACGAACGAAGAAGGCGTTTTTCAATTGACGGAGGTCAAACCCGGCGAGTATTTCCTGGAGATCGTTTACGTCGGTTACAAAAAAACATCACTGCCTGTGATCGCAGGAACGCTGAGTCCGTTTCTTGATCTCGGACATATTGATCTGTCCGAAGATGCAAGTGCGCTGAATGAAGTGGTCATCGCTGAAAAGCAGGATGCGGCCGGCGGAAAAATGGACAAGAAAACATTTACCGTTGAGGATAACATCAGCCAGAGTGGTGGCACCGTGCTCGATGTCCTCAAGACTTTACCGGGAATTACAATCTCAGCTGACGGTAAAGTTCAGTTGCGCGGAAACGATCGCGTGGTGATATTGGTCGACGGTAAACAAACTGCGCTCACCGGGTTTGGCGATCAAACCGGGTTGGATAATATTCCCGCATCGGCGGTGGAACGTATCGAGATCATCAACAGTCCTTCTTCGAAATATGATGCGAATGGCAATGCCGGAATCATCAACATCATTCTGAAAAAAGAAAAAAAGGAAGGATTCAACGGAAAGGCCGGACTGGCTACTGGTATTGGGGCGTTGTGGGTCAAGAAGGAGAATCTCCCTGGAATTCGTCCGCAATACCAGAACACACCGAAGATCAATCCCTCGTTGTCGCTCAACTACCGGAAGAACCGGATCAATCTTTTTTTGCAGAGCGATTACCTGTATACGCAAACGCTGAACAAGAATGAGTTTGTTGAACGGACGTACGACACCGGCGATACCATCATGCAGCAACTCAAACGCAACAGGAATACCAGTGTGTTCACTGCGAAAACCGGCATCGATTATTTTCCGGACGAGCACAATTCGTTTACTTTTTCGACACTTTTCAGCAGTGAAAAAATCATTGACCGTGGCGATGAGCCTTTCTTCAACGCAGACCTTTCTGAGCGTTATCGTCTGTGGCAGTTTCTCGAAGACGAACTCAAAACAACAGTCACTGCTTCTGTTGCCTGGCAGCACACGTTCAAACAACCCGGACGCGTGTTGAACGTCGGGTTCAACTATACTTTTCACCGGGAAGATGAAAAGTATTTCTTCACGAACATCATGCCCGCGTATACCGGATACGATTCCTTCAAATTGCTTTCGGATGAACACGTAGGTGATTTCACTGCAGATTATGTGCGGCCACTGCGCTACGGACGTTTTGAAAGCGGAATGAAAATCAGGAAGCGGTTTATTCCAACCGACATGCAGTTTTTTCCCGGACTGAATTCTCCGCTGGATACGAATGCGGCAGGCTGGGCCAATTACAATGAACTGATTCCGGCGCTCTACGGCAATTACGTTTTTGAAAATAAAAAACTGGAAGTCGAAGCGGGATTGAGAGTGGAGTATGTGCGCTTGGATTACATCGTCAATCCGGAACATAGTACGTACCAGAGCGACGGGTACGATTACATTCAACCGTTTCCCAACGCGCGGCTCACGTACAAGATCAATGACAAAAACCGCATTTCTGTTTTCTACAACCGGAGAGTGGACCGCCCGAATGAAGTAGACATCCGTATTTTTCCGAAGTACGACGACGCGGAAATCATCAAAGTAGGAAACCCGGCTTTGCGTCCACAGTTCACCAACTCAGTGGAGATCGGGTACAAAACCAGCTGGGAAAATGGTTACCTGTACACCGCTGCATACCATAAAATAATGGATGCGACCATCACGCGCATTTCAGTGATTGTTCCGAATACCACGCTCATCTACGCCGTTTTTCAGAATGCCGGCCGCAGCTACAATTCAGGAATTGAAATGATGGTCGCGCAGAATTTCGGAAAAAACATCACGTTCAATTTAAGCCTGAATGGCTACCGGAATACAATCGACGCGTTTACGGTTCAGAATCTTTATCCCGTGACCAGCACGTTTTCTGCAGCACGCCAGGAAGTTTTTTCGGGGAATGCAAAACTCAGCGGAGTTTTTCACCTGCCGAAAAAATTTGACGTTCAGTTCAGCGCAATTTATCTCGCACCGGATATTATTCCTCAAGGTAAAATCGACGCACGGTTTTCGCTGGACATTGGCGTGAAGAAAACCATTCAGAACGGAAAAGGAGAATTGTTCCTGAACGCTACGGACCTCGCGAACACCATGCGGATCCGGAAAGAAATCCAGGGCGATGGATTCCGGTATATCAGCACAGATTACTATGAAACGCAGGTGGTGAGAGTTGGTTATAGTTACCGTTTCTAAGTATAGACGCAAAGGCGCAAAGCGCGCGAGGAAATCGCAAAGAGTAACTGCGCCTGTGCCGTGAAATTTTAAGCTGCACAAATCGCGCAGCGATTCCTTTGCGGGCTTTGCCTCCTCACCAATCAATCCTTTGCGAAAATCTCTGCGGCCTTTGCGCCTTTGCGTCTATTAAGCGCATGAACAATTGCTCAATCGCGCAGCAATTCCGCCAGGTGTGCCGTGGTAAATATTAAGATGAAATGGTGGTTACGCTTTTTGCGCAGACGCTTCCGTCCTCACTCCAACAGCCGCTTTCACAAATCCAACAAACAACGGGTGCGGATTCTCAACGGTGCTTTTGTATTCCGGGTGGAACTGCACTCCGATGAAATACGGATGTGATTTGATCTCTACGATTTCAACAAGTCCGCCTTCCGGGTTGATCCCGGTAGCGACCATTCCCTCTCTTTCAAAATCGCTGAGATACTCGTTATTGAATTCGTAACGGTGACGGTGACGTTCGTAAATGGTCCGCTTCTGGTAAACCGACCAGGCGATCGAACCTTCCGCGAGTTCGCACGGGTATGCGCCGAGACGCATCGTACCACCTTTGTGCGTGACTTTCTTTTGTGCTTCCAGCAAATCAATCACCGGGTAAGGCGTTGCCGAATCCATTTCGGTAGAATGGGCGCCGGTCATGCCAAGCACGTTACGAGCAAATTCAATGACTGCACATTGCATACCTAAACAAATTCCGAAAAACGGAACATTGTTCTCGCGTGCAAAACGGATGGCTGCGATCTTTCCTTCAATTCCGCGATGACCAAAACCGGGAGCAACAAGAATTCCTGCAAGGCCACGTAATTTTTCTTTTACGTTTTCTTCGTTCAGGCTCTCGGAGTGAATCCATTGAAGATTCACCTTGCAGTCGTTGGCTACGCCCGCGTGAATGAAACCTTCCGCAATTGATTTGTACGAATCTTTGAGTTCAATATATTTTCCTACAAGACCGATCACCACTTCCTGCTTCGGGTTGTACAGTTTATGAACGAATTCTTTCCAACGCGCCATGTCGGCTGTTTTCTCCTGCGGCAAACCGAGTTTCTGGAGCACAACCTGGTCGAGTTTTTCCTTCTCCATCAGGAGTGGAACCTCGTAAATGCTTTTTGCATCACGCGCTTCGATCACGGCACTGCTTTCCACGTTGCAGAACAAAGCAAGCTTGCGACGTAAATCGGAATTCAGTGCATGCTCGGTGCGGCAAACGAGTACATCGGCAGTGATACCAAACTCCTGCAGCATTTTTACCGAGTGCTGGGTAGGCTTGGTTTTCAATTCGCCGGATGCAGTGAGGAATGGAATGAGCGTGAGGTGAATAACGATCACGTCTTTTGGCGTTTCCCATTTCAATTGACGAACGGCTTCGATGTACGGGAGTGATTCAATGTCACCAACCGTTCCACCGATTTCGGTGATGATGACCTGGTATTGACCGGTGTTTCCAAGCTGGCGTACGCGGTGTTTGATCTCGTCGGTGATATGCGGAATAACCTGTACGGTTTTTCCGAGATAATCGCCGCGGCGTTCTTTTTCAATAACGGTTTTGTAAATCCTGCCGGTGGTTACGTTGTTGGCCTGTGAAGTAGTGACGTTCAGAAAACGCTCGTAGTGACCAAGGTCAAGATCGGTTTCTGCGCCGTCGTCGGTCACATAACATTCACCGTGCTCATACGGGTTCAATGTGCCGGGATCCACATTAATATACGGATCGAGTTTCTGGATCGTCACAGAATAGCCCCTGGCTTGCAGCAATTTAGCAAGCGAAGCAGAGATAATACCCTTACCTAATGACGAGGAAACACCCCCGGTTACAAAGATGTACTTAGTAGAAGACATAGCGAAAAACCAACTGGTAACCGGGATTCAAAGGTAGGGAAAATAGTCGGGAGTTAGTAGACGATAGTCGATAGACGTTACTAAATCGGAAATAAAATTTCAGGATTCGATTTCCGTCCTGAGTTCTCCCGTCTATCGTCTACCAACTCCAACCTGACTTAGAACGACAGGTTCATGCTCACGCTCGGCATCAAAGGCAACTGGTTCACACGTTTGAATGCCACGCGGTCGAAATAGAAAACGTTCTGGCGGTTGTATGCGTTCGTGCAGCCTGCTGCCACTTCAAGTCGTGAAAACTCGCTGAAATCCCACCATTTTTTGATGGTAAAGTCAAGACGGTGATAAGTTGGAAGCTGGTGCGAGTTCAGGTCGCCGTACAGGATTCCAAGATCTCCGTTTGCGGTAAGGTAATCGGTGGTGATGTTTTCGAAGTTGATGCTTTCGTAGAAACCTTGTGTAGGAGTGAACGGAAACCCGGTTCCAAAATTCCAGTGAATATCCACTTCCCAGTTTTCATCTTTTCCGAAAACGTATGCACCTACAATGTTCACGTTGTGACGGCGATCGAAATTGGGGCGGTAATGCTGGATCCCATCCCAACGCGTTACCATTCCGTACGAGTACACTCCCCAGAAATAGATGTTCTTGAATTCGTATTTGATCACGAAATCAATACCAAACGCGCGGCCGGTTTCAACAATGAAATCTTTTTTCAGGATATCCGGTTTGCTGGAATTGTCCTGGGAGTCTTCGTACAGTTTGTTGCGGTTGATGTTCGTCAGCTGACGGAAATCTTTCAGGTAACCTTCGAGGGTGAATTCGAGGTTGCCCCATTTCTGCGTGGAGTCGATCGGGTCCCACTCGAAACCGAGAATGAAGTGATTGGCTTTTTGAAGTTTGTGCGTGATGTCAACTATTTCGCCGTCTTCATTCGTGAATTGTTTCGGAAGATTATCAGAACCGGAAAGGATTCCGTAAAACAGGTTCACTACATCGCGGTCTGAAGTAGCGGCAATCAGGTTTTGTGAATACATGCCCACTGCACCGCGTATACGAAACTCATTGGTGAAATTGTATTTAAATGCGAGACGTGGTTCCGGTGAAATGTTGTTGAGCGAAGCGTAGTAGTGAATCCGGAATCCAGGTTCAAGTACAAGGATCTTGCTCTTCGTGGTGTCTTTCGACATGTTATTCGACACCCATTTGTACTTGAAGTACGCGGCAAACTCCGTTGTGTTTTCACGCTGCTCGATGGTGCGGCGAACGCTGTTCTCAAACTGGAAAACCGTTTTGTAGCCCAATACTTCGATGCCGTAATTCACCACGTTCTTGCGCTGGAAGTAGGTGAAATTCAAACCGAGGTTGAATCCGTTCACCGAATCTGTTCGTGGCGAATAATTGTCTTCGATCATTTCAACCACGTACTGCGAGTACGCAAAATTACCGCGGATGAGTGTAGTCGATGAGTTAGGAACCACCTGGAAAGCGCTTCCGAAGCCCCATGAATCCCATTTCAGATCGGCAGAACCTTTGTAGCGCGTTACGCGGTCGTTGAAATTGAATCCGAAGAGCGACAATCTCGAACCGCCTGTGCTGTTGAAGGAAACTTTGCCGTAGTAATCGTTGAAGTTGAATGGAAGTCCGGCTGTGTCTACGTACGAATACAACACTTTGGAAGTCTGTTTCAGGTACGAGTTTTTAGCCGACAGCATGTAGCTGATTGAGCCTTTGCCGGCTTTCTCGTCCATGCGTTTGAGGGGGCCTTCAATCATCAGCTTGGCACCAAACGGCGACAAGGTCACTTTTCCTCCGAAACGTTTCCGGTTTCCATCGCGTGTGGAAATATCCATTACGGATGAAACACGTCCACCGTATTCGGCATTGAAACCGCCGGTATATACGTCCATGTTTTTGATAATGTCCGTATCAAAAACCGAGAACAAACCAATGGAGTGGAACGGGTTGTAAATGATCATTCCATCGAGCAATACTTTGTTCTGGATGGGGGTTCCGCCACGGATGTAAAGTTGTCCGCCCTGGTCACCTGAACTGATTACGCCCGGCAAAACCTGAACAGATTGTGCGATATCGGCTACACCACCTACTGCTACAACGCGGTTAATGTCTTTGCGGTCCATGGTAGTTTTACCTACGGCCGGATTTTCCACTTTATTTTCTTTGTCGCCTCTGATGATTACTTCTTTCAGAAGACGCGGTGCAATGGTCAGGTTATGTGAAACAATCTCACCGGCTTTTACCGTAATGGTGTCTTTTGCCGGCGTAAAATTGGTTTGCTGTGCAACGAGCACGTAAGTGCCAGCGGGAATTTTTGTCAAAGAGAAAAATCCGTTCACATCGGTCTGAACACCCAGTGAGGTCCCTTCGAGGTAAACCAGCGCAAAAATTACGGCTTCACCATTGTTTTCGTTATAAACCGTTCCACGGATGGTTGCGGTTTGTGAAAATCCGGAAACCCCACAGGCAATAAGGGCGGAAAATAGAAATAGAAGTTTGCGCATTTTCGTGAATTAAGCGAACGGGCAAAAGTAAGGTTTCCGATGTAACAATGGGTGGAAGTTTGACAAGCGGCTGAAATTACTGCGTAGGTGGCTTTGGTCAGTATGCAGTGGGTCAGTACGCAGTACGCAGTCGTCGGTAGTTACTGCGCACTGCGTACTGACTACTGCGCACTTATTTGCCTTCTGACATTTCCAGTATCTTGCTGTATTCCAACTCGTTGATCGGCATTACGGAGAGTCTCGCAATCCGGATCAGTGGCATGGTGGCCAGTACTTTTTCCTTTTTCATGGCGGCGAGCGTCACCGGCTTTTTGAGTTTCTTAAACGGCTTGAGGTCAACCACGCTCCAGTCTTCCGTGGTGGTTGGATCTTGGTACGCTTCTTTGGTCACTTTGGCCATGCCCACAATCTCAAGTCCTTCGTTGCTGTGATAAAAGAAGACGATATCGCCCTTTTTCATTGCCCGCAGGTGAAGCCGGGCAGCGTAATTGCGCACACCATCCCACGTTGCGTGACCATCTTCCACAAATTTATCCCACGAATATTTAAACGGTTCCGATTTAACCAGCCAGTAGTTCATCCTATTAACAATGTTATGTTCCAAATATCGGAAACTCTGATTTGATAAAACGCAGGGATTGTTAAATTTGCAACGCAGACCCCGGAAAAATCCAGGAAACAGGAAAAAATGAAGATAGCGCCGACCAAGCATACACCGCTTGTTGATGTTGATGAAAAGGACTGGAAAGTGTTGATCTCAGGGGTCAGTATTCCTGAAAATGCATACATGCATTTCAAGCCACTCGAGGATTTGCTCAATACGCTTAACCCGGAGAAAGTAGAACAGGTGAGTTTCACGTTCCGCCTCGAATACATGAACACACTTTCTTCGAAAGCATTTCTCGATTATCTCCGCACCGTCAAAGACCAGAAGCAGATTCCTATTTCAGTGATGTGGGAATATTTCTCCGACGATGAGGAAATGAAAGATCACGGAGAAACTTTTTCCGAGATCATGGATATTCCATTCAATTACCGCGCAGTGGATCCGGAGAACCGGAGAGACAATCGTCGTTAACGTCATCGCGGAGAACGAAGCAATCTCCTCTTGAAAGATGAAATTTTCCTGATTTGTTTTGCGCTGTAGCACCTTCGGTGCGTGGCCACAGATTCGCAGATTACGCAGATTTTTCGAATTGATTTTCAAACGGGTCAGGATGAAACTGAGCCGTGAATTACGCTAATTATGGATTCGCGCAATTGGTGTAATTCGAGGCCCGAAAAACAATTCAATTGATTTTTTAATCTGCGCAATCTGCGAATCTGTGGCAAACCCGGCGTAGCCGGCACAAAGAATATTTCAGCGCAATCCCTGGTGGAGAATCAGGCACACCAATTGATTTCTTGCCGATAATTTTTTCTGCTTTGTTTTGTGCTGTAGCACCTTCGTGCGTGCCCACAGATTCGCAGATTACGCAGATTTTTCGAATTGATTTTCAAACGGGTCAGGATGAAACTGAGCCGTGAATTACGCTAATTATGGATTCGCGCAATTGGTGTAATTCGAGGCCCGAAAAACAATT
>Ga0193752_1000184_pt1 | contig 79096 bp, 74 predicted proteins | sample H1c1metaG_FD_144924 | JGI IMG/M metagenome (GOLD analysis project Ga0193752, IMG submission 144924) | Soil microbial communities from a riparian zone of the East river system, Colorado, United States - H1c1 | ecosystem: Environmental > Terrestrial > Soil > Riparian zone | place: USA: East River... | reverse complement strand
CGAGGGTGATGGATCTTCCCCTGGCAGAAAGCAGGGCTATTTCAAAATTAGTTCCTGAAAGGCCGGGCATCAATCTAAAAAGATTGCTGCATGCCCCGTTTACCATTAAGGAAGCAAAGGATGGGGAAAAATCACTGGAAGAAAAAGAACAGTTGCAGGCAGATGATTTAGAGAATGTAAAAAAACTGAGAGAGATATACAAAGGTGATGACCTGCAAAGTAAAATATTGCATGAAGCTGAAATACTGGAAGGCTCGGTTCGTAATACAGGTATTCATGCATCGGCCATCATCATTGCACCGAGAGATCTTACAGATTTATTGCCTGTGGCAACTTCCAAGGAATCGGAGCTTTGGCTCACACAAATTGAAGGCAATTCAATTGAAGAAGCCGGTGTTATTAAAATGGACTTTTTGGGATTAAAAACGCTGAGCATTTTAAAGACTGCCTTATCTCTCATAAAGCAAAACCATGGTATCAGTATTGATATTGATGGTATTCCTTTAGATGATGAAAAAACCTACAAACTTTACCAGCAGGGAGATACAAATGGGACTTTCCAGTTTGAAAGTCCCGGTATGCAGAAATATTTACGGGAACTAAAGCCTGATAAATTTGATGACCTCATAGCGATGAACGCCCTCTACCGTCCCGGCCCAATGGGATACATACCAGAATATGTAGACCGTAAGCATGGTAAGAAACAGGTTGTGTACGACCTGGCCGATATGGAAGAATTCCTGAAAGAAACATACGGTATCACGGTCTACCAGGAACAGGTGATGCTGCTTTCGCAAAAGCTTGCCAGCTTCAGCAAAGGCGATGCTGATATTTTGCGTAAGGCAATGGGTAAAAAGCAAAAAGCCGTGCTCGATAAAATGAAAGTGCAATTTATTGAGGGAGCTACAGCTAAGGGACATGCTAAAGATATCCTGGAAAAAGTATGGACAGACTGGGAAGCTTTTGCACAATACGCATTCAACAAATCACACTCTACCTGTTATGCTTTTGTGGCTTATCAAACAGCTTATTTAAAAGCACATTATCCCAGTGAATACATGGCGGCTGTATTGAACCATGCCGGCAGTATTGATAAGATCACTTTCTTTATGGAAGAATGTAAACGCATGGGTTTAAAAGTGCTGGGGCCTGATATCAATGAATCGCAAAATGGTTTTGCAGTAAATGCTAAAGGCGAGATACGTTTTGGTTTTAGCGGGCTAAAAGGTGTTGGCGAAAATGCCATCCATAATATCATTGAAGAAAGAACCAAGCACGGGCCTTACAGCTCTATTTATGATCTTGCCAAGCGGGTCAATCACCGCAACGCAAATAGAAAATCGTTGGAAAGCCTGGTTTATTCCGGAGCATTTGATTGCTTTACCGATATCACCCGTGCCCAATATTTCTTCCAGGCGCCGGGTGACGTACAGGGATTGGAAAAAATATTAAAATTCGGAAGTGTTTTCCAGGCGCAAAATGCCAATTCGGCCAATACACTGTTTGGTGATATGGCGATGCCGGAGATCACGCCACCAAAGTTGTCAGTTTGTGAACCCTGGCCGCTGGCTGTACAACTGGATTATGAGAAGGAAGTTACGGGCATGTTCATGAGCGGCCACCCACTGGATAACTATAAGTTTGAAATGCGGCATTATAATATTACGCCGCTGGCCGATTATGTTGAATTTAAAGCCGCTGTAAATACGCATCCTAATCCTGCAAAGAGTTTCCGCCTGGCAGGACTCGTGGTTGATGTGCAACACCGCTTAACCAAAGCCGGTAAGAATTTTGCCATTTTGGGTATTGAGGATTATAGTGGTAAGGCTGAGTTCATGCTCTGGAGCGAAGACTATGTGAAATACAATAACTACCTCGAGAAAGGATTGATCGTGATGATCGAAGGCGCTTTCCGCCAGCGTTACAATGGGCAGCAATTCGATTTTAATATCAATAAGCTGCACCTGCTTGATACAGTGAAATCTACCCTGACCAAACAGGTTGTTATTGATGTAGAGCCTCAATTCATTAGCGAAGAAATGGTAGAGTTTATTGATGCCAATGTGAGATCAAACCCCGGCAAAACATCTATTAAGTTCAACATCATTGACAGTCGAAACAAGTTTAAAATTGGTATGTACAGCCTGGAGAAAAGCGTGACCATGAATGATGACCTTGCTTTTTACCTGAATGAGAATAAAGATATTGAAGTGAATGTAGTTACTGGTTAATCTGTTAATCCGTATATCCGTTAATTCGTTGAGAGCATTTAATCTTAAAAGATTTTCAAATAGCTTACTGCTTTACGTATTAACCGATTAACCAATTAACGGATTAACATTTCTATTCTATCATATAGATCTCCCGCCGGCCACCTTCAATACAACTCATATAATCTTTCATGATCTCCTTTATCTCATCACTCATAGTTGCAGAGCGAAGGTTGGTAAAAAAGCCGCCGATGTTTTCAGTTTCTGATTCAACCACTACCGTCCAGTATGGCCCTGTTACATCGGTAAGCACTTTCATGTTGTGTATATCCTGTGTCTTTGCAAAATGAGGCGCTGCGGCTTTGAACATTTTTACCAGGTCTTTGGCCTTGCCGGGCCTTGCTTTAAAAACTTCTCTTATCAGATACATAGTATGTTGTTTTAGTCAATAAAGATAATTTCCATTTTTTTCAATTGCAAGCCCATGTTAGCTACTTTTTCAGCCAGAATGACCCTAAATATGCCAATAAAAATTTCAGCACACCCTGTGGATATGTCATAAAAGCATATTAATTTTTTTGGAACTAAATTTGTCCTCTTTCTTAATAAGTAAACTAAAATCTTAAAATTAAATATTATGGCACTAGAATTCACAGATGCGAACTTTAAAACGGATGTATTAGATTCTGATAAACTATCGGTAATTGACTTTTGGGCAGAATGGTGCGGCCCCTGCCGTGCGATAGGCCCTGTAATTGAAGAACTGGCTAAAGATTATGATGGTAAGGTAAATGTAGGTAAGGTAAATGTTGATAATAATCCGCAGATATCTATGAACTACGGTATTACCAGCATCCCGGCTATTCTTTTTGTAAAAGGCGGCCAGGTAGTTGATAAACTGGTAGGTGCACAACCTAAAGCAAACTTTGTAAAAAAGATAGAGCAACATAAATAATCGCTGATCATCAGCTCGAGCTGATTTCACAGATAAAAGAATCCCCCCTATACATCGGGGGGATTTTTAATGCAACAATAGTTGAGTTGAGAATTAATGTTGCACGTTCGATAAAGCTTTTGGATCGTGTTTGTGTTTGAAGAATATAAAGAACAGGATGGCTACAACAATGACATAGATTGAAAATGCCAGCCATATTCCATGCCAATCCCTGTTTCCCTCTGCTGATGTATAATACTTTTGAATCAGCCACCCACTTATTAAAGCACCGGATACAGCACCAACACCGTTGGTAACCATCATAAAAAGCCCCTGCGCACTTGATCGTATTTTTGCATCGGTTGTAGTTTCTATAAACAATGAGCCCGAAATATTGAAAAAATCAAATGCCATTCCATACACGATGCAGGAAAGGATGATCATCCAAAGCCCTCCTGCAGGGTCGCCATAAGCAAAAAGGCCAAAGCGTAAAACCCATGCCAGCATAGAAATCAGCATCACCTGTTTGATACCAAAACGTTTCAAAAAGAAAGGGATCGCCAGTATGAACAATGTTTCAGATATCTGGGAAATGGACATAATGATAGTAGAATATTTTACCACAAACGAGTCGGCATATTCAGGTATTTTTTCAAATTCTGATAAATAAACATCACCGTACATATTGGTTAATTGCAGCGCTGCACCCAGGAACATAGAGAACAAAAAGAACAGCACCATTTTTGTTTGGCCAAATAATTTAAAAGCGCTTAACCCCATTTTTTCTACCCAGGTTGCATTTTCATCAATGAGTTTTGGTGGCGGGCATTTAGGTAATGAAAATGAATAAAGTCCTAATAAAACAGCAGATGCAGCAGATATATAAAACATATTTCCCGAGGCTTTATTGCCTGTAAGGTTAGTGAACCACATAGCCGCAATAAACCCTATGGTGCCCCAAACCCTGATGGGCGGGAACACTTTAACAACATCATAATTGCTATTCTTTAAAATGGTATAAGAAATGGAGTTTGATAAAGAAATAGTAGGCATGTAACAAAGCATGGCTCCAAATATTATCCACCAAAAAGTTGCAGGGTCTTGCACCGAAGGAATGTAGGCTAAAAATAAGGCACCAATTATATGCAATATTCCGTAAAGTTTTTCCGCATTGATCCACCTGTCGGCAACAATACCTGTAATGGCTGGCATAATTAAAGATGCTATTCCTAAAGTAGAAAATATAGCTCCAAATTCGGCCCCACTCCACTGCCTGGTACCGAACCAATAATTACCCACTGTAATCAACCATGCACCCCAAACAAAGAATTGCAGAAAACTCATTAGTGTTAGTCGTAACTTAATACTCATATAGCTTTGTTTTATTTTAGATATGGAAGATATAGAATAATTGATTGCAGTGTGTAACAATTACTTTTTTGAGTAATCAATCGTCTTCTATTACAAATGTAATGGGTTGCCTGCGGTAAGCCCTTCGATACTTGCCATACATGATTGCAGGTTGCCATTTGCCAGATTGTTTTATAACCCTGATGGCTTCTTCTGCCATTCCATATCCCGGGTCATTTTCGGCCTTAATATCATCAAGAGTACCATCCTTATTTACAATGAACCTGATTATTACCGTGTATTTTCCGCCAGGAGCATTATTATCGACAGGTGTATTTGCATTTAGATTTTTCCTTAAGAAATCCCTCCACCCATCTTCCCGTCCTTTAAATCCTGCCTCCTGTAATTTCCGGGTGAATACTGAGTCAGTTGTAAAAGCGCCTGTACTATCGTATTCTTTTAATAGTCCCCTGTTTCCAAGAAAATCTGCCTGGAACATTATTTTTTCCTTTCCATCTTTGATCCCAACTTCTTTTTGTGAAAAAGTGTTTTTAAGACTGTCTGTAAAAGTGTAGCTGTGCCAATTCAAAGTGCTTTTAATATTAGGATTTAAAAGCAATTGCTTTAAATCAGGCTTTATGAAATAGTATTCATATTTTCCGTAAGCCACCCGTATACCGTTTTTATATATTACTGAATCTGTGAGGTACCCATCTTTATCCCAATATTTCCATACCCCTTCCATATCGTTCTCAAAATAATTACCTGCCGATTCTGTCTTCATGTCATCATAATAGGATATGAACATGCCATGCAATGTATTTAAGGTAGAATCTTTTACAGTGGCGGAGAGTATCTTCTTTTCGGTAGTTTTAAGAAAACAATCTAATATTAAACTCCCGTTGCTCTCATAAGCTTTGCCGGTAATAACGGCTTTTTCTTTTGAAGTAGAGCCAAGATCCTTATCTAAATGATAAAGAAACTTATAAGACTGGCCTAAAGTTTTCAGGGTAAGAAATGAAAAGATAATGGTAACAAGTATTTTAGTATTCAATTGCGTAGGTTTATAAACGGAAGATAAACATTTCCTCTGTATTCATAACCTCAGAGCCTGTTTTTGGCCCCCGCTCTTTTTGTAAAAATTAGCCATTCAAAACCTTTTCCGTTGTAAATTTGTAAAATTTTTGTGATGATAGATTCTATTGATATTTTAATTGATGCCGCCGCAGATAAAGGCCTTCAATCCATTGCCCAAAAAGTAAAAAACAAAGAAAGGATCAGCGACGAAGATTGCTTACTGCTTTTTGAAAAAGGCAGCCTGGCTTTTGTTGGCGCTTTGGCCAATTTTATAAGGGAAAGACTGCACGGCGACAGAACATATTTCAACCGCAATTTTCATATTGAGCCAACCAATGTTTGTGTGTTCAGTTGCGAATTCTGTTCTTATTCCCGTTTATATGCACATAAGGAAGAAGGCTGGGAACTAAGCATCGACCAGATGCTGGACATTGTAAAAACCTATGATGGGAAACCTATTACCGAAGTGCATATTGTTGGTGGTGTGCATCCCAAAATGAATATGGCTTATTTTATTGAGCTGATGCAAAAGATAAAAGCACACCGGCCCGATCTGCACGTTAAAGCTTTTACCGCTGTTGAACTGGATTATATGTTTCGCAAGGCAAAACTTACGGTTGAGGAAGGAATGAAACAACTGCATGAAGCCGGGCTGGATAGTTTACCGGGTGGAGGAGCCGAAATTTTTCATTCCGATATACGTAAACAAATTTGTGAAGACAAAGTTGATGGTGATGGCTGGCTGGCAATACATGAAACAGCACATAAATTAGGCATGCACAGCAATGCCACCATGCTGTACGGCCATATAGAAAAATACGAACACCGTATCGATCACATGCGTAGGTTAAGAGAGCTGCAGGATAAAACAAGAGGCTTTAATACTTTTATTCCTTTAAAATTCCGTAACCGGGATAATGCCATGAGCCATGTACCTGAATCTGTTACCACAGAGGATATGCGGTTGTATGCAATAGCAAGAATTTACCTGGATAATTTTCCGCACCTCAAAGCCTACTGGCCTATGCTTGGCCGTCAGAATGCCCAGCTGAGCTTATCTTTTGGGGTTAATGATATTGATGGTACGATCGATGACTCCACCAAAATATACAGTATGGCCGGCAGCGAAGAACAAACACCTGCCATGAGCACAGCAGAACTGGTAACGTTGATCAAACAAGTAAATCGTAAACCGATCGAACGGGATACATTATATAATGAGGTAAAGGATTACAGCAATGTTGATTTTAAAGCTGCCGGGTTTGATGCTACCCTGAATTAAGCTATTGCTGCACCATAAATAAAAAAGTTGAGGCAAATGATCATTTGCCTCAACTTAAAAAATATTGCGGGGAATTATTGTTTTGATATGAATTCGCCCCTGTTATACATTTCCACTGCGGTAAGCAGTTTTTTTGCCTTGGGCGATACTTTTGTTTTACTGTTGAAGAATTGCAAAGCCTTGGGATCTTCCTTCAACATGCTTATCATCACCTCTTTTGTGTAGGCAACAATATATCCATCATTGCCACTCTGTAAAAAATATTCATCAGCAGTATTAGCGCCATTATAATATTTGCGGGAATATACATTTAGTTTTCCCGACAGTACTTTAACGGCAAAGCCAGGCAAAGTTTCCACCGATACATTAGCCGACTTGGTACTGGTCAGTATTTTTGATGAAACTGCATAATGTTTGTTGTTCTGGTATGCAATGATATCCCCGGAATTGATGATGACCTTATCATCACCAAGCAGGTGTGGTGTAGTGAGAACGCCGGTAACTAATTTTAAACTGGTAAACTGCTTTATTGTGCCATCGTTAAGCTTAACAAAACAGCTGACAGGCCCTTCGGTCACATTTTTAATTTCAGCATTTTGTAATGAAATGGAATTTTTACTTATTGCACACGAATTAAGTAAAATAGTGCCGCATAGTAATACAGCGAGAACTGGTTTAATAGTTTTCATTGGGTTTGAGGGTTTGTATGTTAAACGGCAATCCTGCAATATTATTATAAAAACCGGATTGTTTTTTATTTGCATGTGATTATCAGCAGGCAAGCTACGTCCTGTAACGGAACCCTGGTTCAGGAAAAAATACAGGTTGTATTTACTGCTTTATAAAAAGTACAACAACAAGAACTAAAGCAACAAATAAGAGTGCAAGGCAACTAACGGCCAGGTAAGTGATGGTTCTCATAGTAATGAATTTGCTTTTAATTTTGCAAAAAATATACCAATAGCATGATATTGTTGATAAGTTGACCGTATAGTTTTTTACAAAGTAGTATACTCATACTTGTAAAAAAGGTTGTGATTTTAAAGCATAATAGTAAACTGCAAAAAAAGGTTTTTATTTTACCGATGTTGAAAACCTGCCTGCAAATTTTATACTCCAAGTTTATTGTCATTGGAAATTTTATATATTGTACTTAAATCTTCAAAATATGAAACGATACAGAATTTTGTTGCCCCTGATTTTAGTTGCAATAATAATAACAGCCGTTGTATCCTGCAAAACTGTTGGCCGCATTGCAGCCAAATACTGGCTTAACAGGGAAATAAAGGAATTTGTATCCAACTGTGAAGACAAAGCTTCAGCACTGATTGGAAGCGAAAAAGCACATAAATACTGCGATTGCTCTGTTGACCTGGTTGCTGAACAATATCATAATTACCAGGATGCAAAAAACATTTCGGTAATGGAAATACTTAATTTTATTAATAAGTGCAAATAATTTTATTTATGAAAAAGTTCCAATTATATTTTATCATAATTTTTTTATCGGCAATTTCAATCTCCTGTAATGATCAAAAGGATGGCGGTAGCTGTAAGTATGATACAAAAATAGTTCCTGCAACAGTAATTAGCCTGGCTGATACCAACGACCTGAGTTATGATGTTTTGTTTGAAGTGGCTGCAGCGGGGCGAAAAGACACGCTACGCTATTCTGATAAAAACAATAACATTCGCATTTTTATTGAAGATATACCTAAAGACAGTATGATACCCGGTACGCAATACCAGTATATCATCCAGACAAGATTGACTGGCACCTGTACACCAGTTGTTGATTTTATTTTGTTAAAGCCTTATAATACCCCTTAATTTCAGATGCTACATTTGGGTGCATTATAAATGCCTTTTGAATTTCAAAAGGCATTTATTTTATTACAGCGTATATAGTTAATTTCTAACGACCACATCTATTACCTGGCTTTTATCAAGGCTCTCCCACCGGTACCGCACGGTGTACATTTTACTATTATTCGTTTTCAAACGATATGGGATTTTTAAAGTGCAATTCACCGTATTATTTTCCATGGCACCCTTTACCTTTTTTAAAAGGATATCAGTTATTTTCACTTCATTCAGGTCACCGTCGTACACCCAAAATGTTTCTTTTCCAGAAAAAATTTCAGATAAACTGGAACCTTCAATATTTGAAATGTCCATGCTGGTGTACGCCATTTTTGGCGCTACTTTTATGGTAGTATCCACATTCACCTGCATATCTTTTGCCTGTAATCCATTTATGATGCCATTCACGCCCGTATTGGCTTTTATGGTTTTTGCAGTCTTTGAGATCTGCAGCGATTCTCCCGGCCTCGCAAAACTCACGGGAATTTCCAGCCTTAGCTGATTTTTTCCTTTCAGGTCGTACAACCTTACTTTTAAAACACCGCCCAAATTACCTTTCATCAGATCGGTTCCTATACCAAATTTTACACTGAATGCATTCAGGTCTTTTGCATAAAAGCCTTTTGAATAACTGGTTAAAAGTGCATTTGGATTTTTTAATAAAACTTCGCCCCTGGGTGATAGCACAATAACTTCAGCACCTGCAAACATGGTTTGCGCATTATCCGGTGTAAATCCACTCGCCTGCTGAAGCCTGATCTCTATTTCCTTATTTAAAGGAAGCCTGTTGCTTAACAATTGTGCTCCGTCGATCTTAATATCTATTGAGTTTGCTGCAATTCCTTCACTGAAAAATTTCATTCCTGATAAAGGTAGAACGCCGTTTTTTTGGGCAAAACTGTTATTTAAAAACAAAAAACAACCAGCAGTAATAATTGCCAGGCGGCAATAAAATTGGGGATTAGCTTTCATAGTATTATTTAAATTATAATTTGATGTTACAATACGGATCGGGTAAAGATTAATGGGATTGTTTGACTACAGGGAATTAAACGTGAGGTAGTGTCAATTAGTATGCTGTATCTCCAATGTTAACAAATATTACGCTTTTATGAAAAGATAGAAGGGTAATAAGCTCAAAAAACAGATTAGCGAAACCTTTCATAAACGTCATAAACTTTCAACAATAAAATAAATAAACAATACTCATATATATGTCCTAGGGTTATTTGCCAGCAGCCATATACTAAAAAAATAAAAACTGATAAAAGCTTGCAATTTGCTTATCAATACTGTATATTTAATATTATTAACATTTAAAAAATACCTTATGGCACTCGACAATTTAATTGAAATTGAGTTTACCGATGATGAACTCAGGCAAATTGATGCACACCTCAATGGCCTGGAAGCCATCTTTAAACCAAAAGTGGTACAGTTAACTCCCAAAGAAAGCCAGCGCTACGGCAAGCTGGGCAACGAAAGAGAGAACTGGGTAAACATGATCCACGCAGACACTAAAACGGCAACCGACCTGGTACCCACTTTTGTTAACCGGCCCGCCTGGGACAAAGACGAAAAAGCCCGTGACCAGCTTAGCCCCCGGGCTACCAGGCTCGATAACCTGAACCGCCAGGTAACCGACACCAACCGTTTAATTGGCTTTGATATTTACAATACCTGCAACAGTGTTTACCAGAATGCCCGCTTTTTAAGCACCAAAAATGCGCCCGGCAGTAAAGCCTACTACGAAAAGTGGAAGCAGCAATTTGAACAAAAAGGCAGTGGCGATGATAGCGAAGCACCCAAACAGCCCTAAACTGCTGAAAATTAGTGTATTAAAAATGGTTCGCCCTGTGCGGGCCATTTTTTTGCCTGTTACGGGTGTGATTTGAGGTAGTTCTGAACTACCCCTGTGGTAGTTAAAAACCGGATTTAGGTAGTTCCGGACATGCTCTGGGTAGTCTTGAACTACCCTGTACGTAGTTTAAAACATACTATGAGGTGGTTTAAAACCGGTTTTAGGTAGTTAAGAACATGCGGGAGGTAGTCTTTTACTACCCTGGCGGTAGTTAGAGACATGGTATGGGAATGGTTTGGAGGAGTAGGTAGTTGAGAGGCAGAATTTTAACTACCTGCTTCATAATTTATAAATATCTTAAGTGAAATCTTGATATAACATGAAAAATTATTAATTTAAAAACATGAAATACTCACAGTGAAAAATCCTTTTATATGAGTAAAGTGAAACTATTTATCAGTTATTGTCAAGAACCGAGCGTTAGCAAAGAGGTGTTAAGCCTAGCTGATGAGTTGCGTCGCAAAGGAGTGGATTGTGATATTGATCAATATAACCCTCACCCAAAAGATGGTTGGCAAGTCTGGATGCTAAAAAATGTAAAAAACGCGGATTTTGTATTGGTGATTTGTACAAAGGATTACTATGATAATTTTTTAAGTGGTCACGAAACTCGTAAGGGTTCAAAATTTGAGGGCGTGCTATTACTAACAGATATTTATCAAGCAGGAACATCAAATGATAAATACATCCCTGTAATTCTTAGATCCGCAGATTCTCTATATATACCTGATTTTTTAAAATCCTATACTTATTACAATCTTGATAATAACATAGGGTACGAAGCTCTTTATAGAAGAATTACAAATCAGCCTGAAATATTAAAACCTGATATAGGTGAGATGGAGAAACATGCTGTAGGCACTAATCTCTCAGAGCAAACATCAAGTGTCAATAGGAATGAAAAACAAAAAAAAGAAACAGAAATAGAAGAGGAAACGTTAGTTGAAAGCTCAAAATTCGAAATCGAAATTAAACTTAAGCGTGATCTTGCTGATTTTACCGAAAAGGATGAGCAGAGGTTTCTGGCTTTAATTAATTCAGCGTTACAAAATTCAGATGGCATAAGAATTAAGAGTATAACAAGAGGAAGCACAGTTATAACTTTGGAGCTTGATAGTCGTGACATTAGTAATTTGATTGTTCAGATGAAAGGAGGGTTACTTAATGAATTTGATGTGATTGAAGTAACGCTAACAGGGCCTTCAAATTCAAGGTTGAATGTAACTGAATTTATTAACCAACAAATCGACCTTGAAAAATTACTTGAGCAAGCCAAGCGCATACAAAATATAGATGACAGAGTAAAACAAGATATAGATGACAGAATAGAACAAGATATAGATGACAGAATAGAATTATTAAAAAAAATATGGAATATAAGCCCAGACAGCCTAAGTAATATAATTGAAATCCTAAAAAAAGATGGGTATACAGGCTCGCATTTTTATTGGTTTTTGCAACAAAGAAATACAAAATCATTTAAAAATATTGAAAGGAATGATGATGACAGAAAATGAATTTAAATATTCTTGTCTTTGTTGGCGCTAATACTTAAGTTTAATGAGTTGTGAGCTATCTTGAACGCCGCTGTTGAGCGTTTCGCCAACAGCCGAAGTCTATAAATTGAATACGCTTAAAATTTCAAACAAAGCCTACTGCACATACAACTGGTTAAACAACAATTTAAACGTTCCCCATGATTGTGCCCTGAAAGTTATCTCCGGCGTAAATGCATACAATTTTCCTTTGCCAACATTAGCTTCAAAAGCAGTAATTCCATTCTTTAAATAAGTTTCTCCCCAACTCCAGCCACTGCGCAAAACTTTATCATTGCCAAACCAGGCCAGCGGTTTAATGATGCCACTGCTTACAGCGTCGGGCTTTAATTTAAAGACCGGGCTGTTGTCAAAATAAATATCTGTTAGTTTGTTTGATCCTGAAGTGGCTGATTGATCGTTATCAACCATCATTTGTAAAATGCTTCCGGGAGTATAATATTTATCACGGCCCAATACTTTTTCTTCGCCATTTACAATTTCAATCATCGCATTGCCAACAGGTAATTTTAAATGGTATGCCAGTTGTGTGCTGCTGCCGATGGTAACAATATTGCCTCCTGCTTCCATAAATATTTTTAACTGCGGAATTGATTTAGCCGCAGTAATACGGCCAAGCCTGTTCCTGAATTCTGCAGGAATACTATCGGCTGATGGATTATTAAATCCTCCACCCCTTTCAGTGCTAGTTAACGTAGGAATGGCGCCATCCACAAAAACGATCACATCGTATTTTGCTTTCAGGTTTCCGGTATCAATATCTTTAACATAGATAACATCAAAGGCATAGTCAAACTTCTCCAATATCAAACGAACCCAACCCGAAGGCATCGAACCGCCATAGGTATCCCATAATGCAATTCTTGCTTTTTGAATTTTAGTAAGGGTAGCTGGTTTTTGATTCAAGGCAATGAATTGTACACTATTTTCAGCAGCTATTTTATCAATAATAGTTTTTGTTTTTGAATTGGAAGGAATGTAAAAAGAGCCATTGCTGTATACGGATCCGGCAGTTATATTATTCACCCGGTATACATCAACTCCGCCATTCATTAAATTATTTACAGCTTTATAAGATTGATTGGCCCTTGCATCCAACACATAACCGGCTGGTGAATTTTTTACTGTTGATCCTGGTAATTTTATCAACTCCCCCAATGGATTCTTTATGAATGGCCCTTCAAATCCATCCATAATGCGGTCGAACTGAACACCCATCTGGTAGGCCAAAGTCCATCCTGCAGCGTCATACGGCGGAACGGGCGGGCCACCGGGATATTGAAAATCATTTGGGTGATCCTGCGGCTCAAACATATCAAGCACATGCGGCCTGAAAGCCTGGTTTGTTTTTACGATGTAAGAATTGGCAGGATATTTTTTCCCGGCAACGGTAAATTCAGTTGTAGCTTTTTGTACAACAACACCGGTCTTAATCAACGCATTTAGGAATTCAATTGCAGTACCAAAGTCAGGCTGGTCAGATGGAATGATATAACCACGTGGATCTTTAAAAGCAATATTCTTCATTACACTGTCGTAGTACTTTACAGGCACTGTAGCTGTATTGGCCCGGGTTGGTTCAGCAGGTTGCTTCACTCTTTTTAAGGAATCCTGGTGAAGTTTATCCATGGCCGCAATTTTGGAAGGAGATAGTGACCAGGTATCGGTATTGCCTTTATCTATGGAATTTTTTCCCATGCGGTAGATATTCATCAGCAGTTCATCCCTGTTCCGGGATGCATAATTTAAAACAGCATAGTTTAAAGAAACAGAGTAATCAATGGTTTGACGGAACAGCCACCTTTGTGGCACTATCGGGTTTGGCGTAGCCGCATTGGGTATTAACCGTGATGTAACCAATGGTATATTTGATGGATTGGGGCTTCCTACAATTTCTGTAAGCAAACCAACCATGTTGTGAAAATAAGTGGTGGTACGCAGTCCGCCATTATACCAGGTAGAAAAGACCGAACCGGCTTTACTTGTATAGCCTGGTTTGCCTTCAGCATTTAAACGGTTTTGCATGGCCGCTCCAATTGCATCCAGCCCGGTAATGATCAACGGATCAAAAACATAATTAAAGGGGTCACGGTATGGTGCGCCGGCAACAATGGAGCCTGCCGGGCCCGCCTGGTGATGATTGTACATGATCTGCGGTAACCACTCTACAAATAATTGCCGGCCTATATTCTGCGATTCTTTCAGGTTAAGCATATAAAAATCACGGTTGTTATCATGGCCTGCATATTTTTCGTAAAGCCTGGGTACATAAGAGAGGCTTCTTTTTTCAGGCCTTGGTTCACGCATGTACCAGTTACTTACCAGTTCCTGTCCATCGGGATTAGCATGTGTAATTAAGATGATAACATCATTTAAAATACGCATGGTCTCATCATCTGTGCGGCTTAGCAATTGATATGTTGTTTCTATAAGCTGGTGTATACCGGCGGTTTCAGTTGCATGCAAACCTCCATCGATCCAAACAACTGCCTTACCGGTTTTTGCAAAAGCTGTTGCCTGCTCCATAGTGATATCGGCATTGCCCATTTTTTGAGAGATCTGTTTGTATTCCTCCAGCCTTTTTTGATTTTCTGGTGATGTTACGATCAGCATGAACTGGTCCCTGCCCTCTTCTGTTTTACCGATAACGGTATATTTAGCCCGGTCTGATGCCTGCGCCAGTTTTTTAAAATAAGCTTCGGTTTGTGTGAATGTGGTTAACTGGTAATTGTCACCGATGTTAAATCCAAAATGTTCTTTTGGGGTAGGAGTATTTTGACCGAATGATGCGCTTACAAGAAAACAAAAAATAAACAGGAAAGAAGATGGTGTTTTATAAAACATATTTTTTGATTTTTAAGCATGTAAAATAATCTTTTATACCATTCCTTTTTTTAAATTATGCGCTAAATATATTTATAATCCTGCTGTCTGTTCTTGTTGATAATCAGAAGTAAAATAAAAGAATAGGATTTTACGCTAATATCTAATCATAAAAAATTATTGATTTTTCAAAATAATGGTATCATTCTTGCGTTGTGTCATTTAAGGGTAGTATCATTACATATGAGATTGCCCTTTTATAAATGCCCAACCTTTAAACTTTGACCAGCCTTGCTTACAAAAAAAAGAATTCTTCTCTCTGCCCTGTTGATCTCATTAGTAATATTGTGTTCGGTGGTTTATTGGTTTGCCATGCAAAACAAATGGCTGATAGCAGACTATCGTAAGCAAAATGAGATGGCCGCTGAGCAGGATAAATTTGAAGCCCTGTTTCTCAATATTCAAACAGCTGAATCTGCTGTAAGAGGTTTTGCAGGTTCGGGAGATCCCAGGTTCATAGCAGGGTTCCCTTCTTTTATAGACTCTATCCGCAGCAATTACCGGCAACTTCAAAGATTCCAGGATGTTAACCACTCCTCCATTGATCCTATGCTGTTCTCAAAACTTGACAAATTAGTTAAGGAGAAGATACATTACATGCTACAGGTAAAAAAACTTTGTGAAAGGAATCAATTTGATACAGCCAAATCATTAATTGCAGCGCCACAGGGTTTATTACTCACCGACTCTATTTTAGCAGTTCATCATGCTGCGAATACTTCAATGCTTCATTCATTAGGGCAATCAAAAAGAATATTCAACTTCGAAAACAATAAATATTATAAACTGGCATATTGGGTCATAATTACTTCTTTATTATTTATTGCTGTGGTAGTTTATTTATTATCGAAACAAAGTAAAAGAGTTGAACGTATCAGTAAAGAGCTGATGTTGCAAAAAGAACACCTGGGAATAACGCTTGAAAGTATTGGCGAAGGATTGATCACCACCGGTAATGATGGAAGGGTCATCTACATGAATCCTGCTGCTGAGCATTTAACCGGCTGGAGCAACGCAGAAGCAAAAAATAAACCCCTGCAATCTGTTTACGATGTAATTAACGAGGAAACAGGTTTGCCATTAGACAATATTGTAAGCAAGGTCATACAAAAAGGGAAGCCGGGTGAATTGGAAAATAATATCATTTTGCGTTCTAAAAATGCAAAGAGCAGGATGATCAGCAGTAACGGATCACCCCTAATGGACCTGGAGGGAAATGTATTGGGCGCTGTCTTGATATTCAGCGATATCACACACCGTAAAAGGAATGAAGAAAAGATAAAAAAGGCCAATGAAAGATATGAGATACTTTCCAGGGCCACCAGTGATACCATTTGGGATTGGGATATTGTTAATGATTCAATACTTTACAACGACAGTATTACCCAGATGTTTGGATACACAAAAGCTGAAATAGAGAACGGGGCAAACTGGTGGAAAGGGAATATTCATCTTGATGATTACGAAAATACCAGTGCTGTTTTGGTTGAAGCCTTTAAAAACCTGTCACCAACCATACAATTTGAATACCGGTACAAGTGTGCTGATCATTCCTATAAATATATTTTAGACAGGGCCTTTATTGTTTATGACAAAAATGACGTTCCTGTTCGAATGATCGGGGCTATGCAGGATATTACAAAAGAAAAAGAACACGAAAGATATATTGCAATCGCCATTACAGAAGCACAGGAAAAAGAGAGAAGGGAACTGGGCATGGAACTGCACGATAATGTTAACCAGTTGCTGGGCGCTACTTTGCTTTACCTGGGTGTAGCTATAAAGTCGGGCAATGTCGCAAATGAAGAAGTGCAGATGCTGAAAAACTGTTCTGACTATATTAATGAAGCAATTAATGAGCTAAGAAACCTCTCCCATCGATTAACACCTTATACCAAAGAAGAAGTTTCACTTAAAAGGATCATTGAAATGCTCATTGAGCCGATACAAAAAGCAAATCTGTTTGAGATCAGCCTGCACGTTGATACTTTTGAAAATGATATTGTGGATAATGAAATGCAGACCAACTTATACAGGATCGTACAGGAACAATTGACAAATACTTTAAAGCACGCTGAAGCCAGTAAAGTAAAAATTAATATACGGCTGACTAAAAAATTAATAAAACTCAGTGTCTCTGACAATGGGAAAGGATTCGATCCGGCTTCATTTAAGGATGGTATAGGACTGGAAAATATTAAAAGGCGTGCAGAAATGTTCTCCGGCAAATGTAAACTCAAATCATCACCGGGTAATGGTTGTGAACTGTTGGTGGAACTTCCGCTCAAAACAGATTCACAAAAAAAGCCCGCAAAAATACTTGCCACTGCGGATCTGTAACAGCGATCATTTTTAACTTGCTATGTTTCTCATAACAAGTAAATTTGCTGTTATAATTTAAAAAATCAGGTTCCATGAGCCAAGGTGATATTCTGCAATTATCAATATATATAGTTTCAGGTTTTGTAATTGGCTTGCTGCTGCATAAAATGGTTATGCCCTTATTTGCAAAACTGGCGGCAAAGACATCCATAAAATCGGATGATCTCATTATTGATACTATTCGTAAATGGGTTATACCCTGGTTCCTGGCATTGGGACTGTATTTGGGATTAAAACAACTGGAACTGGAAAGTCGTTTTTATTTCTGGCTGGAGAATGGCCTGATGATATTCTATATTTTTTCAGCAACGATGATCATTGCCAGGGTTGTATCGGGTATGATAAAAATTAAGGCTGCCGGCACTGATGCTATCATACCTTCCTCCTCCATCATAAGCAATATCGTAATTATCATTATTTATTGTCTTGGCCTGCTTATTATCCTGCAGTCTCAGGGTATTTCAATTACGCCGGTGCTTACAGCGCTGGGGGTTGGCGGATTGGCCGTGGCATTGGCATTGCAACCTACACTTTCTAATTTATTTGCAGGGCTGCAGATCATTTCCTCGGGCAATTTTAACAAAGGTGATTTTGTAAAACTGGCTACAGGCGAAGATGGCTTTATAGAAGATATAACCTGGCGCAGTACCACCATCAGGGCAGCTTCAGACCATATAATTATCGTTCCCAATTCCAAGCTTGCTGATATGACGGTAAGCAATTATTACCTGCCACAGCATGAAATTACTTTTGCTGTTGAAGTTGGTGTGAGTTATGAGAGTGATCTTTCTAAGGTTGAAAAGATAACCAAGGAGGTTATTAAGGAAACTTTACAGGAATCGGAAGATGGGGTAAAGGAATTTGAGCCCGAGATCAGTTTCATTGCATTTGCAGAAAGCAGTATCAGGGTAAAAGCATTTTTACGGGTAAATAATTACTCCGCACAATTCCAGGTAAGAAGTGGGTTTCTTAAAAAACTGCACGAAAGATATAATAAGGAAGGTATTATTATCCCTTACCCTACACGTTCCATCTTTCTAACGAAAGGATCCGGATAGATCAATCATCAGCTTTTTTTACTGGAGGTAATAATTTAATGTACGATATTTTGAAACGGCCATCAACCAGTTGTCCTTGTACCTCTGCTTTACGAATAGCATTGCACATACCATCGTGTGCATGGGCATCTCCAAAACTGTCAATATCGGCACCATCGGCGTAATATGCTTTGCCATCAATACGCACAGCCATATCGCATGTTTTGCCCGCCAGGCCCAGTTTGCATTTGCCGCATGATACTTCTACAACCTGTATAGCCTTGCTTGCATCAGGAACAGCCGCTTTGGCGGGAGTTGTTTGAGAAGAAGCTGTTAATGTAAAAAAAGAACAGCATAAAAAAATGAAGAGTGATCTCATAAAATAATGATTTGAGTTGCAAAAATAGTATTTACATCTATGTAAACACTATATCTCCGTTTTTATTGTAGCTGGTATAATATTGTGAGATGGCCTCTTTTTAATAACTTAGCCTAAATCAATTGCCATGATACGTTTATTCATTTGCTTGCTTTTACTTTTTCCCGCTGTTTCATTTGCACAGGATTGGAAAACCTTTGACCAGGCCGATATATTGTTCACTGCAAAGTATCCCGAAACCTGGGCCAATAAAATTAAAGAAGGGAAAAGGGTTTTCTTTACTTCTCCGGCTGAAAAAGAAGGAGATGATTTTCGTCAGAATATCAATATCAGTGTTACCAGTAGTCCTGGGTATGGAACCACTTTAAAAGTAACAAATGTAATTGACGATATTGTTAATAATGTTAAGCAATCGTTCGACGAATTTACTATAGAGTCAAACACTACTTTAAAATGGAATGGTATTGATGCGGTTGAAATAACCTATACCGGCAATACAAAATCGGGAGATGTAATATCAGTAAGGATCACACAAAGACTTTGCTTTTACAAAACCAGGCTTTACCTGCTAACTTATACGGCTTTAAAAGATGGCGATGTTTATGCTGCAACGGCAAAACAGATCATCAATACCATAAAATTCAAACCATGACCAGGTAGCCGGGTCAGGGACTGGTACAAGCATCCCTCAACATTTTCATGTAAACATTGCCCTTTTTTCTTGCAAAATCTATGTTCCTGCCCGGAATGGCTTCGGGATCAGCATAATGCTCCAAAGCTTTGTCAATACTGCTTTCACGCAACAAGTGGAGCATTGGATAAATTGACCGGTTGGTATAATTTGCGGCATCATTATCAGGCGCATCGGCAAACCTGTATTGCGGATGAAAACTGGCCAGCTGATAAATGCCGTTGAAACCTTTTTGTTTCAACAGTTTTTCTGCAACTGCAACAAGGTCAAGATAACTGGAGAAAGTTTTGAAGTTGTTTGGAAAGATCAGGAAAGAAGTTTCAATTGTATCATCATCATCAAGCCTTGTTACTTCCTGCAAGAAAGATTCAAGACAGGCTGTTGTGTCGGTTGCAACTTCAACTTTATAAAAAACCGTATTACGCTTTACTACCTGTGCTGCAAAAGGACAAAAATTACAACCTATTACAACATCGGTGATCCATTTTTTTGTATGTTCAATTACCTGCTCATTTGTGATCATAAAAGTAAAACTAACAGAATTGTATCAATTTTATGATAAGCGCTTAATTCTTTAAAGGGCCTTCCCAAATCACCTGGTCGATCATCCATTTGTCATTTTGTTTGGCAAGCAAAATATAATCAACGCCCCACCAGGCTGTAACTTTTGCTGCAGCTATTGTATTCATGATATCCAGCACTTCCACTTTTTTGGGAGCAGTTGCTTTTGCAAAATTCTTTTTGTCATAAACCCGCTTTGCATAATCTATAGCCTGTCTCCAGGTCATGTTTCCATCCGGGGCATATTTGCCGGTGTTCTTATCCTGCCAGTACCCAAATTTGTATAAAGACGGATTGAGGCACCTGATGAGCTTACTGGTATCTCCCTCGTAAAACCCTTCAATATAATCAAGGCAAGCCCGTTCAATTTTTTCTTTTGCATTCTGTGCGGTAGCAGTAAACACAGTAAAGCTTACTAAAACAACTACTATGATTTTTTTCATGACATTATAATTTATTTGAACCAGTAAAGTACAATTTGATTTGTACAAAGACAGACCGTTTATATAATTCACCTGTTAAAAGCTGTAACAAATGTTTACAGGTGGTTAATACAATCATAAGGAAATTATAAGGTTGCCTGGTATGCACTCATATTAACATCAAATTGCTGAAATAACCGATCAATAGCACTGTATTTGCAATAAAATACTCAATCAAATATGAAATCATGAAAACTTTTAAATTTACTTTTTTCCTGCTACTGGCAATCGCCGGTTTTACCCCTTTTGCAGAAACAAAAGCACAAGATGTATCGGTATCTGTTGACTTCAACACTTTCCAGGAAGAACTGAGTCCTTATGGAACGTGGATGAACAATCCCACGTATGGACAGGTATGGATATGTAATGAACCGGATTTTAAGCCTTATTACACCAACGGGCATTGGGATTACACCAACTATGGCTGGACCTGGGAATCAGATTATGATTGGGGTTGGGCACCATTTCATTATGGCCGATGGGAATATGATACTTATTACGGCTGGATGTGGATACCCGGTTACGAATGGGCATCGGCATGGGTTAGCTGGAGCAGCTACGATGATTATTATGGCTGGGCGCCCCTTGGTTACGGGCTCAGCATCAATGTTTCATTTGGATCTGTACCCTACGACCGATGGAACTTTATACCACGACGCTATATCTGCGAACCAAATTTAACACGCTATCGGGTTCCGCATTACAACAATAACAATTTCCGCCGTGCAGTTGTCATCAACAATTACTATGGTGGCAGCGGACGGGTTGGCAGGTATCACAGGGGGCCTGAGAGAGCAGATGCACAACGCTACACCAGCAACCGCATACAGGAAAGAAGGATTGACTATAATAACTGGAACCGTAACAGGGGTTCCAATGGCAGAAATAACAATGATTACACCCGCAATAACAGAAGGAACAATAATGACCAGGCTAATAACAATGGTTATGGAAATAACCGCCGCAGAAATGATGTAAATACAAATAGCAATGGATCTGCTTCGGGTGGTACGCAAAACAACAGGTGGCAAAACAGGAACAATAACCCAGGCAGAAGGCAAGCTGATGTAAATCCTCAAAATAATACCGGTGAAAACGGGAATTATTCACGCAGAAGAGGCGGCAATAATAACACAACACCGCCTGTTATTGAAAACAGGAGGCCTTCAAGAGATGCAAACGCTGATCCGGGCAGAAGATCAAATGAGAACAGGATGAACCGCGGCAACGGTCAGCAAAACAATTATCCGCAGCAACAACAGCGATACGAAAGGCCGGCACCACAGCAAAGGCCACAGATGGAGAGACAAGTTCCTCAACAGCAACAGCGATATGAAAGGCCTGCACCACAACAAAGGCCACAAATGGAAAGATCTGCACCGCAGCAGCGATCAGCGCCACAAATGGAACAGCGTAGAATGGAACGCAGGAACGACAATGGCGGAGGCAGAAGTATGCAACAAAGTTCAAACGATAATAACCAGCGTGGAGGCAGATCTGGAAGAAGGAATGGTTAAAATGATAGTCCCTATGTAAAATGGTTTTTTGACTAAGAAGCGCCACACATTTTGTTCACAAAATGGTGGCGTTTTCTTTTGCGTAAAATGACCAGGATTGCTATAAGGGAATAATTGTTTTTCTTTGCAGTACTCATGGCATTATATTTTACTTCGTTAAATTCGGGAAGCAATGGCAATTGTTATTATGTAGGAACCAATACAGATGCCGTTTTAATAGACGTGGGCCTCAGTTGCAGGGAAACAGAAAAAAGGATGAAGAACCTTGGCCTGAATATGAAAACAGTAAAAGCCATTTTTGTTTCGCATGAACACGGGGATCATATCAAAGGCGTTTCTACCCTTGCCAATAAATACAGCTTACCGGTTTATATTACTGCTAAAACAGCTCAGCATGGCCCGAGGCTTATCAGTCATTTGTCCAAACCTTTTGCCCAAAAAGAAACTATAAGAATTGGAGACCTGGATATAACCCCATTTATAAAGAACCACGATGCCAGCGATCCCCACAGTTTTGTGATCAGCAGCAAGGGAGTAACAGTAGGCGTTTTCACCGATATAGGAAAGGTTTGTGAAGAATTGATCTACTATTTTAAACAATGCCATGCCGTTTTTTTGGAAGCCAATTATGATGAAGCCATGCTGGAGAACGGCAGGTATCCCATTCATTTAAAAAACCGTATACGTGGAGGCCACGGGCATTTATCCAATAAAGAAGCGCTCGACCTTTTTATTAACCACCGCTCCCCTGCCCTTTCACACCTGTTGCTGTCACATTTATCAAAAGAAAATAATTCTCCTGAAATTGCGGGTGAGTTATTTCTGCAACATGCAAACAATACTAAAATAACAGTTGCTTCCAGGTACCAGGCTACCGAAGTCTTTACAATTACCTCCGGGTTACAAGAGCATGAAATACCGGTTGTAAAGAATCTCAAACCTATGCAATTGGGCTTGTTTCAATAAATCAATTGAATAATAATGGTTGACAACCTGCTCAATCTTTTCAGAGAACATCAAAACCTCGCCATTGTTATCAGCATTTGTATCAGTATCATCATTGCAGTGCTGGGTGTTGTGCCCAGTGTCTTTATAACTGCTGCCAATATTTTGTTCTTTGGTTTCTGGAACGGTATGTTCATTTCCTTCCTGGGCGAAGCCATTGGAGCCGGCATTGCCTTTTTATTATACCGGAAGGGATTTAAAAGAACTGCTGAAAAAAGGCTTGATAAATATCCTAAAGTGCAACAATTAATAAATGCAGAAGGAAAAGAAGCATTTTCTCTTATCCTTGCCTTAAGATTGATTCCTTTTGTGCCAAGTGGATTGATAACATTTGCAGCCGCAATTGGAAGGGTTGCATTTATCACCTTTGTTATTGCCAGCTCATTAGGAAAATTGCCGGCGTTGTTCATAGAAGCCTATGCGGTGAATGAGGTTACCAATTTTGGCTGGCAGGGGAAGTTAATTCTGGCTTGTATCGCAATAGCTTTATTGTATTGGATTATTGTAAAAAAGAATAAACCTGTATAATTACTCCACAAATTTTCTTCCTTTTGCCATTACCAGGAAAACAATGCCGGTTATAAATCCCATCAGGATGAAACCTACTATCCATAAAGCCTTTTCGCCATCCTTAACCGTTTTGTTCCTGGCCACGTGTACAATACCCAGTATGCGGTAGGTTAGGCTGGATAAACCCAACACTACTCCCGAAATAATAACCTGCGGGCTGAAGATGGTATTAATGATCAGGAACGGGCTGGGTTCATCGTTTCTGAATTCATCTGCTATACTTATTACACCCATTATGGCCTGGAAGTAGAAAATAAAAAAAACGATCATTGAAATAACCGCAATTATAAAAACGGTGAGGAAAGTATTATATTTAGTCATGTTTTTTTCTTAAATCTACTACTTTGTTCTTAAATAAATAAACCTGTTTTGTTACATTTATAAAAAAGAATAAACTGTTTTTATGAAATTCAAATTTATCCTTTCGCTGATCGTTGTATTGATCATTAGTTTCAACACAAATGCACAAACAAACAAAGCCGACTCTACACAGGTTGCCAAAACCCTGCACGACTTGTTACGTATTTGCCGCACAGTTGATTTTGCTGACCCCAATGTAACCAAACTGGGTACTTTTTATAAAGCTGCTCCTTATATCGTTTACCGGGGCGATGATAAAACCCGGGCCTGGAAAGTAATGTCGGATTATACAAAGGAATATGACAAGAAGGGGGTTGATGATATTTGCGAACGTATAAACAGGACCGCTAACCAGGACAGCAGCGGCTACAAAATTATTAATTACCGCACCGAAAAGGAATCAGAAGGAACCTGGCATGTATTAATGGTTTCATATAAAAGAAAAGGAGTTGACAGGACGGCCGCCTATGCATTCTTAAAAATAGGTAACAGGTTTGGACTAGGCGATATCGATTAAAATCCTGCATAATAAACCACACATCGCTAAAATAAACCGCTGTCATATTATTCAGGTTTACTTTTCTGCACAATAAGTAGCTTGCCGCATGCTTAAATACTGCTTGCTTATCATTTGTTTTTCGATCGCCAATTTTGCCCTTGCTCAAAAGGGCGATACTGTAATTCCCAAAAAAAGATACGATACCAAAAGATTGACTGGTGCCATTACTTTGGACGGAACCCCCAACGAAGAAGCCTGGAAACAGGTTGAATGGGGAGGCAATTTTACGCAATGGCAACCCAATGAAGGAAAAGCCCCTTCTCAACCAACACAATTCAAAATACTGTACGATAATAAATTTTTGTACGTCGCTTATAACTGTATAGACTCCACTCCCAACCTCATCGAAAAGAGAATGGGCAGGCGTGATGCATTTCCCGGCGATTTTGTTGAGATCAATATTGACAGTTACCACGATCAGCGTACGGGGTTTTCTTTCACCACTTCCGTTTCTGGTGTACGTGGAGATGAATTTATCAGCAACAACGGCAATAACTGGGATGCTAACTGGAACCCCATCTGGTTTGCAAAGACAGCCATTAACAAAAATGGCTGGACAGCAGAGATAAAAATTCCGCTAAGCCAGTTACGTTATGGCAACGAAAAAGATAAAGTTTGGGGCATACAGGTAATGCGCCGCATCTTCCGTAAGGAAGAAAGATCTACCTGGCAGTTCATTCCACAGAGTACCGGTGTATGGGTAAGTAACTTTGGTGAGTTACACGGGTTAAAAGATATTCCCTTTCACCGCCAGGTTGAAGTAGCGCCTTATGTAACATCGCAGGTAGCTACTTATAAAAAAGAACCGGGCAACCCCTTTGCAGATGGTACAGATTTTAAGGTAACCGGTGGTGTAGATGGAAAAGTTGCTGTAACAAATGACCTGATACTTGACTTTACCATCAACCCTGATTTTGGACAGGTAGAAGCTGATCCATCGCAGGTTCGGATCGATGGCTTCCAGAATTTCTTTGGTGAGCAAAGGCCCTTCTTTATTGAAAGCAGGAACATTTTTGAATACCAGCTCACCGGCTCTGAAGCAGGCGGGGATTATGATTCCGATCTTTTGTTTTATTCCCGCCGCATAGGCAGTTCGCCGCATGGATATGCAAATACAGCTGCAGGTGAATATGTGAAACATCCGCAAAATACCAGCATACTCGGCGCTGCAAAATTCAGTGGCAAAACAAAAAAAGGCTGGAGTATTGGTATCCTGGAAAGTGTTACCGAACGTGAAAAAGCCGTAATAGATAATAATGGCAAGCGAAGAAAAGAATTGGTTGAACCGCTCACGAATTATTTTGTGGGCAGGGTGCAAAAAGATATGAATGGTGGCAACACCATTATTGGCGGCATTTTTACAGCCGTAAACCGGGAACATGGCCTGGATGATATGTTACATCGCAGCGCCTACTCTGCCGGCATAGATTTTTTACATTACTGGAAAAAACAAGCCTGGTATATACGTGGTAATGTAGTTTATAGCAATGTGCAAGGCAAAAAAGAAGTTATACTTAACACGCAAACAGCATTTGAACACCTTTTTCAACGGCCCGACGCAAAAGGATTCAGGCTTGATTCAAACCGTACTTCACTTACCGGAACCGGCGCTACGATCCGTTTTGGTAAAACCGGCGGTAAGCCCGGTAAAATAGGGCAGATCTTAAAATTTGAAACAGGCCTCACCTATCGTTCGCCTCAACTTGAGATGAATGATATCGGCTTTATGCTTACTGCAAATGAGATCAACCATTTTACATGGGTAGGTTTACAATACCAACGGCCTGTATCAGTTTTCCGCAATGCAAGAATTAATTATAACCATTGGTTAAGATGGGATTTTGGCGGAAAGCTTTTGTATTCTCAATTTAATATGAATGGCGGTGGAACTTTTAAAAATAACTGGCAGTTTGGTACCAGCCTAACCTGGAATCCATATGATGTTTCCAACAACGCACTCAGGGGTGCCGGTGCATTACGCAAACCGGGAGGATTGGGATGGAGTGCAAATATAAGCAGCGATTACCGGAAGAAATTTTCAGTTGGTGTTAATGCTTTTAAGTTTTGGGCAGAAGACAATGCGATCAGCTTCAGCAATGCAGGTGTTTCTCTTACCTATGTACCCATAAATTCTCTTACCATAAGCCTGGCCGCCAATTATGATGACAACCGCCGCAACCAGGACCAGTTTGTAAGAAACGTAACTTACAACAATACAACAAGAACTATAGTAGCTGGTGTAAAACAAAAAACAATACGGTTCACAGGCCGCCTCAGTTATAATTTAACGCCCGATCTTACTATCCAGTATTACGGGCAGCCTTATCTCACCAGGCCTACTTACCAGCAGTTTGCTTATGTTGTAAACCCGCTGGCAGATAAATATGTTAACCGGTTCCTGCGTTATTCATCTAACCAGGTAAGTGAGAACAACGGAACTTATTTAATTGATGAGAACAGGGATGGCATTACCGATTATAGTTTTGGCAAACCCGATTTTAATTTTGTGCAGTTCCGTTCCAATATGGTCATCAGGTGGGAATACAGGCCCGGCTCTGAAATATTTTTGGTATGGTCACAAGGGAATACTTCTGATAATTATGACGACCTGCATACGCCTGTGTTCAATAGTCTTTTTGATAATGCTTTTTCGGGCGGTAATGCAAGAAATATCTTCCTGTTGAAATGGACGTACAGGTTTTTGAAGTAAGCTTATTGATCCGGTTCAAACCATAATACGGAATTGCCGGTATTGTGTTCATTTTGTTCCCATAATTTATTGCCGGGGTCAAGTATCCATTCACCATCTACAATAAATTTGTAGCGATGCTTGCCTTTATAAAGATGTGCCTTAAATATCCATTCATCTCCTTCTTTTTTCATGGCAAACGAATTGGTCGTCCAGTTATTGAAATCGCCGGCAACCGAAACTTTCTTTGCATTCTCAAAACCTTTCAGGCGGAAAGTAAAGTTAGGATCAATTACCAGTACCGTATTTCCTCCACTGTTCATATCCCGGGTAAACTTCCCATCGATCTTTATTTTGTATTCATAATTACCGGCCCCGAGCGTGTATGGAAATTCCCACCCTGCTGCTGTCTTGCTCATAAATAATTCATCATCCTTCCAGTTATTGAAATCGCCCTGTAGCACCACCTGCTTTGCGTCTAAAAAACCATCCAACTTAAACAGGTATGGAGTACCAATGCGTATCACTGAATTAAATTCATTAAACTCATTCGATAATTTATCGGGGTTGCCCGGATCAGTAAGCCAGTTTCTGTCAACAATAAATCGGTAAGTATATGTTCCTGTTGATAAAAACACAGCCAGTTTCCAGCCTGAAGATGTTTTTTGCATCAACAGGTCTCTTTCGTTCCATCCGTTAAAACTACCCGCCAGCACAACTTTTTTGGCGCTGGTATACCCTTCCAGGTTAAAAAGATAATTAGGTTTATAATACACCGAGTTGTCATTACCCATACCATCATTCTCCGTATTCATGTTATCCCTGTCAATCCTCCAGTCGCCATCAATAATGAATTTATACAGATGTTTACCAGGCCCCATTTTTACATCAGCTATCCAGCCACTGTCAGTTTTGCGCATTTGTAAAGCGGTTGGCTGCCAGCTATTGAAACTACCTGCCAGGTTAACGGTTCCTGCATTTGTATTTCCACGAAGGAAAAACCTGACAACAGAATCTAATATAATAAAAGGCACTTTATTTTTAAAACGGTTATATCCAAACCTTCCCTGGTCGCCGGTATTTGGTTGAGAATCTGTTTTTGGATTCTGTGCAAAAATTATTTTATCACCGGGATCATCAATATTGGTTACGCTGAATAAGGCCTTGCTGATAACAAATACTTCTGCATTGTTGATCTCAACCTTCCAGCCAAGTTTATTAAGAGAATCTGTAGAACCGGTTCTCAGGCAGGTATGAAGGTCAAGATCAGCCAATTCGTATTGAACAATAAAATTTTGTAATGAATCTTTAGGCAGTTTTTTGCCAATGGCAATGAACATCCGGCCATTCTTTATGGAATATGATTTTATATCCACTTGTGCCTGTGCTGCCTGTACAAAAAGTATGGCTAATACAATACAACAGGCCCGCAACCACTTGAAAATAAATTTATTCTTGCGCCTCATTTCCATATGAACATTTTATTGTTAACAAAGTTAAATCCTATTTTATGTAATGAAAGAAAATCAAATCCTAAAATACCGTCAATACAGCTGTTGTCCGCCAGGCAGGTTTTTTCCAGGTTGGTAATAATCACTGGTAACCTTCCTGTGTTTTGATTGCCAATAGTAAGATTATTAAGATTCCCATAGAGCGCTTCCACTTTCTTATCTCCTGCCCCTGTTAATTTAATACGGCGTAGTATTTCAACATTTTCAAAAATTTTATTAGGCAAACGGCTATCCAGCATATTCGACTCAGCACCAGTATCAATGATGAGCCGTAATTTTTTTCCTGCCAGCATTGTACGGGTAACAATTTTATTGTTCCATATCTCGATGGGTACTGTATTGTATGCAGAAACATCTTTCAGTAAAGAACTTTTAAAAGCCGATGCATTTTTTTTAGGTATACGGTAGAGATAAAGCAGGCTGTTTTCGTAATCTATGATCATTTCGAATTGCCGCAGTATGGACAAGCCAATAAGCCCAAAGACCTTTACCCCTCTTACATTTTCTATATGGCCAAGGTTTACCAGGTCGGCTGTTATAGCATTGCTGGTTACACAATCAAAAGCCAGTTTACCTATCTCCGTTTTTTTTACTGCTGATACAGTTCCTGTTATGCCGCTTTGTTCTTCATTAATATCTGTAGTCACAGGATAATTCCTGAAATAAGTGATGTTGAGTACAAGGCCGGGGGCGCCGGTATCGAGTATAAAATTTCCTTCAGTAGTATCAACTTTTGCTCTTATCAGTATGAGATTGCCTGCCCTGCTGAAAGGAATGATACAGGAATCAGCACCGGCGGCAAATGTTTGAAATAATTTTGCTACTGGTATTGGATCCGGATATTTTTCGGCACATACCGGAAAGCTTATTGCCAGCAACAATAAAATGGGTACAAAAATTTTATATGGAGAGAAATGAATTATAGTTGACAATGATTGATCTGTAATTTACTACAAATGCTCCTGAATATTATTCAATGCTTTCAATATGGTATTCCATTCCATTTATCAAAGCAACATTCCCGGGTTTTAAGCCCATTAACTTTTGTCCCAGCGGCGATGCCGGGGAAAGTGCAATAACTGCAATATTACCGATCATTGCTTTACCTAATGCTGTACTCATGAACAGGTATCCCCTGTTGGTTTTAATTAAGCTGCCATTCACTATCATTACTGCAGAAAGCGTTGGATCGATCTTTTCCAATGCTGCTTTTTGTGCAAGTACTTCCTGTAATTGTGCACGCTTATTAGCCTGTTCTATCTGTAGCATGGCTAATGCTGTTTCATGTTTATCACCGGCTGTGCTCTTGGTTTCATTGGCGCCACTTTCTTTCAGGTCGTCCAATACCTTTTGCAGCATGGCAACTTTATCCTGTATCACCTGCAGGTAATGATCGTATATCTTTTGTTTCAGCTTCATGAACAGTAAAAATAACCAAAGGCATCAACAAATAATTTTTAAGCCATCAACATTTCATTTTACATTTACCCGGAAAAAAATATGTATGTTCAGTCGTATAGCCATAGTAATTTTAGCCGTTTTTGTTTTGCCAGGTTGTGATCAGAAGGGTAAATATTATAGATCAAGCCAGGAAGGTAGTTCCGGTAGAACCTATTCTAAAGTTGACAGTACAAGTCACGATGTTAAGCCATCAGAAACTGGATTTAATGAAAAGGACCTGCAATTGTTTTGCAATAATGAGATTGCCCCTTATTGTGTACTGCTGCCTTTACATGAATTTACCGAAGACTACAATGATGCATCGGTAGTAAAGGCACAACATAAATTTCTGCTTAAGCAAGACTCTACAAACTTCACCAGTATTGAAGTACAGGCTTTTACTATCGACAAGAAAAATTATTATAATGCACAGCTTTTTTACAAAAGGGATAAGAATGATATAGAAGAAGGGGGCCTGGGTATTGATACTGCTTATATTGATGAAGCAAATCATCTCTACGTCATAAAAGGCTACCTGCCAAATTATATGAACATGAAGTTTGTTCAGCTAAACTGGATACTGGAAGACAAAATTGCTGTATATCTCAACTATGATGAAAAGGATGAAGCTTTATGGAAGGGCCGCATGGCTGCGATCATTAAAAGAGGGGTTGCTTTTTCAGGTCAGTAAGAAATGTATAATTCTGTTCTGTATTATCTACTTTTGCGCAAAATAAAAGAACAATGAAAGTAGAAGAACAACTGGCTGCAAGAAGTGGAGATCAATGTGAATTATGTAAAGCCGAAGATGGATTAAAACTGTTTGAAGTGCCTCCACAAAACGGCCTCTCTGCCGATACCAGCATTATGATATGCCCTAAATGCCTGGCCCAGATTGAAAAGAAAGAAGAACTGGATAGTAAACACTGGCAATGCTTAACAGAAAGTATGTGGAGTGAAGTACCTGCCGTGCAGGTTACCGCCTGGCGCATGTTGAACAGGTTGCGTAACGAAAGCTGGGCAAGTGAAAGCCTGGATATGTTATATCTAACCGATGAAAACCTGGCCTGGGCAAAAGCAACCGGCGATCATGAAAATGATGCCAGTGTAGATCTGCATAAAGACAGTAACGGGCATGTTTTACAAAACGGCGACTCGGTTGTGCTGATAAGATCGCTGGATGTAAAAGGGTCTACCCTCAATGCCAAAATGGGAACCGTTGTAAAAAATATCCGTATTGTGGAAGATAACACAGAACAGATAGAAGGTAAGATCGAAGGACAGCAGATAGTTATCCTTACAAAATTTGTAAGAAAACAGCAGGGGTAATTTGGTTGTGGGTCATTTTGAAATTTTTGCTACAATTTTATTGTCAGTCTGTACTGAGCCAGACGAAGTGTTGTCGAAGACGGGTTAACTCAAAATAGCCCCGGTTTCTCCCGATAGTTATCGGGATCAACCTGACAGCTTTTCAAACTGACCCACTACTGATAATTTTATTACACCTTTATTGAACGCATAAAGAACTACATTACATGGTTCAACCGGCACCATGAATGAACAGTTTGATCTTTTAATTGATAGTTACCTCAGCGACCAGGTTGGTATTGCACCGGCATTCTTAACACAGGAATTATCTGCAGGCCTGCAGCAAAATATCAAACAGTTACAGAATGACGACCTGATGACAGCAGCGGGAATTGGGAATGAAGAAGTGAAGGATAAGGACCAGAAAATGCGTAGCGATAAGATCTACTGGCTTGATAAAAAACATGACAACCAGTTTGAGAACCAATTTCTGCAGCAGGCTGAAGATTTTATTGCACGGCTAAACAACACCTGTTATGCAGGCATAAATGCCTATGAATTTCATTATGCTGTGTATGAAGAAGGCAGCTTTTACAAACGCCATAAAGACCAGTTTAAAAATAATGACCATCGCAAATTTTCACTCATTACATACCTGAATGAAAATTGGTTGCCCGCCGATGGCGGGCAACTGCAGGTTTATCAAAATGATACCATGCAGCAGATCCAACCCAGGTCACAAACGGCTGTGCTCTTTAAAAGTGATGAGACCGAGCATGAAGTGATAAAAGCCAACCGCAGCAGGATGAGCATTACCGGTTGGTTAAAGATCGTATAAGCATCTTCACGGTAGTGGGTCAGTTTGAATTCTTGCTTACAATTTTACTGTCAGTCTGTACTGAGCCAGACGAAGTGTTGTCGAAGACGGGTTAACTCAAAATAGCCCCGGTTTCGACAAGCTCAACCTGACAGCTTTTCAAACTGATCCACTGCTATCTTCAAGATAGTTTTGACTTTTCAATATCCTTATTTATCTTACCGTAAAATACTGACTGCATGAAAAAAGCCCTTCTCTTTTTTGCATTTCTTTTTTGTACGGCCGCAGGCTTTGCACAGGAAAAAACAGATACCACCGGCAAACCCAAAGCAAAACCTGAAAAAGTTTTGGTGGGCATCTATGTTACCAGTATACATGATATTGATTTCAAGGCAAAAGAATATGAGATCCATTTCTGGATCTGGTTCAGGTATAAGAACCGCAATTTTGATTTTGGAAAATTCCTGGAGATACCTAACGCAAAAACATTTACCAAACTGCTTGATTCTACTTATATCGCTCATGACAGTGTGTTTATGCAGATGAAAGTACAGTGTACCATGAAGGATTCCTGGAAAGTGAGCAATTATCCTTTCGATCGCCAAACCTTGAGGATATCATTTGAGAATTCGCAGTACAATGCAGATTCATTGGTATTTGTAGAGGATACAGTAGGAGAACATTATGATGCCAAATCAGCATCAAGAGGACGGGTACTGAGTGGCTGGAATGTAGACAGCGTCACGATAAGTTCGGGAAAAAAGGAATATAAAACCAATTTTGGAAATGCGGCTATAACCCAGGGCAAAGAATCCTATAGCACATTCAGGATGCGGATCAATATCTCACGCCCGGTGTGGGGGCTTTTCCTGAAAACATTCCTGGGTATGTATATTGCCTTCTTTATTGCTTTTGTTTGTTTCTATATCCATTCTGATATAATTGATGCCCGTTTTGGCTTAAGTGTGGGCTCTTTGTTTGCAGTCGTCGGTAATAAATATATCATTGACTCCGCCCTTCCGGAAACTACTTCTTTTACATTGGTGGATACCCTGCACGGGATCACTTTGTTTATGATATTTATTGTGGTTGCAGCAACGGCAAGATCGCTGAGACTGATCAAGCAGGACAAGATCGAAAAAGCAAAGCGCTTTGATAAGATCGTTGGGGCAGTTGTTTTTATAGTTTACCTGCTGGCCAATATCTGGTTTATTTACGATGCCATTAAAACAGTAGACGGGAACTGATAAGAAGTTATAACAATTGATTAGTTGGGGACTTATCAAATTTCTATTGCCGCATCATTAACCTGATGTCGGTTCATAATAAAATACTGTTGCACCCGATTTTAGCGATTTTGTCTTGATGAGTTTGAAAAAAGTCCTGTCCTTTAATTGGTCAAATAATGGCAGCCCTTTTCCTTCTATGACAGGATGAATGCAAATTTGAAATTCGTCAATAAGGTTACTGTTTAAAAGTTGAATGATCAAACTCCGGCTTCCGACAAAAATATCCTTTCCTGGTTGCTTTTTTAGTTCTAAAACTTCTTCGTCAAGTGGCCTGTTGGCAAGTTTTGCACTGTCCCAGCCTGTTTCTTTAAGTGTATTGGAAAAAACAAGTTTTTGAATTTTGTCTATTGAAATTGCAAAGTCATTCATTGATTTTTCGTCAGAAGGATGTTTCAATAATGTTTGCCAAAATTGCATGAGTTGATAGGTTGTCCGTCCATATAATATAACTCCTGCATTATTCAACAGGTCAGCATAATGATAATGTAGTTCCTCATCGGCAAGAAATCCTGCAGTATGGTCGCAAAACCCGTCAAGCGTCATGTTTATAGCTGCAATTACTTTTCTCATATTCTAATTTTTAGTCGTGTTTCTGTTTACTCTGGTAGTCTGTTACAATGTTGTGTGCAGCCCTTTTGTCTGTGTCACTACTTGAGTTTATAAAGAAAGTAACATTGATTATTTTTAGCTTCGCCTCTTTTCTTTACAAAGCCCTCATAAATTTTATAAAGAATGTTTGCCCCTGTCAATAGCATTGGATTGTATTCTGTAGTTGTTAGTAAAGTTGCAATGTCAAGCCCAGTCGGAAAATAGTCAAAGCCTGTAAAATTAAATTTTACTTTCATTTTACTTTCAATTTCTTTAATCATTGATTCATACTTTTCTTCAAGCTCTTTTGAAAAACTTTCAAGTTGTTTTTCGTCAGTTGTTTGCTGAAGATAGATGATGTCTTCTTTCAGTTGGGTACGAAAATTTTCAAAAACATTGTCAAAAAACTGCCTAACCTCCATAATTTTTTCAAAAGAAGTTGAAGCCAGTGAAGGCATTTTTATTTTTGTTAAAACTCGTAGTATTTTTGTTTCTGTTGTGAGTGTGGGTGGCGGTATTATTGTTGAGTTTAAAAAATCAAATTCAAATTCGGATTCAGTTGAAACAATAGCTCCAAACTTTAACCTAAACTCATTTTTCCTAACTAATTCAATGTAGCGGTCTCGAATAGATTTAATTATTTCTTCGTTTTTCCATTGAGTGAAAACAGGTAGTGCTGGAATGACATTTTGAAATTGTCCATTCATAAATGCAGGAAGAAATAAACCGTTTCCATCATTCTGAAATGAGATTCCAAGTTGTTTACAAGGTTCAACTAAGTCAATAACTTTGTGGTCATCATCAATTGTTTTCACAATTAGTTTATTTAGAAACCATTCGTAAATTTCGGGATATTCGTTTGGAAAAGAAAGGTCTGGAATATTGATAATGCTTAGTAATTCGTTAGTTGGTTCTTTGGAAAGAGGGTAAAACTTTATATAACCAACATTAACATTAACTCCAGGCAATAGGCTCTTCATATATTGCAACCTTTTCCACAGATTCTCTTTTGCGTCATTTTCAGTTATCATTTCAAAGCCCCGTGCCTGCCTGTCATTATTAATGCGGTCAATATTTTTAAAAGAAACTGATTGTATTGGGTCGTCAATTACAAATTGATTTAGGAAAAGTGATTTTTGAATAATTTCTTCCATCTTCGGAAGTTTTTGTGAACTTCTAAAATCTGAAATAGCAATAGAATCTTTGTTGTCATTAATACACTCGTTGTCTAATGCAACTTTTGAAGAGTTTAAGTAACTGCGGTAGTTGTCTAATTCTTGCTCGATTTCACTTAGTGACTTTCTAAGAAAATTATCTTTACTTTCCTTAGTCAGATAACTATTAGACAAAAAATTAAATGCTGTATTTGACATAGTATTTTTTTTAAGATTGTCAATGTGTAGGGTGTGTCATAGGGTTGCACACAACACATAAATTTATGCTATTCTCAACTATCTATATAAAAAATTCAATATTGAAAACCAATGCTTTGAGATCATACACTTTCAATTTCCGTTAGGACGATCCACCGGCTCAATCAATACGTTCTTCGCACCTCCTTCGTACCATGTTCGCCTTTACTCCGTATAAGAGCCGAAGATGGTACGGATCGATCCCGTACCAGGCATGGATCTAAGGCCTGGAAAACCCTTTGTATTATTATATAAATAATTTATTTTTAATGCACCAATTACATGAAATGGGTAAACAAACCGGCCCTATATTTTTATCAGGTACTATTGGCGGTGTTACTTTCTACCAGCGCCAGGGCGAGTGGCTGCTTCGCAGCAAAACTTCCCTCAATAAAAAAAGAGTAAGTACTGATCCGGCTTTTGAAGGCAGCCGCAGGGCTTCCGCTTCTTTTGCTGCTGCATCTAAACTTGCCAAAAAAATTTACTGGCAATTGCCTGCAAACAAAAGAGGCAGAGGGGTGATCGGTAAACTCACCGGTATAGTACATAAAAAATTACTGGGTGGCCAGCAGGCTGATAGCATTGAAGCAACTTTAATAAAAAACCTTGATTAAACGGTCACATACTTCTTAAAGAATTCCATTGTTCTTTGCCAGGCCTGTTTTGCGGCTGCTTCATTATAACGTGTGGGGGCTGTATCATTGTGGAAAGCATGGTTGGCTCCCTCATACATGTACAGTTCGTATTTGATATTATTTTTCTTAAGCGCTTCTTCATAAGCGGGAATGCCTGCGTTAACCCTTTCGTCAAGGGCGCCGTAATGTAATTGAACAGCTGCTTTTATCTTGCTCACATCTTCTGCCGCCGGCTGGCGGCCGTAAAAAGCTACCGCTGCTTTTAAAGCAGGAACATTTACTGCAAGATTATTGGACATGGCACCGCCCCAGCAAAATCCCACACAGCCTGTATTGCCATTATGATCGGTACGTGTGCCCAGGTATGGAAAAACATTGATGAAATTCTGCAGGTTATTCTCTGCTTTTAATTCCTGGAACTTTGCACGGGCCTCATCTTCATTGGCAGGCACCGCTCCTATTGCTGATAATGCATTTGGCGCAATGGCCAGGAAACCTTCCCTGGCTGCACGGCGGGCCACATCTTCAATATGTGCATTCAATCCCCTGTTCTCATGTATGATGATGACGGCTGGATATTTTTTTACTTCTTTCGGCCTTGCTACATAAGCCTGCATATTACCAGGCTGGCCGGGATAACTTATCCTTTCGGTAAACAGGTCTTCATCACTGGTCATCTTCATACCCGCTGCATTTACTTCTATCAACGGCAATACCGACATGGCGGCAGTAACACTGCCTGTAAGTAAAATTAAGCGGCGAATGAATTCACTGCGTGTTAATGGTGTGTGGGTATAATCGTCGTAGAGGTTGATGATTTCCTGGTTCATGATCTGCTTTTTTGTCTTATAAATATAAACCAAAAAATCAAAGGTAGACAGTGTATACTCATTTGAAGGCAGCGGGTCAGTTTGAAATTCTTGTTACAATTATACTGTCAGTCTGTACTGAGCCAGACGAAGTGTTGTCGAAGACGGGTTAACTCAAAATAGCCCCGGTTTCGACAAGCTCAACCTGACAGCTTTTCAAACTGACCCACTACTCATTTGAACCACATAGTACATAGTAAACAATAAAAAATCACATAGACGTATGTTTTATCTATGTTCCTATCCTTCTATATGGTTCAAATGAGTATACACTATCCCATTTAGAAAATCGATTTTTCTAAGATCATAAATTCCAAAGGCTTTAAATGTTTACCTGTGAGGCCATCTTCAACAAAAGGTTTTCTTTCGCCGGTATCAGCATAGCCATGGCGCATGTACCAGTTTATAAGTTCGGTACGCACTGAGATAACAGACATGTAAATTGCTTTTTTCTGCAAATGACGGGCATATTCTTCAGCAGCCTGTAATAGTTGTTTTCCAATGCCACCACCTTGCAAGTGCGGTGAAACACTGAACATGCCCAGGTATAATTTATCACCATGTTCCTGCAGGTTTACACAACCGGTAATTTTTTGCTGCTCATCTTTACAAACTAAAAATACACTACCCGCTTGCTCCATAACCTGTTGTAACGAGGCTTCATCTGTACGGGTATCGCCGGCGATCAGGCCTGCTTCTGTTGTCCAGCCTTGTTTAGATGATTCTCCACGGTAAGCATTATTAAGCAGGTCTTTTATTGCAGCAATATTTGCAACAGTTGCAAAGCTGATACCTGGATTGGAAAATGAAAACATAACAGTCCCCGGATTTTAAAATTGTTAGTATAAAAAAATTAACTTCGATGTAGCCGACAACTGAAAGGTAATTTAATTATGAAAAATATACTGCTGATATTAATACAAATAATGGCTATGAATACATTTGCCCAGTTACAACCTATCGGATCGGGTGTTTTTAAATGGAACAGCCTGCCTGTAAAAAAAGAAGCTCAGCGGGAATCCCGTAAACTGGCAGAAGGCGCCACTGCTGAATTTGAATATTTTGAAATTCATGCTACCACACAAATGAAGGGTGCCACGCCAAGGCCTGTGCATACACAAAAAGACCTTGAAGAACTGATCATCATTAAGGAAGGAACCATGAAATGCACTATCGGGAATAAAACTGCCGTGCTTGGAAAAGGAAGCGTATTGCTTATTCCGCCTTTACAGGCGCAGGAATTCGAGAACATCGGTGATGGCCCACTCACCTATTATGTACTGATGTTCCGCTCCCGCAAACCAATGAACATACAACGAAGCGACTCTGCCGGCGGCACATTGTTATTAAACCACGATTCATTAGCCTATACTGAAAAGAATAATAAAGGCAACCGTAAATATTTTGACCGGCCTACGGCCATGTGTGCAAACTATGAAATGCATATAACTTATCTTAAGCAAAAAGGCCCAAGCCATGCCGGTCATCAGCATGTGGATACAGAGATCATACTGGTAATTGATGGCGAAGCTGAAGTGGATATTGATGGTAAAAAATTCACAGGCGGTGCCGGAGATATGTTCATTGTAGAAAGCGGTAAAATGCACCAGGTGGGCAATGCATCTGAAAAGCCATGCAGTTATTTTGCTTTTAAATGGAGATAGCTTTCTGTGAGCCCTCTAAAAATATCCACTTTTTTTAAAACTGGCATTATTTTTATTGCGTTAGTACATACCAACCAATAAAAACATGAAAACACTAATCCTCCTCAGCCTGTTTTTTTTAGGCGCCTGCAGCACAAGTCATTTTTACGAAGGCACTTATAAGGTTGCTTCGGCAAAAAAATTACCAAGGGGCCAATCTTATGTAAAGTTTGAAGGTGTGGGTAAAGAATTTTTATTACCTACCGACACACTTAAAAAAGGCGACCTGGTTTATTTTGTAAAGCACAAGTAATCTGTTGTTTTACTGATCATTTCTTTTTGCATAGCATTTATCCACTAAACTGATATAAGTAGTGGAATGATGTTGGTATTCAGCCTGCGATATCCAGCTGTTCTTAGCAGTATTAAATACGGTATCCAACGTTAATTTGCTGCTATCGGGCTGCACATAGTTGTTGGGTTTTGCCCGGTAAATTAAATAATCAATAAGATCAGATTCAGGTGCTGCATATGGCAAGCCATAAGGTGTGTACATTGTCTTTATAGCATCGCCGCCGTCCCATAAGTTAGGAGCAACATCCAGCGGGTTTACATACCGCCAGTTTGTGTCCCCAGTTTGTATATATGTTTGCAGGAGATCATTAAAGCCTTTATTGCCGGCGGTAAGGCCTGCAAAAGAAAAGGGGCTGCTATTAATATTTAAAGGAGGCTGCCCGCCAAATATCTTATAACAGAGATAAGCATAAAAAGGAGGTGTCAGCGTTCCGCCTAAACTATGGCCTGTAACATAAAATCCCTTTATCATTGATTTAGCCTGCAACAAAAAACTTACCACATGGCCTGAATTATTCTTATCCTTCAGTTTAATAAGATCATCCATTCCATTACAGGTGCCTTTGGATATTTTTGCATCTGAAGGTGCCGGTTTTACAAACCTGCTGAACTTAACTGCTTTATGAACCTGGAAATCTTCGCCGATCCATGACTTAAGGCTTTCATAATTTGTGCCCCGTATCACAACGGTATAGTTGCCTGTTAGATCATTGGCAACATACATGGAGCTGTACGATACACCAAAATCATCGATCAGTTCTACTGGCCCCCAAACCACTTTCATACCAAGTGTCTGTACACTATCTTTAACTACCTGTTTACTGCTGGTAGTATCGGTGATGTAGGAAAAATTACAGAGCCTGATCATTGTCTGCGGCAGGTTATAACTGCTTTGTGCATAGTTAATAGTTGGTGCTAATGATAAAAAGATGCACCAAAATAACGGTTTTTTCATGCTAAGTATTTTTAGGGTTAAAATATATGAGCTAAGATTTTCATGTAATGTAATGTGGTTTACCCGGATTTGCAATACCTCAAAGAGGGATGTACTTTAAAGGAAAAATCCAGGAACCTGTTGCTTAACTTCTTATTAAGATACAAAAACAAACATTTCTCTATTTTTACACCCTGCTTAACCTAAGCTGCCTGTAAAAAAATAGTTATGTATCAGAAGTTTACCTTTATTTTATTCAGTTGCCTTATTAACCTGTTTGCCGCAGCACAAAACACAAAGCATGTACCTCCTACTATTGCTGCACCTGCAGTCAGTAAGCCTGTTTATAATTTTAAGACGATCAACCCCAACCTAAAGTATGTTTTTGTAGAAGACAAGCCAACTAAGGGGCACCCCGAAGAAGGTGATGATGTGATGATGCGGATGATAGCTATCTGTAACAACAGGTTCATGTACAACAGTTCTACAGCAAATAAAGGTAAGCCCGGACCATTCAGTATAAGCAAGGCTGCTTTTAAAGGCGATATTGCCGATGCTCTTATGCTGATGACTCCCGGCGACAGCATCATTTGCCTGGTAGATGCAAAAGCTATGTTCGATTACTCAAAAAAACCGATGCCTGATTATATAAAACCGGGAGATAAGATACAGTATAATATAAGGCTGGTATCCATCAAGCCGAAAGCGCAGCTACAAAAAGAAAGGGAGGCTGAATTTGCGAAATTTATGCAGGAACAGAATGGCAGCAATCAACCTGTAAATGATGATACGGCGCTGCAAACTTACTTTAAGATCAAGAACATCACACCCCTAAAAACACAATCAGGCATGTATTACCGCATACAGCAGCAGGGTACCGGCCCCTTAGCTGTCCCGGGCGATACAGTTGTTATGAATTACCGGGGTACTTTTCTTGATGGTACTATATTCGACAGTAATATAGATAGCGCTTTCCTTCATGTACAACCACTCAAATTTGTGCTGGGTACCGGCCGGGTTATAAAAGGTTGGGAAGAAGGGATCGGTTATTTGAAAGCGGGATCAAAAGCATTTTTCTATTTACCTTCTGCCCTGGCATATGGTACACAAAGCAGGCCGGGCAGTGCAGCAAATCCTAAAGGCATACCGCCCAATTCTGTATTGGTTTTTGAGGTGGAACTGATCGCAGCCAGGCATCGTTATTAACATGCCGATAGCTAAGTCCATTTAAAAGAATTATGACTGTCATCATTGTGCTTCCACTTTTATTTTATTCGAGATGAAATTTTTAAGTTTGATAAACTCATCGGGTTTCATTGACTTTGCGGGAATAAAATAAGCAGCTTCATGTTCCTGATAAACCATGATATAATTTTCAAAAAAATGTGCGGCTGTTATACTGTCCCATTTGTCAATAGTGGTGGTTGAATCCTGGGTGAATTCAATTGCACCAGGAGAGAGCTGTATATGGAATGATTTATATTGCGCAAATCCCTTTATGTAGGATTCTGTATCAGCTTTCCAGCGCAAATACCGGTAAACTGTAATGCCCATATTTATTCCTGTAATCAGTAAACCAAAAAGTGCCAGAACTAAGAGCCAGCTTATACCAGGCACTTTATGAGAAACAAAATAAATAACACAAATGAATAAGGCAGCAGAAAAAAAATAGATGATCGCTTTCTGCGTAGGTTTGTATGTAAACAGACTACCTTGACCATTCTGGTAATAAATTTCCCTAAAATCTTGTGGGTTGTATGTCAGTTCAATTTTTAATTCTTCCATAAAAATTTAACGATGCCATGAAAAATTGAAGCGGTATCAAAAATACCGTAATCGTTTTTATCATTCCTTTAAAGCGGAAAATCAAAATCAAACACAAACTTCTCCGGCTTTGGTAATGGCTTACGTGGCAGCATATCATTACGCATGGCGGTATTATATACAAATGCAGCGATGATAATAGCGGCCTGTTGCAGGTCGGGTATGCTCAGGTGGTCGTAAGTATCCATATTGCTGTGGTGGGTACGGGTCTCGTACTCCAACGGATCTTGTATGAACTGGAAACCTGGTATACCTACCGCATCAAAACTGATATGATCGGTGCTGCCGGTATTGCTGAGTGTTACGCCGCCTGCTGCGCCCATATCGGCAAAGGGTGCCAGCCAGGCTTTAAAGATATCACGAACAGCCGCATTACCTTGTGCGTAGATGCCACGTATCTTACCGCTGCCATTATCTAAGTTATAATACGCTGAGATATTGGCCTGTTCCGCTGTTAGCTGCATGTTGGCAGGATCGCCAAAATGTTTTTTTACATAGCCAAAACTGCCGTAAAGGCCCTGCTCCTCGCCTCCCCATAATGCAATACGTATAGTGCGGCGTGGTTGTATGCCCAATGCTTTTAAAATACGCATGGCTTCCAGTGTTGCAATACAACCTGCCGCATTATCTGTAGCCCCTGTGCCGCCTGCCCAGCTATCTAAATGTCCGCCCAGCATTACCACCTGGCTTTTTAATAAAGGATCGGTGCCGGGTATTTCGGCAACAACATTGTAACCATTAAGGTCATCGCTGTAAAAAGTATTCTGCACATTCATTTCCAGTTCTACTTTTTTATTATCCTTGATGAGACGCATCAGTTTTAGATAATCTTCCCTGCCTATTTTCATTTCGGGCAATGTAGCTTCGTAGCCACTGGCATAACCGGTGCCTCCGTCAACAAATACAGTACCGTCCCTGTTGTTACGGCCACTAACTATCAAACCCTTTGCGCCCATTTTTTCCAGGTATAGTTTTGTGTAATAATCTCTTTTGATGAATGGTAAAAAACTTTCCATCTGCTGGCGGCTCACCATGTATTTTTCAGTGAGATTATCCAGGCTGGTATCGCCATACCTGGTTGCATAAGCTTTAAAGGCATCGGGCATGGTTGTGCTGCCGGGTTTTATCATGACTATCTTTCCTTTTAAAGATTCGCCGGCTTTGGTAATAGAAGCTGAATCAAGCATATCCAGCATGATGAGTTCTGTCTTTACTGCTTTTTTTGTGCTCTTGCACCATGGCACGGGATAGGCAATAATATCCTGGTAATACGGTATTTTCATGGCCAGTGTACCTGTTTCATTTTGCCAGCCCTTGCCGAATTGGCCCCATGTCTCACGCCCGGCGTTTTGCAGTCCCCATTGTTTACATATTTCTGTAACCCAGTCCAGCGAACGGTTGTAGCCAGGTGAGTTGGTAAGGCGTGGGCCGCATACATCCGTGAGGTTGTGTGCTATTATTGCAACCTGCGAATTATTTTTTGCTTCGTCTTTTATTTTTTGCATCATGGCCATGTCTACAGTTTCCTGTGCATAAGCAATGTTGATGAGAAGGAAAAACAGAATGGCGGAAGAGCGTAGTTTGTTCATGAGCTATAATTTTGAACAAACAAAATAATCTAATATGCGGAGAATGCAAAAGGAATAATGATCATCGGGCAGTAAACTGATCTATCCAGCGCATAACCTCTGCCCCATCTTCGCCGGGGCATGGATTAGTTGAGTTGCCTAAAAAATATTGCACGGTTTTTCCGATCATGGGTTGTTGCACATGTTGCAATGTATCAAAATCAAAAATGGTGCTGGTGTTATTGGCAAGCAGTTCAATGCCGCCGCCATCAAAAAAACTGAAGCTTAACTTTCCTTTGCTGCCAATAATTTCACAACGGTCGCTTTGTTCATGTGCATTAAAGCACCAGGCTCCGCTGAAGACAATTCCATTCTCAAATAAAATATTACCGGCCACTATATCATCGGCTACATAGTTGCCACACTGGTTCATTGCCATGCCTGTTATCTTTTTTGCAGGGCCAAGTAAATGGTAAAGAATATCAAACTGGTGTGGCGCCAGGTCATGAAAGATGCCACCGCCGGAAATAGCCGGATCAACACGCCAGGAAAGGCTTTCATTCGTAAGTTGCTCTTTAATGAAAGCGGTTTTATATAAAGCCAGTCTTACCAGTCGTATATCGCCAATTGCATTGGTACCAACCAATGCTTTTAATTTTTTAAACAAAGGCCATTCCCTGCGATAATGCGCCACTACCAATTTTACATTTTTTGCTACGGCAGCCTCCGCTATATTTTTTGCAGCGGTATAGTTAAGCGCCATAGGTTTTTCAACATACACAGGTTTGCCTGCTTCAATGGCGGCAAGTGCATATTGTTCATGCGACGATGGTGGTGTGGCAATGTAAATGGCATTTACTCCGGGATCGTTTATGAGCAGGCTGGCATCGTTATACCAACGCGATACCTGGTGCCGCTTTGCATAATCAGCAGCCTTTTCTGCATTGCGGCGCATTACTGCAACCAATGATGAATTGGGTACTTTATTAAAAGCAGGGCCGCTTTTAATTTCGGTTACGTCGCCACAACCGATGATACCCCAGTTTATTGTAGTTGTTGCATGCATATAATTATTAAATATTTCTGAGCAGTTTCAATTTAATCTATTATTTGGGAAAAGAAATGAACACATGATCATAAATAATTTGCTGAATTAACCGGAGTGGCACGGAGTTGGTATTTCAACAATTAAGTATCTTAAAAGCACAATTATGAAAAAGATAATATCAATTTCCATTATTGTAATATTTATTTCAGGCATTTTTATATTTTCCCGCAGGGGTATAACAAGTATCTATGGTACGATCGATCCACCAGAATCTGTTTCAAAAGTGCTGGCCATTAAAGAAAAAGAAAGAGATACAGTGGTTGTTATTCCGCATGACGGACGGTTTTCCATTAAGGTAACAGCTGGTATATGGAAACTATATTTTGTAGCAGTTAGTCCTTACCAGGATGAGTATGCAGAAAATATACGGGTACAGGACGATAGGTCAACTGATGTGGGCATTATCAGGCTCACAAAGAAAGGAGATTAGTTTTATAGATATTCTTATATTATTTTATCATTTATATTTCGTCTGCGATTAAGTATAGCTTTATCATGTTCATATGCTGAACATATCTTCGCTAATTTGGGTATAATACCCTGCAACTGCATGCTGAGTTACTCCCAGCCTCCTTTAAAAAGTTTTCACAGTTTTTTGTAATCATTGGCATAGTACTTGCCTTTTAGTGAGTAAACCCCTTAATATGAAGACGTTAATGATAAGTATCCGTAAGTTTTTTGCTATGCTGGGCAATTTTATTTTTGGGACAAAAAAAACCGCCCATATTAATGGAAGTGTATTACCAGCAGAGGGAGTTAAAAAAGTATGGGCTATTAATGAAGAGGAGACTGTTTGTGTTACACCACGGTCAGGAAAATTTTCTATTGCTGTTAAAGCGGGCAAATGGAAACTGCATATAGAAGCAATGAATCATTATAAGTACACCATAATAGACAATATTTTTGTTGGCGAAGGAAAATCGCAGGATGCAGGTATTATAAGGCTTGCAAGGGCATCATGAGCGGATCTTGAACATATTAATAAAGTACGTTCTAATCGGGGGAACTCCCCTGTGGAAACAAAAATGAGGTTGCAGGAATATTTATTTATTTCCTGCGCCTTGTTTTTATAAATGACAGGCTTGTAAAAGAAAGAAGATCTTATTTTAATTATTGTTCAGCTTTTGATTTATGTCCAGGTTGAATTTTCTTGCGTGATCTTTTGCAATATCATAACCTGCGTCAGCATGCCTGATAACACCCATGCCCGGATCATTACGCAGCACACGGCTTAACCTTTTCGCTGCTTCATCTGTACCATCAGCAACAATTACCATACCTGCATGTATACTGTAACCCATGCCCACGCCACCACCATGATGCAAAGAGACCCAGCTTGCTCCGCCAGCAGTATTTACCAATGCATTTAATACCGGCCAGTCGGCAACAGCATCGCTGCCATCCAGCATTGCTTCTGTTTCCCTGTTTGGTGATGCTACAGACCCTGTATCCAAATGATCACGGCCAATAACAATAGGCGCTTTTACTTTTCCGGTACGTACCAGCTCATTAAAAGCCAGCCCGGCTTTTTCCCTGTCGCCCTGCCCTATCCAGCAAATGCGTGCAGGTAATCCCTGGAAAGCAATTTTTTCCTGAGCCAATGTAAACCAGCGCATCAGGCTTTCGTTATCAGCAAAAAGTTCCATCATTACTTTATCGGTTACAGCAATGTCCTCGGGGTCACCACTGAGTGCAGCCCAACGGAAGGGGCCCTTGCCTTCGCAGAAAAGCGGGCGTATGTAGGCGGGAACAAAACCCGGGAAAGCAAAACAATCGTGAGATGTGAGGCGTGAGGCCTGAGTTGTACGATCCTCATGCTCTTTCGCCCTCGCCCTTATATTATTTCCATAATCAAATGTGATAGCACCTTTATCCATTAACTGCAACATAAGTTGCACATGCAGGTACATGCTTTCGTAACTGAGAATAATATACTGATCAGGATCTTTTTCTCTTAATTCATTGGCTTCTTCATTGGTAAGTGTATGTGGTATATATCCAATCAAAGGATCGTGGGCACTGGTCTGGTCACTTAAGGTATCAGGGATAATTTCACGTTGTATCAACCTGTCTAATAAATGCACGGCATTGCACAATACACCAATGCTTTTTGCTTCGCCGGTTTTTCGGTAGTGCATGGCCGCATTAATGGCGTCATCAATGCTGGTATGTTTTTCATCCAGGTATCTTGTTTCAATCCGTTTGTCAATACGCCACTCTTCCACTTCAGCAATTAATGCCACACCTTCATTCATGGTGATGGCCAATGGCTGTGCGCCACCCATACCACCCAGGCCGGCTGTTACGTTCAATGTATGTTTTAAACTACCACCAAAATGTTTGTTGGCAATGGCTGCATAAGTTTCGTAAGTGCCTTGTACAATACCCTGGCTGCCGATGTATATCCAGCTTCCGGCGGTCATTTGCCCATACATCATCAGGCCTTTCTTTTCAAGCTCATCAAAATGTTTCCAGTTGGCCCAGTTAGGCACCAGTTGGCTATTGCTGATCAAAACCCTTGGAGCATCTTTATGCGTTTGCAAAATACCAACCGGTTTACCGCTCTGTATCAACAATGATTCATCATTCTCTAAAACCTTTAATGCTTTGATGATATTATCCAATGCCTCAAAATTACGGGCTGCTTTTCCTCTTCCTCCATAAACAATCAGGTCATCAGGGCGTTCTGCTACTTCGGGATCCAGGTTATTTAAAAGCATACGTAAAGCCGCTTCCTGTATCCATCCTTTGCAGGTTAGTTCATTACCAGTTGGAGTTTTGTATTTGACTGGGTCGTAGTTCTTTGTAATTGTACTCATAATAATTTGATGATTTGGAGATTTGATAATTTGATGATGTTTTTAATTCAGAGACTCTTTTCATTTTCAAATCATCAAATCAATGGGTCTTTCTTAATAAAGTGTACTGCCTTCATCATATCTTCATGCAAGATCCTGTCAGCCTCATTAAAGCTTACTTCTTTGCGGAATGCAGTTATAATCTCTTCCAAAACGGGCGAAGTTTTTAATGGCCTGCGGAATTCCAAAGCCTGAACTGCTGTTATTAATTCGATCGCCAATACTTTTTCAACATTGTCCACCACCCTTTTGCATTTGGTGGCAGCATTCGCTCCCATGCTTACATGGTCTTCCTGGTTATTGCTGCTGGGTATTGTGTCAACAGATGATGGGGTACAAAGTTGCTTGTTCTCACTTACAATACCTGCAGCGGTGTATTGTGTTATCATCAACCCTGAATTCAATCCGGGATTAGAAACAAGGAATGCAGGCAATCCTCTTTGTCCGCTAATAAGTTGATAGGTTCTCCTTTCTGAAATACTGCCCAGTTCTGCCATGGCAATGGATAAAAAATCCAACGTAATAGCTAATGGTTGTCCATGAAAATTTCCGCCGCTCACGATCATATCTTCATCCGGAAAAATATTCGGATTATCGGTTACTGAATTTATTTCTTTAATAAAAACGCTGAGGATATAATCGAAACTGTCTTTAGTTGCACCATGTACCTGTGGTATGCACCGGAAGGAATAAGGATCCTGCACCTGTGATTTTTTTTGTGCTGCTATTTCACTTCCGTTTAATAATTCACGCATGGCTGCAGCGGTTTCCACCTGACCTTTATGAGACCGGATAGCATGTATATTTTCATGCAGCGGTTCAGCCGTGCAATTAAAACCATCATAACTGATAGCCGCAATGATATTTGCCCATTTTATCAAACGGTCGCATTGTACAAGGTTGTGTAAACCATAAGCCGTCATGAATTGTGTGCCGTTTATTAAAGCAAGTCCTTCCTTACTTTTCAGTTCGATAGGTTTCCAGTCGAATTTTTTCAGTGCTTCTGAAGCCGGCATTTTTACGCCTGCGTGATACACTTCACCCAAACCGATCAATGGTAAACTTAAATGGCTTAGTGGTGCCAGGTCGCCGGAAGCACCCAAAGAACCCTGTGTATAAATTACAGGTAGTACATCATTATTGTACATATCCATCAACCTTTCAACCGTATCGGTTTGCACACCAGAATGGCCATAGCTGAGCGACTTAATTTTAAATGCGATCATCAGCTTTACAATTTCTTTAGGCACTTCTTCACCCATTCCACAGGCATGTGACATTAACAGGTTGCGTTGCAGTTCCTGCAATTGTGTTTTATCTATCTGCACGTTTTGTAAATAACCAAAACCGGTATTGATGCCATAAAAAAGCGCATTGGAGCCAGCCATCTTTTCATCAAGGTAGTTGCGGCATTTACTTATCCGATGATATGCATCAAAAGTTATAGATACCAGTTGCTCATGCGCCAGCAGGTTCCTTATTTGTTGAAAATTGGTAGGATTTTTATCTAACGGTAAATAATTATAACTCATTTAAATGCGCTGTTAGTTTGGTCAATCGTTAAAAACATATAACTTGGTCAAAAGTAACACAAAAACCGCTTTTACGTATGGGATTATTAGCCCTTGCCATCGCCCCGGGTATCGTTATCTGCCTGTTCATTTATTTTAAAGATAAATACAACAGGGAGCCGCTTGGATTGATGCTCCTGAGTTTTTTTATGGGTGTACTGAGTATCATACCAGCCTTTTTAATACAGGTAGCCCTCACAAAACCGGTTAACCAAATAATGGGCGAAGGTATTTTATATACTGCAGTATTCTCTTACCTGATCGTTGCTTTGGGTGAAGAAGGCAGCAAGTTCCTGGCAGTACGGTGGGTACCATTCCGGCGTAAGGCATTTGATGATCCTTTTGATGGCATTATATATGGTGTAATGGTAAGTATGGGTTTCGCTACGCTTGAAAATATTGGTTATGTAATGCAACATGGATTTGGAACAGGAATTTTGCGGATGTTTTTATCGGTACCTGCGCATGCTACTTTTGGGGTGCTGATGGGTTACCATATCGGGCTGGCAAAATTTGAGCCGGCTAACAGAAAGAGACATATGATGCTGGCAATTTTCTTGCCGGTGCTTTTTCATGGTACATTCGATTTCTTTTTATTTGTTGGCAATACCTGGATGCATTTTGCAGGAGCTGTGATCTCTTTTATTGTGGCTGTAAGACTTTCATTAAAACTGATACGCAGGAAACAGGATATATCACAAAAATATTTTGTAAACATCGATACGATCAATAAAGAAGGCCATGATGTTCTTTAAATTAAAAACAAGGAGACAGTTTTTTTCAAACGCTGTTCTGTTACTGGCACTCTGCTTTGTAACAACTGCGGAAGCGCAAACAGTAAAGCTTTTAAACTCAGGCAGCAAAGCATCTTTGCGTGGTTTAAGTGTTGTTAACGATGATGTGGTTTGGGTAAGCGGCAGCGGAGGTTCTGTTGGCCGCAGTGTTGATGGAGGTGAAACCTGGGCCTGGACGACAGTAAAAGGTTTTGAGAAGATCGATTTCAGGGATATAGAAGCATTTGATAAAAATACAGCTATCATCATGGGTATTGCTGACCCGGCTTATATTTTAAAAACAACCGATGGCGGCCTGAACTGGAGAGTTGTATTTAAAGATACAACCAAGGGTATGTTCTTAGATGCGATGGAATTCTGGAATGAACAAAGCGGCATTGTGATCGGCGATCCGCTGGGCGATAAAATTTTTATAGCAAGAACATTTGATGGCGGCGAAAACTGGCAGGGCCTTCCTGCAGCCAATATCCCTACAGCCGATAAAGGCGAAGCATTCTTTGCCAGCAGCGGTACCAATGTTCGTAAACTAAATAAACAGGAAGCTGTTTTTGTTAGCGGCGGTTTACGTGCCCGTTTATTTATCAGGGATAAAAAAATTGACCTGCCCATTATACAAGGAAAAGAAAGCACCGGGGCCAATTCGATGGCGGTGAAAAATAAAAAATGCCTCGTTGTTGTTGGCGGTGATTTTAATGCCAAGGATGATACCACAAAAAATTGTGTGATCACAACCGATGGTGGTGAAACCTTTACAGAGCCTGTTGTTAGCCCACACGGTTATCGTAGTTGTGTGGAGTATCTTGGTAAAACAAACTGGATCAGTTGCGGGCTTAACGGAGTTGATCATAGTACCGATGAAGGACAGCACTGGTCATGGATAAGCAAAGACAGTTTTCATGCTGTGCGTAAGGCAAAAAAAGGAAAAGCTGTTTATTTTTCAGGGGGCGGCGGCAGAATTGGTAAACTGGTTTTGGAATGAGAATTAGCCTCCCTATTTGTTGATCAGGCGACAAGCAACGGCACAGCGTTCTTAAACTTTTGAACTGCCGCCGTCTGGTCTCCCGGCCAACGGCGATTTAAATTGAAGTGCCCTTGGTTTTCTGTATTTAGGAATTATACCTGGGCTTTGTGCCGTTGGTCGGGAGACCAGACGGCGGCGTATGCTGGTTTAGAAGTTGGCTTGCGTGTGATTGGGAAACACCAACGGCGGCAAGAATACATATTCATAAGGGAAAGCGAAAGGGTCTTTGCGTTCTTTGAAGTAAAAGCCGACCCATTGTTTTCTGTCGTGTATAAATGGTTGTATCTTAGTAATGGTGTGTCGCATACTATGGGTGCAAATCATTTTGCCAGAATGTATGAATCTTGTTTTGCATCTATAATTCTATCCTTTATAAATCCGAGTTTATTTAAAACTGAAAGTGATGATAAATTATTTGTCTTACAGATTGCCCCTATATTGTTTATTCCCTGACCTTGCAAATTATTTATGATTGCACTCAATGCATCTGTCATAATACCTTTACTCCAAAGCATTTTATGAAGAAAATATTCAATAAGCCATATTTCAGAGATTCCATAAGACTTAAAAACTGCCTTTGGACTAATAATATCTATTTGCCCGACAACCTTATTGTGAAATTCAACTAAACTAAGGAAATGTGACCAACGTGAATTAGTCGCATAGCCGACTTTAACACCTAACATTAATTTAGAAACATCGCCTCTTGATGTAATGTACCTTTGTGGCATAAAAGACATATTTTCTACATCGCTTAGAATTTCAAATAAATCATCTTCAAGTACGTCTCCGTTTTGCAGATCAATTTTTCTATAAGGATGAATGTGTATGACTCCATTATTAAGATTGATTGGAATAATTTTTTCCACTGTTATGATTTAAATACTGTAACGGTTTTTATGGCAGCCAACGCATAAATATACGCAACTCCCAGTACAGTTTTATACTGGTTACCAATAACAAACTGTACCAGGTTTTTATCTCCGATCTCCTCCCGTTTTGGAAGAATTTGAATCTATTAATCGGGAGCCCGGAGTTATTTACTCCGGATTTTTCTCATTTAGCCGGAAGGCAAAGTTATCCAGGAGGAAGCCAAAGCTTTATACCCTGATCTCCCCGGTTTTTAGAGAAATTCCGGGTTTTTCGTTAGGAATCCGGAGTTATTTATAGCGATTTGTCAGTATTTATAGCAAAATGACAGCTTTTTAGGGCTGTCATTTATAAAATAAGAATAGAAGAATGTATTAGCCACCAGTTACTTCCGACTTTTTACGCTTTACACCGGGGAAACGCCTGGCGAGGTCCTCGGCAATGGGCTTGGCAGCCGTGTTACCATTCTTAGCGGCAAAACTTACACTGTTGTAATAATACCTGGCGCCGGTAAAAGCTTCGCTGCCGCAAAGCATTACGGTGTCATCCAGGTCGCTGCGCAGCACAGATACTGCATTTAACACAGGAGTAAGCTGGTCAACAGTTCCCAGGTCTTTCTCCAGTTCAGTTACATTCAGAAAATTGGGTGCAAACTCGGGGTTGCTGCCGCAATAGTTAAAAGATTTAGATACAAAGGGGCTGCTTTTGTCGCCCATTTTGGCAATACTGCCACGCTCATCTTCGGTAAGGCCCTGCAGGTAAGGCTTCAGCGAATCGGAAGCTTTTTTAATGTTCGCTAATGCATCGTCAATTACCTGTTGAGGAATGCTGACGGAGATACGGTTGTCTTGACTCATAATAATTAATGTTTTATAAGGTAAATAATGTTAATATAGCTAAAGTAAACTTATTAAATAAAAAATGCAATAGTTCGGCGTAAAATATTTTTATTTATTTTATACGGTTGTATTAACAATGGTTACAGGGCAAATAATTGATTAAGTAAATATGCTATAAACACAGGTGGACCTCACCCCCGACCCCTCTCCAAATGGAGAGGGGTGACCAGGAGATCGTAGCGGAGATAGCTTATACTATATTGGATTTTTTGCAGTTTTACCGTGGAGGTAATAAACTGCTTTGATGAAGAGGCTGGTATATTCGTAAAAGAAGATGAGGTTATGCCTCTCGGCAGCGGTTTGGGTATCTGTAAGCAACTCGTTGGTGATGGCGCCGTGGGTGAGCGCCCATAACTCATCTTGCACATGTTCGGCATCGCAGTAGCTGAAGTACTGCTCCATGATCCTGTTAGCAGTAGCTTCCACAGGCGTTTCGGTAAATTGCTGATGCAGTTCTTTTAATATGCCGGGCAATGTGCTCATGATGTAAAGTAACTGCACGTATGAGGGATAATATATTCCTGCGGGGATAGTTTAGTCACTTTTGGCGGATAATTTATTCTCTATCATAGCTGCTGCTTTTATTATATTTGTAAGCAAACAAACCATTATGGAAAAAACAATACACCAGGGCCACAACGTAAAACGTTTTAGAGAAATGATGGGTATTAAACAAGAAGGCCTTGCTTCTATGCTGGGTGATGACTGGAACCAGAAAAAAGTATCTATGCTGGAGCAGAAGGAAGAGATTGATGATGCATTGTTGCAGCAACTGGCAGAACAGTTGAAAGTGCCTGTTGAAGCGTTTAAGAATTTTGATGAGGAAGCAGCGATTGTTTATTTTAATACAATTACAGATAATGCATTTAGTGACAATGCAAATGCAGTTGCATATCAAAACCATTGCACTTTTAATCCTATAGATAAGATTGTAGAATTGTACGAAGCATTGGTAAAGAGTGAGAGAGAAAAAGTGGAGATGTTGCAGAAAATGCTGGATAAGAAATAAGTTTGAGAAAGATTTAGTGAAGCCTGCGTGAAAGCGGAGGCTTTTTGTTTTATAATATAGTTGGGTAGAACTCTTCAACTTTTGAGCTGCCGTCGTCTGGCGTCCCCGCCAACGGCGATTTAAATTGGGAAACGTAACTTAAACAGCGGCGAAGGAAGTATACAAATTTTAGTTTTCATTATTTCAAATAATAACCACTAAGTCCACCAAGAAAACCTAAAATTAGTGCTGCAATAACAGGAATAGTTGCATCTCCGTGTATACCATACTGGCCATTTATAATAGCGCCTATTAACAGGCCCGCTAAGAAACCAATAATTCCTGAGCCTATGCTTCTCCCAACTCTTGATTTTTTATACTTAATATCAGCTTCAATATCTTTATGTTTATTTCTTTCAAGCAATGTGCTTATCCTATAAATTGATTTTATAAAACAACTAATTGATAAAACATCATCCCCTTCAAAGGATATGCCTCCTATAATTGCATCAATTTTCACCTCATCGGAAAATGTCATACCAAGAAGTTCTTTATAAATAGCAGGGTCTTTATAATTTATGATTAAATTAATATTCCATGGTAATTGAACTGAGTTTAGAAGTTGAATATGGTCGTTATTAATGGCTAACAAGGTTCCATGGATTTGTACAGAAGCACCAATAAAGTTTTTTCTATGCTCGTTTTTCTGGATGTTAGTTTTGTTTCTAAACTCATTAGATAATTGTCCGAATGTCATTACTCAAGATTAAATAAATAAAAATAATTCCTTTCCACGCTAGACTCTACAAGGATTTTGTAAGATTGTCCGCAGCATTCTAATGAGCAATATAAATATATTAAGGCATTCTTTCCTAATAGGCGGCGAGTCCTGGTCCTGAGCTTACGCACATCGCCCGGAAAGAGACTCGAACTTAACAATAAAAGTTCCACGTTGGTATGCAGTACAAGTGAGTGACACAACTATGATGCCATGGAAATATGTGGCTTGTAACAAAAAAATCTTCAATAAAAAAGCCATCAAACTAACTTGCTTGATGGCTTCTTCACTAGATATTTTTTGCTTTTAGCTTGCTAATAATTGTGCTTCAGGCAACATTTTGCGTACATTGATCAATGCATAACGCATGCGGCCCAAAGCTGTATTGATACTGATATCCGACAGTTCTGCGATCTCCCTGAAACTCAGATCGGCAAAATGCCTTAATATGAGCATCTCTCTTTGGTCCTGTGGCAGTTTATCGATCATCTTTTTTACATGATTGTCCCTTTCTGTTTCCATCATTCTTACATCAACACCAGGTTCTGCAAAATTATATACCTGGAAAAGATCAGCATTATCGCTGGTTTTAATGGTTGGTGTACGTTTTACTTTACGGTAGTGATCCATGCACATATTATGTGCAATACGCACTGCCCATGACAGAAATTTGCCGTTCTCAATATAAGCCCCTCTTTTAAGGCTTTCGATGATGCGGATGAACACTTCCTGGAAAATATCTTCGGCTAAATAATGGTCTTTAACCAATAAGAAAATGGAGGTGAATATTTTGCTTTTATGGCGATTTACAAGGCAGGTAAAAGCATTTGAATCGCCATTCATGTAGCTTTCAAGCAGTTCGTTTTCGCTGAGATTGTTGTAGGATTTCATAGATGTTTGTTTTAACAGGATATTTGATATCTCAAAAATAAATGCATCGGAAACAATAAAAAGCTAAAACAAGCCGAAACTACAGAAACGGGTACCGAACGGGGAAAAAATGGTACTGAATAAAATGCCGGTTACTTTTTAAATGCAAAATAAACGGCTCCCAGTATTAAAATAAAGCTTACCAGGTATTTCCAGTGGAAAGGTTCCTTTAAATACAGTACTGCAAAAACGGCAAAAACCGCCAGTGTTATTATTTCCTGCGTGATCTTTAACTGGAAGCCATTAAAACCGTTCACATAGCCAAGCCGGTTGGCCGGCACCATCAGCATATATTCAAATAAAGCAATGCCCCAGCTGATGAGTATGGCTTTCCATAAAGGAAGGTTGGTATTTTTCAAATTACCGTACCAGGCAAAAGTCATAAAGATATTAGAAGCAGTAAGGAGAAGTATAGTACGTAACATGAATTGCTTTTTATAACACAAATTAAAACGGATTACACGAATTATAAAACAATTCGTGTAATCCGTGTAATTAGATTGATTCGTGTTATTTACGATCGGTTTCGCCCGAAAATTATATTGATGATAGCTAAAAGAACAATAGCACCAATTGCTGCAGTTAAAACATAATTAAGCCAGCCAGTGCCGGTGTTAATATGTACACCTAATTTTGGTAATAGCCAATAGCCTATAAAGCCACCAACAATACCAACAACAATATTTCCAATTAATCCCAGGCCGCCGCCCTGGAAAACCATACCGGCAAGCCATCCGGCTAAAGCTCCTAAAACAAGAATGATGATGATTGATTGACCGTCCATTGTAGTTTGATTTAAGAGTGAAAAAATAATAGAATGTTATACCATTATACCAATAATACATTGGTATAAAAGATAATTCTAAAGATAAGCTAATTATTGTAAGATAATTCTTACAAACTATTTTACGATATTGACGGTGCCTTTTAAATTTACAGGTACTCCATCCGAATCAATAAAGCTGATCGTATACACATATGTTCCGGCGGATTCCGGTTGTCCTTTATAATAACCATCCCATCCATTTTGTAATACAGTTGATGTGTAAACTACTTCACAGAGTGCAGGCAACATTTAGTAACTATAATAAATAAAACACCTTGCGAATTATATCTAATCATATTAACCAACCCTCTAAAGGCAAAGACTTTAAAGTTTCACAAAAGATTTTGTCACCCGCTCTCCTTTCTGGTTAATCATTTCAATATAATATATGCCCTTCTCAAAGTTGGTTATATCTATAGACATAACAGGCACATTAAAAGTCTGTTGCAAAACAGCCCTTCCCAAACGGTTTGTTATAGTAATTGAATATCTCGGTAATTCTTGTTTTGTTGTTTCAGTAATTTTTAAATTTATACGACTAGTTGTTGTTGGGTTTGGCGAAATAAAAAAGTTAAATGATGCAAGGTTTTCTGCTGTTTTAGCCTCTGTATTTGTTCTTTGAAAAGAACTGAAATCGGTTAAATAATTAAGTTTAGTTATAAATACAGCCTCTTCATTACCTGGTAAATCCGGTATATTTTGGCTGCCAATCTGGATTGCAGTTTGAAAGGGCTGGTTACCAGCAAGGTAAATATCCTGCCCATCTGTTTCAAAATACAACATGTATTGAGATAAATTGCTGGTTAATATTTTTTTTGTTATTGGACTGGTTGTACTGAAATCAATTGCATACACATAGTTATTAGAGCTGTTAAAAACAACTATTTTATCAGAAGAATATTTAGAAAACCGAGCATAACTAAGGCCAAGATCAGAATTGACAAATCCGCTACTAGTAACATTTGGATAGGCAGGTGAATTATAATCAAATTGTTTAAGTACATATAGATTATTTCCCTGGTCACTTAAAAAGAAGCACCTATCCTGATTATCAAAAAATACTGCCAATGAATTTATAAGTGTGGTACTAAAATTCACAGTTGCATCTGGCAACAATTGTGAACCATTATAATGAAACTTTTTAAAACATCCTCCTATTGAAGAATATACAAACAAATTATTGGTATTAGGATTGAATTTGTAATCTACACTAGGACAGCCGATACTTATAGTATCAAGTAAAGTGCCGCCTGCAGTATATAAATTTAAATTAGTGTTGGTAGAAGTAATATATGCTCCCCCATTTATTTCAGCAACCATATTTTCATTTGCTGCTAAACTATAAGGTGCCGCAACAATGGCACCAGTAGTACCATTACGATAAGTATCTGGTAAAAAATTTCCACTCCAAGTTTGAATAATTCCGGATTTATATGCAAATTTCAAATACTCATTGTTATCATTGATCCAGTTTGAATATCCACCTTGTGTATAATGCAAATTAACTGATGACGTACTGGAAGGTATTGTTAAAGGGTGTCCAGTATGATTAAAAGACTGAGAAGAACTAGGAAATCCAACAGAGGCCAAGAAAACATTACCATTAAAATCTTTCATGATACCTTCAGTGGATTGCCATACTTGATAAGACTTAGGCCAGACCGGAGGAACTCCACAAGGCAGTACGTTAACAGTTGTTGTAAAAGAGCCGGTAGTATTGCATGCACCTGTTGTTATATCAGCACTTGGAACGGATAGGGTTAGTGTCCATATTCCTGCATTTGCCGGGTTGTTCAGATCAAGTGTTACGGAAGTATTAACCGGTGTCGGAGGTATTATTGTTGAACCCGGAGGCCCTACCCATGTAAATACCGAACCGGTAGGTCCGCAACTCGGAAGTGTGGCAATGCAATTTGGTGTAACTGCCTGTTGTACCTGGTTTGCATATGCAGTTAGGTCTACTAACTCAGGATAGGCAAAAAACATTCCCGATACCCTATCAACTTGAGTATCTTCCTGTGGCCATATCCAGATCATATTAAGTGGGTAAGCCGGGTCAGGCTGCTGCCCCACAAAATGTACAAAAACTCTATGCCATACATTATCATTAGTAATATTATCCTGGCAATAGATCTGTTGAGAATTAGAAGGAATTGCCGGATATGAATAATCATGGGGATCATCGGGGTGAAATGTTTCATTATAATCTTTGCAACTAATTAAGTGAATATTAAAATGATCCAATGGATAGTCAATGTTACCTATCGTGATATCACTAAAATTCTTGTGGGCTATAAAAAAACTCAAAACATACACATGTCCCGGAATAATATTTGGTATCTTTTGAACTATACTTTCGGAGATATTATCATTAAAGGTATAATGCCATCCTGCAGCCCCAAACGCAAAGCTTGTAGCCGGAACAGGCGGGACGGTAAAAATCGCAGGATGGCCGGGATAGCTGCCTGGATTGACACCTGCATTTCCCCCGGGATAGATCTCGCAACTTCCTTGCCCGGGAAGCCAGGGCAGCACTAACTCATCAGAAAACACATTTGCATTATGGGCATCACCGGGATTAGGAGTATTAAAATCATTATTTTGAATGTAATTACAAGTTGGGGAAGAAATAGGTGTACATGAAATCGGGAATACCATCGTTGCCTTCTTCGGCGTATAGGTGTTTGTTTGATCGTTGACACCAGTTCCAATTATTTGTGCAAATGAATCAAGGGCACTTATTGTTAGTAAAAGAATAATTATAACACTTAGGTAGTGTGTAATTGATCTGGAAATTGACTTTTTTTTCATAATGCGTAGGCTTAAAAGCTTGTAAATGTTACAGTCACAGAGCTATTATTGTCTTATGCTTGAACTAAAAATCTTTCACGGGAAGAATTAAGTATCGGGGAGGTCAAAAAGACTTTTTTTCTAAAAGTATAGTAAACATACTTTATATAATTCGTATTCCCAACTAATTTTTCAGGTTGGTTTACCAAGATTGTGTGCTACCGTAGCAACCATTTTTGCAACAGTTTGCATCAGTACCCGTTACGTAACATTTAGTTGAAATTGGTGGATCAGTCGTAACTATAGGCTCGGGCGTTGTATTTTAATATTATGAAGAGAAGAATCCCATACGTATGTAACTCCACCATTAGCTGTAAGTTGGATTATCTCATATACAGATTGTACCCGAAGCCGATATGACTGTTATAGATGTACAAATTGATTATTGAAACATAATTAATTAAGGCTCCTGAAATCCACCGGCACCAGTTTACTTACTCCCGGCTCTTGCATGGTTACGCCGTAAATAACATCCACGGCACTCATGGTCATCTTATTGTGCGTTACAATGATGAACTGGCTGTTCTCACTGAATTTTTTGATCATCTGTGTGAATTTACCCACGTTGGCATCATCCAGCGGAGCATCCACCTCATCTAAAATACAGAAAGGTGCAGGTTTAATTAAGTAGATGGCAAACAATAAAGCAGTTGCAGTTAATGTTTTTTCTCCACCACTCAACTGGCCAATAGATGAAGGCCTTTTACCTTTTGGTTTGGCAACAATATCAATATTGGTTTCGGCTAAATTCTCAGGGTCAACCATGATCATATCAGCCGTATCATCTTCGGTAAACAAGGCTTTAAACACTTTCTGGAAATTCTCCCTTACTTTATTGAAGGTATCGAGGAACTGCTGGTTGGCAGTAGCTTCTACCTCCTGTATGGTAAGCATCAGGCTTTCCCTTGCTGTTACAAGGTCATTCTTTTGCTCAAGAATGAATTCGTAGCGCTTCTTCATTTCTGTATAAGCTTCAATAGCTGTAGGATTTATTTCTCCTATATTTTCCAAACGCTTGCGTTGCCTTTCATTTTTCTCCCGCAGTTCTTCCAGTGGTGTGTCGGTTGTACGGGGCTCATCAATGATAACATCCAGGTCAACCTTAAACTCCACGTTCAGGCGCTCTTTCATGCCTGCCAGTTGCAGTTTAAGATCACTGAGCCTGTCTTTTATTTCATTAAGCAAGGTGTCAATACCTTCTTTTGATTTGAGCTTGCTCTTTATCTCATTTTCCTTTTCTGTTAATGCATTGCGGAGATTGTAGTAAAGCTGATCAGCTTCGTTCAATGCTCTCTCTTCAGTTTCTTTATTATGAAGCATTGAAATAACCATTGCTTCCAGTTCCTTTAACTGTCCTGCAGTTTCGGTAATGCTGGCCGATGCTTCGGTAAGTTGTGCAGTGCTGCTTTCTATCTGGAGCGTAAGGTCTTTAAGCTGGTTTGTTTTAAACTCAAATTCCTGCTTTAAAGAAACAACCTTACTTTGTTGTTTGGTAAACTGCAGGTTACTATCATTGAAAGTTGTGGTAGCTTTATTGTAATCCCCTTCAGCTGCTGCATAATCCTGCTCTATCAACTGCATCTTCTCTGTCAGTTCTTTGATCTGTGCATTAAAGCTGTTCAGCAGTTCCCTGGTGCTGGCAATATCTGTATGATTGGTTTCCAGTTGCTTTTCCAGTTCTGTGATTCTTGCAGAACTGGTTTCTTCCAGGTGAGCAAGATTCTCGATCTTGTTTTGTAAAGAAAAAACATGATTGGTAAGATTATTGATATCCTGCTGTATCTGTTTGATCGCATTTTCCTTTAACTGCTCGTTAAAGGCGATCACTTCGTTGTGATGGGCTTGAATGTTTGCTTTTAAAGCAGTAACAATGGCTTCCTGTGCAACGATCTCTTCAATTAATTTCTCTAAATTCTTTGCCCGTCCGATCTTCTTTCCTTCAAACAAACCAACACTTCCGCCTGTGAGTGAATATTTTCCTTTTACATACTTACCGGTTTTTTCAAGTACCACTGCCCCATTGCTGTTGCGTAATGCATCTTCGTTCTCGGCAATAAAAACATTGCCCAGTAAATGTTTGGCAAGATTGGCATATTTGCTGTCGATCTCTATAACACCAAGGGCGGGAATGGTTCCTTCCGGTTGGTGCTGGTTTTCAAAATCAGTAAATTTGTCCTGCAAAAAGAAATTGGCCTTGCCTTTTTTATTGTCATCCAGTAAATGGATGGCTTGCAAACCTTCTTCTAAATTATTAACTACATAATAGTTCAGGTAAGGCTCCAGTACATTCTCTACTGCAGCACGGTATTCTTCTTTTACATAAATGATATCGCTTAACAAGGGTGCTGTATGGTTCCAGCCTGTGTTGTTGTGTAAAAACTTTACACTCTCAGGATAACCTTCCATTGAGTCGATCAAACTCTTTAACAGGTCGTGTTCGTTCTTCTTGCTGTCTAAAGTGCGGCTTTCGGCGGCCAGTTCATTACGCAGGCCTTCCATTTTATTCTGCGTTTGCAGGATCTGCTCTTTGGTAAATTCATGATGGTCCTGCAACTGCTGCAGGTCGGTTTTCTTTTGCTCCAGTTCTGCTTCTTTTTGTTTCTTCTCAGGTTCCAATTGTTGTAACTGGTTCTGGCGTTGTGTTTTCTCTTCCTGTATCTGGGTTACAGTTCGCTGTAAATTTTGTATAGATGTATCTGCAACGGCCACTTTTTTCTCTGCGTCAAACTGGTCTCTTTGCAGGGACTGGCTTTGTTTACGCAGTTCATCAATATGGCTTCTCTTGTCATCAAATATCCTGCGTTTTTCTTCCACAGCATTTTTCAGGTCAACCAGTTTGCTTTCAAACTGCGTTAACTGAATTTCATCTTCACTTATCCGGTTGCCGGTAAACTGAATGCTTTCATCAAGCCCTTTTAACTGCCCGCCGGCTTTTTGTAAAAACTCATTCAGGCCGGTTTCCCTTTCTTTTAAATATTGCAAACGCTGGCCGCTCAGGTTCTTTTCGTTCTCTTTACTGCGTACAGCATCCAGCATTTCATTAAATGCATGCTGCATGGTTTGCAGGGCTTTTTCTTTGGCTATGAGGCCAAGTTTTTCCTGTTCCAGTGCTGCTTCTTCCTTTGCAATGGCTGCTTCCAGTTCAATACGCTTATCTACTTCGGCTTTTTGTTTCTCATTCAGTTCATGATAAGTAACATTAAAACCTTCCAGTGCAGCTTTTGCCAGTTCAATACTAACTTCCTTGTATTCTGTTTTTATTTCGAAGTATTTCTCAGCTTTTTTAGCCTGGCTTTCCAAGCTTTTAAGCTGGTTGTTAATTTCAAATAAAAGGTCTTCAATACGTGCCAGGTCCTGCTCAGCAGCATCCAGCTTCAATTTAGCTTCTTTCTTACGGGTTTTGTAGATGGAAATACCGGCTGCCTGTTCCAGCATTTTTCGGCGGCTGAATTCCTTATCCTTGATGATATCATCCACCATACCCAACTCAATAATGGCATAGCTATCGTTGCTGATACCGGTATCCATAAAGAGATTATGGATATCTTTCAATCGGCAGGCCACATCATTCAGGCGGTATTCACTCTCCCCGCTTTTATAATATTTACGGGTTACAGTCACCGTGCTGAATTCGGTTGGAAGCAGGTTCTTTGTATTATCAAATGTGAGGCTAACCTCGGCAATACCACTGGCACTGCGGGTTTTACTGCCATTAAAAACAAGGCTCTCCAGGTTCTCACTTCGCAGGTTGCTTATTTTATGTTCCCCTATCACCCAGCGGATACTGTCAACAATATTGCTTTTTCCGCAGCCATTGGGCCCTATAACCCCGGTGATACCTTCATCAAAATTAAGTACGGTTTTATCGGCAAAACTCTTAAATCCCTTGATTTCTAAACTCTTTAAACGCACGGTTTTATCTATATTTTAGTCAGACGGCAAATATAATGGAATGGGACAATAGAAAATTTTGATTTTTTACAGCGATTTGCCTTAGTTATTCACAGTTTGAAATTAGGTTTACGCATAACTAAAATAAAAATAACTTTAACCCGCCGGCTTTACTCAAAACAAATATTATTTAATTCCAAATCGACTATCATGCTTAAAAAACTCACATTTGCTTTAATACTTTTGATCAGCATTGCTTCCTGTAATTCAAAAAAGAAAGCATTTGACTACAGTGAGAATTTTGTAAAAAAAGAAAATAGCCTGCTAAGTGATATTACAGCTACCGAGGATAAAGTAGCACGCTATATTACACTCGAACAATTTGACAGTATTGCCATTGCCGGAGAGAAAATGGAGCAATTGGTAGAAAGTAAGATACAGGAAGTAAAAAAAGAACCAGCTCCTGATGTTAAAGAAGCCGAAAATTTTAAAGAAGCATGTATCAAATATTTTGCGTTCATAAAAAGTATGTATACCAGTTATAAAGAATTTGGCCGTGCCACTGATGAAACTGAAAGAGAAAAAGCGAAAGCTAAAGTAATTGAATTGGCTAATGGTAAACAAGCTGCTATGAATTCAATGCAAACAGCTCAAAAGAAATTTGCTGATGCAAATGGGTTCAGGCTGGAGAAGTAACAAGTTGATCCCAGGTTAAATATATTTTTATTTAAAAAAATAATAAATACCAATACCTTTTTATAAAGGTATTTTTTTTGCAATAAAAATAGCAGCCTTTTGGGTAAAGCACCAGGCCAACCTCTCATTTAAATTAAGTAAAAAAGATGCGTACAATTTCCAGTGCCAGCTGGGGTTTGTACCATATTTTATTAAGTAAAAAAACTTCGAAAACCACTGTTTTTTACTGTAAAATACCTGTGTATTAATAAATCCCTGTTTATTTATAATAAAGACAAAAAAACTGCCGTTAGCAATAAGGATTCACTATTGATATTTATTTTTTTTTACTCAAAAAATCAATTCATCTTATGAAAAAATTATTACTAACTGTATGCATTTTTGCAGCTGTTTCAACCTTTATTTCCTGTAAAAAAACTGAGTTAACTGCACCTGCAGCAACAACTGACCAGGGAACACCAGTAACACAGCAAACACAACGTTATGCTACCAACCTGGAGTCCGGCAATCCTGATCCTGTTATAGTAGCTGGAAGAACAATTGAAGGAGAATGCGAAGCTACTGAAGTAACATTAATAGCCGGACAAACAATTGATGCAGGTACGGTAACTGTGACTAATGATGCCGATTTTATTTATGTTACTTATACCACCACCAATGGCTGGGTACTAACACAAACCCATTTATATGTGGGAAATTGCGCATTGATACCGGTAAACAACCCGGGTAACCCGATTCCCGGTCAGTTCCCGTATACAAGCGCACACAATAACGTAACTACTTATACTTACCAGGTTCCCATTTCAAGGATAGCATTGGAAGACTGCGGTTGTATTGCTGCCCATGCAGTGGTCAAGAAATATAATTCATCAAACCAGGTTGTTGATACACAAACAGGCTGGGGCAATGGAATACGCATTAACCTTTCCGGCGGAAACTGGGGAATGAAATTTGACTACTGCAGCTGTACACCTCTATAACATAATTTTTGATCCATAAAAAAGCGGAATCGATTGGTTCCGTTTTTTTTATACCTATGATCTTCAAAAGAAGCAACACTGTCATAGATGTTATCAGGATAAAGGCTTCACTAATTATTTTACAGTTTTACAATATGGCATCTTAATTGTACCTGGGTAAAGGCTTCTATTTATAGTTAGCTTTAACCAATCTTAATTAACCCATCAAAAATTGTGTATGAACAAATTAGTAAGAGGATTGATTGCAGGCTACGGTGCAAAAAAATTAGGCGGAGGTTGCTTTAGCACCATTATTATCTTTTTAATCATCTGGTATGCATTGGAACGTTGTTAATGAAATGATCCTTGCTTTCTCCAAAATTTTAACTTGTTAAAATCTTCCATAACAAGGATTTTGATTTTGTTATTACGAGCCTATTCGTATTTTTGGGCCTAATCAAACCAAAATATGAAAAAAATATCTGCCATTTTGTTTTTAGTTGCCTGTACAACAGCTCATGCACAACCTAAATTATTAACGCAGGCAACAATTACAACCAAAACTACTATTGTAGCTTCGGAAACCGAGGAAACCCAGGTTCAGGATATGCGTACTGCTGATGGAGGTGGTGAAGTAAGAGTAATGCGTTTTGGTGGAGGTGATGGTGAGACAAAAACCACTACCTGGTTAAAAAATGACCTCACTAAAACATTTTCGGAAAGTGAAATGGGCCGTTCAACAGTCATCAGGGACAACTCAAAAAAAATTACTACCACTATTATGGAGATGATGGGCAGAAAAAGTGGTTTTTATGCAACGGATGAAGACCAGACTGCAATGCGCAAGCGTATGGATAGTATGATGCAAAGCAGGGGTGTGCAAAATGTATCTTTCGGTGGAGGCTCTAACACACCTGCTACTTATGCTGTTATTTATATTGATGAGAACAAGAAGATATCAGGTTATGCCTGTAAAAAAGCCCTTGTAATAGCTACAAGGGCTACCCGTTCAGATACCACCACAGTATGGTATTGCCCTGATTTTAAATTACAGAATTTACCCAGCACCGGCGGCGCTGCCGGTGGCTTTGGCGGTTTTAACATGGCCACTGGCACAAGCGGTATGGAATTACTAAATGGTTTTCCGATGCAATATGAAAGAAATATGAACAGGGGCAGGCACATGACCGTGGAAGTAACTAAACTGGTGATCGATAAAGATATTGCTGATAAGGAATTTGAAATACCAAAAGATATTGAAGTAAAAGCAATGAAGGATATGCAGAATGGTGGTATGGGCGGGCCTGGTATGCAGATAAGAATTGCCGGGCAATAAAAATATTCAATAAAAAACCTCCTGTTTGCAGGAGGTTTTTTATTGAATATTTATAAGCTTTAAAGTTTTTCTACTTCAAGTTTTTTCTTTTCCACCTCAGCCACTTTTGCAGCATTGCCGGCTACTTTATAACCATTGCCCAAAATTTCCAATGCCAGTTTATAATTAGATTTATCAGCAAATTTATACTTCTCTAACTTGCTCAAAAGATTTACTGCTTCTTCCGCATAAGAAATGCTGGCAAGCGAAAGTGCTTTCGATTCGGCGATCAGGTCATTCTTCACTTTTAACTCCGCAGGCTTGGTGCCTTTTATCCTGGCAATACGTTCCTGCAGGTCAAAAGTTTTACTGTAGTATAAATTGGCCAGTTGTAAATTAACTTCAATAGTCGATTTAATTGCAACAGCTTTTTTATATGATTCTTCCATCCTGGTGCGGTAAGTATTTAATGTAGCGGCATCTTTTCCTTTTGAAGCATCACCAGACAGAAATTTGTCGATTTCTATAGCATAATTATAAAAAACAACATAGTTATTGGGAAGCGTTTTTGTCAGTTCTTCATATTTATTAAGTAAAGCTTCGCCTTCAACGCCATCCAGTGCAAACTCTACTTCCTTCATTTCCCAATAGGGAATATCAATTGGATAATGCTGTTTGGCAGCTGCAATGTATTTTGTAAAATCTGCGCTATTCTTTTCTTTTATTGCTCTTACTATCAATTCATCATAAGCCGTTGCATATCTTTCATCTTTAAGATTGGCATCTGCGATTTTTCTAAAATAGATCAGGGCATCATCCTTTCTCTTAAGCTCATTGGCGAGGATCGCCAGGTTCCAAACCATATTGGTATCGAGTGCCGAAAATTTAAATCCATTAGTGCCTGTTATTCCATTGGCATAAATATAATCATGGATCTCAAGCGCTTTTTGAAATGAGGTGAACGATTCCTCATAATTCTTAGTGCCGTAAGCTTTAATACCCATATCATCATATCCATAATAAGTATTAAAAATGGTTTTATTCGTTTCGTCGTTGCTTAAAGGAGTTTTAGGATCAAGTTCCCTGTATTTTTTAAGTGCTTCAAATCCTGTTTGCAAATAAACCTTTTTTTGAGCCACAGGTGTTGCTTCCTGTACCGCTAGTGCAGTGTAAATAGCTGCTTTATAATACCAGCCCTCAGCTTTTGTGGCATTTTTTTCATTGGCAAAGAATGCATCAATTTCAGGCTTAGCCTTATCATATTGCTGCAGGTTAAAGTACAGTTTCACATTTTTCAAATCCTGGCCATAAGTGCCAACAATAGCAAAAATCAGGACAAACAGTAATACATATTTCTTCATGCTTTTATTTTTTTAGGTGTTAAAGGTATTAATTAAACAGATGAATTATGCCGGATTTTTTCATAAATTATGCCACAGTTTTAAAAGCCATACCGTTTACTAAAGTTTAACAATGTACTAATCCCATAAACATATGTAAATTACAGCCTCAATATTTTGAAAATTGATATCGCAGGAAAGCATACAGCAGATTCTCAGCCGCATTGACATTGTGGAAATAGTTGGCTCTTTTATTAAACTAAAAAAAAGAGGAGCTAATTACCTTGGCCTGTGCCCATTTCATAATGAAAAGACTCCCTCCTTCACCGTATCACCTTCTAAAGAGATATATAAATGTTTTGGTTGCGGCAAGAGCGGCAACAGCATTAGCTTCTTAATGGAGGCCGAGAAATACAGTTATGTGGAAGCCTTGCGCTGGCTGGCTGCAAAATATAATGTTGAAATTGAAGAAAGCGAAACAAGCCCCGAATTTAAACAGCAGCAACAGGTTGCCGACAGCTTATACATCATCAACAATTTTGCACAAAAATATTTTACCGATGCCTTGTTCAATTCGGAAGAAGGCCAGGATATTGCTTTAAGCTATCTGAAAGAACGTGGTTTCAGGGAAGAGATCATCACTAAATTTCAACTGGGATACAATACTGAGGCAAGAGATGCTTTTACTAAAGCGGCCCTGGCAGCACAATATAACCTTGAGTTTTTACAAAAAACAGGATTGGTAAATGTACGTGATGGAAATGCTTATGATAATTACCGGGGCCGTATCATCTTCCCTATCCATAATCAAAGCGGAAAAGTGCTGGGCTTTGGTGCCCGTATCATTAAGAAGAATGATAAAGCTCCCAAATACATCAACAGTCCCGAGAATGAGATCTATATAAAGAGTAAAATACTCTACGGATCCTACTTTGCAAGGCAGGCCATTGATAAGGCCGATGAATGTTTGCTGGTAGAAGGATATACCGATGTGGTAAGCCTGCACCAGGCCGGTATAGAAAATGTGGTGGCAAGCGGCGGAACTTCTCTTACGCCTGACCAACTACGGCTGATAAAAAAATACACGAACAACCTTACTATTATTTATGATGGCGACAGTGCCGGTATTAAAGCTGCCCTGCGTGGACTTGACCTGGCGCTGGAAGAAAGCCTGAATGTAAAACTGGTTTTAATACCCGATGGTGAAGACCCCGACAGTTATGTGAACAAGGTAGGCACAGCTCAATTCATCAATTTCGTAAATGAAAATAAAAAAGATTTTATTTTATTTCAGTTGGGCATTGCTTTAAAAGATGCAGGTAATGATAGTACAAAAAAATCGATCGTTGTAAACCAGATCGCCGAGACCATTTCAAAAATTAATAAGACGGAAGATTTTACCAAACAGCAGGATTATATAAAACAATGTTCCGAAATTTTAAAGATCGAAGAAAGTGGTTTGCATGCACTGGTAAATAAATTCATCAGGGAAAAAGTTAACAAAGAAGAGAACCGGGTAAGCCGTGACGAACGTTTTGCAAATGAAACAACAGGTAATGAGCAAAACATTCCAATGGATGATGATGTTACTTCTCTTTTTAATAAAGATGAGATACATGAACAGGCCATGATTCGGAGCTTGCTGGAATTTGGTTTAAAGAACTGGAACGAAGAACTGAAAGTAGCTGATCATATTTTTAAAGAGATAGAAGAGAACCAGCTGGAAGAACTGATCGATAATAAAGAACTGGTCAGGATATTGCATACCTATAAAGCATGGTACGATGCAGGCATAGAGCCTACTGCCAAGAATTTTTTATACCACGAAGACCAGCAAATGAGTTCACTGGTGGTAAGTATCATGGATTTTAATTACGAGATAAGCCCCAACTGGAAAGAACATTTTGAAGGCCATATTGCAACACGTGAAGAACTCTTTGCCGAAGAAGTTTTTTCAACATTGAATTATCTAAAGCTGCGCAAAATAAAAAGGCTGATGGATGAGAACCAGCGTGACCTGGAAAAAGCAACGCTTGCAGAAGACCAGATGATACTGGTACAAACCCATCAGCATTTAAAACAAATGGAAATTGAACTTACCCGTCAAATGGGTACGGTTATTTTCAGGTAAAATTAAAAAGTCAAAAGTCAAAATTCAAAAGTGAACAGCTTTTAAGTTCAGGGATCCTTTTGAATTTTGACTTAATTCTCCTGGTCTGCAATTTTAATCTTTCTTTGTCAACCTTGCCGCTTCATTCACCAGCTCTATAAATTCATTGCGATACCCTTCCTTATCTATGCCTTTGGCAAGTTCTGCCAATGCTATCACGCTTTTGTAACTGGCGTTGGCTTTATAGGCAGAATTTCTAAGCACCATACCGAAAGCCGCCACTGCTGCAGAAAAACGGAAATTATCAGAAGTAGTGCTCAGTTTGGTATGCATATCAACCACCGGTTGTACAATGAGTTTGCTTATATCTTCATCGGGCTTTTTATATCTTAATTTGATCGTCATGATCTCTTCTGTTGAGTTGTTGCTGTTATTGGTCAATTGAGCCTGGTATTTTAATGCATCTGTTTTTGTGGTGAACTCATCTTTTACGCCTACAGGTATTACTTCGTACAATGCGGTAACGCAATGGCCAGCTCCCAATTCGCCGGCATCTTTTGCATCATTATTAAAATCTTCTTTTTTCAACATCCTGTTTTCGTAACCGATAAGCCGGTAAGATCGCACTTTGGCGGGATTGAATTCGATCTGAAGTTTCACATCTTTGGCAATGGTGAATAACGTACTGCCAAATTCTTTTACCAGTTCTTTTCTGGCCTCGCTCTCATTATCGATATAGGCATGGTTCCCGTTTCCTTTATCGGCCAGTTGCTGCATCTTGCTATCTTTATAATTACCCATCCCAAATCCCAGTACTGTCAAAAAGATATTAGTTTTCTTTTCCTTTTCGATGATGCTCACCAATTCATCGTCACTGCTTACACCCACATTAAAATCCCCGTCAGTTGCCAGTACAACACGATTATTTCCACTGGTTGCAAAATTTTCCCTGGCAATTTGATACGCCAACCTGATCCCTTCAGCTCCGGCTGTTGAGCCCCCGGCTTCCAGGTTATTGATGGCATCTTTAATTTTAGTTTTTTCATTTCCCTGGGTGGATGGCAACACGAGCCCTGCTGCTCCTGCATACACAACGATCGCCACTTTGTCTTGTTCTCTCAATTGATCAGTAAGCATATTGAGTGAGGATTTTACAAGAGGAAGTTTATTGGGTTGGTCCATTGACCCGGATACGTCAATAAGAAAAACAAGATTAGCAGGAGGCAGTTTCGCTTTTTCGATCTCCCTCCCTTTCAAACCAATATGTACAAGACGGTGTTTTTCATTCCACGGGCAGGATGACATTTCTGTGTACACGGCAAATGGATCATCATTTTTCGGCGGTGCATAATCATAATCAAAATAGTTCACCATTTCTTCTATCCTTACTGCACCATTTGGAGGCAATGATCCTTCCCTGATAAAGCGCCGGATATTGCTGTAAGCAGCATGGTCAACATCAATTGAAAATGTAGAAAGCGGGTTTTCCTTTGCAGCAAGAAAATCATTCTCAATGATGTTGCCGTATTCTTCCGTATTGTGATCTTGCGGAAGCGATGCGGTTGAAGTAGCAGAATCCGTTTTAACTACGGACATCATAAGTTCCCGTACGTCTGAACTGCGGGTTTTACTGTCATTTGAATTACATGAGATAGCGAAGAGCATAAGGATAAGAATCCTTAAAGAAAGTTTTGTTTTCATAAAAATGAGTTTAGAGTGATTAGATACTCATTGATACAAATTGCATAAAATTAGTAACCGCCGTAAGTTGTTAAAGGAAAGAGAAAGCGCTGAGGGGCTATTTAATAGTGAATTTAAAATTCAGTGTCACCGGCGAAATAGCAAAGTCGGGAATATTATATTCATAGGTATCATTAGATTCTTTAATGGTGATACGGTAGTTAGCCGCTGTTGATATCACACAAGTTGCCTTCCCGTCCTTATCTGTTTTATACTTTTTTATTTTGCGGGTCAACAGGTCTTCAAAACTTACAACTGTTTCAAGTTTTTTATCCTCCTGTGTGGTAAGTGTTAGTTTTATTACAAGAGAGTCTGCATCAATAGCAGGCTCCTGTGCATATGTATTTAAAAAAAATAGGGTAAAAAGAAACGAGAGAAGAGTTTTCATATATTTTCAGATTAGCCTTATACTTATAAATATACAAAGCAATCAGTCTAACATATTGTTAAATCAGGCAGTTCCGGATAGTTTCATAATTAACTCCCATTCTTCCGGTTTTACAGTTTGTACACTCAATCTTCCAAGGCGTATAAGATCCATATTTGAAAACCGCTTATCGGGCTTTAATGCTGCAAGCGTAACCGGCTTCTTTAATTTTTTATGTGCTTTGATATCCACTGCCACCCATCTGTCATCATCTGTGGTAGGGTCCTGGTAAGCTTCCTTTACAACTTTGGCGATGCCTACAATTTCCACCCCTTCATTACTGTGGTAGTATAAAACTTCATCGCCTTTTTTCATTGCCCGTAAGTTGATACGTGCTGCATAATTGCGTACGCCACTCCAGCAGGTTTGTTTGTCTTTTACCAAACTATCCCAGCTATATACAGATGGTTCAGATTTTACCAGCCAATATGCCATGAATTGTAATTTTATTGGGTCTAATGAATTGGCTTAATAATTGCCAGAAACTATTGTTACTTTTATAGGTGTAAGTTAACTATTGTTACTTACTAAATAAAAAAGCAACCTTGATTTTTTAAAATAAAAAAAACTGTATGTTATTAATAAACCCCGCTTTCACACTGCTTTTTTCTTTGCCAGGTGGCTCCGAATGGATCCTGATCGTTATCGTTGTTCTCTTAATGTTTGGAGGTAAAAAAATCCCTGAATTGATGAGAGGGCTTGGAAAAGGAGTACGGGAATTCAAAGATGCAAAAGGCAATGTAGAAAAAGAGATTGATGAAGGCATGAAGGAGAAGGATAGTAAAGAAACAAAACCTCCAACACCTCCTGCAGCATAAATAGATATTAGATATATCGCTAAAAAATCCCCTTTACAATTAAAGGGGATTTTTTTGTGTCGTATAAGTTCAAACTCCCCGCTCCTATTTAATTTTTCATGTTTTACCAGCATTTATTTCCTGCTGCAAAAGCAATACAGATCTGATCAGCCCAGTGCTTCTATGCAATGATCAGGTGGTTTCTAAAAAACGTTAAATCCATTTAACAGGATTGCCCGTATATGATCGCAAGACGATTGTTTCTTTTTTACCAAAAAAACAAAAACTCAAAAACATGAATTTAAAATTAACCAGGCTTATCATTCCGGTTATGCTGCTGATGTTTGCTGAAACATCATTGGCACAATCCGGAAAAGAAAACCCCATCACCACTGCAGTTCCTTTTTTAAGACTGGCAACTGATGCCCGGACTGCCGCTATGGGAGATGTTGGCATTGCAACAGACCCCGATGCCAACTCAATGTTTTACAACGGCGCAAAAACGGTTTTTAATGATGGCAAGTATAGCGTTGGCCTTACCTACACGCCGTGGCTGAGTGAACTTGACATTAAAAACCTGTACCAGGCCTCTTTAGCCGCTTTTTATAAATTTGATGAAAAGCAGGCAGTGAGCTTTGGTTTTCGCAATTTCAGCCAGGGCAGTTTTACTTTTACCAATGATGTTGGCCAGGAAGTAAGCACATTCAAGCCCAATGATATGGCTATTGAGGCCGGTTACTCCCGTAAGCTTTCAACTAAAAGTGGAATAGGCCTTAACATTCGCTACATACGCAGCAGGCTGGCAGATAATTCTGTAAACAGCAATTATAAAACTGGTAGTGCTGTTGCTGCTGATCTTTCGTGGTTCTACACAAAAAAAGCATGGAATTTCGGACTTGCCTTAACCAACCTTGGAACTAAAATAAACTACGGCGGCGAAGATGCTTTTATACCTGCAAACCTTGCACTGGGCGCAGCTTACAACAAACAAATAAACAGCGATAATAAAATCTCATTCGCATTTGATCTTAATAAATTACTGGTACCCACTCCCCCTGACCCTGCCAATGCACAAAAAGTAGCAGACTACAATAGTAAAGGTGTTGCAGGCAGTTGGTTCAGTTCTTTTGGCGATGCACCTGGTGGCGGAAGTGAAGAAATAAAAGAAGTTCAACTGGGCATTGGCGCAGCGTATATGTATAAAGAAGTATTCAGCATACGTGCAGGTTGCTTTACTGAAAACAAGCTGAAAGGGAACCGTAATTATTTAACAGTAGGTGCTGGCTTACAATACAAAATTGCGGGCCTTAATTTTTCGTACCTGGTACCAACAGGTAATAATACAAATGACAATGCCCTCAAAAATACTTTCAGGCTTTCCCTGTTATTTGATTTTAAAAACGCAACTGCATCTAAATAACATCATCTAAAATTTATAACAATGAAAAAAACGATAATGAAAACAAAGCAACTGATACTGGTGCTGGCCTTGCTTACAGGGAGCCTGGTATCTAATGCATCAAGCCACAGGGAAGCGCCGTTGATCTCCAACGATCCGCTGTGCGATAATACTGATGTGTATGCTTTCCGCAGTCCCGATGATCCGAATACAATTACCATCATAGCCAATTATATTCCTTTTGAGCTGCCTGAAGGCGGCCCGAATTATTATACATTCGGTACAAACATCCGCTACGAGATCCACATCAAAAACAAAACAACCACTACAGCAGATGATATCTTATACCGGTTTACATTTTCGCTGGTAAACCAGGATCCTACTACATTTTTCAATATCCGCCTGGGTGCACAAAATATAAAGACCACATACATCTGTGAGAAAAGTGTGAACGGTGGAGCATTTGTAACTGTGGTAACAAATGGCATTGTGCCGCCGGCTAATATTGGCCCACGTTCAATTCAAAGCAGCCCGGTTGGTTTAGGTGTTGCTAATTATGATGTATTGATAAATGCAGCCATTGCAAGCGCCACCAGCGGCGAAAAAGTTTTTTGCGGCCCTGTTGACGATCCTTTCTTTGTTGATCTTGCCGGAGCTTTTGACCTGGGTAATTTCCGCCCGGAAGGTAATACCACCAATCCAACCAAAGATGGTTTGTCACGTTACAATGTACACAGCATCGCTTTAAAAATACCGATCAATCTTTTACAGAAAGATGGTAAAACTGCAGCGCAGGCCAGCAGCATTTTAGATGGCGACTTTGTAATTGGTGTTTGGGCAAGTGCCAGCAGGCAGCAGATCAAAACGCTCGGAGCCGGTGGTGCAGTTGGTTACAGCGGGCCATGGGTACAGGTTTCACGCCTGGGCATGCCGCTTACAAACGAGGCTATTATTCCAGTAGGTATGAAAGATAAATGGAACGCAACAACACCTGCCAACGATCTTCAGTTTGCAGCTTATTTCTCAAATCCTGAGCTGGCTTTGTACATGGACGACTCACAATTTGGCGGAGCTGTTCCATCTTTAAATGCTTTAAGAATTCAAAACCATTCATTGGGTGCTTACGATTTCAGAAATGGTAAACCAGGTTTGTATGGATTAAAAGGTTCTGATGCAGTAAAAGGCACAGCGCTTGATGATGCAATTTTTGGTACTATTTTATTACCCGATAACAAGAGCCCGAGAGCAGTTGATATCCTACCCATATTTTATACCGGTGTTCCAAACCTGGCGCCTTATCAATTGGCAACCGGTAAAACAGGAGGCCCGCTTTCAGCAGGTAAACCTTTTATCAATAATTTTTTACCAACCCTGGGAGATATGCTGCGACTGAATATGGCTGTGCCCCCTACTCCACGCAACGATCCTAAATTCAGTAGCCTGGGTATCATCAATGCAGCAGTATTGGGCCTTACAGATCCTGCTTATAACGGCAATGCAAATATCCAGTTCATTCCAAATATGGATGGTTTTCCAAACGGCAGAAGATTGGAAGATGATGTAACAACTATAGAACTGCAGGCTGTGGGTGGTGTTGCTTTGGCCGCAATTGGTTTATGGTACGATGATTACAAAAATGATGGCAATGCGGTTACAACCAACCTGGTGAATGTCCTCAGTTTTTCAGCAGGCCCAACCAGGAACGATACCACTTTTAAAGCAGGGTTCCCTTATGTGCAAACACCATGGAGAGGTTATGATTATACTGTAAAACCAAGATTCTAACCTTAAAAAATTAACCACAATAAATATAAATTGTATGAAACAATATTTTAAGATACTTACTGCCCTGCTCATCTGCACAACAGCATTTACCATACATGCTGCTGCATCCAGCCACAGGGAGGCGCCGTTGATCAGCAATGATCCATTGGCAGATAATACCGATCTCTATGCTTTTCGCAGCCCGGCTGATAGCAGCAAGATCATCCTCATCGCCAATTATATCCCTTTTGAGCATCCGGCCGGGGGCCCTAACTGGTACACGTTTGGCGAAAATATCCGTTACGAGATACGCATTGATAACAATACCGCCACAACCGGCGACGATATCATTTACCGTTTTACTTTCACGCAAACCAATGAAGATGGTTCTACCTTCTTCAACATACGTTTGGGTAAGCAAAATGTAAAAACAACCTACACCTGCGAAAGAAGTATAAACGGCGGCACAAGTTTCACGGCCATTGTTACCAATGGTGTAGTGCCTCCTCCAAACATTGGCCCACGTTCCATTGAAGGCGGTGCAGGTTTAGGTGCAGCCGATTACAATGCATTGATGACTGCTGCCATTGCCACAGCCAGCACAGGCGAAAAGGTTTTCTGCGGCCCCATTGATGATCCTTTCTTTGTTGACCTTGGTGGTGCTTTCGATGCCGGTGGATTCAGAACAGTGGGTGCAAGAGATGGTGTAGCAAAATATAATTGCCACTCCATTGCCATTGAAGTTCCCATTTCAACCTTACAAAAAAATGGTAAAATGACAACCCAGGCAACCAGTATATTAGATGGTGACTTTGTAATTGGTGTTTACGCCAATGCAAGCAGGCCTGCTCTTACAACATTAAGTACAGACGGAAGCAAACCAGTTACTTCAGGTGCCTGGGTGCAGGTTTCAAGATTGGGTATGCCTTTAACAAACGAAGCAGTAATTGCTATTGGCGATAAAGATAAATGGAATGCAACAGCCCCATCTGGTGACGGACAGTTCATCCCTTATTTTAAAAATCCGGAGCTGGCTTTGTATATGGATGATTCACAATTTGGTGGTGCCGTACCAGGACTTGCTAAATTAAGGATACAAAAAAACTCCTTAGGTGCTTTTGATTTCAGGAATGGCAAACCAGGCTTATATCCTTTAAAAGGTACTGCTGCTGTTGCTGGTACAGCATTGGATGATGCAATTTTTGGTACTATCCTTTTACCGGATAATCAAAGCCCGAGAGCAGTGGATATCTTACCAATATTTTATACCGGTGTTCCAAACCTGCGTCCATACCAGCTGGCAACGGGTAAAGGTGGCAATCCGTTGGCAGCTGGCAAGCCTTTCATCAATAATTTTTTACCAACTTTAGGTGATTATCTAAGGTTGAATATGGCAGTGCCGGTAACACCACGTAACAGTCCTGACTTTAGTTCTTTAGGTATCATTCAGGCAGCTGTTTTAGGCTTGACCGATCCAAGATTTAATGCAAGTGCTGCATTGCAAAATATTCCAAACATGGATGGATTTCCTAATGGCAGAAGGCTTGAGGATGATGTAACTTCCATTGAATTACAGGCTGTAGGTGGCGTTGCTTTGGCAGCCATCGGTTTATGGTACGATGATTATCCCGGCACCGGAAGCCCGGTTACTCCACAATTGGTAAACACGATAACTTTTAAGGAAGGTGTTGGTAAAAACGATACTACTTTTAAACCGTCATTTCCTTTTGTACAAACTCCCTGGAGAGGATTTACAGGAGCTGAGTACAGCGGGCCAAAAAGCCAGGTGTATGGTGGCAACCTTGGTTTAGCTACCGATCCTATTGCCTTTGTGGCTTTTCCAAGCCCGTTCAAATCATCTACAACTTTCCATTATAAACTTACTGAGAATGCAACAGATATACGTATAGTTATTATTGATGCTGTGGGAAGACAGATCGCCGTTATAAGAGAGCCTTCCAGGACAAAAGGCGACTATTACGTGCAATGGAGCAAAGCAAACCTGGCACCAGGTGCTTATTACGCCAGGTTGTATGTTGATGGAGCCAAAACAAGAACAATGGGTATTATAAAAACAAACTAGTTTTTCTCACAGATCGCACAGATTTTCACCGATAATACATCACATCTGTGTAAATCTGTGCAATCTGTGAGAAGTAAACTGCGAAGCGGTTAAAAATAAATACAAAATCGGAGAACCAAGGTTCTCCTTTTTGCGTATCTGTTAAAAACTACTAAAAATGAAAAAGACTTTAACCCTCCTCCCATTTTTTACTTTTTTAATTTTTGCTTCATTAACAACATTAAACAGCTGCAACAACAGCGAAGCAAAACTAAAAGCATACGTAAATGACCAGAACCCCATGCAGATACCGGACCTTTTAGAACGCAAAGGCGAATTAGCCACCGCTACTGAATGGAATAAAACAAAAGAAAAAACAGCAGAACTAAAAGCAAAGCTGGAAGTGAATCCTGGTGATGTAAAAACACGCCTGCAACTGGCAACCATTTTTATAACCGAACAGCGCATTACCGGCGAGCATCACTACTACTACCCTGCCATTGAAAAAATACTGAATGGTGTTTTAAGTATTGACCCCAAAAATTTTGAAGCAACAGTTTACAAAGTTTCCCTGCGTATGAGCCAGCACCAGTTTGCAGATGCGAAGAAGATCAGTGAAGAAGCCATGAACATCAACCCTAATAATGCATACGTGTATGGTATTTTGGTTGATGCCAGTGTGGAACTGGGCAATTACGAAGAAGCCATTGCTATGTCGGATAAAATGCAGGCTTTAAAACCATCTTTGGAATCATACTCAAGGGCCAGTTATTTACGTGAGATACACGGAGATTACAACGGCGCTATTGAAGCCATGAAACTTGCCGTGGCAGCGGGCTTACCAGGCAGCGAACCACAATGCTGGAGCAGGAATGTACTGGGAGACCTGTATTACAATACTGGTGATTGGGCAGCAGCCGAAAATGTTTATGCCGAAAACCTGGCCATGCGCCCAAGTTATGCACCAGGTATGGCTGGCTTAGCCAAAGTGGAAACCAAAAAGAAGAATTATACAAGGGCTATTGCGTTGTTAGATTCTGCTATCGCTATTATGCCGCAATCTTCTTTTAAAGAACAGAAAGCAGATGTTTACCTGGCCATGGGCGAAACTAAAAAAGCAATGGACAAATATGCTGAAGTGCAAAAAGTGCTGACAGAGGATGCCAATTCAGTCCATCATTCAGTTTCACTGGAATTAAGCAGGAGCTTTATTAAAACAAACCAGTGGGACAATGCAAAAAAATATGCATTGATGGAATATGCAATGCGCCCTAAAAATATTGATGTAAACAATGAACTGGCGTGGATAGCTTATAACCAGGGCAACCATACCAAAGCAAAAGAATATTTAAAAACAGCTTTAAGTACCAACAGCAAAAACCCCGGGCTTTTGCAAAGGGCTGCTGCGATCAACTCAAAATAATTGCAGTTGATGCTTGAAAAACTGTCAGGCTGAGTAAACAATTTATGCTACCGCAAACAAGCTCTTTGAATATGACACTAAAGCGAAGAACTTAGCTGTTCAAAAAGGCAACTTATGGCAGCATGCCTTTATACTTAGTTTCTTTGAGCCATAAGTTACCTATTGTTTAACTTAAAAATAAAGTTATGAAAAAGGTAACGGTTTTTGAAACAGTTCACGAACATGCAGCAGGAATAGATA
>Ga0193752_1000183_pt1 | contig 79291 bp, 89 predicted proteins | sample H1c1metaG_FD_144924 | JGI IMG/M metagenome (GOLD analysis project Ga0193752, IMG submission 144924) | Soil microbial communities from a riparian zone of the East river system, Colorado, United States - H1c1 | ecosystem: Environmental > Terrestrial > Soil > Riparian zone | place: USA: East River... | reverse complement strand
GTCGCGCCCGCTCTGATCAGCATGCCGAGGCGGGTTCGGTGGATCAGGAACCAAAGGCCCGCGGCCACCGAAAGTCCCGCGACGGTAATGACGAACCGGTAGGCGGGATACGCGACGCCCAGCAGCTCGACCGTGCCGCTCAGCGCCGCCGGCATCCCCATGTAGAGCGGCACCGGCCCCCATACGATGCGCGCCAGCTCGTTGAAGAAAAGGATCAGACCGAACGTGCCCAGCACCTGATCCAGATGATCCCGGGTGTAGAGCGGCACCAGCGCCAGGCGCTCGACGAAGACGCCGAGCGCAAACGCACCGCCGACGCCGGCTATCCCGGCCAGTACGAAAGACCCGGTGGCGCCGTAGGCGGTCGCCCCGAAATAGGCTCCCATCATGTACAGGGAGCCGTGCGCGAGGCTGATGAAGTTCATGATGCCGAGGACCAGCGTCATCCCCGCCGCCATCAGGTACAGCAGGATGCCGAGCTGCAGGCCGTTCAGCAGCTGAACGAAGAATAGCGAGCCCGTCACCGTGCGCCCCCCGGCGTCCCCGCCGCTACTTCATCTGACAGTCTTGATGGTATGCATCCTGGTGGTCCGTAAACACCTTTTCCTTGGTCGCCAGGCTCACGCGCCCCTTGGCGTCGAGAGCGACGTCGAAGAGGTAGAAGTCCTGGATGGGAAAGTTGTTGTGGTTGTAGCGGAACGGCCCGCGCGTCGACTTGAAGTCGGCCGCCTTGAGGGCCGCCTGGAATGCCTTCTTGTCGGCCACATTGCCGTTCACCTTGCGGATCGCCGAGTCCAGCAGCAGCGCCGCATCGTAGCTTTGCGCGGCGAAGTTCGAGGGGATGCGGTTGTATTTCTTCTCGAAATCGGCCACGAATTTCCGGCTGGTGGGGTTGTCGAAGTCCGGCCCCCACTGCGCGCTGCTCAGCACGCCGATCGCGAGCTCCTTCAGGGCCGGCAGATTGGTGCCTTCCACGGTCGAGCCGGAGAGGAGCGGGAGCTTGCCGAGCAGGCCCGCCTGGTTGTACTGCTTGACGAAATTGATGCCCATGCCGCCGGGATAGAAGACGAAGACGGCGTCGGGCTTCTTGAACTGCAGCTGGGCGATCTCGGCCGCGTAATCCGGCTGGTTGAGCTGCGTGTAGACCTCGCCGATGATTTCGCCCTTGTAGTAGCGCTTGAAGCCCGCAATGGCGTCCTTGCCGGCCTGGTAGTTCGGCGCCATGACGATCATCCGCTTGTACTTGGAGCTTGCGTAGTGGCCCGGGCCCTCGAACAGCTGGTCGGTCTGCCAGGAGGTCGAAAAGAAATACGGCGAGCACATCTTGCCCGCGATAGGCGACGGGCCGGTCAGGGAACCGATGAGAAACACCCCCGAATCGACGATCGGCTTGTAGATCGCCATCATGACGTTGCCGAAGCCGACGCCGGCGATGATGGAAACCCGCTCTTTCTCGATCAGCTTCTGCACCAGCTGAGTCGCCAGGTCGGGCTTGAGCTGATCGTCCTCCTTGAAGATCTGCACCGCCTGGCCGCCGAGCTTTCCGCCGGAATGCTCGACGCCGAGCATGAAGGCGTCGTACATGTCCTGCCCAATCCCGCCCACCGGGCCGGACATCGTGGTGATGAATCCGATCTTGATCTGCCCGACAGCGGGCGCCGCCCCCAGCACCGCCACCGCAGCCCCCAGCACGAGAATCAACTTGCGCATGTTCGCCCCCAAAGTTAAGCCGACTAGATGTGGACCTGTGTGATCACCTTGCTCGTCAGGTAGGCGTCCAGTCCTTCGGCGCCTCCTTCGTAACCGTAGCCCGGACGGTAAAGCTCACGTCACTCCGCCGTCGCCGGAGCGGCGGCGACGCGCTCGGCGTTGAGCTTGCCCTGCAGGACGCGCCGCGCGGCGACGAGCGCCTTGTCTCCGGTGAGCACGACGCGCGACGGCACCCGCCCGAAGCGGCCGAGCTCGCTCTTCGCTTCGACCGCTTTTTGCTGCGCGTCGTAGACGACCCGGTCCTCGTCGAGGATGTCCTCGATGGTCTTGCGGAACGGGGCGCGGGCTTCGGACGGCAGCATCCCCTCCGGCGCGCCCACGGTCCAGAAGTCATGGCTCGTGGTTTCGGTTTCCGGCGTGATGGCGTGGTAGACCTGAAAGCCCCAGATCCCCTGGCCGCGCGTGTCCTGCTCGCCCGGCGGCCTGTCGGAGGTCGGCTTGGAGCCGTTGTTGACGAGGAAATACGCGGGCGGCGCGTACTCGGTCACCTGCCAGCGGTCGATGTTGCCCTCGAACCTGCCGAAATGGGCATAGGTCGACGCGGGCGCGACGTCGCATGTCGTGCGCACGACGCGGACGCGGTCGCCATGCGTCGACGTTTCCACGACTGCTCGGTCGGCGATCGAGGCGCTGCCCACGCTGCTCGCGTGCACGAAGGCGAGGTGCGAAAGGTCCATGATGTTGTCGAGGATCAGCAGATAGTTGCACTTCGCCGGGAAGAGCCCTGACGCGTGGTGCCAGCCGTCCCACTCCGTCGGATCCGCGAACTCGGGGATGAGCTTCGGATCCGCCAGCTCGGGCTCGCCCATCCAGGCGTACAGCCAGCGGTGCTTCTCCACCACCGGGTAGCGCCGTACGCGCAGGTCGCGCGGCAGCTGCTTTTCGCCGGGAATCTTGATGCACACCCCGGCCGGATCGAACTGCATGCCGTGGTAACCGCACTGGACCGCATCGCCCACCAGGCAGCCCTTGCTCAGCGGCAGCAGGCGGTGCGGGCAATAGTCTTCGAGCACCACCGGCGCCCCGCTCCCGGTCCGGTACATCACCAGCGGCTCGTCGAGCACCCGCCGCGAAAACAGGCTGCGCCCCACCTCCTGGGACATCGCAACCACGTACCAGCCGTTACGCAGGAACGGCACCCGCTGGTCCATATTCCATCTCCTCGATCAGGTTAGTTCGACCAAAGTCTCCGGGAATGCATGCAAACGCCGCGGCGCACCGCTCTCGCCCACATGAAAGTTGTCGCAGATCCAGTTGTAGGTCGTGGGCGTCGAGTAGGTCGGATGCATCGACAGGTTCATGCGCGGCGCGATGCTCATCGTCTCGTCGTAGCGCACGATCGGGCGCTCGACCATGTCGTAGCCCTGGCCATGGCAGTGCACCCGGTTCTCCTCGGGCTTGCCGTGCTCGCGCAGGAACGCGTTGTAGCTCGCCCAGATGTCGCTGCACGCCGCGCCGGGGCGCAGCCGGTCCAGCGTGAACCTGCGCGCCGCCATCACGAACTCGAACTCGTCCTTCATCTCCTGGCTCGCCTTGCCGAGCACGCAGGTGCGGCCGATCTCGGTGTAGAGGCCGCCCGGCCCGCTGAACTCGATCAGCATCGTGAACTGGTCGCCCTGGCGCAGCACGCGGTTCTGCGTGTGCCGGTTGTTCATCGGCGTGGGCTTGCCGAGCGGACCCGAACCGGTGAGGAAGATTCCCTGCTCGCTGCCATGGGCGCGCGCCACCGCTTCGGCCGCCGCGACGATGTCGCGCTCGCGGCGCCCCGGCGCCACCGCATCGAACGCGCTGCGCATCGCCTCGTCCTGTATGGCGGCGGTGCGGCGGATCAGCTCCATCTCCTCGTCGCTCTTCAGCGCGACGACGCGATCGACCATATCGGACGCATCCACGATCCACGACTTGGCCAGAGAGTGCTGCCGCAGGTAGCCGACGAACGAATGCGGGAAGCTGTTTCCCACGAACCCGACCGTGGCACCCGAGAACGGCTGCAGCGCCTTGTCGGTCAGCTCGGCGTCATAGAGCGCGCTGAAATGCACATTCGACCAGCTCGACGTCGTCAGCACCCGCTTGACGCCGCGCCGGAGGCCGTCGCCGGCAGGTGGCAGCGCGCGGTCGCCGCCCAGCGGCCCGTGCACGACGAGCGTCATTGCTTCGTCCCGGGGAAACAGCACGGTAACGGCATAGCCGTTCATGGCCGGGACATCCGTCAGGTATTTGACGTAGCCGCCCATGAAATCGTTGTTGGCCTGAGCAATCAGAACGTCGATTCCCAGATCGGCCATGCCCCTGCGAAGCGCCGCCCAGCGCCGCTCCAGTTCTCGGTCGGAAATCGGGCTGCTGACCGCCTCGCTCATTTTATGAAGTGTACGCCATATATTTGCGCGGAATCAGCCTCCACCTGCGCGCCGGCGAGCGCGCTCGGTGATGGTGCAACCGCGCGGCGCATACACCGGCACGGTGCACGCAGGCTGCAGACCGCGGAGAACTCCGGGCCTACTGTGGCGTGATGCCCGACGCTTTCATGAGCGCCGCGTAGCGCTTGTACTCGGTGGCGACGAATTCCTGGGTCGCCTCCGGGCCGCCGGGGAACGGATCCATGGCGAAGCGCGGCAGGTGGGTCTTGCCCTCCTCGCTCGCCATGATCTCGTTGAGCAGCCTGGAGAACGACTGCCGCGCCGCCATCGGGGCGCCCGCCGGAAAGAACACGCCCATCCAGCTCGAGAAGTCGCCGAAGTCGGGGATGCCGGCCTCGACCATCGTGGGCACTTCGGGCCACGTCAGCATGCGGTTGCTGGCAGCCACGGCGAGCACGCGGACCTTACCGCCCTTTGCCTGCGCCATCGCGAGGGTGCTGTCGGTGAACATGAACTGGATGCGGCCGGCGAGCAGATCGTTCAACGCCGGCGGCAGGCCGGGGTAGCGTGCGTTCACCGAGTCCAGGCCCATCAGGTTCTTGTACATCGTGCCGGCGATCTCGGGATTGGCGGCCCCGCTGCCGTAGGCCGTGGCGCCGGGCCGCGCCCTGACGTAGGCGGTGAGCTCGCCCACGGAACCGACCGGCACGTGCGACGGGCTCACGGTAAGCACGTAGTACACCTTCGTAATCGTAGTGACCGCCGCGAAATCCGTCACCGGATCGAAGCCCACGTCCTTGAACAGGTAGGGGTAGGTGACGAGCGACGCCGGGTGCAGGAGCGCGGTGTAGCCGTCCGGCTTGGCCTTCGCAACATATCCGGCGCCGATCCTGCCCAGCACGCCGGGGCGGTTCTCGATGACGAACGGCTGGCCGGTCTTCTGCCGCAGCTGGTCGGCGACGAAGCGCGCGGTGGTGTCGATCCCGGAGCCCGGCGGATAGCCCACGACGATCGTCGTCGTCCGCGACGGCCATGTCTCGGCCTGGGCGAACAAGGTCGCCGAAAACAAAATTGCGAGCAACCCTGCAAGCGGCTTCACTGGTTTCATGACGCTAGTACTCCTGCTGGAGATTGACGAGATTCTGGAGCGGCTCGCCGGCGAGGTGGCGCCGGATGTTGCCGAAGAAGATGTCGAGCGTGCGCGGCACGTACTGGTCGATGTCGTCGGACAGGACGTGCGGGGTGATGATCAGGTTCGGCGCGTCGAACAGGCTGGAGTCCGGCGGCAGCGGCTCCGGCGAGGCCACGTCGATCACGGCGCAGGCCAGGCGGCCGCCGCGCAGGGCGCCGCTCAGCGCGTCCTGCTCCACCAGCTCGCCGCGCGCCATGTTGATGAATCCCGCGCCCGGCTTCATGGCCGAGAACTCGCGCTCGCTCATGAGGGCCTTCGTCTTCGAGGTCAGCGCGGTGCTGAGAAGCACGATGTCGGCCCTGGGCAGGAGCGCCATCAATGCGTCCGGGCCGTGCATCTCGTCGACCGCCGGATGCGACTGCTTCGAGCGCCGGATGCCGAGTACGCGCATGCCGACCTGTTTCGCGCTTTGCGCGATCGCGCCGCCGACGTGTCCGACGCCGACGATCAGCAGGGTCCTGCCCTCGACCGTCGGCGTGAAGATGCGGTTCCATCGTCACGAGCGTCGGGATCCTCGCATTCACCATCAGGATCGCCATCAGCGCGGATTGGGCGGCCTTCGGCACATGCGCGCCGGAATTGGTCGTCAGCTGCAGCCCGGCGGGCAGCCAGTCGAGCGGCAGGAACGAATCGATGCCCGCCGCCAGGAACTGGATCCATTTCAGCTTCTTCGCATGCTCGCGAAGCGCCGCGCGCGGGAAACGGAAGCTGACCAGCGCGTCGGCATCGCGCACCGAGTCGTTGAAATTCTCGCCGTCGGATCCGAACGTGGTGCGGACCACCTTCGCCACGTCCGGATGGCGGCCCAGAGTCGCCTCGTACTGGTCGGGCCGCACGATGAACACCGGCATCAGCGAGCGCGCGTTCTCCACGTGCACCCTGAAGGGATTGGCGGCCGAATAGCGCTCCGCCATCTCAGGCCACCTCGGCCTGGGGCTTGGTCATGTTCACCTCGGCCTCCAGCTTGGTCCACTGCTTGGTCGGCTTGCCCAGGCGGATCGCCTCGAGCTCGCGCAGGAACACCCGCCTGAGAAAGACGATGCCGGCGTCGGAAGTGGACAGCGTCTCCTTCGAGCGGTCGGCGACCACGCCCTGCCCGCGGATCGCCACATAGTCCTGGGCGGAGAGGACCTCGGGCGCGCTCAACTCGGGCACCACGTGCTCGGTGAACAGCCGCTCGCGGATGTCGGCCGGATTGAACTCGCGGTCCGGGTCCTCGGCGAACTCCCGCGCCACGTCGCTCGCCGAGGCGTCGAAGGAATAGACGGTGAAGCGCAAAGTGCGCTGGTCGTCGATCGGCGTCGCCCAGACATAGGTGTGCGACCAGGGATCGCCCTTTTTCGGGCCCGGCTGGACGATGTGGTTGTTGTTGGGGAAGGTCCAGTCGCTGATGCGCACGTTGCTCTTCGAGCGGGTCGCCTTCTGCTGGATGCCGGCGGTGGTCTCGCTGTACTCGAGGTCCGGGATCGCGGTCGAGAGCTCCTCGCCGTAGCGGCTCATCCGGCCCCACACGTGCACGAAGCTGACGTGCACCGCGTCGAGCGAGTTCTCGATCTGCTGGAACCAGTTGCAATCCCAGATCGCCTCGCGCACCTGGATGTGGCAGCCGGGCTGGTCGAGGAAATCCTTGCACGGCAGCTGGAAGGAGGGCGCCGGCGACTCCTCGCCCATGTAGGCGAACACCATGCCCGCGTACTCGTGCACCGGATAGCCCGCGATCCTGATCTCGTAGGAGCGCGGGCGTTTCTCGGCCGGCCTCTGGGTGCACAGCCCCGTTCCGTCATAGCGCCAGCCGTGGTACATGCAGCGCAGCTGGTCGTCCTCGACATGTCCCGTGTGAAGCTGCGTGCAGCGATGGGCGCATCGCCCGCCGACGAGGTACGCGCTGCCGCTCGCCCCCCGATAGAGGGTGAGATCCTCGCCCAGGATGCGGATGGCGCGCGCCTTGCCTCGCTCGAGCGTCTCGGAGCGCGCGATCGGATGCCAGAAGCGGCGCAGGAGCTTCCCCATCAGCGTGTCCGCCGACGTCTCGTGCAGCAGCTTCAGGTCGTTCCTCTTGGCCGGTTCCACGGCATCTCCTTTGGTCATGGCGTGAAGACCACTTTGCCGAACACGGCGCGATCCATCTGCGCTTGCAGGCCTTCGGTGAACTTCGCGAGCGGCAGCACCCGGTCGATGACCGGCTTCAGCCGGCCCGATTCCACCATGCCGAGCAGCGTCACCTGGTCTTCGGGCTCCCAGGCGTTCGAGCCGATGATCGACAGCTCGTAGGACCAGATGTAGCGGATGTCTTCCTTCGGGTCGTAGCCGGCCGTCGCGCCGCAGGTGAGCATGCGGCCGTAGCGCTTGAGGACCTTCAGGCAGCTCGACCAGGTATCGCCGCCGATGTAGTTCACCACGACGTCAATGCCGCCGCCGCCGTAGATGCGCGGCTTGCCGTACAGGTCGTGGATCACTTTCACGAAATCCTGCGTCGAGGTGTCGATGCTGATGTCCGCGCCGATCGCCTTGCACTTCTCCGCCTTCTCCGCGGAACTCGAGCACGCGATCACGGTTGCGCCGCGCAGCTTGCCCAGCTGGATGGCGCAGGTCCCCACGCCGCCGCTCGCCCCGAGCACCAGCATCACCTCGCCGGCCTGCAGCTTGCCTCGCACCTCGAGCATGCGCAGCGCGGTCCCGTAGGCGGTCGGCAAGGCCGAAGCATCCACGTAGGACACGGCGTCGGGAACCGGAAGGAGGTAGTTGTGCGGAACGGCGATCAGCTCGCAGCAGCCGCCGCGCAGGGTCTCGCCCATCATGCCGGTCGGCGGCTGATACGGGACGATCTGGACGCGGCGTCCGACGCTCAACCGCCCTTTGGGCACGGCCTCGCCGACGGCAACGATGTCGCCCGCAAAGTCGGCGCCGGGGATCATCGGCAACGGCGTCTTCAGGCCGGGGATGCCGCGCAGCACCATGGGATCGAAGCCGTTCAGCGAAACCGCCTTGACGCGCACCAGGCACTGCTCCGCCGTGGGCTGCGGATCGGGCCAATCGCCGAACTTCACGTTGCCGATCGGGCCGTGCTGCTCGAAATAGACCGCTTTCATTTTTTCTCGGGCTGGTACTCGTAGCGGAAGTCGCACGCGCTGGCGCCCTGCATGAGGGTCTGCGTGCGCTTCAGGCTGATCTTCGGGTCGTAGCCCTGGCAGAACGTGCCATCCCGGTTGCACGACAGAATGTGGCCGATCTCGCCCAGGCCCATCTCGCGGTACATCTCCGCGTACTTGCAGCGGGTGACGTTGAAGTCGAAATGGGTCTCGTCCTGCCGCTTCACGTCGAGCTCGAGCGCGCCGTTCATGGTCCACAGGTCGTAGAGCTTGACGAACGACGCCATGGTCGTCGGCTTGCCTTCCGACTCCGCGAAGCGGCGCCCCTGCTCGATCGCGGAGTTGCGGATCACCTTGGTCAGGATCGCCTTGGAGGTTTCCGCGCCGAAGCGCGAGGTCAGCTCGTCGTGGACCAGCTTGATCATTTCCGCCTCGATCCGGCGGCGCTCGATTATGGGGATTTCCACGTGGTCTCGCCTTTCATGATCTTTCGCGCCCAGCTCGACAGCGTCGCGCGGTCTATCTTGTTGGTCTGGCCGAGCGGCAGCTCCGAGAGGAACTCGATGCGGCGCGGATGCATGTACGCCGGGGCCTGGCCGAGGAACCAGCTCTTCATCTCGGCCTCGTCGGGCTTCGCGTCGGGCTGCGGGATGACGAAAGCGAACGGCAGATGCTGCTTGACCTCGTCGGGCACCGGCACGACGACGCATTGCGCCACCTGCGGATGCTTCTGCAGCACCTGCTCGACCTCGATCGGGAACATGTTCTCGCCGCCGCAGGTGAACATGTCGTCGGAACGGCCGATGAAATAGAAGAAGCCGTCCGCGTCCCGGCGCATGACGTCGCGGCTGTTGTACCAGCCCTTGCGCAGCACCTCGTCGGTCAGGGCGGGCAGGTTCAGGTAGCCCGGCATGACGGCCGGCGTGTTCATTTCCAGCACGCCCTCGCCCGCGCCCTCGAGCGGCTCGCCGCCGGGCCCGGTCAGGCGCGCCATGCCCGGGGCAGGATAGCCGCACGACATCGGCGGGCAGGCGAGGCCCTTGGGATGCGGCTCGAACACGTGCGGGCCGGCTTCGGTCGTGCCGTAGGAATTCAGGATCGCGGCCTTGGGAAACATCTTCTGCGTGGCAGCCAGCAGCTGCGGACTGAAGGAGGAAGAGCTCATGAAGATGCGCCGCACGGCGGCGAACTCGGGCGGCGGCCGCCCGCCGACGGCGCGCGCGAGGAGCGCCATCATGGTGGGAACGCACGTGATCCAGTCGCTGCGGTACAGCTCGATCGCGCGCGTGTACTGCGCCGCGCTGAACTGCGGCAGCAGCACGACCGACGAGCGCAGGTACAGGCTCCTCTTCAGGTTGAAGAGCGCGTTCATGTGGAACATCGGCGCCGCGATCAGGACGCGGTAGGAGTCGCCCGCGGGGACGAAGGACGCGGCGCGCTCGACCGCCCACCACTGCCCGGAGTGGGTGAGCGGCACGCCTTTGGGGCGGCCGGTCGAGCCGGAGGTGTACAGGATCTGCGCCAGCTGGTCCGGCTCCGCCGGGATCGGGTCGAAGGAACCGGGATCGAGGAAGTCCGACCATTCGGTGCCGCCGATGCGGATCGCCGGCGCGCCGGCGGGCAGCCGCGCTCGAGCGTCCGCGAACACGACGTCGATGGACGCGTCATTCAGGATGTGATCGATGGTCTCGGCAGGAAGCTTCCAGCTCACCGGCACGGCGATGCCGCCGGCCCGCATTGCGCCGAGATAGAGCGCGGCGAACTCCGCGCTGTTCTCAGCGATGATCGCGACGCGAAACGCCCTCGAGCCGAACCGCTTCCTGAGGCCGCGCGCGACGGCATTGACGCTGTCCGAGAGCTGGCGGTAGCTGAACACCCGCTCGCTTTCTCCCGACATGTCGATCAGGGCGATGCGGCCGGGAGACTCGTCGGCAGGCAGAACGCGGCTGAGATTGACTTCCTTGGCCATGCTGCCTACAGCTTATCCCAACGTAGACGGGCTCTGAGCTGGCGCGCCGGGCTGGTTCGCCTTCGCGCGGTTCTGCACCATGCCCTCGTGCAGCTTCCTGACGGTGCGCGAGCCGGTGGTGACGCACAGAAATGGGAGCAGACCGTGCAGGCAGCACGCCAGTCCCGCCCCGATGAGCCGCACGCCGAACCCCCAGGCGGAAATGCAGTGCGCGCCGTAGGTCTCGCCGACGCTGGACGGGTGCTCGGTGAAGAGCTTGCGCATGACGCTGAGAGTCTAGGCGCGTCTACCCGGTGATTTCTTCCAATTATCGGCGCCGCAGGGCGCGCTGATAGAATAATATTTCACATATTTATTACTTAATGGAATCCCCTTGCATGGATTCGATCGACAAGAGAATCCTGCAGCTCCTGCAGGAGGACTCGACGCTTCCCCTGGAGCAGCTCGCGCGCAAGGTAAACCTGTCGTCTACGCCCTGCTGGCGCCGGGTGCAGAAGCTCAAGGAGGCGGGAATCATCCGCAAGGAAGTCGCGCTGCTCGACGCGGGCAAGCTGAACGTAGGCGTGACGGTGTTCGTGGCGGTGCGCACCAACCAGCACACCGCGAGCTGGCTGGAGAAATTCGCCCGCAGCGTGCGCGACATACCCGAGGTGGTGGAGTTCTACCGCATGAGCGGGGAAATGGACTACCTGCTGCGCATCGTGGTGCCCGACATCAAGGGCTACGACGCGGTCTACAAGCAATTGATCCGCGCGGTCGAGCTGTACGACGTGACCTCCAGCTTCGCCATGGAGGAGATCAAGTACACCACCGCCCTGCCGCTGGACTACGCCTAGCGTCAGGCCGTCTCGAGCTGCTCCACCACCCGCGCCAGCACTTCGCAGCCCAGGACGATGTCCTTCTCGTCGGTGTTCTCGGCGATGTCGTGGCTCCGCCCGCCGATGCTCGGGATGAAGAGCATGCCCGCCGGCATGAAGCGGCCGACGACCATCGCATCGTGGCCCGCGCCGCTCGGCATCGACATCGCGGCGGCGCCGTGCTCCGCCGCGGCTGATTCGATCAGCGTTTCCATGCGGCCGGCCATCAGCGTCGGCGCGATCCGGGTCAGCCCGCTCGCCTCGAGCTTGACGCCCGAGCGCCCGTCGAGCGCCGCCACCCAGGCGCGCAGCAGCGCCTCGATCTCGTCGAGCAGCTGAGCGGAAGTATCGCGGAACTCGACCACCATGTCGGCCTCGCTCGGCACGACGTTCGCCGCGCCCGGGTGGACATGCACGATGCCGACGTTCCATACCGTATCCGGGCCCGCGACAGCGGGAAATTCGGCGTGGATGCGGTGCGCGATCTCGTAGAGCGGGCGGGCCGCATCGCGGCGCATCGCCATGGGAGTGGTGCCGGCGTGGTCCGCCTGCCCCTTCGCGGCAATGCGGAAGCGGCGGATGCCCACGATTCCGGTCACGATGCCGATGCGGCGCGCCTGCGCCTCCAGCCGCGGGCCCTGCTCGATATGGGCTTCCAGGTAGGCGACGTGGCGCGCGGCATCGTAGCGCCACGGCTGGCCGCCGTAGCCCGCGCGCCGCAGGGCGTCGGTCAGCAGCTCGCCGGACTGGGACCTGGCGCCTTCCATGGTCTTGGCGTCGAGGTCGTTGCAGAACGAGCGGCTTCCCAGGAAAGAGGCGTAGGTCCCTTCCTCGTCCTGGAACGAGACGACGTCCACGCCGAGCGCCGGCGCGCGGCCCGCCTCGATGCGCGAGCGCGCGATCTCCAGCCCGTAGATCACGCCGAGCGCGCCGTCGAGCCATCCGCCCTTCGGCACCGAATCGGTATGCGAGCCGATGACGACCGCGCGAGCCGACTGGCGCGTCACGCCGCGCACATTGCCGACCGGATCGATCGCTGCGTCGAGCCCGGCCGCGCTCATGCGCTCGCGCAGCCAGGCGCGCGCCTCGATGTCCGGCTGGGAGAACGAGACGCGGTCGACACCGGTCCCGAGCTTGCCGAACTCGGCGAGCCGGCGCAGGTCCTGCAGCAATCGCGTTCCGTTTACTCTGGCCATTGGCTCATGCATAGTACCGCCCTGCGTCCATCGTCCAATGCCGATATTCGAAACGTACCGCGGCGTCGTCCTGCCTTCCATGTGCGATCACTTCGGCCACATGAATGTGCGCTGGTACGCGTGGCACTTCGACGACGCCAGCTTCCACCTGTGGACGCTGGCGGGGCTGGGCCACAAGGAAATGCGGCAGAGGGGCGTGCACGTGGTCGCCGCGCAGACCATCAACTCGTTCGTCCGCGAGCTGAAGGCGGGCGACCTGTTCGTGGTGCGTGCGGGCTTCACCAAGGTGGGGACGAAGAGCGTCACCCATCTTGCCAAGATGGGTGACGCGGACACGCTGGAGCTGGCGGCGAAGCAGGAGACCGTGGAGGTCTTCTTCGACCCGGGCTCGCGCAAGTCGGCGCCTATCCCCGAGGATTTTCGCCTGCGGCTTCGCGAGAAGATCGTGGCGGCCGACGCAGCGCCCTGACCGCTACTTCTTGGCGATCCCGAGCCACGCGATCGCGCCGACCGTGAGAAACGCGCCGGCGATCTGCAGCGGGCTCACCGCCTGGCCGAGCACCAGCCAGGCCAGCCCGAGCAGCGCGATCGGCTCGAAGTTGAGCGCCACCGTGCCCGACGCGCTGGACAGGCGCGGCAGCACCATGAACGTGACGGTCATCGCGATGCAGTAAAAGACCGTGAGCAGCGCGAGCGCCGCCCAGCCGGTGCCGTCGCGCGGCGCGTCCAGGGCGCCGACCGCCCCGCCGATGACGAGCGCAATGCTCGCGGTGACGGCGGTCATGGCAAAGGTGCGCAGCCGGCCATCCAGCGCTTTCAGCGCGTAGCCGTTGATGTAGTACACGAACGCGTAGGCGACCGCGGCGCCGCAGGCCCAAAGCACGCCGGCCCCGACCTGCGCCCAGCGCGCGCCGAACCCGCCGATCCGGATGTCGAGCGCGAGCGCGAGGCCGGCGAGCGCCACCAGCATCGCCGCCAGCGCGCTCCAGTGCGGCTTCTCCCTGCCCGACGCCCAGGCGAGCAGCAGGTACAGCATGGGGGAGGTCTGGAAGACGAGCAGCGCGAGCGCCACCGGAATCATCGACACGGCGGAGTACAGGCAATAGCTCTGGATGGCCACCAGCACCCCGGCGCCCAGGGCGGGCGCCAGCAGCCCGCGCGGCACCGCGAGCGCGACACCCTGCAGGCGCATCAGCACCAGCAGCAGCAGCGCGGTGCCGGAGGCCCTTGCGAGCACGCCGCTCGCTATGCTGGCGCCATGGTCGAACGCGATGCGGGCGGCGACGTGGTTCGAGGCAAACGAAACCGCCGCCGCCATCAGGATGACGATACCGACCCGCAGTGGTAATTTGTCCTGCATGTCCCCTCTGAATGGCGTGCGCGTGATCGAGTTCTGCCAGATCGCCGCCGGTCCCTTCGCCGGCCTGCTGCTCGCCGACATGGGTGCCGACGTTATCAAAGTCGAATCGCCCGAAGGCGACGGCATGCGAAACTGGCCGCCGCACACCGGCGGCTACTCCGAGAACTTCGCCTCGCTCAACCGCGGCAAGAAGTCGGTGGTGTTCAACCTCAAGAATCCGGCCGAGGTCGAAAAAGCAATACAACTGTGTCTGTCCGCCGACGTGGTGCTGGAGAACTTCCGGCCCGGCGTGATGCAGCGCCTCGGCCTGGGCTACGAGTCGCTGGCGAAGGAAAAGCCTTCCCTCGTCTATTGCTCGATCTCGGCGTTCGGCCAGGAAGGCCCGCGCTCGCAGGAGGGCGGCTTCGACGTCACGCTGCAGGCGATCGGCGGCGTGATGAGCGTCACCGGCGAGCCCGGCGGCGCGCCCGTCAAGTCCGGCGTGCCCCTGACGGACTTCGCGGCAGGGCTGTACGCGGCGTTCTCGATTGCAGCATCACTGTTTGAAGGGAAAGGCCGTCACATCGACGTGCCGATGCTCGGCACCACCCTCGCCATTGCAGCCCTGCAGACCAGCGAATACTTCGGCAGCGGGAAGGACCCGAGAAAGCTCGGCTCGGCCCATCCACGCAACGCGCCCTACCAGGCCTTCCGCTGCAAGGACGGCCACTTCGTCATGGCCGCCGGCAATGACGACCTCTTCCGCCGGGCGTGCGAGGGTTTTGGACTTTCCGATCTTGCTTCAAACCCTGGCTTCTCTACGACTGCCCTCCGGGCGCAAAACCAGGGAGCGCTGAAGGAAATTCTTGAAAAAAAGTGCGCCACCCTGACGGCAGAGCAGTGCCTGGGCATCGCAAGAAAACACGGCGTACCCTGCGCGCCGATCAACACCTATTCAGAAGCGCTCGCGGACCCGCAGGTGGGGCACTACGGCTGGGTACAGCCGCTCGCGTTGCCGGGTGGAGCGGATACAAGGACCTTCGTGTCCCCGTTGGTGAAAGCCCAGAAGCCCGGGAAACCGCCGGCGCTCGGCGAGCACACCGAGGAGGTGCTCAGGCAGCTCGGCCGAGCATCCCCTCGGTCTCGATGAAGCGCACGATCGTCTCGAGGCCCTGCCCGGTCTTCAGGTTGGAGAACACGAACGGCCGCTCGCGGCGCATCTTCTTCGCGTCGCGGTCCATCACCTCCAGCGACGCCCCGACCATCGGCGCGAGGTCGATCTTGTTGATCACAAGGAGATCGCTCTTGGTGATGCCCGGCCCGCCCTTGCGCGGGATCTTGTCGCCGGCGGCGACGTCGATGACGTAGAGCGTCAGGTCGGAGAGCTCCGGGCTGAAGGTGGCGGCGAGGTTGTCGCCGCCCGATTCGATCAGGATCAGGTCGAGGCCCGGGAAGCGCCGGTTCAGCCGGTCGACCGCCTCCAGGTTGATCGAGGCGTCCTCGCGGATCGCGGTATGCGGGCAGCCGCCGGTCTCGACGCCGATGATGCGCTCGGGCACCAGCGCCTGGTTCTTCACCAGGAACTGCGCGTCCTCCTCGGTGTAGATGTCGTTGGTGACCACCGCGATGTTGTACCGGTTGCGCAGCGCGCGGCACAGCGACAGCGTCAGCGCCGTCTTCCCCGAGCCGACCGGTCCGCCGATGCCCACGCGCAAGGTCACGAGCGGAACAGCCTCGAGTACTGCGTCTCGTGGCGCGACGACAGCATCGCCAGGCCGGGCGCGAAGTTGCCGAGGTTCTCGAAATTGATCGACGACGCTTCCTCCACGGTCTGCCTGATCTGGCTTCCCAGGGCGAGCAGCAGCCTCTGCCCGTCGGTCTGGCCAAGCGGCACCGCCTTAATCGCAGCCATCACCTGGTTCTCCGTCCAGCTCCAGAGGTAGGCCGTCAGCGCGTCGTTCGGATCGATTTTCCAGGCCGACGCCGCTTGCGCGAACGCCGCCGGGAACGAAATCTCCTCCAGCTCGAGGGCGCTCAGGCCCAGCTCCGGAAGAAGCCGGTTAAGCGAGTAGCCCATCTGCAGCGTCTCCGCGCGCAGCTCGGCGGTTTCGCGGCTGGCCAGGAAGAGATCGTTCCAGCTTCGAATCTCCCCGGCCATCATCCTGAGCAATACCGGCGCCTCCATGCGCGCGATGGCGAATTCGAGAACGTCGCCGATCCATTGCTGCGCGCTCGCGGCGTCCTTGACGATGCCGGCCTCCACTGCAGCCTCGAGGCCGCCCGAGTAGCTGTACGCGCCCACGGGTAGAGTCGGACTGGCAAGCTGCAACAGGCGCGGATCAATGCTTGTGGTCATGGTCATGTCCAAATTCATGAATTTTTCCACCATGACCCATTTCATCGTGCTGATGCTGGTGGCCGCCGGCATAGGCGCCGGCCTCCGGCTCGAACGGCGCCTCGACATGCGACACGCTCGCGCCCAGCTTGCGCAGCATCTCCTCGAGCACATGGTCCTCGGCGATGCGCAGGAAACCTTCGCCGACCTGGACTGGCACATGGCGATTACCCAGGTGATACGCGGCCTTGGCGAGATCCTTGGTTTCAACGTGCAGAAGCTTCTCCGGCTGGGAAACGATTTCGATCACCCGGCCATCGGAGGCGGTTACCAGGTCTCCGCCACGCAGGATCTCGCCGCGCGGCAGCATCAGCCCGACTTCCTCGCCCGAGGCGAGCTTCGCGCGCAGCCGGCTCTTCTGTCTCGATTCGAAAGGCAGTTCAAGCCTGCCTCTTACTTCGAGGTTGTAGGCCGACCGGCGAACCTTCAGCTTGGCTTTGATCTCGAGCATCAGAAGAGGAAATACCTTTGCGCCATCGGCAGGACCTTGGCCGGCTCGCACACCAGGAGCTCGCCGTCGGCGCGCACCTCGTAGGTCTCGGCATCGACCTGGATCTTCGGCTGCCACGAGTTGTGCACCATGTCCTTCTTGCCCACCTTGCGCACATTTTTCACCGCGACCAGGGGCTTTTCGAGATTGAGCTTTCGCAGGGCGGGATTCTTCAGCGCGGCCTTCGACACGAACGTCACCGAGCTCTTCAGCGCCTTGCCGAAGGCGCCGAACATCGGCCGGTAGTGCACCGGCTGCGGCGTCGGGATCGACGCGTTCGGGTCGCCCATCGCCGCGGCAGCGATAACCCCGCCCTTCAGGATCAAGAAGGGTTTAACACCGAAAAAAGCCGGCTTCCACAGCACCAGGTCGGCGAGCTTGCCTTCCTCGATGGAACCGACCTCGTGCGAGACGCCGTGGGCAATGGCGGGGTTGATGGTGTATTTCGCTATGTAGCGCTTCACTCTGAAATTGTCGGAAGCGCCCTTCCCCAGGGCGCCGCGCTGCACCTTCATCTTGTGGGCGGTCTGCCAGGTGCGGATGATCACCTCGCCGACGCGGCCCATCGCCTGCGAGTCGGAGGACATCATCGAGAACGCGCCCAGGTCGTGCAGGATGTCCTCCGCCGCGATGGTTTCCCTGCGGATGCGCGACTCGGCGAAGGCCACGTCCTCGGCGATCGCGGGGTCGAGGTGATGGCACACCATCAGCATGTCGAGGTGCTCGGCGATGGTGTTGACCGTGTACGGCATGGTCGGGTTGGTCGAGGACGGCAGCACGTTCGGCTCGCCGCACACCCTGATGATGTCCGGCGCATGGCCGCCGCCCGCGCCCTCGGTGTGGAAGGTGGCGATGGAGCGCCCCTTCATCGCCCTGACCGAAGTCTCGACGAAGCCCGACTCGTTCAGCGTATCGGTATGGATCGCGACCTGCGTATCGGTGTCCTCGGCGACGTCCAGGCAGTTGTCGATCGCCGCTGGGGTGGTCCCCCAGTCTTCATGCAATTTCAGGCCTATCGCTCCGGCCTTTATTTGTTCGAGTAACGGTGAAGGCAAAGAAGCATTGCCTTTCCCGAGGAATCCCAGATTCATGGGAAAGGCCTCGGCCGCCGAAAGCATCATGTGGATGTGCCACGGGCCCGGCGTGCAGGTGGTGGCGAAGGTGCCGGTTGCCGGTCCCGTGCCGCCGCCGAGCATGGTGGTGACGCCCGACATGAGCGCCTCCTCGATCTGCTGCGGGCAGATGAAGTGGATGTGCGAGTCGATGCCGCCGGCCGTGACGATCATCCCCTCGCCGGCGATCACCTCGGTGCCGGCGCCGATCGGAATGGTGACCGCGGGCTGGATGTCCGGATTGCCGGCCTTGCCGATCTTCCAGATGCGGCCGGCTTTCAGGCCGATGTCGGCCTTGACGATGCCCCAGTGGTCGACGATCAGCGCGTTGGTGATCACCGTGTCGGCGACCTTGGCCGAGACGAGCTGGCTTTGACCCATGCCGTCGCGGATCACCTTGCCGCCGCCGAACTTCACCTCCTCGCCGTAGACGGTGAAATCCTTCTCCACCTCGATCCACAGCTCCGTGTCGGCGAGCCGCACCCGGTCGCCGACCGTCGGCCCGAACATCTCCGCATACGCCTGGCGCTGGATTTTCACTTCAGTTTTCCCTGCACTTTTCCGGCAAATCCATAAACCTTCCGCAACCCGGATAGAGCAACCAGCTCCACCGTGCGGGACTGCCCCGGCTCGAACCGGACAGCCGTGCCGGCGGCGATGTTGAGGCGATAGCCGTAGGCCTTCTTGCGCTCGAACTGCAGCGCCTCGTTGGTCTCGAAGAAGTGGTAGTGGGAGCCGACCTGGATGGGTCGGTCACCGCTGTTGGTGATTTGAAGCGAAATGACTTTTCGCCCCACATTCAGGGAAATCTCTCCGGCGACGGCCTTCATCTCCCCTGGAATCATGCGAGGTGGACGCGCACCCTTGCGACGGCAACGGCGACGAGCACGCCAGCCAGATGAAGCAGCGCCGTCGCCGACAGCATCCCGGCGAGGAATCCGACAGTCGACGTGTCGGGCATCTCCGTGAAGTGGGCGTGCCCGTGGTACAGCGCAAACAGCGCCACGAGCGCGCCGCCGATCCAGAGCGGGAGGCGCTTCGCCAGCACCGTCGCCAGCCCGAACACCAGCACCGACAGCAGGATCATCGGCTCCACCAACGGCAGGTCGATCCGGCCCAGCGCGGCTCCCACGGCCATGAACGTGACGAAGACGGCGGGCAGGAGCCAGCGCGCTCCGCCGGAAAGCCGCGCCGCCCAGATGCCCACGATGAGCATCGCCAGCAGGTGGTCGAGCCCGAGGAAGGGGTGCGCGAAGCCATGCGCCAGGCCTCCGGCGTGGTCGCCGGGGTGCGCCAACGCGGTCGAGCTGGCGGCAAGAAGGGACAGCAGCGTAAGAGCCTTGAAACGGGTCATCGAACTTCCTCCACTTGGAATGGCGCCGGTGCTTCCATCACCAGCTTGAATCGTTCGGCGGGCGTGGTGCCCTTGTTCCACTGCAAGACCGCCCATAGGCCGCCGCGGGGATCCGGTAGCGAAGCTGCTCGCCGGTCTTGCGGTGTTTGAAGAAAAGTCTCATGGAATCGGATTGTGCACGGTGACGAGCTTGGTGCCGTCGGGAAAAGTGGCCTCGACCTGGATGTCCGGGATCATCTCCGGCACGCCTTCCATTACGTCGGCGCGCTTGAGGAGGGCGGCGCCCGAGCTCATCAGCTCGGAGACGCTCCTGCCGTCGCGCGCGCCTTCCATGATCGCGGCGCTGATATAGGCGACCGCTTCAGGGTAGTTGAGCTTGAGGCCGCGCGCCTTGCGCCGCTCGGCGAGCAGCGCCGCCGTAAAGATCAGCAGCTTGTCCTTCTCTCGAGGGGTGAGCTCCACTCAGGTTCTCCAGATGCGCGGCTCATGCACCTCGCGGCCCAGGAGCCCGGGGCGCAGCGCCGCCCATAGCGCGGCGAAGGACTGTTTCGCCTCCTCGCTCGAATCGCCGAGGTAGCGGGCCACCAGCAAACCCGGGAGCCGGGTGACGGCCAGGGTATCGATGGCGGCTGGCGCGCGCATCTTGCCAATCTCCGGCCCCGCGGCGACAAAGGTGCCGCAGACGGTGTGCCCGCCCAGGCCTGCCTGCGACTGCATCAGCTTGCCTCCCCCTTCGATCCGGCCGCGCTCCAGCCAGATCGGCTTCGTATCCCTGGAAATTCTCGTGCTTAGGCGGATTGTGCCGCGCGAGAAGCGCTCGCCGGAGCCGGTGCGCCCGAGGCAGAGAATCTCCCAGCCGACGTAGCGTGCATCGCCGGCGAGCCGCACTTCGGTCGAAAGATCCGCCCGGGCGCCGTCGAACACGATGGTCTCCTGCGGCAGCCACTCCAGCGCGCCGTCGACTTCGAACGAAAGCCTTTGCGCTGCCCACGGACCGGCGGAGCGGTACCACTTGCCCGCACCGGGTGTGGTGAGCAGCGCGCACGCCGCTTCCTTTGATGCGACATTCAGTGCCAGCTCATCGCCCCCGGCAATACCGGCCGGCGGATGCACGATGATCGCGTGGCACACCTCGTCGCCCTCGGGATAGAGCGCTTTCTGCACCACCAGCGGCCCGTCGTGCCGCTTGTGCGCGAGGACGGTGCGGCCGCCCGTGCGCTCGAAGCCGAGCGAAAGCTCCGCTTTCCACGAGGCGGCGACCGGCTCGGCAATGCGCATGCGCCGATCATACCGCCAGCCGGGCTTTCACCCCGTCGCGGTCCATGTCGGCGCCGCTGCCGCGCGCGATGATTTCGCCGCGCTCCATCACAAGATACTGGTCGGCCAGCGACCTGGCGAAATCGTAGTAGGTCTCGCACAGCAGGATCGCCATTTCCCCGGTCGCCGCGAGCGCGCGCACGGCGCGCTCGATGTCCTTGATGATCGAGGGCTGGATGCCCTCGGTCGGCTCGTCCAGGATCAGCAGCTTCGGACCCATGGCGAGTGCGCGGCCGATCGCGAGCTGCTGCTGCTGGCCGCCGGACAGGTCGCCGCCGCGCCGGCGCATCATCTGGGTGAGGACCGGAAACATCTCGAAGATGCGCGGCGGCACGCGCGCGCCGCGCGGCTGCGTGGCGAGGCCCATCTCCAGGTTCTCGGCCACCGTCAGGCGCGGGAAGATCTCGCGCCCCTGCGGCACATAGCCGATGCCGCTGCGCACGCGCTCGTAGGGCTTCGCCTTGGTCAAATCGGTATCGCCGAAAGCGATCCTGCCGCTGCGGGCCGGCACCAGGCCCATCAGGGTGCGCAGCAGCGTGGTCTTGCCGACGCCGTTGCGGCCGAGCAGCGTGGTCACCTTGCCCGCGGGGACTTCGAATGACAGGTCGCGCAGGATGTGGCTGCCGCCGTAGTACTGGTTCAGATTCGCGACGCTGAGCATTATCTTCCCAGGTACACCTCGATTACGCGCGGGTCGTTCTGCACCTGCGACATCGGGCCTTCCGCCAGCACGCTGCCCTCGTGCAGCACCGTCACCTTGCGCGCGATCTTCTCGATGAAGGCCATGTCGTGCTCGACCACCACCAGGGAATGCTTGGGTATCAGCGAGACGAACAGCTCCGCGGTGCGCTCCGTCTCCTGGTCCGACATGCCGGCCACCGGCTCGTCGAGCAGCAGCAGCCTCGGTTCCTGCATGAGCAGCATGCCGATCTCCAGCCATTGCTTCTGGCCGTGCGACAGCTCGCCCGCCAGGCGGTCGGCGCTATGGTCGAGCCGGATGAACCTCAGGTTCTCGTTGAGCGCGTCCCTCTCCGCGGAGGACAGTTTCGCGAACAGCGTCGTGCGCGCCTTCTTGTCCGCCTTCATCGCCAGCTCGACGTTCTCGAACACCGTGTGGTTCTCGAAGATGGTCGGCTTCTGGAACTTGCGGCCGATGCCGGCGTGGGCGATCTGCGCCTCCGACATCCGGGTGAGGTCGATGGTCTGGCCGAAGAACGCGGTGCCCGTGTCGGGCCGCGTCTTGCCGGTGATCACGTCCATCATGGTGGTCTTGCCCGCGCCGTTGGGGCCGATCACGCAGCGCAGCTCGCCGACGTCGATCGACAGCGACAGCTTGTTCAGCGCCCGGAAGCCGTCGAAGCTGACCGAGATCTCGTCGAGGTAGAGCACCGCGCCGTGCGTGGTGTCCAGCTCGCCGCTCGAGATGCGCCCGAGGCTGCCGCTTTCGTTGGCTGCTACGGCCGAGGCGCTCATGCGGACTTCGCCTTCCAGTGCTTCGCCAGCCCGGCAATGCCCTGCGGCAGGAACAGCGTGGCGAGGATGAAGAGCAGGCCGAGGAAGTACAGCCAGTATTCCGGGAACGCCTGCGTGAAGAAGCTCTTCGCGCCGTTCACCACGCCGGCGCCGAGGATCGGCCCGATCAGCGTGCCGCGTCCGCCCAGCGCCACCCAGATGGCGATCTCGATGGAGTTCGCCGGCGACATCTCGCTCGGGTTGATGATGCCCACCTGCGGCACGTAGAGCGCGCCGGCGATGCCGCAGATGACCGCCGACAGCGTGAACACCGCCACCTTGTAGTGCACCGTGTTGTAGCCGCAGAAGGCGGCGCGCGTCTCGGCGTCGCGGATCGCCGTCAGCACGCGGCCAAGCTTGGAGGTGACGATCCAGCGCGCCAGCAGCAACGTGCCCAGCAGCACCGCGCCGGTAATGCCGAACAGCGCCGCACGGGTCTCCGGCGCGGTGGTGGGGAAGCCCAGGATGCTCTTGAAGTCGGTGAAGCCGTTGTTGCCGCCAAAGCCGGTGGCGTTGCGGAAGAACAGCAGCATCGCCGCGAACGTGAGCGCTTGAGTGATGATGGAGAAATACACGCCCTTCACTCGCGAGCGGAACGCGAAGTAGCCGAAGACGAAGGCGAGCAGCCCTGGCACCAGGACGACCAGCAGCATCGTCCACCAGAACTGGTCGCTGTTCCACCACGTCCACGGCAGCGTTTTCCAGTCGAGGAACACCATGAAGTCGGGCAGGTCGGACTGGTACTGGCCCTGCCGGCCGATCTGGCGCATGAGGTACATGCCCATGGCGTAGCCGCCGAGCGCGAAGAACAGGCCGTGGCCGAGCGAGAGGATGCCGCAGTAGCCCCAGATCAGGTCCATCGCGATGGCGACGATGGCGTAGCACATGATCTTGCCGAGCAGCGTCACCCAGTACGGCGACAGCAGGTACGGCAGCACGGCACAAAGGAGCGCAGCGATGCCCAGCGCGATCCAGCCCTTCGGTCCGTACAGTCGGGAGAGATGCGGTGAGAGATTCGGCGTCATGCTTCCACCGACCTGCCCTTGAGCGCGAACATGCCCTGCGGCCGGCGCTGGATGAAGATGATGATGAACACCAGCAGCGCGATCTTGGCGAGCACCGCGCCCGACCAGGCCTCGAGAAACTTGTTCGCAAAACCCAAAGTGAGCGCCGCGTAGACAGTGCCGGCGAGCTGGCCGACGCCGCCGAACACCACCACCAGGAACGAGTCGACGATATAACCCTGGCCGAGGTCCGGCCCGACGTTGCCGAGCTGCGACAGCGCGCAGCCGGCGAGTCCCGCGATGCCCGAGCCCAGGCCGAAGGCCCAGGTATCGACACGCGCGGTAGGCACGCCGACGCAGGACGCCATGGCGCGGTTCTGCGTCACGCCACGCACGAACAGCCCCAATCTGGTTTTGACCAACAAGAAGTAAACCAGGAAAAGGACCAGGCCCGCGAACGCGATGATCATGATCCGGCTCCATGGCAGGACCACGTTGGACAGCACCTGCAGGCCGCCCGACATGAACGCCGGGTTCTCCACCTGGACGTTCTGCGCGCCGAACAGCGAGCGCACCGCCTGGATCAGCATCAGGCTGATGCCCCAGGTGGCGAGCAGCGTCTCGAGCGGCCGCCCGTACAGCCAGCGGATCACGCCGCGCTCGAGGGCCATGCCGACCAGCGCCGCGACCACGAACGATGCCGGCACCGCGGCGAGCAGGTACCAGTCGAAATACTTGCTGCCTCTGAAGAGGTTCTGCACCACGTAGGTGGTGTACGCGCCGATCATGATCAGCTCGCCGTGCGCCATGTTGATGACGCCCATCAGGCCGTAGGTGATGGCCAGGCCGAGCGCGGCCAGCAGCAGGATCGAGCCGAGGGAGATGCCGGCGAAGAGCAGCCCGGCGCGCTCGCCCCACGCGAGCCGCCCTTCAACCTTGCGCAGGCTCTTCTGCGCCTCGAAGCGCACATCCTCGTCGCTGTCGCGCGCCGCTTCGGCGAGCAGGGTCTTGCTGTTCGGGCTGGCCGAGTCGCCGAGCTTGCGGATCGCGGCGATGCGCTTCGCCTTGTCGGCGGACTTCATTTCCATCGACGCCTCGGCGAGCTCCAGCAGCGGGCGGATTTCCGCGTCGCCCTCGTTGTCGAGCGCCTTCTTCACCAGCGGCAGCATGGCGGCGTCGGCGCCGCCCGCCAGCTCCTTGGCCGCGGCGAAGCGCGCCGCCCGATCGGGCGCGAGCAGGCGCAGGGCGGCGAGCGCATCGGCAACCCTGCTGCGCAGGCGATTGTTGACGACCACCTCGACCTTCTTGCCGCCGAGATCGACCTCGCCTTCGGCGAACTTCATCAGCACGCCGATCGCGGCGGGATCGCCCTCGGCCACCAGCGCGCCGATCGCCTCGACCTTCTCGTCGTTGTCGCCGTTGGCCAGCTTCTCGAGCGCCGCGCGCTCGAGGGCATGACTCGAGAATGATATGAAAAGGGCCGCCACGAGGGCGGCCCCTTTCTTCCCTGAGCTCACGCCTTACTTCTTCTTTTCGGCCATCAGGGCCGGCTCATCCTTCTTCTTGTCGTTACCCGCGATGAACGGGCTCCACGGCTGGGCCTTGACCGGGCCCTTGGTCTTCCACACGACGTTGAACTGGCCATCTGCGGTCACTTCGCCGATGAACACCGCCTTGTGCAGGTGGTGGTTCTTCGCGTCCATCGTGGAGGTGATGCCCGAGGGGGCGGTGAACGTCTGCCCGGCCATGGCCGCCGACACCTTGGCCGTGTCGAAGGACTTGGCTTTCTCCACCGCCTGCTTCCACATGTACACGCCGATATAGGTCGCTTCCATCGGATCGTTGGTCAGCGGCTTGTCCTTGTGGCCGGCGATGTTCTTCGCCTTGGCATACGCGGCCCACTTCTTCGTGAACTCGTCGTTCGCCGGCGCCTTGATCGACATGAAGTAGTTCCACGCGGCAAGGTGGCCTACCAGCGGCTTGGTGTCCACGCCACGCAGCTCTTCTTCACCGACGCTGAAGGCCACGACCGGCACGTCGGTCGCCTTCAGACCCTGGTTGCCCAGCTCCTTGTAGAACGGCACGTTCGAGTCGCCGTTGATGGTCGAGACCACCGCCGTCTTCTTGCCCTCGGAGGAGAACTTCTTGATGCGCGCGATGATGGTCTGGTAGTCGGAGTGCCCGAACGGCGTGTAGTCCTCCATGATGTCGGCGTCGGCGACGCCCTTCGACTTGAGGAAGGCGCGCAGGATCTTGTTGGTGGTGCGCGGGTACACGTAGTCGGTGCCGAGGAGCACCCAGCGCTTGGCCGAGCCGCCGTCCTTCGACATCAGGTACTCGACCGCAGGAATGGCCTGCTGGTTGGGCGCGGCGCCGGTGTAGAACACGTTGCGCGAGATTTCCTCGCCTTCGTACTGCACCGGGTAGAAGAGCAGGCTGTTCAGCTCTTCATAGACCGGCAGGACGGACTTGCGCGACACCGAGGTCCAGCAGCCGAAGGTCACGGCCACCTTGTCCTGGGAGATCAGCTGGCGCGCCTTCTCGGCGAACAGAGGCCAGTTGGAGGCGGGATCGACCACCACCGTCTCGATCTTCATGCCCATGACGCCGCCCTTGGCGTTGATCTCCTCCACCGCCATCAGCACCGTGTCCTTCAGCACCGTCTCGCTGATCGCCATCGTTCCGGACAGCGAGTGCAGCACGCCGATCTTCACCGTCTTCTGCTGCGCGTAAAGGGCCGTCGAGCCCATGCCGATGGCCGCGATGGCGGCCGCCATCGACAGCGCCTTGAGAACTACGCGTCGTTTTGCCATTGCCAGATTCCTTCCCTAGAGATTCGAATTGATGACCAGTCCCCGGTGACCGGCGACCTCCCGCAACCTGAATCGCAAGAGGTATGCCACGCGCCCGGCGGCGAGCTATGCTTATGGCCCGCAACACTTTTCCCGGAAATTCCGGAACGCCATGCCGAGCGCGATGCACCGGATTGGATTGGCCGCCCTGCTTTGGTGCGCAACTGGCGCGCAAGCCTGCGACTACCCCGACGAGGGGAACATGCCGCTGCGTCGCGCAGTGACCAAGGTGAAGCTGCTGCCCGAGACCGAGGCGTGGGCGAACTACATCCACAAGACCGGCGTCATCGTGCAGTACGCGCTGCTTCTCGAGGAGCCGCTCCAGCACGCCGGACGCTGCTACTGGACGGTCGAAGCGATCGCGGAGGGAAAGGTCTGGCGGCGCTTCTACGTCACGCCGGACGGGAAGCGCCTGCTGGACGAAGACCGAAGGCCAGTAGCAGCGCCGCGAGCAGCCAGGCCGTCTGCGGCAGCCAGGGCAGGAGCTCCCTGAACGCGGGCTCGAGCGCAAGGCCGCTCGCCACCGTGCCGATGCGCACGAACGCCGCGATCGCCAGCACCGCGAACAAGGTGCCGAGGAAACGTCCTTCGCGGCCGGTACGCCCGAAGGCGATCGCCGCCGAGTAGACCGCCACGCTCGCCACGCCCCACGCCCCGCCGGCGAGGAACTGCGCCGCGATCAATGCGCCCTTTCCCGGCGCCAGCGCAGCGCCCAGAGCCGCCAGTGCACCGATCGCCGCCGCGAGCGCCATCGCCGGCGCCGTGCCGAGCCGGTCCACCAGCCTCGCCCCCGGGAACATCATCACGTTGAAGCCGATCCAGAACACCGGCATCAGCCACGGCAGTTCGCCGGCCGGAGCGAAGCGCAGGTACTGTGCCGCAGAGTTGAGCGAGAAATGGATCTGGAAACCGAGCGCGAGAAACAGGAGCGCGCCGAACACCAGCACAACCTGCGGCCCTGCGGTCCCTGCTTTCGCTTCTTCCCGTGGGAAATCCTGTCCTATCCGGCGTTCCGCAAGAACCAAACCGCCGACGGCGGCCACCAGCGTCAAGGTCGAGATCACGAACGGCAGCTTCGGGTCGATGCCCCTGAGCACCAATCCAAGATAGGGCGCGGCCGCGGCGGCGAGCGCGCTGCCAGTGAGCGCGATCGCGGAGAGCCACGGCAATGCCGGCGTCGCGGCGTAGCGGCCGAGCAGCGCCCACGGCGGCGAGCGCAGCGCGGAAGACGTCACGGCCCAGACTGCGAGACACAGCAGCATCAATGTCGAACCCACGAACGGCATCAAAACAAAACCTGCGGAGGAAATAACGGTAATGCCGAGAATCCATCCTCCGAAACGCGCGATGCCGGCGCGCACGCGGTCGATCCAGAAGCCGGTGACGACGTCCATCACCGCGAACACCGCCTGGTCGGCGACCAGGATCCAGGGCACCCAGCGCTTGTCGATACCGGCCTGCGCGGCTAGCTGCGGCAGGTAAAGGACGTAGATCGTCCAGGTCGTCGCGAAGAAAAACTGGACGACGCCGAGGTAGAGCGCGAGCCCTGAACTAGAACTACGATTTGAACTGGTCGTCGACATCCATCCGCAGGCCGTTGGCGAGACGGTTGGTTTCGTTGGCCAGGCCGACCACCGCCAGCAGCTCCATCAGCATGGCGTCGCTCATCCCCTTCTTGCGCGCGGCGGCGGTGTGCGAGTAGGTGCAGTACTCGCAGCCGTTGGTGGCGCTGACCGCGACGTACACCATCTCCTTGACCAGCGGATCGAGCGCGCCGGGCGCCATCACCTGCTTGACGTTCGCCCACATGCGCTTCAGCTCGGCCGGGTTGTTGGCGAGCGCCTTCCAGAAATTGTTGATCCAGTCGGTGCCGCGCGTTTTCATGATGTCGTCATAGACCGAGCGGACCTCGGGCGGGGCGTCGTCGTACTCGATGAGTGTGACTAATGACAAGGGGGCCTCCTTGGTTGCACGGTATATTAATCGGATGCTCCTGAAAGGCTCCTGCCACTGCAAGGCGGTACGCTTCTCGCTGCGCTCGGAGACGCCCTACCCTTACATGCGGTGCTACTGCAGCATCTGCCGCAAGACCGCCGGCGGCGGCGGGTACGCGATCAACATCATGGGCAAGGCCGATTCCCTCCAGGTGAAGGGCAAGACGAAGGTCTATCGGGCAACACGCGGCGGCGGCGAGCGTCATTTCTGCCCGAAATGCGGCAGCGCCTTGTGGGTGTGGGATAAGCGGTGGGCGGAGTGGATCTACCCGTTCGCTTCCGCGATCGACACCCGCTTGCCCGTGCCTGAGGAGACGCAATCCATCTTCCTCGACTCGAAGGCGAACTGGGCGCGGGTGCCGAAGGGAAAGCACTTTCGCAAGTACCCGAAGGAAGCCATCATCGACTGGCATCGCAAACGCGGACTGACTACGGCATGATCGATTTTCTCGCGCGGCTCGAGCCGCAGTACCTGATCGTCGGCTTCACCGTCCTGGGCGGCCTGCTGGCAGTGCCGCTTGCCATGTGGGCGATCCGCCGGCTCACCGAGCTGCGCTTCGTCAGCGGCAGCATTCTGATCCTGTCCGCCGCGCTGGTGCTCGCGCTCGGCGTCGCCGCATCGCTCGCCGCCGCGAGCCTGCGCACCTACCAGCGCCTCACCCACGAGCAGGAGGCCGCGCGCGTCGCGATGCGCCAGATCGCGCCGAAGCATTACGCGCTCAGCGTCCAGCCGACCGGCGGGCGCGCGCAGAGCTACGAGATCCTCGGCGACGAATGGCAGATCGATGCGCGCCTGCTGAAGTGGCGCCCCGTCGCCACCATCGCCGGGTTCGACACCGTCTACCGGCTGGAGCGGCTCTCGGGTCGCTACTCCGATCTCAACGAGGAGCGCACGGCCAAGCGAACCGTGCACGGCCTGGCCGAGCGTGCGCCGATCGATTTCTGGGTGTTCCTAAGGCAGTACAACGACTACCTGCCGTTCGGCGACGCCCTCTACGGCAGCGCCGCGTTCGTACCTATGATCGACGGCGCGGAGTACGCCGTAACGGTGTCGAGCACCGGCCTGGTCGTGCGGCCGTCGAACGACGCCGCCCGCAAGGCCCTCGGAGCGTGGAAGTAGGGCAAAGCCCTGTAGAATCATGGGTTCATGAAGTTTCTGTTCGACCTGCTTCCGGTGGGTCTTTTCTTCGTAGCAATCCTCGTCTGGGACATCTTTGTCGCCACGGCGGTCGCCATTGCCGCGACCGTCGCGCAGGTGGCGTGGCTCAAGCTGAGGAAGAAGAAGATCGAGCCGATGCTGTGGGCGAGCCTGGCGATCATCCTGGTGTTCGGCGGCCTGACGCTCTACCTCAAGGACAAGACCTTCATCCTGTGGAAGCCGACCGTCCTGTACTGGCTGTTCGCGCTGGTGCTGACCGGGGCCGCCTTCATGGGCCGGAACCTCATCCGCAGCCTGCTGTCGGAGCAGATGCAATTGCCCGACCCGGTCTGGGCGCGCCTCAACTGGAGCTGGGTCGCTTTCTTCGCCTTCATGGGCTGCGTCAACCTGTACGTCGCGTTCAACTACTCCGAGACCGTGTGGGCCTCTTTCAAGCTGTTCGGCGGAATGGGGCTGATGTTCCTGTTCGTGGTTTTGCAGTCCCTGTTTCTCGCCAAGCACGTCGGGGAGGAGAAGCCTTGAGCGTTGCGCAGAGCATCCGCGAGCGCCTCGCCGCGCTCGAGCCGCTGGCGCTCGACCTGGTGGACGAGAGCGCGCAGCACGCCGGCCACGCCGGCGCGAGTCCCGGCGGCAGCACGCACTGGCGCCTCGCCATCGTCTCGCCGCGCTTCGCCGGCCAGCCCACCGTCGCGCGCCACCGCATGATTTACCAGGCGCTCGGCGAGCTTATGCAGGATCCCATCCATGCGCTCGCCATCAGCGCGCGTAGCCCAGAAGAAATGAAAGGAAAGCAATGAAACTCCGTCTCCTCGCCGCGGCCGCGCTCGCCGCGCCCGCCCTCGCGCTCGCCCAGGCCGCTCCGCAGCCCGAAGCCCCGCCCGCCGCAAAATCCGCCGACAAGCCGGCCGCGAAATCAGCCGACAAGCCGGCCGCCAAGGCGGGCAAGGCATCCGCCAAGCCGGCGGCCGGAGCCATCGCCACCGTCAACGGCGTCGTGGTGCCGCGCTCGCGCGCCGACCTGATGATGCGCCAGCAGGCGGCGCGCGGCGGCCAGGACAATGACCAGATGCGCGCGCTCATGCGCGAGGAGCTCATCAACCGCGAGCTGATCTCGCAGGAAGCTGGCCGCGCCGGCATCGCCAAGAACCCCGAGGTGCAGGCGCAGCTCGACCTGGTGCGCCAGGAGATCGTGGTCGGCGCCTACATCCGCGAGTGGGTGAGCAAGAATCCGATCACGGACGCCGACGTGCAGAAGGAATACGACCGCGCCAAGGCGCAGGCCGGCGACAAGGAATACCGCGCGCGCCACATCCTGCTGGAAAGCGAGGACCAGGCGAAAGGCATGATCGCGGAGCTGAAGAAGGGCGGCAAGTTCGAGGAGCTGGCGAGCAAGAACTCGAAGGACGGCGGCACCGCCGGGCGCGGCGGCGACCTCGACTGGAACGTGCCGGGCGCCTACGACCGGGCCTTCTCGGACGCGATGGTGAAGCTCGAAAAGGGCAAGTTCTCCGAGACGCCGGTGCAGACCCGCTTCGGCTACCACGTGATCCTGCTCGAGGACGTGCGGCCGGTGAAGTTTCCCGGCCTCGCCGAGGTGAAGCCGCGCCTGCAGCAGCAGCTGGTGCAGGGCAAGATCGAGGAGCTGGTGAAGGGCCTGCGCGCCAAGGCGAAGATCGAGTAGCCGCCACGGCGGAGGAGCTCTATCGGGAGGAAACCGGCGCCGGCGCCGCCGGCATCATCGCCCGCGCCGCGGAACCGCGGTGGCAACTAGCGCCGGCAATCTGCCATTCAAGGGCGCGATCCACGCGGTGGGCCCGCGCTTCGGGGAAGGCGACGAGGAGGAGAAGCTCCTTCAAGCCCTGCTTTCCTGCTGGCAATGCGCTGACGACAGGGGTTGGGCCGCAGTGTCATTTCCGGCGGTCTCGAGCGGCATCTTCGCCGTGCCGCTCACTATCTGCGCGCGCGCCTACCTGGCGGCGGCGCGGCGGGCCCGGCTGCGTAATGTCCGGCTATGCTTGCGCGACCAACCCGTCATCGACGCCGTACTCAAGGAGCTCGGAACATGAACAAGTGGATGCTCGTGGTGCTGGCCTGCCTGCTGCCCCCGGCGGCACAGGCGCAAAAGACCGAAAAGGCGGCGTTCGCCGCCGGCTGCTTCTGGTGCACGGAAGAGGCCTTCGAGAAAGTGCCGGGCGTCGTCTCTGCGGTCTCCGGCTACATGGGGGGCAAGACGCAGCATCCGACCTACGAGCAGGTATCGCGCGGCATCACCGGCCACACCGAGATCGTGGAAGTGACGTTCGATCCGGCGAAAGTGAGCTACGAGAAGCTGCTGGACGTGTTCTGGGTCAACCACGACCCGACGGTGCTCGACCGCCAGTTCTGCGACGGCGGCTCGCAATACCGCCCCGAGATCTTCTACTACTCCGATGAGCAGAAGCGCCTCGCCGACGCGTCCAAGACGAAATGGGAAAAGGCGAAGCCGTTCCGCCAGCCGATCCTGACGCCGATCACCAAGGCGGGCCAGTTCTGGCCCGCCGAGGACTACCACCAGGACTACTACAAGAAGAACGCGCTGCAGTACAAGTTCTACGTCACCGGATGCGGCCGGTATTCCCGGCTTGACTCCCTGTGGGGCTCGCTGCGCGCCAAATAGAAGTACGTCAGAAGTACCTCCTGGCGTACAGGGTTACTTTTTGGCCTTCTGCTTGCCGATGCGCTCGGCCTTCTGCATCTCATGCGCTTCCTGCTCGGATTGCGGCTTCGCGTCCTCGGCGGCCTGCTCGACCTTGCCCGAATCGATGAATTTCTTGGTCCGCTGGTTGTAGTCCTTCGTGCCGCTGTAGCTGCCTTCGCCTTCGACCTTGTCCTTGCTAGCCACGATTGGCCTCCTGTAGAGAAGTCCTGCTTCAGGAGCAATCGGCGTGCCTAGAACTTGCGGACCCGCTCCAACGCAGAGACCCGGCCGTTCACCACGGAGATGGTGGTAGTGAAAGGGTCGGCCACAGTCGGGTAGTACGTGTAGGTGCGAACCGACCAGCCGTCGCGCATCGCCAAATCGGGCGTGCCGGCGATGCCGAGCATCTCGCCCTCGGTCATGCCGCGCTGGATCGAGATGTACTTGCGGAATTCGAGGCCGTGCGGCGGCTTGGGCGCGGCGGCGGCGCGCTGTGCGGCATCGCGCGCTTCCAGTTGCTCGCGTCGTGCGAGGCGCTCCTCGAGCCGCTCGCCCTGGCAGCGCACCGTGTAGCAGTCCTGCGTGTCCGGCGACGCGGGGCCCGTCTTGGCGTCGATGTTGACCACCGTGGCCTTCACCTCGGCCGGCGGCTTCTCGTTGGAGTAGTGCACCGTACCCTTGGCATCTACCCAGCGATAGACCTGCGCGTCGGCAAGTGTCGCGAACAGGAAAAGCAGAAGAACGACTGCGCGCATGAAAAAATCCTACTCCGCCTCGTCGATCCAGGCCATCTGGATCGCCTCGAGGATCTTCTCGCCGCTGCGGTTGGGCTGGTCGCTGAATCCCGGCAGCTCCATGACCCATTTGTGCAGGTCGGTGAAGCGCACGGTCTTCGGGTCCGTGTCGGGAAACTTCTCGAGCAGGGCGATGGCGATCTCGCGAGTGTCGGTCCATTTCATTTCTTGCCGCCCCCTTCCCGCTCGTAGTTGATGGTGTATTTCGGAATCTCGACGACCAGATCCTGCCGGCCCATTTTTGCCTGGCAGGAAAGCCGCGAAGTCGCCTCGAGGCCCCACGCCTTGTCGAGCATGTCCTCCTCCTTCTCCTCGGCGTCGTCGAGCGAGTCGAAGCCCTGGCGCACGACGACATGGCAGGTGGTGCAGGCGCAGGACTTCTCGCAGGCGTGCTCGATCTCGATGTGATTCTCGAGCAGCGCGTCGCACAGCGATTTTCCGCTTTCCACGCTCAGCTCGGCGCCGTTCGGACACAGCGCGGCGTGCGGCAGCACTTTCAGCTTGGGCATCAGAGGCTGCCGATCTTCTTGCCCGACAGCGCGCGGCGGATGCCGGCGTCCATGCGGCGCTGGGCGAACTCCTCGGTGGCGCGGTTGAGCGCGTCGACCGCCTGCTTGATGGCGCGGTGGTCGCTTCCGGGCAGGAACTTCTCGAGAGAAAGCATGGCGCGCCGTATCAATTCACCTTCGTCGGCGCTCAGCAGCTTCTCGTCCTGAGAAAGCGCAGATCGGGTGGCCTCCAGAAGGCGCTGCCCGTCGACGCGGTACTCGGCCAGGGCGCGCGCATGCACGTCTGCGTTGGCATGCTCGAAGGAGTCGCGCAGCATGCGCTCGATGTCGGCGTCGGCGAGGCCGTAGGAGGGCTTGACGGCCACCGACGCCTCGACGCCCGAGGTGCTCTCCCTGGCCGAGACATGCAGCAGGCCGTCGGCATCGACTTGATAGGTGACGCGCACGCGCGCCGCGCCGGCGGCCATCGGCGGAATGCCCTTCAGCTCGAAGCGCGCGAGCGAGCGGCAGTCGGCGACCAGCTCGCGCTCGCCCTGCACGACATGGAAGCTCATCCCGCTCTGGCCGTCCTTGAAGGTGGTGAATTCCTGAGCCTTCGCCGCCGGGATGGTGGTATTGCGCGCGATGATCTTCTCGGCGAGGCCGCCCATCGTCTCGACGCCAAGAGACAGCGGGATGACGTCGAGCAGCAGCCAGTCCTCGCCCTGCGGCTTGTTGCCGGCCAGCACGTTCGCCTGCATGGCGGCGCCGAGCGCCACCACCTTGTCCGGGTCGAGGTTGTTCAGCGGATCGCGGCGGAAGAACTCGGCCACCGCGCGCTGAATCTGCGGCATGCGGGTCGCGCCGCCCACCATCACCACGCCCTTGATCTCCTCCACCGTCAGGCCGGCGTCGCGCAGCGCCTTGCGCACCGGGCCGAGGGTCTTGTTGACCAGGGTCTGCGTGATGCTGCAAAAGGTTTCCGTATCCAGGGACAGGTCCACCACCTCGCCGCTGGAGAGCTTCGCGGTGAGCGGCGCCTCGCCGTGGAACGTGAGGTACTCCTTCGCCTCGCGCGCCTTCATCTGCAGCAGGCGCATGTCGCGCGGCCCGAGCGGCGGCAGCTTGGCCTGCTCGACCGCCCAGCAGAACACGCGCTGGTCGAAGTCGTCGCCGCCCAGCATCGAATCGCCGCTCGTCGCCACCACCTCGAACACGCCGCGCGACAGCTTCAGTATGGATAGGTCGAAGGTGCCCCCGCCGAGGTCGTAGACCGCATAGATGCCCTCGGACGCGTTCTCCAGGCCGTACGCGATCGCAGCCGCAGTCGGTTCATTCAACAATCTCAGGACATTGAGACCAGCCAGGCGGCCGGCATCCTTGGTTGCCTGTCGCTGCGCCTCGTCGAAGTACGCGGGCACCGTGATCACGGCCCCCGAAATGTTTCCTTGCAGGGACAGCTCGGCACGCTCGCGCAGGGTCTTCAGGATTTCAGAAGACACCTCGACCGGGCTCTTCACGCCGGCCACGGTGCGGAGCTGGACCATGCCGGGGGCGTCGACGAAGTCGTACGGCGCGCTCTCGATGTGCGCCACGTCTTTCAACCCCCGGCCCATGAAGCGCTTGACGGACGCGATGGTGTTCTTCGGATCGACCGCCTGCTTCGCCTGCGCTGCGTAGCCGACTTCGACCTTGCCGCCGGCGTGGTAGCGCACCACCGACGGGAGCAGCGGCCGGCCCAGGGAGTCGGGCAGCACCACCGGCATGCCGCTGCGCACGGTTGCGGCCAGCGAGTTGGTGGTGCCCAGGTCGATGCCGACGGCGAGCCGGTGCTCGTGCGGCGCCGGCGACATGCCCGGCTCGGCGATCTGCAGCAGCGCCACTACTCGATTTCCTCGTAGGCCGAGTCGATTTCCTCATCCAGGCGATGAAGAAACATCAGCTTTCTCACCTGCCCGGTGGATCCTTCCAGGTCCTTTTTCTTGTCGAGCGATTCCGCGAGCTGATTCTCAAGGAGAAGCTTTTCACCGGAAAGCGTGCTGCGCAAGGCGTCCAGCAAGCCGCCATCCTTCTTGTGCACCGCGGCTTCCAGCTCTTCGCGCAGCTCGAGTTGCCGCAGCAGGAAGTCGGTGGGCATCTGCGTATTGGTCTCGAAGCCGACGTCGACGCCGTGCAGCTCGAGGATGTGCTTCGCGCGCTGCACCGGGTCTTTCAGGGTGCGGTAGGCCTCGTTCACGCGCGTGGTCCATTGCAGCGAGGCGCGCCGCTCGGCGTCGCCGGCATGCGCAAAGCGGTCGGGGTGCACCTGGGACTGGATCTCACGGTAGGCCTTCTCCAGAGCCTCTTTGTCCAGGGCGAAGGCGGGAGACAGCCCAAACAGTTCGAAGTGGCTCTGCAAACTACTAGACGTTGAAGCTTTCCCCGCAACCGCACTCGTCCTTGACCTTGGGGTTCTTGAACTTGAAGCCCTCGTTCAGGCCCTCGCGCGTGTAGTCGAGCTCCGTGCCGTCGATGTACGGCAGGCTCTTGGGGTCGACCACCACTTTCACGCCGTGGCTCTCGAACTGCACGTCGTCGGGGCCGGGCGCGTCGACGAACTCGAGCTTGTACGCCATGCCGGAGCAGCCGGAGGTGCGCACGCCGAGGCGCAGGCCGACGCCCTTGCCGCGCTTGGCAAGGAAGCTCTGGACGTGGTTCGCCGCTTTCTCGGTAAGCGTAATCGCCATCTACTTCCTCTTTTTCCTGTAGTCCTCGACCGCCGCCTTGATCGCGTCCTCGGCAAGGATCGAGCAGTGGATCTTGACCGGCGGGAGCGACAGCTCCTCGGCGATCTGCGTGTTCTTGATGGTCGCGGCCTCGTCGAGGGTCTTGCCCTTCACCCACTCGGTGACCAGCGAGCTCGAGGCGATGGCCGAGCCGCAGCCGTAGGTCTTGAAGCGCGCGTCCTCGATGCGGCCGTCGGCGCCGACCTTGATCTGCAGCTTCATCACGTCGCCGCAGGCCGGCGCGCCGACCATGCCGGTGCCGACGCTCTCGTCGCCTTTTTCGAACGAACCCACGTTCCTCGGGTTCTCGTAGTGGTCGATTACCTTATCGCTGTATGCCATGTCGGTTACCTCAGTGTGCAGCCCATTGGACGGAGTTCAAATCGACACCGTCTTTGTACATTTCCCACAATGGGGAAAGCTCCCTCAACTTTTCCACCTTGCGCCGCAGAAGATCCGCCGCGAAGTCGACTTCCTCCTCGGTGGTGAAGCGGCCGAGCGTCAGACGCACCGAGCTGTGCGCGAGCTCGTCGGAACGGCCCAGCGCGCGCAGCACATACGAAGGCTCGAGCGAGGCCGAAGTGCAGGCCGAGCCCGAAGACACGGCGATATCCTTCACCGCCATGATCAGCGACTCGCCCTCGACGAAGTTGAAGCTGACGTTGAGGTTGTGCGGGATGCGGCGCTCCAGGTCGCCGTTCACGTACACCTCTTCCATGTCCTTGATCCTGTCCCACAGCCGGTCGCGCAACGCGCCGATGCGGCTGTTCTCCTGCGCCATCTCGAGCTTTGCCAGCCGCGCCGCCTCGCCGAAGCCCGCGATCTGGTGCGTCGGCAGGGTGCCGGAGCGGAAGCCCCGCTCGTGGCCGCCGCCGTGGATCTGCGCCTCGATGCGCACGCGCGGCTTCCTGCGGATGTAGAGCGCGCCGATGCCCTTGGGGCCGTAGATCTTGTGCGCGGTGATGGTCAGCAGGTCGGCCTTGAACTTCTGCATGTCGATGTCCACCCGGCCCGCGCCCTGCACCGCGTCGCAGTGGAAGATGATGCCCTTGCCGCGGCAGATCTCGGCGATCTCGTTCACCGGCTGGATCACGCCGATCTCGTTGTTCACCATCATGATCGAGGCGAGGATGGTGTCCGGGCGGATCGCGGCCTTGAACTGCTCGATGTCGATCAGGCCGTTCTGCTGCACCTCGAGGTACGTCGCCTCGAACCCCTGCCGCTCGAGCTCGCGGAAGGTGTCGAGCACGGCCTTGTGCTCGGTCTTCTGCGTGATCAGGTGCTTGCCCTTGGTCTTGTAGAAGTTCGCCGCGCCCTTGATGGCGAGGTTGTTGCCCTCGGTGGCGCCCGAGGTCCAGACGATCTCCTTCGGGTCGGCGCCGATCAGCGCAGCGACGTGGCCGCGCGCCTCCTCGACCGCCTCCTCCGCCTTCCAGCCGAACGCGTGCGAGCGGCTCGCCGCGTTGCCGAAGAACTCGGTGAGGTACGGGATCATCTTCTCAGCCACGCGCGGGTCGACCGGCGTAGTCGCGGAGTAATCCAGGTAGATCGGCAACCTCATGCTGCAACTTTCTCCGCCGCGGGTTTTTCCTCCGGCCGCTCGGCACTCCTGAAGTGCTTGATCACCGCGACGGGCTTGCCCGCCTGGTGCGCAACCAGGTCCGCCAGCGACACGGACGACAGGTATTCCTGCATCTTCTCGTTGAGCGTGGCCCACAGGTCGTGCGTCATGCAGCGCTTGTCGTCGTGGCAATTCTCCTTGCCGCCGCACTGGGTCGCGTCGAGCGGCTCGTCGACCGCGGTCACGATGTCGGCGACCGAGATGCCCTGCGTGGGCTGCGCCAGGTTGTAGCCGCCGCCGGGCCCGCGCACGCTGGACACCAGCTTGGCGCGGCGCAGCTTGCCGAACAGCTGCTCGAGATAGGAAAGCGAAATGTGCTGGCGCTCGCTGATGGCGGCGAGCGTCACCGGCCCGCGCGTCTGGCGCATCGCCAGATCGACCATTGCGGTAACCGCGAACCTGCCTTTTGTGGTGAGTCTCATGGGGTTCCTAATACCTGATTAATACGCTCAAGTATACCTAAACCCGAGCGATTCAGTCAACCTTTACCGAACGGCTCTAAGCTGTTCTTTCTGCTTCTCTTTTTCTATCCCCGCCAATTTCTCGCTGAGCGCTGCGAGGGCCTTTTCGAGCTCCTGGGAATGCTCGACCAGCTTCTGGATCGCCTTGGCGTGAGGGTCGTCGTGCTCCTGCACCACCGCATAGGCGGCAAAGCGCTCAGCCTGCTTCGCGGCATCGGCCGTGTTGCGGTCCTCCACGATGCGGCCGGGGATGCCGACCACCGTGGCGCCGGCAGGCACTTCCTTCACCACCACCGCGTTCGAGCCGATGCGCGCGCCCGCGCCGACCGTGAAGCCGCCGAGCACCTTGGCGCCGGCGCCGACCACCACGCCTTCGCCGAGTGTCGGATGGCGCTTCTCGCCGCGGTAGAGCGACGTGCCGCCGAGCGTCACGCCCTGGTAGATGGTGCAGCCGTCGCCGACTTCCGCGGTCTCGCCGATCACCACGCCCATGCCGTGGTCGATGAACACGCAGCAGCCGATCTTCGCGCCCGGATGGATCTCGATGCCGGTCAGCCAGCGTCCGAGCTGCGACACAAACCGCCCGAGCCAGCGCATCCGGTGCAGCCACAGCCAGTGCGAGAGCTTGTGCACATAGATCGCGTGCAGGCCCGGATAGCAGGTCAGCACTTCCCAGCCCGAGCGCGCTGCCGGATCGCGCTCCAGGATGCAGGCTATGTCGTTACGCAGTTTCCTGAACATAGGGCGATTTTAGAGTTCCCGACTGATTTGATCAACTATTTGCCGCCCAGCAGCGCCTTGAGCAGCCCGCGCAGGATATTGACCTCCTCGCGCTCGAGGTGCGGCACGCGCGAGAACAGCCGCCTCAGGCGCTCCGGCAGCTTGGAGCGCGACTCCGGGACGTAAAAGCCGCTCTTCACCGCCGCCGCCTCCAAGTGTGCATACAGTCCTTCGATATCTTCAACCGTGGCGAGCTTTTCCGTTCTTGCCCCTGGAATGGAGCTGCCACCCGCCACGAACAGCTCATAGCTCACGACCTGCACGGCCTGGGCGAGGTTGAGCGAGCTGAACGCCGGGTTCGCCGGGATGTGGACCAGATACTGGCAGGCGAACATCTCTTCGTTGGTAAGACCCGCGTCCTCGCTGCCGAAGACAAAGGCGACTTTGCCCCCCACCTGGCTGGCGCGGGCAGCCGCCGAACGCACATCCAGCACCTGCGGCGACCATTCCCTCGGGCGCGCCGACAACGCAAAGGCCGCGGCGCAATCGCTTATCGCCTGGCCGAGGGTTTCATGCACGACGGCGCTGGCCAATACGTCCTGGGCGTGCGTGGCCATCCACTGGTCCTCCTTTGCCGGCCAGCGCTCCGGCGCGACGAGCCGCAGGTCCGTCAGGCCCATCGCCTTCATCGCGCGCGCCGCGGCGCCGATATTCCCCGGGTGGCTGGGCCTGCAAAGGACGACTCGGATGTTGCTCACCCCTAGAGTCTAGAATACGGCCCCTTCATGCACCCCATGCTCAATATCGCAGTGCGCGCCGCGCGCAAGGCCGGCTCGATCATCAACCGCGCCGCGCTGGGCGGCGAAGGCCTGAAGATCAAGGCCAAGCAGGCCAACGACTTCGTCACCCAGATCGACCAGGCGGCCGAGGAAGCGATCATCGGCATCGTGCGCCACGCCTACCCCGAGCACGGCTTCCTGGCCGAGGAATCCGGCAGGACCGAGGGCAAGGCGGAGTATGTCTGGATCATCGATCCGCTCGACGGCACCACCAACTTCATCCACGGCTTCCCGCAGTATTGCGTCTCCATCGGCGTGCAGCACCGCGGCAGCCTGACCCACGCCGTGATCTACGACCCCAACAGGAACGAGCTGTTCACCGCCACGAAGGGCGGCGGCGCGTTCCTCAACGACCGGCGCATCCGCGTCTCGAAGTGCCTGAAGCTCCAGGATGCGCTGGTCGGCACCGGGTTTCCTTTCCGGGAGCTGGGGCGGGTAGATCTTTACCTGAAGCAACTGCGCGACCTGATGTCCAACTCGTCGGGCGTGCGACGCGCCGGCGCAGCCGCACTGGATCTTGCCTATGTCGCCTGCGGGCGGCTGGATGCGTTCTGGGAGCTCGGCCTGTCGCCCTGGGACATGGCGGCCGGCGCCCTCCTCATCCAGGAAGCCGGCGGGCTGGTCGGCGATCTCAAAGGCGAAAGCGACTACCTCGACCGCGGCGAGATCGTTGCTGCATCGCCGAAGATCTTCCCCGCACTGCTCCAGTCGCTCAAGTAGTGCTGGCATGGCTGAACTGGCGCCGCGTCGAGACCGGGAGCTACGCCAACCGCGCCGGCGCACGCGAATACAAGGTCTATCGCCTCTGGCGGGGCATCGGAAGGCGCCGGCCGCTGGTGGTCATGCTGCACGGCTGCAACCAGACCGCGGACGATTTCGCGGCCGGAACGCGCATGAGCCAGCTGGCTGCGCGCATGGGATGCATCGTCGTCTACGTTGAGCAGTCCGCGGCGGCACATCCCACGCGGTGCTGGAACTGGTTCAAGGCAGCGAACCAGGAGCGCGAAGAAGGCGAGCCTTCGCTCATTGCCGGGATCACGCGCGAGGTCGTCGCCCGGCACCGCGCCGATCCGCGGCGGGTGTACGTTGCCGGGATGTCGGCGGGCGGCGCCATGGCGGCGATCATGGGCCACACCTACCCCGACCTGTTCGCGGCCGTCGGCATCCACTCCGGCCTGCCTTACGCCGCCGCGGGCGACGTGCCGTCGGCGCTCGCCGCGATGCGCGGACTGCGCAGCACGCTTGATCCGCGATACCGGCCGGCGCTGTTCCGCTCCATCCCCACCGTCGTGTTTCACGGCGACCTGGACACGACCGTGCACGCGAGGAACAGCGCGCAAGCCGCCGTGCAGGCGGGTCCTGCACCCCACGAGCGGGGAACCGATACCGTGAAGAAGGGCGAGGAAAACGGGCGGCGTTACACGCGCACCGTACACACGGACGCGTCGGGCCGAACGGCGGTCGAACACTGGCTGGTCCACGGCAGCGGCCACGCGTGGTCCGGCGGAAGCAGCGATGGCTCGTTTACCGACCCGCGCGGACCCGACGCAAGCCGCACGATGCTGGAATTCTTCCTCCGCAGGCACCATCCGGGCTAGAGGCGCCTAGTCCTCGACCGCTGGGTACGGCGCTTGCTGCCGGCCTGCCATGGACTGGCGCGTACTCGCAGCCGCCGTGATTCTGCTGGCCCCCGCGCTCACGCTCTCGGGCGGGCCTTTCACCTCGTTGCACCCCGAGGAAGCCTACCCCGACCCTGAGGTTCCCGCAGAGTTCGATCCCTACTCGGGTCTGGTGAGCCGGGTGCAGGCGAGGCTGCGCACCCTCGGCTTTGACGCCGGTCCGATCAACGGCGACTTCGGAGCCAAGACCCAGGCGGCGCTGGCGCAGTTCCAGCTCTCCGCCGGGGTTGCCGCCAGCGGCCAGCTCGACGATCCGACGCTGGCCGAGCTGGGCGTCGAGCGCGCCAGCCAGGCATCGGTAGGCTCCACCAGCGCCCCCGAACCGCAGCGCTGACAGCTAGCTGCGCTGAGCGGCGCCGGGGCGGGCTTCTTCGCCTTTGCCTCGGGCACGGCCGGCTCCGGCGACTGGCAAGCGCTCCGCTCCCGGTGGGAGTATTCGCACGTCGCGCGCGCTCGCCTCGCCGGTGCGAGCTTCCTCGCGCTCGTGGTCGCTCAGGCCGCGTCGTGAAAGATGATTCCGGCGGTATGCCGGTTGCCTGAGCGAACCCGGCTGACGCCATGCCGCAGGTTGACGCGGTAGGTGCCGCGCGTGCCCTTGACCGGGCGGTTGTGCACCGCAAACACGACTGCGTCCCCCTGCTGCAACGGCACGACTTCGGCCCGCGACTGCATGCGCGGCCGCTGCTCGGTCATCACGAACTCGCCGCCGGTGAAGTCACGCCCGGGCTGCGACAGCAGGAAGGTGAGCTGCAGTGGAAAAACATGCTCGCCGTACAAGTCCTGGTGCAGGCAGTTGTAGTCGCCGGTGCCGTACTGCAGCAATAGCGGCGTCGGCCGTCGCTGACCAGCGGCATGGCAGCGCTTGAGGAAGGCCGCGTGATCGTCTGGAAAACGCACCTTCATTCCCATCGCCGCGCTCCAGCGGTTGGCGATCTGCGCAAGCGGCGAGTAAAGCGCCTTGCGAAGGTTGCCGACGAGATCCGGCAGCGGGTAGCGGAAGTATTTGTATTCGCCGCGCCCGAAGCCGTAGCGCGCCATCACCACGCGGCTGCGGAACAGCCCATCGTCCGGATACAGCGCAGCCAGCGCCCTGCTGTGCGCCGGCGAGACGAGACGCTCGATCACGGCGCTTCCTTGGGCGTCGAGGTCGTTCGACACCCGGTTCCAGTCAACGGCTTGCAAAGAGGTCCGCCGTCTCGGCGAGCCGCGCGCCTTCGCGCTCGAGCAGCGCGCGCTTGCGTTTCACGCCCCAGCGATACCCCGCGAGGCCGCCGTCCTTGCGCAGCACGCGATGACAGGGGATCGCCACCGCAATCGCATTGGCGGCGCACGCCTCGCCGACTTCCTTTGCCGATTGCGGCGCGCCGATCCGCCGCGCCACTTCACCGTACGTCTGCGTGGCGCCTGCCGGGATCTCCTGCAGCGAGCGCCATACTCCCTGCTCGAAGTCGCTGCCGCGCATGTCGAGCGGCAAATCGAGGCCGCTTTTCGGCGAGGCGATGAAATCGACGACCTTGGTGAAGTGCTCCGCCACCACGGCACCCGGGACCAGCCCGGCGCGCGGAAAACGCTGGCGCAGGTCGCCGACCAGATCGCCCGCGTCGTCGCCCATCAATATGGCGCAGACGCCCCGCTCGGAGGTCGCCACGAGAACCGTGCCGAGGACGCAATCGCCGACTTCGTAACCGATCATTTCCTGTTTTTCCACGATGCATACTCCTTTGGTAGGCAGGCCGCGCACGGCCTGAATCCGGCCGCGCGTGCGTGCTTTGCATTGAGAAAGAAAACGCGGCTTGGCTTGTAGCCGCCACGTGCGATGGCACGTGCAGCCGCAGGACAGTCGAGCCGCCCGTAGATGCGGGTTCTCTTGTGTCCGCCGAGCGTTCCGGGCCGCGGGCTGGAGAAAAACCTGCGGTCCGCGCCCATCAGGGTCCATGCGCGTTGCATGACCCCACTCTATGCGCGGCGCGCCGGGAATGCGCTCCGCTTCTTGCGCGATCCAGTCCTTGGGACTAGCCCTTGATTACACCCTCGTCGCCGAGTTGCATGATCTCCGTGTCGGAATAGCCGAGAGAGCGCAGGATCTCCCGCGAGTGCTGGCCGATCGCCGGCAGGTCAAGGCGCGGCCGCCCGGGCTCGTTCTCAAAGCGTATCGGGGTACCGACGTGGTCCCAGCCGCGTGCGTCGGTCGTCATGAAGCCCCGGCCGCGGAAGTGCGGGTCGTCGAGAACTTCAGGCAGCGTCTGCACAGGTGCGAGCGGAATATCGCGGCCCTTGCACCATTCCACCCATTCCTTGCGCGTCTTGGTGCGAAAGGTCTCGCGCAGGAACTCGCGCACCGGCTGCTGCGGCTTGCCGGGCGGCAACTTGCAAACCTCGACCAGCTCGGGCCGGCCGAGCGCCGTGAGGAGATTCACGGCGAACTTGATTTCCTGGCTGCCGAGCGCGATCCAGCCGCCGTCCCCGGTCTCGTAGAGCGAATAGAGCGCGACGCCGCCGAGCGCGCGCTGTTCGGCGACCACAGGCTGGCGCCGCTCGGCCATGGCCGAGCCGAGATTGTTCGGCATGCAGGAAATCAGGCTCTCGGCCATGGACAGGTCGAGAAAATCGCCGCGGCCGGTGTCCTTGCGGCGCAGTAGCGCCATCAATACCCCCGAGAGAGCGATCATCGACGAGAGCATGTCCGATGCGGGCAGCCCTGGAATTGCCGGCTTGCCGTCCTGGCCGTGCGTCAGCGAAAGCACGCCCGCCATCGCCTCGATGGCGAGGTCGTGCGTGGCGAGGTCGCGGTAAGGCCCGCTCTGCCCGAAGGCCGAGATCGAGGCATACACGATGTGCGGCGCGCGAGCGGCCACCTGCTTGTAGCCGACACCGAGACGCTCGGCGACCCCCGGCCGGAACGCTTCGACGATCACATCCGAGGCCTCGGCGAGCCGCATCAGCGCCTCCACGCCCGCTGGATGCTTCAGATTCAGCGCCAGGCTCTTCTTGCCGCGGTTCGTGTTGGCGAAGTACACGCTGACGCCGTCGCGCGTCTCGCCGATGTGGCGCGTCGGCTCGCCCTCGTCGAGCGACTCGATCTTGACGACCTCAGCGCCCTGGTCGGCCATGAACTGCGTCATCATCGGCCCGGGCAGGAAGCGCGACAGGTCGATGACGCGGATGCCTTCGAGCTTCATGCGCGCCGCGCGGCGGACTTCAGAACGGGGCGAATTCCCTGCCGAGCAGCTCGCGCGCGATGATGCCGTGGTGGATTTCGCGCGGCCCGTCGGCCGACTCCATCCCGATGCAATCGCGCAGCCGCTGCTCGAACGGGAATTCCTTCGCGTAGCCGTAGTGACCGTGCAGGCGCATGCAGGTGGCGATGACCTCGTTGGCGGTCTTGACGCCGAACCACTTGGCCATCGACGATTCGGTGTCGTGGCGCTGCCCCTGGTCCTTGAGCCACAGCGCACGGTAGCAGAGCATTCGCGCCGCCTCGAGGTTGGTGGCGGCGGTGGCGAGCTCGCCGGCCACCGCCTGCCACTTGGAGAGCGGCTTGCCCTGCACCTGGCGCGTCTTCGCGTACTCGATCGTCTCCTCGAGAGACTTCTGCGCCGCGCCGATGCAGGCGAGCGGCACGAAGTTGCGGTTGTAGCCGATGATCGTCATCGCCCAGATGAAGCCCTCGTTCTCCTTGCCGATCATCCAGCGCGCCGGGATGCGCACCTCGTCGAAGAAGAAGCTGCCGACCCGGTCGAGCCGCTGCCCCATGCGCTCGAACGGCACGGCCTTGACGCCGGGCAGGTTGGTCGGCACGCAGAAGAACGAGATGCCCCTCGGTCCGGGCTTGCCGGTGCGCGCCGCGACGAACACGACCTTCGAGACGTCGGCGAAGGTGATGCTGGTCTTCTCGCCCGAGATGAGGTAGTCGCCGCCGTCCTTGACCGCCTTGGTGCGCAGGTTGCCGACGTCGGCGCCGCCGCTGGGCTCGGTGAAGGCGAGCGACATCATCTCGCCCTTCGCGATCCTGGGGATCCATTCCTTTTGCAGCTCCGGCGCCATCGACGGGGCCATTTCGCCGAGGTGGATGGCGTTGCTGACGATGTAGCGGATCTGGTGATCGCAGCGGCCGATCTCCTCGCACACGATGCCGCACTCGACGAACGAGGCGCCCTGGCCGTCGTATTCCGGCGGCAGGCGCAGCCTGAGCAGGCCCATGTCGACGATCTTGTCGATGAATTCCTGCGGCAGCCACTCACCGGTCCGGTCCCAGCGCCGGTAGTGGGGCAGCAGCTCCGCTTCGGCGAATTTCCTCACGGAATCGCGGATCATTTCCTCGCTCTCGGTCAGGCCGAAGTGCATGCACCTTCTCCTTAATCAGAAACCTTCGAATCGATCACCGGCGCCTCGGCGCCCTGCCAGTAGGGTCCGGCGATCGGCGTCTTCCACGGCGAATAGCCTTCTTTCGCGTACGCGCGCGCGCCGTGCCTGAAGTGCTTCGCCGCCTCCAGGCTTTCGATCGCGGGAAGGTTAGGGTCGTAGAGCGCTTCCGGCGTCGCCGGCCGCGGGCCGGCCTTCGCCACCATGCCGAAGGCCGGGCGGCCGATGATCCGCTCCAGCATCCAGACGCAGTCGATGAGCTTGTCCAGGTCCACCCCGGTGTCGATCCCCATGCCTTCCAGCATGTGCATGAGGTCCTCGGTGGCCGCCATCGACGACGCGCGGCCGTTGCCGCCGTACTGCCCGCCGCCGATGCCGCCCAGCGTTCCCTCGAGCAGGACCGTGTCGTCCGGCCCGAGAGTGCGCAGTGCGGCGTAGATGGCAGGCAGTGCCATCCCGCGTGCGTTGTGCATGTGGAGGTGGAAGCGCCTGACCTCGGGCCAGCGGCGCTTCACCTCGACCAGATATTGCTCCATCTCATGCGGCACGCACCAGCTCTGCGAGTCGTGCAGCCCGATCTCGACCACCGCGATGCCGGCGGCCTTCAGCAAGTCGTATTGCCTCTGCAGGAAAGAGAGGCAGTAGCGTTGCGTGAACTTGCCCATGAAGTTGGAGCCCCAGGCGGAGGCGATGCCGATCCTCGCTTCGCGTACACCCCTGTCCTTCGCCTGCCGGACGGCCTGCGGCCAGGACGCCATGGCCTGCTCGATCGAGCGGTTCACGTTCCGGCGCTGGTGGACGTCGCAGATGTCGAGGAACAGCGTGAACACCTCGTCTTCGATCGTCAGCGGCGGGGAATACTGCTCGGCCAGCTTCCTGGCCTTCTCGTTGTGGATGAACACGAGGTAGGCGACGCCGGGCACGGGATGGAACCTGCGCAGCAGCTCCTCGAAGCACGCCATCTGCGGCACGAAGCGCGGGCTGACGAAAGCGCCGATGGTCATGCGCTTCAGGCCGGTGGCGGAAAGCGCGTCCAGCAGCTCGACCCGGGCCTCGACGGGGATCTGCACGTCCTCGATGCCGAAGCCCTCGCGGATCACCTCTTCGCTGTAGATCACTTTTGGCCAGGGCATAGCGCGCTCCAGGGGTCGTAGCCAATTGTCTAACTATTATCCTATACTACTTCCCGGAGGAAGCGTAAGCCCATGAGCGACACCGTCCTGCCTCGGGGCAAGACGTACGAGGAAGTCTGCGCGCGATTCCGCTGGCAGGTGCCGGCGGCGTTCAACATCGCCGCCGACATCTGCGACCGCCACGCCGCCGATCCCGCTCGCGTCGCCATGATCTTCGAGAGCGAGGCGGGAAAGATCAGCGAGCACACGTTCGCGGAGTTCCGCGCGCGCTCCAACCAGCTCGCGCGGGCGCTGCTGCGCCTCGGCGTGCAGCGCGGCGACCGCGTGGGCATCGTCCTGTCGCAGCGGCCCGAGACGGCCGTCGTGCACCTCGCCGCCTACAAGATCGGCGCCGTCGCGCTGCCGCTGGCGACACTTTTCGGCCCCGAGGCGCTCGAGTACCGGCTGCGCAACGCGGGCGTGCGGGTCGTGGTGACGGATCCGCAAAGCCTCGAGCGCCTGCTCGAGGTGAGGAAGAACCTGCCGGAGCTCGCGCACATCATCAGCGTCGATCCTGCCGACGCGGAGGGCACGCACGACTACCGCCGTCTCCTCGAGCGCGAGCCCGACAGCTTCGATCCGGTCAAGACGGCGGCGGAGGATCCGGCCCTGCTGATCTACACCTCCGGCACTACCGGCCCGCCCAAGGGAGCGCTGTATCCGCACCGCATGCTCCTCGGCCGGTTGCCGTCGATCGAGTTCGTCCATGGCTACTTTCCCCATCCGGGCGACCGCTTCTGGACGCCGGCCGACTGGGCCTGGGCCGGAGGCCTGCTCGACATGCTGCTGCCGAGCTGGCACTACGCGGTACCGGTGGTGGCCCACCGCATGCGAAAGTTCGACGCCGGCCGCGCCTTCGACCTCATGGCCCGGCACAAGGTGCGTAACGTCTTCCTGCCCGCCACCGTGCTCAAGATGATGCGCAAGCTCGAGGATCCCCTGAAGAACTGGGACGTGCGGCTGCGCACCATCCACACCGGCGGCGAGACCGTCGGCGAGGAGGTCATCCGCTGGACGCACGAGACGCTGGGCCCGGTGCCGCACGAGGGATTCGGCCAGACCGAGGCGGTTCTCATCGTCGCCAATTGCGCTGCGCTCATGCCCATCAAGCCGGGAGCCATGGGCCGCCCGGTTCCGGGCCACGAGATCGACCTGCTGGATGCCGAAGGGCGTCCCGTGCCGGCCGGCGAGGTCGGCGAGATCGCGCTCAAGCGCCCCTGCCCGAACATGTTCCTGCGCTACTGGAACGACGAGCAGGGGACGCGCGACAAGTTCATCGGCGACTGGTTGATGACGGGCGACCTTGGCCGCAAGGATGAGGACGGCTATTACTGGTACGTCGGACGCAAGGACGACGTCATCTCGAGCGGCGCGTACCGCATCGGTCCTGGCGAGATCGAAGCCTGCCTGCTCGGCCACCGCGCGGTAGCCATGGCCGCGGCCGTCGGCAGCCCCGATCCGGTGCGCGGCGAAGTGGTAAAGGCGTTCGTCCAGCTGCGCGAGGGAGAACGCCCGACGCCGGAGCTGGCGCGCGAGCTGCAGGAATACGTGCGCACGCGCCTCAGCGCACACGAGTATCCGCGGGAGCTCGAGTTCATCGACGCCCTGCCCACGACCACGACCGGCAAGGTCAAGCGCGGCGAGCTGCGCCAGCTCGAGCGCGCGCGCAAGCTTGGCAAGTCCGCATGAACTCTCTAGGAGGAGGCAACATGTACTTCATCAGACTGGTGTCGGCGTTTTCGCTGGCGTTCGCGAGCGCTGCGTCGATCGCGCAAAGCGGCCCTTTCCCGAACCGGCCGATCCGGATCATCGTGCCCTACTCGCCCGGCTCCGGCAGCGACATCGTCGCGCGCACGGTGGGCAAGACCGTGTCGGAGAAAGCCGGCCAGCCGGTGGTGGTCGAGAACCGCGACGGCGGCGGCAGCCTGATCGGCACCATGGCGGTGGCGAAGGCGCCCGCGGACGGCTACACGCTGCTCATCGCGGCCAACCCGCTGGTGATCGTACCGAGCCAGCACCTCAAGCCGCCCTACGACCCGATCAGGGATTTCGTCCCGGTGGCGAAGGTCGCGATCGTTCCGCTGGTGCTGGCGGCCGATCCCGCGATGCCCTTCAAGAGCGTGAAGGAGCTGGTGGCGTACGCCAAGGCGAACCCAGGCAAGCTGAGCTACGCGTCTTCCGGCGCCGGCACCATCAGCCAGCAGGAGATGGAGCTGTTCAAGCACGCCGCCGGGCTGAACATCGTCGAGGTCGGCTACAAGAGCACCGCGCAGGCGCTGAACGACGTGCTCGGCGGGCAGATCCCCCTGTTCCCGGTGGTGGTGCCGAGCGTGCTCCCGCACCTGTCGTCGGGCCGCGTGCGCCTGCTCGGCCTCTTCGACACGCAGCGCTCGCCGGCCCTGCCCGACGTTCCGCTGATCGCCGACGAGCTCGGCGTGCCCGGCTACAAGCCAACGCCGGTGTGGTACGGCTTCATGGCGCCGGCCGGCACGCCGCGCGAAGCCGTCGCGACGCTGAACGGCCTGTTCCATGGGGCCATGCAGTCCGCCGAGGTGAAGGAGCGCCTGGCCGGACTGGGCGCGCAGCCGAGCACGCCGACCAACGAGCAGTTCGCCGCGGAGCTGAAGGCCGACGTGGAGAAGGCGGCGCAAGTGGCGAAGATGCTCGGCAGCGCCAAGTGAAAGCCTTCTCCTTATTTGCTTCGATCGTATTTTCACAGGCCGCTGCTGCACAGTCTTATCCGTCGAAACCGATCCGCGTCATCGTCAACTCCGCGCCCGCGGGGCTGACCGATGTTGTCGGCCGGCTGGTCATGGCCTCGATGAGCCAGTCGATGGGACAGCCGATGGTGATCGACAACCGCACCGGCGCGGGCGGCCTGGTGGGAGCGGAGTTCGTAGCCAAGGCCGAGCCCGACGGCTACACCATCGGCGTCGTCGCCAGCGCCATCACAGTCGCGCCGCAGCTGATGGCCGTCGCGCCTTTCGACGCATCGAAGGATTTCGCGGCGGTGGCCCTGCTCATGTCGACACCGCTGGTGCTGGTCACCAACCTCAACTCGCCTTACCGAAGCGTCGCGCAGCTCGTGGCAGACGCCAAGGCGAAGCCCGGGCAGATCTCCATCGCTTCCGGCGGCAACGCGACGATGACGCACCTGCTGGCCGAGCAGTTCCAGGCGCAGGCCGGAATCACTCTGGTCCATGTGCCGTACAAAGGCGGCGCGCCCGCCCTGACCGACGTTCTCGCGGGGCATGTGCCGGTCTACTTCGACACCCTGAATACCAGCGTCAAGCTGGTGCAGGACAACAAGCTGCGCGCGCTGGCGATCGTCAGCCCCCAACGCTCGCCGGTATTGCCCGCCTTGCCGACGCTCGCCGAGTCGGGCTACCCCGAGGTGCAGGGCATGGCATGGTACGCGATCGTCGCGCCGGCGCACACGCGTGCCGAGATCGTGGCGAAGCTGAACGAAGAGGCCAACAAGGCGCTGAACAATCCGGAGGTTAGGCAGCGCATGCTCAGCCTCGGCGGAACCATCGAGGGCGGCCCGCCGAGCGTTCCCGCCGAGCTCATCCGCAGCGAGATGACGCGCTGGGCCAAGCTGATCCGCGAGCGCGGCATCAAGATGCAATAGGCATGGGAGAACGCGCGGCCTACAACGCGGGCGACCTGGTCGCCGAGTTCCTCGCCGCCGCGGGCGTGAGCGCCGCCTTCGGCATCGCTTCGATCCACAACATTCCGATCCTCGACGCGATCGGCCGGCGCAAGGCGATCCGCTTCGTACCGGCGCGCGGTGAAATGGGCGCAGGGCACATGGCTGACGCGTACGCCCGCGTATCCGGCGGGCTCGGCGTCCTCATCTCGAGTACCGGGCCGGGTGCCGCGAACGCCGTCTCGGCGTTGGTCGAAGCGCGCTTCGCCGGAAGCGCACTGTTGCATGTCACGGGATACACCGCGACCCGCCTGCAGGGCCGCGAGACCGGCGCGGTGCACGACTTTCCCGGCCAGGGCGCGATGCTCGCCGCGGTCTGCAAGTCCGTGCATCGGCCGCGCTCGGCGGAGGAGATCCTCGGCTGCCTGGGCGCCGCGGCTTCGGACGCGCTGTCCGACCCGCGCGGGCCAGTGACCATCGAGATCCCGGCCGACCTGCAGTCGGCGGCGGTCGCATGCCCGGCATCGTTCGATCGTCTCGTATCGCCGCGGGCCGCCAAGGCGCCCGCGGAGCGCGACCTGGACGCGCTGGCCGATCTGCTGGCGAAATCGCGCCGGCCAATGCTCTGGCTCGGCAACGGCGCGCGCGGCGCCGGAGCACAGGCGCTTTCCCTGCTCGATCTCGGATTCGGCGCGGTCAGCTCCTGGAACGGCCGCGGCATCGTCGCGGAAGACCACCCGCGAACCCTCGGCGCGCTGCACGGCAACGGCGCGCCGGCGATCGAGGATTTCTATGAAAGCGTGGACGCCATGGTGGTGGTGGGCTCGCGCCTGCGCGGGCACGAGACCCTGGATGGCGCGCTGCGCCTGCCGCGCACCTTGGCGCAAGTGGATATCGATCCCAAGGCGAACGGCCGCACCTACCCGAGCACCCTGTTCGTCTGCGGAGACGCGGCAGCGACGCTGGCGGGCTTGCGCCGGCGCCTCGAGGGGCGCCTCTCGGTTGCGCCGCAATTCGGCGACGACCTCGCCCACGCGCGGCACAAGGCTGCCGAGGCGTACCGCGCGACGCTCGGCCCTTACGCCGGCTTCCCGGCCGCGCTGCGCAAAGCCATGCCGCGCGATGCGGTCTTTGTGCGCGACGCGACGGTAGCGGGACACACCTGGGCGCACCGCCTGTTCCCGGTGTTCGGACCGCGGGATTCGATTCACCCGGTCGGCGGCGGCATCGGCCCCGGCCTGCCGTTCGGCATCGGCGCCGCTTTCGCCGCCGGCGGCCGCAAGACGGTGGTGCTGGCCGGAGACGGCGGCTTCGCGATGAACCTGTCCGAACTCTGGACCGCCGCGCAGGAGCGGGCGGATCTTTGCATCATCGTCATGAACGACGGCATCTATGCGGCGATCGGCTTCCTGCAGGACGCCTTCCAGGACGGCCGCCGCTTCTATTCGGAGCTGCAGGGCCCGGACCTGCGCGGCCTCGCCGCGCTGGCGAAGATGCCGTACTGGCGCGTCGATCGTGCGGAGGCGTTCGGCGACGCGGTCGCCAGGGCCGTCGCCACCTCCGGCCCGACGCTGGTTGAAGTGAACATGCGTGCGATCGGCCCGGCGCCGCGCTACGGCCACCGTCTGAAAGGGAGCGAATCTTGAGTCTCGTTCGAACCACGCTATTCGCGGCAGCACTCTTTGCCGGCGCCGCCATCGCGCAGACCTACCCGGCCAAGCCGGTACGGGTGATCGTTCCGTTTCCGCCCGGCCAGGGCACCGACGTCGCCACGCGGCACCTCACCGAGCAGCTGAGCAAGGCGCTCGGCCGCAACTTCTTCGTCGAGAACCGGCCCGGCGCCGGCTCGACGATCGGCATCGAGGCGCTCGCCAGGTCGGCGCCCGACGGCTACACCCTGGGCATCGGGACCTCCGGTACGCACACCATGAATCCCTCCCTGTTCCCCTCGCTCGGCTACGACCCGGAGAAGGATTTCGAGCCGATCACGCTCACCGGGATGCTGCCTTTGATGATCGCGGCCCATCCGTCCTTCGGCCCGGGCTCGATCCAGGAGCTGATCGCCGCGGCGAAGGCAAAGCCGGACACGCTCAACGTCGCGCTTCCCGCTCCGCCGCAGCGCATCGCGTTCGAGCTGCTACGCCAGCAGGGCGGCGCGCCGCTTTTCGGCATCGCCTACAAGGGATCGGCGTCCGCCCTGCCCGAGGTCATGAGCGGCCAGGTCCCGCTGATCGTCGACAGCATCACGGCGCTGCGGCCCCACATCAACTCCGGGCGGCTGAAAGCGCTCGGCGTGACCTCGCTGCACGCCACCGAGCTGATGCCCGGCGTGCGCTCGATCGCCGAGCAGGGCCTGCCGGGCTTCGAGCTGACGGCGTGGAACGCGTTCTTCGCGCCGAAGGGAGCGCCGGCCGCCGTCGTCGCGCTGGTCAACGCCGAGGTGGGGAAGATCCTGGCGCAGCCCGACACGCGCCAGCGCCTGATGTCGCTCGGCTTCGAGGTGGCCGGCAGCACCCACTTGGCGCGCTCCGAGCGGATCCGCCTGGAGCGCGCCAAGTGGGCCCCCATAATACGGGCCGCCAATATCAAGGTGGAATAAGCCCGCAGAGATGAACGCCCCCCTCAAGCGACCGAAGGCCGCCGAGATCGTGGCCGCCGAGCTGCGCCGCCAGATCGTCACCGGGCAGCTCAAGCCCGGCGACAAGCTGCACCCGGAGAACGTGCTGCAGGCCGAGTTCGCCATCTCGCGCCCGACGCTGCGCGAGGCGCTGCGCATGCTCGAGTCCGAGTCGCTCATCACCATCAGCCGCGGCAAGCACGGCGGCGCGCGCGTCATCTCGATCGATCTCGGCGCCGCCGCGCGCCAGGTCGGCGTGTTCCTGCAGATCTCGGGCACCACGCTGCAGGACGTATGGCTCGCCCGCACCGTCATCGAGCCGCCGGCGGTAGGGCTGCTCGCCGCGTCGCGCAACGCCGCGGCGTTCGCCGAGCTCGAGACCAACATCGCCGCCGCGCGCGAGGTCGCACAGAGCGATCCGATCCGCTACGCCGACCTCAGCGCCGAGTTCTCCATGCTCATCGCCCGGCATTGCGGCAACAAGACGCTGCACCTGCTCGCCGCGCTGATCCACGACATCATCCGGCGCCAGCACAAGAACGTCACCGCGCGCACCCTGTCGAAAGCCGGAGTCGACAAGCTGCGCCAGGGCAGCATCGTCAGCCGCGAGAAGGCGCTCGAGTTGATGCGCAGCGGCACGCCGGCGGCCGCCGAGAGCTTTTGGCGCGAGCACCTGGAGCACATGCGCGACCTGGTCCTGGCCGCCTACAAGGCGCCGATGACCATCGACGTGCTGAGCGAGCCCATCGGCAAGCCGCGCCGGCTGAGCAGCGTCAAGCGGCTCGCGCGCCCGGCCGCCAAGGCCGCCTGAATCTTCCGCACTTTTCGGGGGCGGCGCGCCCCAAACGCGGGCCGCGCCGTTATTCCAAACTTTTTTACTTATCGTCGGGTTTCTTGCTAGGATGGCCCGGTCATTCCAGCGGGAGCCGCGATGAGATTCGACGCCAGATTTCTGCTTGCATTCGCCACCGCGGCACTCGCCGCGCTTCCGCTTCCCGCCGCCGCGCAGGGCTGGCCCGCGCGGCCGGTGAAGATCGTGATCCCCGTCGCGCCGGCCGGCGCGCTCGACCCCATCGCCCGCGCCATCGCGCAGAACCTGTCGGAGACCTGGAAGCAGGGCGTGATTGTCGAGAACCGGCCCGGCGCGAGCCAGATGATCGGCGCCGACTACGTGTCGAAGGCCGAGCCCGACGGCTACACGCTGCTGATCTCCGAAGCGTCCCCTTTCGTGATGAACCCGCACCTGTTCAAGCAGATGCCATTCGACGCGGTGCGCGGCTTCACGCCCATCACGCTGTTGGTGCGCGTGCCCTGGGTCATCGCGGTGCATCCTTCCGTACCCGCCGCCAACTTCCGCGAGCTGGTGGCTTACGCCAAGGCCAAGCCGGGCGCCGTCTCCTACGGCTCTTTCGGCCTCGGCTCGTCGGTGCACATCCAGGGCGACTACCTGAAGAAGATGCTCGGCATCGACATGCTGCACGTGCCCTACAAGGGCGCCGGGCCGGCGGTGACCGACCTCCTCGGCGGCCAGATCAACATGATGATGATCACGCCGCAGCTCGTCGTGCCGCACGCGCAGTCGGGAAAGCTGCGGCTGATCGCCTCGGCGATGTCCCAGCGCATCCAGGCGCTGCCGGAGCTGCCCACGGTGGCCGAGTCGGGCGTGCCCGGCTTCTCGGCCGGGACGTGGTTCGCGCTGTTCGCGCCGCCCGGCCTGCCGGCCGAGCTGCTCGCCAGGATCCACGGCGACACCGTGAAGATCCTGAACACCCCCGCCTTCCGCGAGCAGTACCTGGTGAAGCAGTGGCTCGAGCCGGTCGGCAATACGCCGGCTCAGTTCACCGAGTTCCTCAAGGCCGAGCACGCGCGCTGGGGCGAGCTCATCAAGGTGTCCGGCGTCAGCGTCGAGTAGGAAGGTTTCGCAAACGCCCTCAGGCGTTCTGGATCACCACCGCGCGCGAGTTGAGGTACGCCTCCATCGCTTCCGGCCCGCCCTCGGAGCCGTAGCCTGAGTCCTTGACGCCGCCGAACGGCATTTCCGCGGAAGGCAGCGCGGGCATGTTCATCCACAGCATGCCCACCTCGAGCTTGCGCGCGATCAGGTCCGAGTTCTTGAGCGACCTGGTGAACGCGTAGCCGGCGAGGCCGATCGGCAGGCGGTTGGCTTCCGTGATCGCCGCCTCCAGCGTGTCGAAGGGCTGGATCGCGGCCACCGGGCCGAACGGCTCGTCGTTGAAGATCTTCGCGTCGCGCGACACGTCGGAGAGGATGGTCGGCTGCCAGAAGTTGCCGGCCGTGCCGATGCGCTGCCCGCCGGTGAGGAGCTTCGCGCCCTTCTTCACCGCGTCCTCGGTGAACGAGGTCATCGCGTCGATGCGGCGCGGGTTGGCGAGCGGGCCCATCTGCGTGCCTTCGGTCATGCCGTCGCCGACCTTCAGCCCCTTGGCGTGGTCGGTCAGCGCCTGGGCGAAGTCATTGGCAATCGACTTGTGGACGAGGAAGCGGGTGGGCGAGATGCAGACCTGGCCGGCGTTGCGGAACTTCGCCGCCGCCACCGCCTTGACCGCGGTCGCGATGTCCGCGTCCTCGCACACGATCACCGGCGCGTGCCCGCCCAGCTCCATGGTGACGCGCTTCATGTGCAGTCCGGCGAGCGAGGCGAGTTGCTTGCCCACCGGGATCGACCCGGTGAAGGTGACCTTGCGGATCACCTTGTGCGGAATGAGGTAGCTCGAGATCTCGGCCGGGTTGCCGTAGACGAGGCCGAGCACGCCGGGCGGCAGGCCTGCGTCGGCGAACGCCTTGATCAGCGCCGCCGGCGCGGCGGGCGTCTCTTCCGGCGCCTTGACCAGCATCGAGCAGCCGGCGGCGAGGGCGGCGCCGACCTTGCGCACCACCTGGTTGATCGGGAAGTTCCACGGCGTGAACGCGGCGACCGGCCCGACCGGATCCTTGATCACCATCTGGCGAATGGTGATGGAATTGCGCGAGGGGACCAGGCGCCCGTAGACGCGGAAACCTTCCTCGGCGAACCATTCGATGATGTCGGCGGCAGCCAGGGTCTCGCCCTTCGCCTCGGCGAGCGGCTTGCCCTGCTCCTGGGTCAGCAGCGGCGCGATGTCGTTGGCGCGCTCGCGGATCAGCGCCGCGGCCTTGCGCATGATCTTGCTGCGCTCCGCCGGCAGCGTGTCGCGCCAGACCTCGAAGCCCTTCTGCGCCGCCTCGAGCGCGCGGTCCAGGTCGGGGCGCCCGGCGTGCGCGACGCGGCCGATCTCCTTGCCGGTCGCCGGATTCACTACCGGCAGGGTGCGCCCTTCGGCGGACTGCTGCCACTGGCCATTGATGAAAAGCTGCGTGTCGATGTATCCCATGGGAAGTCCTCGAAAACGGTTCTGGCGGAGAAGTCCATACAATAACGCAAAGCATGAAGGCCGAAACGCATACCCCGATGATGCAGCAATGGTTTCGCATCAAGGCGGACCATCCCGACATCCTGGTCTTCTACCGGATGGGCGACTTCTACGAGCTGTTCTACGACGACGCCGAGAAGGGCTCGCGCCTGCTCGACCTGACGTTGACCCAACGCGGCCAGTCGGCCGGCGAGCCGGTGAAGATGGCAGGCGTGCCGGTGCACTCCGTGGAGAGCTACCTCGCCAAGCTGGTGAAGCTGGGCGAGTCGGTGGCGATCGCCGAGCAGATCGGCGACCCGGCGACCGCCAAGGGTCCGGTCGACCGCCAGGTGACGCGCATCGTCACGCCGGGCACGCTCACCGATTCGGAGCTCCTGGACGACAAGTCCGACAACGTTCTGCTGTGTCTTTCCCAGGACAAGAGCACCGTGGGTCTTGCATGGCTCTCGCTGGCGAGCGGAGCGCTGCGAGTAGCGGAAATAGCGCCGCAGGCACTTGAAAACGAACTGCGGCGGATCGGGCCGGCGGAGGTCCTCGCGAGTGAAGACCTTCCCGGGTATCTCACGACCAGGCTGCCGGCCTGGCACTTCGACGTAGAGGCGGGAAAGAAGCGGCTGCTGAAGCAGCTCGGCGCGGGCACGCTCGCCGGCTTCGGCGTCGAAGACCTGACGCTCGCCATCGGCGCGGCGGGCGCGCTGCTCGACTACGCGGCGAAGACCCAGGGCCAGGCCCTCGCGCACGTCACCGCCGTGACCGCCGAGCGCGCCGGCGAATACCTGCGCCTGGACGGGGCGACGCGCCGCAACCTGGAGATCACCGAGACGCTGCGCGGCGAGCCCGCGCCAACGCTGTTCTCGCTGCTCGACGAGTGCGCCTGCGGCATGGGCAGCCGGCTGCTGCGCCACTGGCTGCACCACCCGCTGCGCGACCGCAAGGCGCTGGAAGGCCGGCATCACGCGGTCGCGTGCCTCCAGGACAAATCGGCGAGCCTGCACAAGATCCTGCGCGGCTTCTCCGACGTGGAGCGCATCAGCTCGCGGATCGCGCTGCGCAACGCGCGCCCGCGCGAGCTGGCTGGGCTGCGGGACAGCCTGGCTCTTCTGCCCGCCTTGCAGGAGGCCCTGCCGGCGGGCAGCGCTCTCTTGGACGAGCTCCGCAAGGACCTTGCCGTTCCGGAGCAGTGTCTGGAGCTGCTGCGCAAAGCGGTCCATCCCGAGCCTGCGGCGCGCGTCATCGACGGCGGCGTCATCGCCGACGGCTACAAGGCCGAGCTGGACGAATTGCGCGCGCTGCAGACCAATGCGGGTGAATTCCTGGTTGCGCTGGAAAAAAGGGAGAAAGAGCGGACTGGAATTCCCAACCTGCGCGTGGCCTACAACTCGGTGCACGGCTACTACATCGAAATCACCAACTCGCACGCGGCCAAGGTGCCCGACGACTACCGGCGCCGCCAGACGCTGAAGAACGCCGAGCGCTACATCACACCGGAGCTCAAAGCGTTCGAGGACAAGGCGTTGTCGGCCCGCGACCGCGCGCTGGCGCTGGAGAAGTCGCTGTACGAGGAGCTCCTCTCGGATCTGAATGTCCACCTGAAAGCGCTGCAAGCCATCGCACGCGCGCTGGCGCAGGTCGACGTGCTGTGCGCTTTCTCCCTCATTTCAACGAAGCGGAATTACGTGCGGCCGCAGTTCGTCGACGACGTGCGCCTCGAGATCGAGGGCGGGCGCCACCCGGTGGTCGAGGCGCAGATCGAGAACTTCATCGCCAATGACGCACGCCTCTCGCCCACGCGCCGGCTGCTGCTGATCACCGGCCCGAACATGGGCGGCAAGTCGACCTACATGCGGCAGGTGGCGCTGATCGCGCTGATGGCGCACGTCGGCTGCTTCGTCCCGGCCAGGGCGGCGCGGCTCGGCCCGCTCGACCAGATCTTCACCCGCATCGGCGCCGCCGACGACCTCGCCGGCGGCCGCTCGACCTTCATGGTGGAGATGACCGAGAGCGCCGCGATCCTGCACAACGCGACCGAGAAGAGCCTGGTGCTGATGGACGAGGTCGGCCGCGGCACCTCGACCTTCGACGGCCTGGCTCTGGCCTGGGCTATAGCGGGTTATCTGATCAAGAGCAATGCTTCCCTGAGCCTGTTCGCCACCCACTACTTCGAGCTGACGCGGCTCGCGCTGGAGCACAAGGACGTCGCCAACGTGCACCTCGACGCGGTGGAGCACAAGGACACGGTGGTGTTCCTGCACGCGGTGGAGGAAGGTCCGGCGAGTCAGAGCTACGGCCTGCAGGTCGCGGCGCTCGCCGGCGTGCCAAAAGCGGTGATCCGCCAGGCGAAGAAGTATCTTCAGGTCCTGGAGGACGCCAGCGTATCGCGGGGCAGCCAGGACGATCTGTTTCTGAAAACAAGCCAGAAGGAAAAAGAGCCGGCGGTCGACCCGCTGCGCGAGGAGATGGCGAAGGTGAGCCCGGACGAGCTGTCGCCCCGCGAGGCATTGGAGTTGCTCTACCGGCTCAAGAAGCTGTAAAAGCGCCAGTCGCCTTCAGAAGCGCCGCTCGATCTCTTCGCGGCGCAGGCCGATGTCGCGCAACGCGTGGTCAGACAGGTCGCGCAACTCGCGGCGCGTGCGCTCGGCCCTATGGCTTTCCATGAATTTTTGGATCAGGGAAAAGAATCCGGGGGTGGGGCGGCGGACTTCCACGCGGGCGGAGCGGGTCTTGCTCTCGGCGCCGACGACGACCAGCCCCTCGCCGGCGACGCGATAACTGCGCCCCGCCTCGAGGAACCGGTCGGCCCGGCGCCCGTCTTCCGTGATCCAGACCTTGCCGTCGAGCACCTGGATGGCGGCGCCCTTCGCCCCCTGCAGCCGCAGGAATTCGTTGAACGTGAGTTGGAGGACCATGGGCCGCATCCTAGGCGGCGCGGCCGTGCCGTCACAGATTCACTTCCGCTAAACTGTGCCCGTAACAGATCACCGTACAAACAACTGTGCTGCCCCGCGGACCGGGCAACTGTATCTGGTCCGCTTCCGGCCGCGCTGCGAGGATGCTTCGATGCTGGAAACCTCACCGCTCTATCACCAGGTCGCGGACCAGATCCACGCCCTGGTGCGCGCCGGGACGCTGCGCGCGGGCGAGCGCGTGCCTTCGGTACGGCGCCTTTCCCAGCAGCAGGGCGTGAGCGTCTCCACCGTGCTGCAGGCCTACCAGCGCCTGGAAGCGATCGGCGTCATCGAAGCGCGCCCGCAATCGGGCTACTACGTGAAGCGCACCTCCGCGGCGGTCGAGGAGCCGGAGCTGTCGCGGCCGCCGAAGCGCGCGCTGACGGTCGACGTCAACGACCTCGCCGACACCGTGCTTGGCTACGCCACGGATCCGACCTTCGTCGCCTTCGGTTCCGGCTGCCCCGCGCCGGAGCTGTTCCAGCTCGAGCGCGTGCGCCGCACGATGGCCTCGCTCGCGCTGCGCGACCGCGACTCGCTCGGCCGCTACGGCCTGCCGCCGGGGGCGGAGAAGCTGCGCCGCGCGGTCGCGCGCCGCGCCATGGAATGGGGCTGTCGCATCGACTACCGCAACCTGGTCACCACGACCGGTTGCATGGAGGCGATCAACCTCTGCCTGCGCGCGGTGACAAAGCCGGGCGATCTGGTGGCGCTGGAATCCCCCACCTACTACGGTTTCCTGCAGATCCTGCAGACGCTCGGCTTGCGCGCCCTCGAAATCCCGACCCACCCGCGCACCGGCATCTCGCTCGAAGCGCTGGAGCTCGCGCTCGCCGAGCACCCGGTAAAGGCGGTGCTGGTGATGCCGAACATCTCCAACCCGATCGGCGCCTCGATGTCCGACCCGGCGAAGAAGCGCCTGGTCGAGCTGCTCGCGGCGAAGAGCGTGCCGCTCGTCGAGGACCACATCTACGCCGACCTCAGCTTCGACAACGCCTCGCCGCGCGCCGCCAAGGCGTTCGACAAGTCGGGCAACGTCATGCTGTGCGGCTCGTTCTCGAAGACCCTCTCGCCCGGCATGAAGTGCGGCTGGATCGAGCCCGGCCGCTGGCGCGACGCGATCCGCAGGCTGAAGTGGGTGTCGAGCGGCGGCTCGAACGAGATCGTCGAGCACACCATCGGCGAGCTGCTCGAGTCGGGGAGCTACGAGCGCTGGCTGCGCCCGCTGCGCAGGCGCTTCGAGGGCCACGTCGACGCCGCGCGCGGCGTGATCGCCGAGTGCTTCCCGCGCGGCACGCGCGTCACGCGCCCGTCGGGAGCGTTCATCCTGTGGCTCGAGCTGCCGAAGGGCTGCGACTCCATCGAGCTCTTCGCGCACCTCATCGAGCGGCGCATCACCATCGCGCCCGGCCCAATGTTCTCGGCGAGCGGCCGCTACCGCAACTGCATCCGCCTCAGCCTCGGCCAGCCGTGGTCGTCGCGCCACGAGAAAGCGCTGCGCGAGATCGGCCGGCTCGCCCGCGAACAGGTGGGCGAAGAGGTCGTCGAAGCCTAGCTATTGAACTAGCCCGCGTCAGCGCTTGGGCGACATGCCGACGATCTTGGCCACCGCCTCCATGTTGCGCACCTGCTCGTCCATCGACGCGGAGAACTCCGCGGCGTTGCCCGGGTTGTTGATCTGCGCCGTGGACACGAGGCGCTCGGCGATCACCGGATCGGCGGCGATGGCCTTGATGTCGGCGGCGATGCGGTCGCGCGCCGCATCCGGCAGGTTGCTCGAGCGGCCCGCCATGATGCCGACCAGCCCGTCGAAGTTGAGGTCGGGAAAACCCGCCTCGGCCACGGTGGGCAGGTCGAGCCCCTGCACGCGGTCGCGGTTCTGCACCGCGAGCAGCTTGACCTTGCCGCCCTGGATGTGCGGCCGGACGATGGCGTAGGCCGAGCTGTACAGGTGGATGCGGCCCTCGATCAGGTCGGTGGTCGCACCGGTCGGGTTCTTGTACGGGATGCGCGCCATCTCGATGCCCGCCTTCTTCAGGAACGCCTCGATGATGACGTCGGTGACGCTCACCACGCTGGTCCAGTTCATCTTGCCCGGCTCGCGGCGCGCGCGGTCGAACAGCTCCTTCAGCGAGTTGACGTTCAGCGAAACCGGCACCGCGATGGTCACCACGGTGCTCGTCACGCGCGCCACCGGCACCAGGTCCTTCGGGTCGTAGGGCATCTTGTCCAGCGTGTAGGGGTGGCCGACGATGCTCGCCGTGGGCCCCCATAGGAGCGTGTGGTCGTCCTTCGCGGACAGCACCGCGTTGATGGCGATGATGCCGTCGCCTCCAGGCCGGTTCTCGACCACTACCGGCTGGCCCCAGCGGGTCGTCAGCTTGTCGGCGAACAGGCGGGCGCCGATGTCGGCGCCTGAGCCCGGGCCGAGCGGCAGGATCAGTTTCACGGGACGCTGCGGCCAGCTCTGGGCGAGCGAGGCGAGCGGCAGCGCGGACAGCAGAACAGCAAGGACGACGGACAGCTTTTTCATGTGAATCCTCCAGGAACGCAAAGCTATACTCGCCGGCACCATGAGCGCAATACATAAAGTCGGAATCGTCGGCCTCGGCAAGATGGGGGCGCCGATGGCGCGCCACCTGGCCGCGAGAGGGTTTTCGGTGGCCGGCTGCGATCCGGCGGCGCAAGCCCGCGCAAATGCGAAACAGTGGGGTGTTTCGCTCCTCGCCTCGCCGCGCGAGGTGGCGCAGGCCAGCGACCTTGTCATCGTCATGGTGGGCTTCGACCACGAGGTTGAAACGGCGGTGTTCGGCACCGGCGGAATCGCGGAGGGCGCGCGGCGCGGGCTGATCGTGGCGATCGGCTCCACCGTCGCCCCGGCCTACGCGCGGCGCCTGGCGGAGCGGCTCGCCTCGCAGGGCATCGTCCTGCTCGATGCGCCGCTCGCCCGCGGTGAGGCAGCCGCCATCGCCGGCAAGCTCCTCGTCTTCGGCGGCGGCGACGAGCAGGCCTTCGAGGCCTGCCGGCCGGCGTTCAGCGCCTTCGCCTCGGATCTGTTCCACCTCGGCGCCGCCGGCGCCGGCCAAGTCGGCAAGATGGTCAACAACCTGCTCCTCTGGGCCTGCACCTCGGCCACCGACGAAGGCCTGCGCCTGGGCGAAGCGCTCGGCGTCGATGCAGAGAAGATGCGCGCCGCGCTACGCCACAGCAGCGGGCAGAATTGGTCGATGGACAACCGCGCCGAGGACTCGGGCATGCCGTGGGCGGAGAAGGACATGGCCATCGTGCTGCAGGAGGCGGACGTGGCGCGGCTCAGCCTGCCGCTGAGCGGGACGGTCAGGGAGACCATCAAGGGCCTGAAGATCCGCATGGGCCTCGGCCTGCCGCGCGCCGCGGAATGATCGACATCGGCGCCAACCTCACGCACGCCTCGTTCCAGGCGGACCTGCCCGCGGTTCTGGAACGGGCGCGCGCCGCCGGGGTTTCGATGATCGTTACCGGTACCAGCGTCGAGGAAAGCCGTCGGGCGCTGGCGCTCGGCCTGCCTTGCACGGCGGGCGTTCATCCCCACCACGCGCGCGATTGCGGCCCGGAAACGATTCCGGCGCTGCGCGAGATCGCGAAGGATCCGCTGGTCGTCGCGATCGGCGAATGCGGCCTGGATTTCAACCGCAACTATTCGCCGCACCCGGACCAGGAGAAATGGTTCGTTGCGCAGGTAGAACTTGCCTTGTCGCTTTCAAAACCCCTGTTTCTCCACTCCCGGGATGCGCATCCCCGCTTTTCACAAATAATTTCTTCCTACAAGCCGGAGAAGGCCGTCGCGCACTGCTTTACAGGCGAGCGCGAAGAGCTGCTGGCCTACCTCGACCTCGGCCTGTACGTCGGCATCACCGGCTGGATCTGCGACGAGCGGCGCGGCAAGCACCTCGTCGAGCTGGTGCGGGAGATCCCGCGCGACCGGCTGTTGCTGGAGACCGACGCGCCCTACCTCACGCCGCGCGACATGCATCCGCAGCCCAAGGCGCGGCGCAACGAGCCGGCCTTCCTGCCGCATATCGCGCGCGCGGCGGCGCGGGCGCTCGGGCGGCCTGTCGAGGAGATAGCCGCCGAGACGGCGCGAAATGCCCGCGCACTTTTCGGCCTGCCGGGGCTACAGTAGACGCAGGAGGAAGAGATAATGCGCGCCAAGCTGCTGCTGCTCCTCGCCGCGTCCTGCGTCGCCCTCGGCGCGCAGGCGCAGGGTGCCTATCCGAGCAAGTTCGTCCGGCTGGTCATCCCCTTCCCCGCCGCCACCTCGCCCGACGTGGTGATGCGCCTGGTGGGCCCGCAGCTCGGCGCGATGTGGGGCCAGCAGATGGTGATCGAGAACCGCGCCGGCGCGGCCGGCAACATCGGCGCGGGCGCGGTGGCGAGCGCCGCACCCGACGGCTATACGCTGCTCTACACCGTCAACTCGGTGATCTGCGCCAACCCGCACCTCTACTCGAAGATGACCTTCGATCCGCTGAAGAGCCTGGCGCCGGTCTCGCTGGTGGCGAACCTCGGCTACGTGCTGATCGGCAGGAACGACCTGCCGGCGCGCGACCTGAAGGAGCTGATCGCCCTCGCCAGGGCGCAGCCGGGGAAGTTCAGCTATAGCTCCTCGGGCGTCGGCGTCGGCACGCATATCGTGATGGAGCTGTTCCTGGGCGCCACCGGCACCCGCATGCTGCACGTGCCGATGAACACGCCGGCGACTGCGGCGGTATTCGGCGGCGAGACCGACCTGACGATGAGCCCGTATACCACCGGCATCCCCGCGGCAAAAAGCGGCAAGGCGCGCGGCTTCGGGGTCACGCTCGCCAAGCGCAGCGAGGCGCTGCCCGACGTGCCGGCGATCGGCGAGACCGTGCCGGGTTTCGTCGGCGACGCCTGGCACGGCCTGTTCGCCCCGGCCGGCACGCCGCAGGCGATCATCGACAAGCTGTCCACGGACATCGCCAAGGTCCTGGCGATGCCTGATGTGCGCGCGAAGCTGGGCGCCATCGGCCTGGAGCCGGTGGGCACCACGCCGGCGGAGTTCGCCGCCACCGTGCGCCAGGACTACGAGAAGTGGGGCAAGGTAATCCGCGACGCCAACATCAAGCTGGACTGATCATGAAGAACTGGAAATACACGAAGGGCCTGCACGACCTGGGCAACGGCCACTACGGCTACCTGGTGCCCGACGGCAGCTGGGGCTGGTCGAACGCCGGACTGGTGGAGGACGGCGGGCAGACGCTGCTCGTCGACACGCTGTTCGATCTCAAGCTGACGCGCGAGATGCTCGATGCGATGCGCAAGGCGGTGCCGGCGGCGGCGAACATCGGAGCACTGGTGAACACCCACGCCAACGGCGACCATACCTTCGGCAACCAGCTGCTGGAAGGCCGCCGCATCATTTCCTCCAGGGCGTGCGCGGAAGACATGCACCACCGCCCGCCTTCGCAATACGCCGGCTGGCAGAAGGAATGGCCGAAGATGGGCGTCGCCGGCAAGTTCTGGCAGGAGGTCATCGGCTCGCGCTTCGACTTCCAGGGGATCCGCCTGGTGCTTCCGACCGAGACCTTCTCGGGCGAGATGCGCCTGGACGTCGGCAGCAAGGAAGTGCGATTGATCGAAGTCGGCCCGGCGCATACCCGCGGCGACGTCATCGTGTACGTGCCGAAGGACAAGGTGCTCTATACCGGCGACATGCTGTTCAACGGCGCCCATCCCGCAGTCTGGGCCGGCCCCATCGGCAACTGGATCAAGGCCTGCGAGCTGATGCTGTCCTGGGACCTCGACGTCGTCGTGCCGGGCCACGGTGCGCTGACGGACAAGAGCGGCATCCGTGAATTCCGCGATTACCTGGCCTATGTGCGCGACGAGTCGAAGAAGTGCTTCGACAAAGGCATGGACTTCGTCCAGGCCGCCGACGCCATCTCGCTCGACCCCTGGGTGCACTTCGCGGAGGACGAGCGCATGTACATCAACGTCTATGCCTGCTACCGGGAGTTCGGCGCCAAGGCGCCGGAGGAAAAGCCCGACATGCTCCGGATGCTGGAGCTGATGGGGCAGAAGCATTTCAGGAAGCAGACCCATTGAAGCTCGCGACTTTCGTTTTTGAGAATCAGGAAAGAGTCGGGGTCGTATCGCCGGACAGCGAGATCACCGAGCTCCCGGGCTTCCCCGGCATGCTTGCCGCGATCGAGGCTGGCGTTCCGGCACTGCAGAAAGCCAAGCGCGGAAGAACCCACGCGCTGCAGAGCGTCAGGCTGCTCGCGCCCATCCCTCGCCCGCCGCGGCTGCGCGACTTCCTCTGCTTCGAGCTGCACGTGCGCCAGTCGCGCGCCAACCGCTACCTGTTCGGCATGGGCACCGAGCGCCTCGACCCGGCCAAGGTCGAGATCGCGAAGGTCTGGTACGAGCGCCCGGTGTACTACAAGGGCAATACGTTCAGCGTGGTCGGGCAGGACGCGGAGGTGCACTGGCCGGCGTACTCGCGCATCATCGACTACGAGCTCGAGATCGGCCTGGTGATCGGGAAAGGCGGGAAGAACGTGGCGAAGAAGGACGCCCTGTCGCACGTCTTCGGCTATACCGTGTTCAACGACTTCTCGGCGCGCGACGAGCAGTACATCGAGATGCAGAGCCAGCTCGGCCCGGCGAAGGGCAAGGACTTCGACACCGGCAACGCCTTCGGCCCGTGGATCACCACCGCCGACGAGATCGGCGACCCGCAGAACCTGCGCATGCAGGCGCGGGTGAACGGCGAGACCTGGTCCGACGGCAACAGCCGCGACATGAAGCACGGCTTCGCCGACATCGTCGCCTACGCCTCCGTGGAGGAAACGCTGCACCCGGGCGAGATCCTCGGCTCCGGCACGGTCGGCGGCGGCTGCGGCAACGAGCTCGGCCGCTTCATGAAGCACGGCGATGTCATCGAGCTGGAGGTCGGCGGCATCGGCGTGCTGCGCAACCGCATCGTCGCGCCGCACGTGAAGGAGCAGCCTAAACTGCCGATCAAGGTCATCTGACAAAACTGCTTTGAACCTCGCCCACCTCCTGCTGCAGGCCGCGCTGCGGCAGCCCGACCGCCCGGCGATTGCCGTCGGCAGGAAGACAGTTCTGTCGTTCGGCGAGTTGGCATCACGCGTTTCACGGTTGAGTTTCGGTCTGAAAAAGAAATTCAACCTCGCGAAGGGCGATCGCGTAGCGCTGGCCATGAAGAACTGCCCGGAATACTACGAGCTGCTCTTCGCCTGCTGGCACGCCGGCCTGACCGCGGTGCCGATGAACGCCAAGCTGCATGCGAAGGAGTTCGCGTACATTCTCGAGAACTCGGGCGCGAAGGCCTGCTTTGTCTCCTCCGGCATCGATGCGACCGGAATTCCGCTCGGTGAGCTGAAGGACTTCTACCTGGAACCGGAGACGCCGGCGGAGGTGCGGCCCGACGACGTCGCCTGGCTGTTCTACACCAGCGGCACCACCGGCGTGCCCAAGGGCGCGATGCTCACGCACCGCAACATGCTGTTCCAGACCCAGGCCTATTTCGCCGACATCGACAAGCTCGGCCCGGGCGACGCCATCCTGCACCCGGCGCCGCTGTCGCACGGCTCCGGCCTGTACGGCCTGCCGCACTTCGCCGCCGGCGCGGTCAACGTCATCCCGGAGAGCGGCGGCTTCGACGCCGAGGAGATCTTCTCGCTGCTCGAGCACTGGCAGGGCGCGTCGTTCTTCGCCGCGCCGACCATGGTGGTGCGGCTGCTGGCGAGCCCCGCCGCGCGAGCGCCGTCGGGCCTGAAGACCATCAGCTACGGCGGCGCGCCGATGTACGTCGCCGACAGCCTGCGCGCGATCGAGCTGTTCGGCCCCCGCCTCTATCAGCTCTTCGGGCAGGGCGAGAGTCCGATGACGATTACCGGTTTACCCCAGGAATTTCATCGTGAAAAGCAACACCTGGAAACCTGCGGGTTCGCGCGCACGGGCTGCGAGGTAAAGATCTTCGACGACCAGGACCGCGAGCTGGCCGCCGGCGAGACCGGCGAGATCGTCACGCGCTCCGATTGCGTGATGGCTGGCTACTGGGGCAACCCGGACGCCACCGCGAAGACGCTGCGCGGCGGCTGGCTGCACACCGGCGACCTCGGCAGCCTCGACGCGCAGGGCTTCCTCACCATCAGGGACCGCTCGAAGGACATGATCATCTCGGGCGGCAGCAACATCTACCCGCGCGAGATCGAGGAGGTGCTGCTGCGCCACCCGGCCGTGGCGGAGTGCTCGGTGGTTGGCCGCCCCCATCCGGAATGGGGCGAGGAGGTAATTGCTTTTATTGTTCTAAAAACAAAAACAACCGTCGAGGAACTGGAAAGCCTCTGCCTCGATAACATCGCGCGCTTCAAGCGGCCGCGCGAGTACCGCTTCGTCGATGCGTTGCCGAAGAACAACTACGGCAAGGTGCTCAAGACCGAGCTGCGAAAGCGTCTTGCCTAGGCAACTCGGCTAGCGCGGGCTGCCGCCCTCGCTCAGGCGGTTGTCCGGGTCGTTCAGGAGCCACACCTCGCGCACCACGCCGTCCGGGGAGAGCTGCACGTAGAGCCCCTGCGGCACGCTGCCGGCGCCGCCGGTCGCCATGCGGTATTCCCAGATGTCGCGCTGCATGCGGGGGAACGGCCAGACTTTCCACGGCGGCCCGATCAGGTCGCGCACGTCGTCGGCGCGCGTCTTGCCTTTCTCGAGCCGGGCGACATTCTCGTCGGTCAGCCGCTGCTCCAGCGCGATGAGGCGGCCGTCCGAGCCGACGCGCGCCACGTACATGGCGAGGCCGTACGGCTGCCTGGGGTAGTAGTACCAGGTCTCGCCGTCGGAGTGCACGCGCTTGTCGGCGGAGGGCCCCATCTGGGCTTCGAGCTGGGCAGTGGAGATACCCGGCTCGGGGATACGGAATTGGGCGCACGCAGCGAGCGCCGCCGCGGCCGCGGCCGCAAGGATCAACAGTCGTTTCATGCTGCCTCCTTCAACGCCCGAACCTGCCCGCAGGCAGCTTCGGCACTTCCGGATCGTCCATATAGTAGTACTCCCTCAGCACGTGGTCCGGGGAGAACTGAACGAAGAGGACCTTCCATTCCGTCGTGACTGCCGGCATCTGATAGGTCCAGATCTCGCGCTGCATGCGCGGGAACTGGTTGACCTTGTTCGGCGGGCCGAACAGATCGCGCACCGCATCTTCGGTGGTCTTGCCTCGCTCCAACAGCGCCAGGTTTTCCTCGGTCAGGCGCTGCTCGAGCGAGATCAGCTTGCCGCCGGCGCCGATGCGCGCAGCGTAGCTCTCGCGCCCGTAAGGCAGGCGCGGGAACCACAGCACCGTCTCGCCGTTCGGCGCGGCGCGCCGATCCGCCGCCGGGCCCATCAGCGCCTCCACTTCGGCGGCCGTCGATTGTCCCGGGACCAGGCCGCGGCCCGCATAGCCGGCGCAGCCCGCCACCAGCAACAGCAGCGCGAGGCGCCAGGGGCTCACTCGGAGCCGTCAGGCCCCACCATCGTGGGGTCGTTGAACATGTAGACGGAGCGCACCACGCCGTCCTTCGACAGCTCGACGAGCATGATCTGCGGCTCGATGCCTTGCGCCTGGTAGGTCCAGGCATTGACCTGCTTGCGCTCGAACCAATCGACGCGGTTCGGCGGGCCGAGTACATCGCGCACGTCGCTTTCACGAGAGACGCCGGGCTTGAGAAGCCCGAGGTTTTCCGGCGTCAGCCTTTGCTCGACGGCGATCAGCTTGTCGTCCTTGCCGATGCGCGCCGCGTAGCTCACCCGCCCGTAAGGCAGGCGCGGGAACCACAGCACGGTCTCGCCGTCGGCGCCTGCCCGCTTGTCTGCCGCGGGCCCCATCACTTTCTCGACCTCGGCGCCGGTCGCCCGGCCGGGGGCCAGCGTGCGCCCGTCGTAGCCGGCGCAGCCGGCGAGCGCCATCAGGGCAAGCAGCGAGAATCTCATCGGCGTATCAGCTCCACGGGGTCGTCGTACATGTATGCGGCGCGCACCACGCCGTCCTTCGACAGCTCGACGACAATGATCTGCGGCTCGATGCCTTGCGCCTGGTAGGTCCAGGCATTGACCTGCTTGATAGCGAACCAGTCGATGCGCTGCGGCGGGCCGAGCAGGTCGCGCACGTCGTCCTCGCGCGAGACGCCGGGCTTGAGCTTGTCGAGGTTTTCCTTGGTGAGGCGCTGCTCGATGGCGATCAGCTTGCCATCCTTGCCGATGCGGGCGGCGTAGCTGACGCGGCCATAGGGCAGGCGCGGATACCAGAGCACCGTCTCGCCAGCCGGGCCGGCGCGCTTTTCGGCCGGGGAGCCCATCGATTTCTCCACCTCCGCCGCGGTCGACTGGCCGGGCACCAGGCGGCCGCCATCGTAGCCCGCGCAGCCCGATCCGAGAACGACCAACCCCACGGCGATGATGCGTTTCATGTTGCTCCCAGCCAGGTAAACACCTGCCGCCGCGGGTTTCTTCCGGCTACTCGCCCTTGCCCGGTTCGGGCGAGAAATGCTTCGCGAACTTGTCCGGCACTTCCTTCCAGGCGTCCGCGTCCGGCGGCGGCGTGCCCTTGCGCGCGATGTTCGGCCATTTGACCGCGTACTCCGCGTTGAGCTTCAGCCACTTGTCAGCTTTGCCGTCCGAATCCGGCAGGATCGCCTTCGGCGGGCACTCCGGCTCGCACACCCCGCAGTCGATGCACTCGTCGGGGTGGATGACGAGCATGTTCTCGCCTTCATAGAAGCAGTCGACCGGACAGACCTCGACGCAATCCATGTGCTTGCACTTGATGCAGTCTTCTGTGACGACGTAAGTCATGCGCTTTTTGTGACTTCGTAGGCGTTCTGGGAAGCCGCCATTATAGGCGTAGTACGAAAAGCCAAATCTGTAGGTGTTCCGCTACAACGCGGCGTGAAGTAGTCCATTGTCGGGTGCCGGTTCGCACCCGAAGATGGGTGCATGCACATAGAGCTCCTGACCGCGGTGCTCCTGATCGGCGGCGCAGCGCTCGCGCTGTACGGCATCCTGCGCCGCATGCGAGCCGCCGAGCGCGCCTTGCGGCAGAGCGAGCGGCAGCTGCGTCTGGTGGCCGAGAACGACGCGCGGCGCTTCGAGTTCCTCGCGCACCACGATCCGCTTACCGGCCTGCCCAACCGGGCGATGTTCGAGGAGCGGGCGCGCGAGGCGGTGGCCAGGGCGCAGCGCCGCGGCGAAACCGCCGCCCTGCTGTTCCTCGACATGGACCACTTCAAGGACATCAACGACAGCCTTGGCCACGAGGTGGGCGACGAGTTGCTGCGCGCCACGGCCGAGCGGCTGCGCGGCTGCGTGCGCGGCGAGGACTTCGTCGCCCGCATCGGCGGCGACGAGTTCTGCATCCTGCTGCAGGGCCTGGCCGAGCCGCGCGAGGCCGCCGGGGTGGCGCAGAAGGTGGTCGAAACGCTCGGCCAGCCCTGCCGCATCGGCGCGCACGAGGTCGCATCCGGCACCAGCGTCGGCATCGCCTGCACGCCCCAGGACAGCATCGACCCGGGTGAGCTGCTGAAGCTGGCCGATGCGGCCATGTACCGCGCCAAGGACGCCGGCCGCCACGCCTATCGCTTCTGGGCGCCCAACATCAACCGCGAGCTGCACGCCTCGGCGGGGCTGGCCGAAGAGCTGCGCGACAGCCTCGAGCGCAGCGAGTTGTTCGTGTGCTACCAGCCGCGCATCGACTTTCTCACCCGCAAACCGGTCGGCGCCGAGGCGCTGCTGCGCTGGCCGCACCCGCGCTTCGGGCTGCTGCCGCCGGAGTCTTTCCTTCCGCTGGCCGAGGACGCGGGCATCGCCGACGCCCTGGGCGCGATGCTGCTGACCAACGCCTGCGCGCAGGCCAAGCGCTGGCGCGACGCTGGCGCGAAAGACTTCACCGTCGCGATCTCAATCCCCGCCCGCACGGTGCGCCACCCCGGCCTGCCTGGCGACGTGAGCGCGGCGCTCGCCGCGAGCGGCCTGCCGCCGGCCGCCTTGCTGCTGGAGCTGCCGGAGGCAGCGCTGCGGCAGGCAGCCGCGCCGGTGCGCGAGGCGCTCGCGGCGCTCGCCGGCACCGGGGCGCGGCTCGGCGTGGACGATTTCGGCTCGGGCTATGCTTCCCTGCCGCTGCTGCGCAGCCTGCGCCTTGGCGCGGTGAGCATCGACCGGCGCCTCGTTGCGAGTATTCCGTCGGACCGCGACGCCCCCGGGCTGGTGCGCGGTCTCATTGCGCTCGCGCGCGGCCTCGAAATGGACGTGGTGGTGCGGGGCATAGACACCGCGGCGCATTGCAACTTCGTGATCGCGGCCGGCGGGCTGGTCGGCCAGGGCGCCTTCCTGGCCTCGGCGGGACTGGCCACCGAAGTCGAGCCGCTGCTGGCGCCGCGGCGGGCTGCGTAGTACAAAAAGCCAAAACTGTAGGAAATCCGCTACAGCCATAGGCGGATTCGTCCATTGCCCCGCCCGCCGCGTGGGCTCAAGATAGCTGCTTCGTCCGATGCCCCGCTACCGCTTCTCCGCTGTCGCGCCGCTGATTATCGCGCTCGGCGCACTACTGCTCTTCGTCGCCGCTGCGACCGAGATCGTGCCCACGCTGCGCGCTTGGCTCGGCGCGGGCGTGCCGCTGCCCCGGGAGCTGATGCTGCACGCGCTGATCGCCGGCGCCGCGCTGCTGCTCGCGGCGGCCGTGCTGATGATGCGCCGCTCGGGCCGGCGCACCGAGGCGGCCGAAGAGGCCCTGCGCGAGAGCGAGGCGCGCATGCGCCTGGTGGCGAACAGCGTGCCGGCGCTCATCTCCTACGTCGACCGCGAGCAGCGCTACCGCTTCAGCAACCTTACCTACGACGAGTGGTTCGGCATCGCGCACGAGAACATGCACGGCCGCACCGTGGCCGAGGTCTTCGGCGAGGATGCCTACCAGCGCATGCGCGGCAACTTCGAGCGCGTGCTGGCGGGCGAGCAGGTGCAGTTCGAATTCACCACCGCGGAAGGCGGGCGGCGGCGCACGCTGCAGGTGGCCTGCGTGCCCCATTTCGCCGGCGAGAAGGACCAGAAGGCAGGGGAGAAAGAGCGCGGCACGGTGCTCGGCTTCTACATGCTGGCGAGCGACGTCACGGCGCTCAAGCGCGCGCAGGAGGACCTGCGCTTTGCCGCGCTGCAGCTGCAGCACGACGCCCGGCGCCTCGAGTTCCTCGCCCACCACGACACGCTCACCGGGCTGCCCAACCGCGCCATGTTCGCGGAGCGCGCGCGCGAAGCGGTGGCGCACGCCCGCCGCCACGACAAGACCTCGGCGCTGCTGTTCCTCGACCTCGACAACTTCAAGCAGATCAACGACACGCTGGGCCACGAGGTCGGCGACAACCTGCTCAGGCAGATCGCGGCGCGCCTGCGCGCCGCCGTGCGGGGCGACGACTTCGTCGCGCGCATCGGCGGCGACGAGTTCTGCGTGCTGGTGCAGGACATCCCCGAGCCGCGCGAGGCGGCGGCGGTGGCGCAGAAGCTGGTGTACGAGCTAGGCAAGCCCTACACGGTCGACGGCGTGCAGCTGATTTCGGGCGCGAGCATCGGCATCGCCTGCGTGCCGCACGACGGCGAGGATGTCGGCACGCTGCTGCGCCTGGCCGACACCGCCATGTACCGCGCGAAGGATCGCGGCCGCAACGGCTACGAGTTCTTCTCGACGTTGCTCAACCAGGACGCCGAGCAGGCGGCGGCGCTCGCCGACGAGCTGCGCGCCGGCATCGATCGCGGCGAGCTGTTCCTGGTCTATCAACCGCGCGTCGACATCGCCACGCGCCGCCTGCTCGGCGCCGAGGCGCTGCTGCGCTGGCGCCACCCGAAGCGCGGCGTGCTGACGCCCGATGCCTTCCTGCCCCTGGCCGACGAAAGCGGGCTGCTGGTGCCGCTTGGCGCCTGGGTGCTGCGCGAGGCCTGCGCACAGGCCCGGCGCTGGCTCGACGCCGGCATCCGGCCCTGCCGCGTCGCGGTCAACATCACCGCCCGCCAGCTGCGCCACGGCGGCCTGCCCGAGCAGGTGCGCGCCGCCCTCGAGGCGAGCGGCCTGCCCGGTGAATCGCTGCTGATCGAGCTGCCCGAGACCGCTGTGCGCCAGGTGCCCGAGGCGCTCGGCCAGGCCCTCGCCGCCGTGCGCGCGATTGGCGCGCGCCTGGGCGTCGACGACTTCGGCACCGGCTACGCCTCGCTCCCCATGCTGCAGCGCCTCGGCATCAGCGCGGTCTGCATCGACCGCCGCCTGGTCGCCGGCGTGCCGGCCGACACCGAGCGCGCCGGCCTCGCGCGCGCGCTCATCGCCCTCGCCCGCGGCCTCGACTTCGAGGTGGTGGCGAAAGGCGTCGAGAACCAGGCGCAGCGCGAGTTCCTCGCCGAGGCCGGCTGCCGCGTCTGCCAGGGCGAGCTGTTCGCCGCGGCGGGCACCGCCGCCGAAGTCGAGCCCTTCCTGCGCGCGCGCCTCGCCGCCTAGGCGCGGAACTACTTCCTGCACGCCCGGCCGCCTGCCGTGGTGGAATCGCACTCGTGAGGGAGGCGATCGTTCTTATCGCGGCAAGCCTGCTCGCCCTGCCGGTGCAGGCCCAGGCGCCGTCGCCGCTCGTCGCCCAGCGCGACGAATTGATGTACGCCATCGCAAAGCGCGATGCCGGCCGGGTCGACGCTCTGGTCAAGTCCGGCATGGACCTGAACTTCAACTTCGATGACCTGCTGCCGCGGCAGCGCAGTTTCGAGAGCCCGCTCGGCATGGCGATCTTCCGCGGCCACCTCGACGTCGCCCGCCTGCTGATCGCCGGCGGCGCCGACGTCTCGCGCAAGGACGGCGGCGGCCGCTACCCGATCCACCAGGCGAGGTCCGCCGATGCGGTGCGCCTGCTGCAGAAATCGGGCGCCGACCTCGGCGCGAAGGACCGCACCGGGAAAAGCGCCGCCGCCAACGCAGCGGAGCGCGGCGACCTCGAGGCGCTCGACATGCTGCTCGCGAACGGCGCGCGACTGGAAGCCGACGGCGTCGACCTGCTCGCCCGCGCGGTGGAAACGCGCAAGCCCGAGATGATCGAGCCGCTGCTCGCGCGGGGCGTCGATCCGCGCGTCCCGCCGACGCAGGCGCTGTGGCTCCTGATCGAGAGCGGCGATGCCGCGCCCGCGCGGCTGCTGGTCGCGAAGGGCGCCGCCGTCAACGCGCACGACAGCCGCGGCGATTCGCTGCTCGGCCGCGCGTTGTTCCGCCAGCGCTGGGAAATCGCCGGGGCGCTGCTCGATGCCGGCGCGAGCACGCGCTCGCCCGACGCCATGCAGATGGTGCGGCAGGCGAGCTTCAATCCACCGATGCTCGCCAGGCTGGCGGCGAAGGGGCTCGACCTCAACACCGCCGCGACGAGCGGCCACAACGCGCTCACCTCGCTCGTCGTCGAGACGCCGATGGCCATCAGGGCGGCCCGCGAACAGCCGCAGACTGCGCGCGTCATGCAGAACGCGGTCACCGGCGAGGTCATCGCCCGAATGGACGAGGCGCGACCGCCCGTGGTCACCGAGATCCCCGCGCCGGACAACGTTGCGCGCGTGAAGGCCCTGCTCGAGCTGCGCGCCGATCCGAACTTCCAGTACCGCGGCCAGACCCCGCTGATGCTCGCCATCGTCACGCCCGGGCGCACCGCGTTCGAGGAGCCGCTGATCGACGCCGGCGCGCGCATCGAGTTCGCCGCCACGATTCCCGCTCCGGACAAGGTCGATCCCGCCGGCGGTCCCTACGGCTCCCACCAGGGCGTGCTGACCGGGATGAGCATCGGCCCGCTGACCTGGGCGCTGCATCACGACCGGCCGCAGGTCGCGTTGCGCCTGGTGCGGCGCGACAGGAAGATCGACCCCGCCGACCGTGATCTGCTCTATTTCGCGGCGGCCCTCCAGCAGTGGGAGGTGATGATCGGCAGCCTGCCGTACGTCGCGAAAAAGAACGTCGACGCGGCCAATCGCGTGGGCGTGACGCCCCTGATGCTCGCCGCCCGCGCCGGCAACGCCGAGGCGGTGCGTGCGCTCCTGGCGTCGGGCGCCAGGGTCAACGCGCGCAGCGCGCTGGTCTGGCGCTCGCCGGACGCGAGCCTCCTCGGCGCGCTTTCCGGCCACGGCCCGCGCCCGCCCGACCTGGTCGGCGGCTATACCGCGCTGCGCGCAGCGAAGGAAGGCAACCACACCGAGGCGGCGCGCCTGCTGAACGAGGCAGGCGGCCGGGAGTGACCGGCTAGGCCTCGACGACGAAGTCGAAGGCGCCCTCGCCCGGCTTCACGAGCTTCATCTCGAGCTCGGCGCGGTAGATGCCGTCGCGCCGGTTGCCGGGCTCGTTCGGAAAGTAGAGCTGGGTGGTGAGGACCCGGCGGCCGGGCGCCTGCGCCTTGACGTGGATGTGGCGCGCGCGCCCGGGATACTCGGCCGGAACGATCGTCTCCAGGCGGTAGCGGCCTTGCGCGTCGGCGTGCTGATGGCCTCGGTAGCGGTAGCCTTTCTGGTCGTACTCGCCGGACTCATCCGCGTGCCAGAACTCGAGCAGCGCATTGGGCACCGGCCGGCACTGGGCCGACAGCACCTGGCCGCTCACCACCAGCCGCGTGCGCGAGTCCTTCTCCAGGAACGAAGTGCGCAGCGGCGTCTCGGTCCTGAAGAACGGTCCTTCGGTCTGGCTCAGCGTGCGTGCGCAGGATTGGGCAACGGCGTCGGTCGCGAAAGGCAGCGCCAGGCCGGCGGCGAGGAGACGGCGGCGGTAGGCGATCATCGGTTCGGGCTCTCGAGGAGCTTCACGGAGGAGCCGCAGCGCGCCGGCACGCGCGCCTGGTAATCGCCGGCGTTGCATACGGCGGTGACCGGCATGTCGACGCTCCATTCCCAGCTCGGCGTAACTCCGGTCAGCGCATCGGAAGGCGGGCTCGGCGGGCGCGGCTCGTACGTACAGCCGGCCAGGGCATCGAGCTGCAAGGTGCAGAACTGGGTGCGGGTGGCGCCGCCCATGCGCAGCGTCTCGGAGAGCGCGATGGCATGCCGCCCGGGCAGTATGGCGAGCAGGTAGCTCGACTCCGGCTGGCGCGCGCCGTCAATGGCGCGGAAATCGACCAGCGAAGTCCGGCTCAGCTCGTCGCCGCTCGCGCCGCCCTTGAGCACTGAAACCTCGCCCGACGGCCGCGACGGGCCGTCGTACGCCTTGCGGGGCACCACATTGCAGCCTGCCGCGACGATTGCGGCAAGCAGTAGCGCTATCCCTTGACGCATAGCACCTGCTTCAGCGTGTGCACGACGTCGACCAGATCGGACTGATTCGCCATCACCTCGTCGATGTCCTTGTAGGCCCCGGGGATTTCGTCGAGCACGCCATGATCTTTCCTGCACACCACACCCTTTGTCTGTTCAATCAGTGTCTCGACCGAAAAAACCTTCCTTGCCTGATTCCTGCTCATCCTGCGCCCGGCGCCGTGGGCGCACGAGTGGAAGCTTTCGGCGGCGCCTTTGCCGCGCACGATGTAGCTGCGCGCGCCCATGCTGCCCGGAATGATGCCGAGCTCGCCTTCGCCGGCGCGGATCGCGCCCTTGCGCGTCAGCCACACTTCTTCCCCGTAGTGCGTCTCGCGCTCGACATAGTTGTGGTGGCAGTTGACCGCGGCGCCGGTCACCTCGAAGGCCGGCAGGTGCCGCCGCATCGCCTCGAGGACCAGGTCCATCATCTCCTCGCGGTTGGCGCGCGCATAGTCCTGCGCCCAGCCGACCGCCTCGACATAGTCGCCGAAGTGCTGCGCGCCCTCCGGAAAGTAGGCCAGGTCGCGATCAGGCAGTACGAGATTATTCTGCTGAAAATCTTTCTTTGCCAGCTCGATGAAATAGGTGCCGATAGCGTTGCCGACACCGCGGCTGCCGGAGTGCAGCATCGCCCAGACGCGGTTGGACTCGTCGAGGCAGACCTCGATGAAATGGTTGCCGCCGCCCAGCGAGCCCATCTGGTGCGCCCAGCTCGACTTCTTGCCCTTGCGCTTCTCGATGCCGGGATGCTTCTCGAGGATCGCCGCCAGGCCGCGCTTGAACGGCTTCACCGCGGCAGTCCTGGCGTCGTCGTGCTGGGCGAATCCCACCGGCACGTCCCGCTCGATCCGGTCGAATACTTTCTTTAATTCTTTCTCTGAAAAATCATTACCCGTAAGCGAAAGACGGACGGCCATCATGCCGCAACCGATGTCGACGCCGACCGCGGCCGGGATGATCGCCTTCAGCGTCGGGATCACCGAACCGACCGTGGCGCCGATGCCCAGGTGCACGTCGGGCATCGCCGCGACGTGGTGGTGGACGATCGGCAGGCGCGAGACGTTGACCAGCTGCTGGCGCGCCGACGCCTCGATCTCGCCGGTGTAGACCTTGACGGGAACGAGGCCTTCGCTGATCTCCTGGCGCACCGGCATACGGCAGTTTAGAGCCTGAGAAGGCGCGCGGCGTTCATTTTGAGGATCAGCGGCCTGACTTCGGGCTTGATGGGAAGCTTGTCGAACTCCTCCATCCACTTCTCGGGCGTCAGCACCGGATAGTCGGAGCCGAACAGGATCTTGTCTTTCAGCAGCGTGTTCGCGTACTGCACCAGGATCGGCGGGAAGTACTTCGGCGACCAGCCGGAGAGATCGATGTAGACCTGCGGCTTGTGAGTCGCCACCGACAGCGCCTCCTCCTGCCAGGGAAACGACGGGTGCGCGAGGATGATCGGCATGTCCGGGAAGTCGGCGGCGACGTCGTCGAGCAGCATCGGGTTGGAGTACTTGAGGCGGATGCCGCCGCCCCCCGGCGTGCCGGCGCCGACGCCGGTCTGCCCGGTATGGAACAGCGCCGGCAGCTTCGCCTCCGCGATCGCCTCGTACAGCGGATACGCCATGCGGTCGTTCGGCGAGAACTCCTGCACGGACGGATGAAATTTGAAGCCCTTCACGCCGTAGTCTTTTATTAGTTTTTTTGCAAGACGAACACCATCGGCGCCGCGGTGCGGGTTGACGCTGGCGAACGGGATGGCGACGTCGGCATGCTGGTGCGCGAGGTCGGCGATCTCCTCGTTGGTGATCTTGCGCTGCTCCTTGGGAGAGTCGACGGTGAAAACCACGAAGGCCATCTTCAGCTTGCGGTAGTACGCCGCCATTTCCGGCACCGTCGCATGCTGCGGCTGGTAGCGGAAGTAGCGGCCCATCGCCTCCTGCTGTGCGCTCGGCACATCGTCGACCGCGAGCGCCGACTTCCAGGCATGCGTGTGGACGTCGATCGCGACGATTTCATCGAGCTTCAGCATGGCGGAATTGTGCACTACACTCGGCCGCATGAGCAGCGCGCTCGATGAAACGCCGGTCTGGATTCCGTCGGCGAGCCGCAAGGCCGAGAGCCGGCTGACCGAGTACCTCGCGTGGCTCGCGCGCGAGAAGAACCTGCGCTTCGAGGGCTACGACCCGCTGTGGCGCTGGTCGGTCGCCGAGCCCGAGGCGTTCTGGGAATCGATCTGGCAGTTCTTCGAGGTGCGCGCCTCGCAGCCTTATTCACGCGTCCTCGCCGGGCGCAGCATGCCCGGGGCGCGCTGGTTCGAAGGCGCGCGCCTCAACCTGGCGGAGAACGCGTTCCGCCACGCCACGCCGGCACGGCCGGCCCTGGTCTTCGCCTCGGAACTCGCGCCGCTCACCGAGGTTTCCTGGAATGAGCTCGAGCGTGATGTAGCGCGCGTCGCGGGCGCACTGCGCGCCATGGGCGTCGGGCCGGGCGACCGGGTCGCCGCGTTCGTGCCGAACATCCCGCAGGCGATCGTCGCCTTCCTCGCCTGCGCCAGCCTCGGCGCGGTCTGGTCGAGCTGCGCGCCCGACATGGGCGCGGCGAGCGTGCTCGACCGCTTCCGCCAGATCGACCCCAAGGTGCTGATCGCCGTCGACGGCTACCGTTACGGCGGCAAGGATTTCGACCGGCGCGCCGTGGTCGAGGAGCTGCGCGGGAAGCTGCCCACGCTCGAGCAAGTGGTGCTGATTCCGTATCTCGACTCCGGCGCAAGACTGCCCGGCGCCCTCGTTTGGAAGGATCTAAG